>WNFR01002993.1_pt1 | contig 17542 bp, 9 predicted proteins | sample 5400221 | NCBI WGS metagenome assembly WNFR01 (sample SAMN13153357, study PRJNA577476) | soil metagenome | isolation source: 40 cm soil under Madrone tree | place: USA:California | collected 2016-06-14
GACAACGACGGCAGTCTGGAAATCGTCGTGGTCAATATGGGAGAAGCCCCGTCTTTGCTGAAAAACACGGTTCCGGCAACCGGGAATGCGCTCCTGGTACGTGCCGTGACCTCGGGCCGGGACGCGATCGGTGCTCGCGTCACCCTGACTGCTGGCGGACGAAAGCAGGTGGACGAAGTCCGGAGCGGCGGCTCCTTTATTTCGCAAAGCGATTTCCGGCTTCACTTTGGTTTGGGGAAGGCCAAAGCGGGTGATTTGTCCGTGCGCTGGCTGGATGGCAAGAACGAAACTGTGTCAGGAGTTGCCGCGGGTCAGATTGTGACCATCGAAGAGGGCAAGGGAGTAGTTCGCAGACAGCCATTTACCAGCGCAAAATAACGGTTCAACTCTCATTGTGAAGGTTCACGCACCCGGAGGATCTGATTGGCCGCGATGGATTCGATCCGCTGCACGATGCCGCTGGGCCAGGTAATTTCCAGCAGTTTCACCTTGCGCGATTTCCCCAGGCCGAAGTGGATCCGCTTGTCGTTCGCGGAGAGATAACTTCCGGCTGTGCTTGCGAATGCGTGCTGTTCAGATCCGTCCTCGGACGCGAGACGCAGCTTGGCTCCTATCCCGTCCCGGTTACTCCTGGTTCCAATCAGGTTCACCAATAGCCAATAGTTCTCGCGGTTGCCTTGATTGCGAAGAATCAGGGCTCGACCATGGTTGCAGTTGATGACGATATCGATTGAGCCGTCGTTATCGAGATCTCCGAAGGCCGCGCCCCGTGCGGACAACGGAACCTGGAATATCGGCCCACTCTCCCGGGACACGTCTTTGAACCGTCCGGTGCGGGTATTTTTCATCAGCAGCACCGGCTCCCGGTAGTGCAGCGAAGGGTCGGTCAACTCGATGTTGTCCATTACGTGCCCTTGCGCCACGAACAGATCGAGCCATCCGTCATTATCGTAGTCGATCAGTTTCGTTCCCCAGCCCGAGTGCAACATCGTGATTCCTCCAACCCCGCTGCGGTCGGTCACGTCTTCAAAAAGGCCCTTATTGTTGCGAAACAGTGCGTACTTCTGATTGGCCAGAGCATTGACGAAAACGTCCGGCCAGCCATCGTTGTCGTAGTCCGCGAAATCCGCACCCATGCCTGCAAACACTTTTCCGTTCTGGTCGTAGGCCACCCCGGAAGCCAATCCGACTTCGCTGAAGGTTCCGTTGCGATTGTTGCGAAACAACTGCTCAGGGAAGGAATCATTTGCCACAAAGATGTCGGGCCAGCCATCCTGATCGAAGTCGTTGATTGCTATGCCCAGTCCTTTTCCCAAAACTGCGCTGACGCCGGACGGCTTCGAGACGTCCGTGAACGTGCCGTCGCCATTGTTGTGGTAGACCAGGTGTGAGATTGGTTTGAACTGGTCCGGATGGCAGTAGTTGCGATAGCCCGGCCGATGCAGGCCGCAGTAGACATTCGACGAAAAATCCCACCCGACGTAGCGGGCCACGATCAGGTCCAGACGTCCGTCCCGGTCATAGTCGACGAAGCAAGCCCCAGTGCACCAACCACTGCCAGCGACTCCTGATTTTGCGGTGACATCGGTGAACGTGCCGTCGCCATTGTTGCGATACAGAGTGTTGCCACCCAAATTTGTGACCAGCAAGTCCATGTTGCCGTCGTTGTCGTAGTCGCCGGTGGCAACCCCCATTCCGTACAGGCGTCCTTGCAGGCCCGCTTTTTCTGTGACGTCGGTGAATGTGCCGTCCCGATTGTTGCGGTAAAGGCGATTCCAGTAGCGCGATTGTGACTTGTCGGGGGCCGCGCCAGGCGGCATCGGGTCGCGGATCAGCGCCCCATTCACGAAAAATAAATCGAGATATCCGTCGTTGTCATAGTCGAACAAGGCGACGCCTGCGCCCATCGACTCGGGCAAATATTTTTCCGCTGTCGGGCTGGCTTCGTGTTTGAAATTCACGCCGGATGTTGCTGTCATGTCGAGGAATTGCGGCAAATTCCCGTCCGCTGCGGTTTGCGCCAACAGAGATTGCAAGCATGGAGTTGCCAACACGAGCGAAAGGAAAGACCGTCGATTGATCTTCAAGAGCAAAATCCCATGGATATTTTCCGGGGCTTGATCCGAATGGTATCAGGCGGCTTCCCCGCCGATCGCAGGCCAAGAGATACCGCGGGAACTGGAGAGCCTCCCTGTGCCACTCCCCAGGACCGTTCCAGCCGTCCGTCAAAAGGAGCCGGTGTTTACTACTTTGAGCCGTGTTTTCAGCGTCTAAGGGCGGCCATGGCCGCCCGTGTGGAAGCCCACCGAGCAAGGTCCTTATGAGCGCTCATAAACAGGAAAAGTGTACCCTGGGGCAAGAATATACAAGTATGAGCGCTTTAATTCTTGACAAGCGCTAGTGGATTCGTACTATGATGCGCAACCGTCGGCAGGAAAACGTTTGCAATTCTCGACGGCTTGGAACCCGGTGGTACCCAAGCGTTCGGAAAATGGAGGATGACCTCAATGCCCAGTCGCAGAGAGCTAGTGTCCGGGTTTTGCTGGATGGTTGTACTTTCTTTGGCGGTCTCACCCACCCTGGTTTTGGCCCAGCTCTCCACTGCGTCGCTGAACGGCGTGGTGCGCGATTCGAGCGGGGCCGTGGTCCCCAAAGCAAACGTCGTTCTCATCCACGTAGAAACTACCGTGGAGCGAAGCACGGTCACCAACGACGCGGGCAACTATGTCTTTCAGAACATCACGCCGGGACGATACAAGCTGAACGTCAACGCTCCCAGCTTCAGCTCCAAGCAGGTCTCCGAGTTTGTGCTCGGGGTGAACCAGACGGCGACCATCGACGTGTCGCTTGCGGCGGGAAGTCAGAGCCAGGTGATTACCGTGGAAGCCGCGGCGGAGCAGCTGCAGGGCTCGAATGCCGGCCTGGGGACTGTCATTGCCACCAAGCAAGTGAATGATCTGCCTCTCAACGGCCGCAACTTTACCCAATTGCTCTCTCTCACTCCCGGTGTCGCGCCGGTCAGCGTGGCCCAGAATTCCATGGGCGGTCGTCAGGGCGGATTCGGGGCACCCATCGCGGTTGGTTCGGCGTTTATTTTTCCCGCAATCAACGGACAAACCAATCGCAGCAACTTCTTCCTGACCGACGGTCTCAACAACTTTGGAAGTTTTCAAAGCACGTACGCGGTACCGCCTATTGTTGACGCAGTCCAGGAATTCAAGGTGGTTTCACACACCGACAGCGCCGAGTTTGGGTCCGTGCTCGGCGGCGTGGTGAACGTTGTTACCAAGTCGGGGACGAATGACCTCCATGGTTCTGTGTGGGAGTACGTGCGGAACGCGGCTTTTGACTCCCGCCCTGCCTTCCTCGACCCATCCCAGAGGGCTCCTGGTTTCCGGCAGAACCAGTTCGGCGCGTCGGTCGGCGGGCCAGTTTGGATTCCGAAACTCTACAACGGCCGAAACAAGACATTCTTCTTCTTTGCCTACCAGGGGCTTCGTTACGGCCAAGACAACTCGAAGAACATTCTGGTTCCGACGGCCGCCGAACTGGCCGGCGATTTCAGTGCCAGCCCGTTTCTCAGCAAGAACAATTGCGGCGCCACCCACAACCAAGCTTGCCAGATCTACAATCCTTTCACCACCGACCCGACCACCCATGTGCGGCAGGTCTTCACCGGGAACATCATCCCCTCAAACCTCATCGATCCTAGGATGGTAGCGTACGCCCAGGCCGTTTTTCCGACAGCTGGACCCTACAATGCTGTGACCAACAGCAACGGCATTGACACCACTCCTCAGACCCAGACTCAAAATGAATACAACGTTCGCATAGACCAGAACTTTGGCCAGAACAACACCCTGTTCTTTCGCTATAGCGCGATCAATAGCCTTCTGAATACGACTGGCGGACTTCCCGGACTGCTAAAGAGCGAGAAAATCCCGGGCCGCAATTGGGGATTCAGCTATGTGCACGTGTTCAGCCCGAGTCTAGTTCTGCAACTGCAGTACGCCAGGGTTACTAACTCCGACAATACCTATCAACTCTTCACCCACCTCGACGCTTCCAGCCTGAATAGCCAGGTAGGATTTGCGGATACTTTCGCCGGCGGATTCGCTGGTGCTAACGGAGGGCCGCTCATTCCCAGCCCCGGGATCGGTAGTGGCGATAGCAGTTACGCCAACGGCGGCGATAACGTCGAACTCACTCCGAAAGCTACCGACAGCCATCAGGTCAGCGGCACTTTGACCAAGATTCTTGGCAACCACACCGCGACTTTTGGCGGCGGCTTCACCACGAATGGCTTTGCGAGTCCGATTTCCTATGCCTCTCTTGGGTTTGCGGGTGGCCAAACCGGGAACCCCAATGACCCTACTCAGCCAGGGGAGCCTTTGGCTTCGTTCCTGTTGAACGTTCCGGACAATGCCAACCGAAGAAACGTCAATGAACAGACACGTTTTGGCGGTTTGATGAGCTGGTTCCTGCAAGACTCCTGGAAAGCCACTTCTCGCCTGACGATTAACGCCGGCCTGCGTTATGACCTGACCTTCATCCCGCCGTACGGCACCAATGCCACCATCGGCCAGGAGGGAGGAATCGAGACCGGCGATGTAGATTTCAGCAATGGAACTTACATCGTGCAAAAGTTGCCACCGCCCTGCAGTGTGCGAGGCTTCGCGCCCTGCATTCCGGACATTGTCGGTCAGCCGGCGGGATCCTTGCCTGCTCACGTGGTGGTTGATCCGCGGGGCAAGATCGCGCACAACGATTCCAAAAACTTCGGACCGCGCTTCGGCCTGGCTTACCGCCTGGGCGACAAGACCGTCATTCGCAGCGCTTTCGGAATTGTCTACGATAACTGGGCGGCTGTGAGCCAGATGGCGCAGAACATTGAAGGCGCCTGGCCCGATATCGGCCAGCAAATCGCCAACAACCTCAACGGGCCAGCTGGGCCGCCAACGGTGACGGCACAGAACCCGTTCGCCACCTCCGGCGCTTTCCCTGCGCCCACACCCTTCAACCAGGTGCAGTGGTTTTATGATCCCCACATTAAGAACGCTTACTCGCAGCAGTGGAACTTTGGAATAGAGCGGGAACTGAACGCGTCAACCACCGTAGACCTGAACTACGTAGGTTCGGGTTCGCGCCGGACCAATGTGGGTGGTTATTACAACACGGACTTTACACCGGGTTTAACGGAAGACGCGGCTCGCCGGCCCTTTCCCTACATCAGCCCGACATTCTATGATCGCAGCATTGGCAGTGCCAGCTACAACGCCTTGCAATTTGAGATGAAAAAGAGATACACGCGAGGTTTGGGCTACCAGGTGGCCTACACCTACTCAAAGTCGATCGATGAAGGATCATCCGGTTGGTTTGGTGTAGAAGGTCAGTCTCTTACCGACCCGTATAACATCAAGTCGAGCCGTGGTCCTTCGGGATACGATCTGACCCATACCCTTTCCTTCAATGCGGTTTACGAAATTCCCGTGGGCAAGGGCAAGCGCTTCTCCACCAAAAGCACGGCGCTCGATTATGTGGTGGGCAACTGGCAGGTTAACAACATCTTCAGCGTTCGTTCCGGAACTCCCTACAACGTGTATTACGGAGCCAGTGATCTGGCGGGCACAGGTAATGTTTCGTGGGCGCAGTACGAGAGGGCTAACCTGGTGGGTGATCCCAACCAAGGATCCTGTCCCGGCGGAGGCAAAGTGGGAAGTGTCAGTTGTTACTTCAATACTAGCGCCTTCGCTGTGCCTGCCCAGGGCACTTTTGGTACCAGTGGTCGAGACGCATTTCGCTCCGCGCCTTACTGGGATGTGGATCTGTCGATATTCCGGCAGTTCCCGTTAGGAGAAAGTCGCCGCTTTGAATTCCGGGCGGAGGCTTTCAATCTGTTCAATAACGTCGTCTTTGACAAACCAGGTAATGACATAAGCAATGCGTCGTCGTTCGGCAAGGTGACGAAGGTCGCTCCCGGAACCACCGCGCGGCAGTTGCAAATTGGGGCCAAGATAATTTTCTGACGATCGAGAGGCGTGAACCACCGCAACCCCTGTAAGCAGGCGCGGTGGTTCGCCTCTGAGCGCAAGCCGAAGTCAACCGAAAAGGATCAGGTGACTGGAATGGTGGGTGGGCAATTTGGCAGGTTTGGCAGGCTCGCGGTGGCGCTGGCTTTGCTATCTGTATTTCTTCCACGCCTGGCGTCTCAATCTCCGGCGCGCTACGAACCCACATTGGAGTCTCTGAACAAGCACCCGCTTCCTGCCTGGTACGCAGATGCCAAACTTGGAATTTTTGTCCATTGGGGACTGTATTCGGTTCCGGGTTGGGCACCGCTCGTGCATCCCAACCATGATTTCACCTCAGAGGACTACATCAAGAACAATCCGTACGCCGAGTGGTATCTCAACACGATGCGTATCGATGGGTCTCCCACCCAGGCCTATCATCACGAACACTACGGCGCCAATTACGACTATTACAACTTCGCGCCCATCTTTGACCGAGAAGTTCAAAAATGGAATCCCGAGACCTGGGCCAAGGTTTTCCACGATGCCGGAGCGAAATATGTGGTGCTGACCACCAAGCACCACGACGGCTTCACTTTGTGGCCAAGCACAACGCCGAATCCCACTCTGCCGGCTGATCGGCAGCACGCAACACGAGATCTGGTAGGTGATTTGAGTAGCGCGGTCCGCAAACAAGGGCTGCGCATGGGACTTTACTACTCGGGAGGCTACGATTGGACCTTTGTGCCCGGGCCCATTCGAGTGGCTTCGGATCATCAAACTGTGAAGCCGCAAAGCCCGGCCTACGGAAAATATGCCGATGCCCAAATGGGAGAATTGATTAGCCGTTACAAACCCGCGGTGTTGTGGAATGACATCGACTATCCTAAGTCCGGCCATCCTCTGGAAATTATGGCCGAGTATTACAACACCGTCCCTGACGGCGTGATCGACGATCGCTTCGGTGTAAAGCACTCCGATTTCAAGTCCCCTGAGTATCAGACGCTGGACAAGATCAGCCCGACGAAGTGGGAGGAATGCCGGGGTCTAGGGCGTTCGTTCGGCTACAATCGCGCGGAAGGCGAAGCCGAGACCATCGCTGCCGACGAGCTGATTTACCTCCTGGTCGACATCGTCAGCAAGAACGGTAATCTTTTGCTGGACGTCGGACCGGAGGCGGATGGCACAATTCCTGCCGTCCAGATGACGCGTTTGAAGGCCCTAGGCGCGTGGCTGAAGATCAATGGCGATGCCATTTATGGCACTCAGCCGTGGAAGCGTGCCGACGGAGAGGCTGGGGACGGCATCCGGGTTCGCTTCACCCAGAGAGATTCATCGCTTTACGCAATTTTGCTAGCGAAGCCCAAAGCAAATACCGTAACCATAAAGTCTCTTTCCCCCAAACCCGGTACCAAAATTTCCTTGTTGGGCAATGCGGGACCATTGGACTGGTCCCAGCAAGGCGACGACATCAAAGTCAGCCTTCCCGCTGCTCTCCCTGGAGAATACGCGTATGTATTGAAGATCGCCGGGCCCGTCTCCTGAGCCGACGCGGGTAGCAAGTGCGAGAATGGCAATCCGCATCGGCCGGACGGTGCGGGATCTCCGTTTGAAATTTTGTCCAAAACTTCCCGTTTGCCTTCATTCGCAAGGAAAGCGCCTCCCTCATTTGAGCATTTGATGCAAAACAAGGTCTTACAACTCGATGGGAAAGACAATGTTCTCATTGCCCTTAGCGACCTGAGCCGCGGTCAGCAAGTTCCGTTTGGAGGGAGGAATTTCACCCTGCTGTCGAGTGTTCCCGCGAAACACAAGTTTGCTACGGAGGACATTGGTATCGGCGATGAAATTACGATGTATGGGCTCCTGGTGGGAAGGGCCGTGAGACCCATCGCTCGCGGAGAACGGTTGAGCCCCAGCAACGTCGAGCACGATGCGAACGCATTTGTCGACCCGACGGGCGAATATCGTTGGGTACCGCCGGATGTCTCGCGCTGGAAGCAGCGCAAATTTGCCGGATATCGCCGCTCCGATGGGCAGGTGGGTACCCGCAACCACTGGCTGGTGGTGCCTCTGGTATTTTGTGAAAACAGAAACATTGATGTCCTGAAGCGGGCGTTTGAGGATGAATTGGGCTTTGCAGCGCCCCAGGTCTACCGCCGTCAAGTCGCTGAGTTAGCCCAACTCTATCGAGAGGGACACCCGGCGGAGGCCATTCCAACTCGGATGTTTGACGGAAATGGGTCGGGTACGCCCGCCAGTCGCGTGTTCCAAAACATCGACGGCATCAAGTTCCTTCCGCATGGGGGCGGCTGTGGAGGGACCCGCGAAGACTCAAATAACCTTTGCGGACTAATCGCTGGCTACATCAACCACCCCAACGTTGCCGGCGCAACCGTCCTCAGCCTGGGATGCCAGCATGCTCAAACCGGAATTCTTCGCGAGGAGATCCAGAAGCGCAATCCAAACTTTGACAAGCCGCTGGTGATTCTGGAGCAGCAGCGAAGCGGATCAGAATTTGCCATGCTCTCCGATGCGATTCGGAGGACGTTTGTGGGATTGATGGAAGCAAACAAAGTAAAGCGGGAGCCTGCGATGCTGTCGCAGCTATGCCTGGGACTGAAGTGCGGGGGGTCCGACGGATTTTCCGGCGTATCCGCCAACCCTGCGGTGGGGCACACCGCCGATCTGCTGATTGCTCTTGGGGGAAGGGCGATCCTCTCTGAATTTCCCGAATTGTGTGGCGTCGAACAGGAACTCATGAATCGAAGCGCGCGTCGTGAAGTGGCGGAGAGGTTTGCCAGACTGATGCAAGCCTACCAGGCCCGCGCCAAGGCTGTGGGCTCCGGTTTTGAGATGAACCCGTCTCCCGGGAACATCCGCGACGGCCTTCTCACCGATGCGATGAAGTCGGCGGGCGCGGCAAAAAAGGGAGGGAAATCCCCGGTCACGGCGGTTCTCGACTATCCCGAGTACTCAACCGTAGCCGGCCTGAACCTACAGTGCACGCCGGGAAACGACGTCGAATGCGTTACGGCGCAAGTGGGAGCCGGGGCCAACGTTGTACTGTTCACCACCGGTTTGGGTACGCCTACCGGAAATCCCATTGCCCCGGTGGTGAAGATTGCCTCCAACTCAATCCTGGCAGATCGCATGAGCGACATTATTGATATTGACGCTGGCAAGGTAGTGACCGGGGAGACCACGATTGAGCACATGGGAGAAGGGATTTTAGAGCAGGTAATCAGTTTCGCAAGCGGTGAGACAAGAACCAAGGCGGAATTGAACGGTCAGAATGATTTCATCCCCTGGAAACGAGGGGTTTCACTCTGACCTTAGCGGGCGAATCAACGACGCGGACCTTAATTGAGAAGGTGCGAGGGGCGCGGTCGTCGTTGCCGAAATCGCAAGGAGGCAAGTTGACAAACCTCTGCCGATCTTCGATCACAACCGCTTGTCTATTGTTCTGGGGGTTGAGCGTTGCAGGTTTTGCCAACGCCCAGCAAGCCGCGCCTGATGCTCCCGTCTCGCCTCGCATCTTTCGGGAAGACATTGAGTGGCTCGACATCTGGATGCCCGATTCCAAGGTTACGAACCAGCCCCGGGTGCTGCTGATTGGCGACTCGATTACCCGGGCCTACAACCGAGAGGTAGAAACGGCGCTGAACGGGAAGGCGGTCGTTTTCCGGTTAGCGACGTCAAAGTGCGCGGGCGATCCAGTGCTTCCCGAGGAGATATCCTTAATTCTCCGGCAGTACCAGTTCGATGTCATTCACTTTAACAACGGCATCCACGGCACGGAGTACAGCGACGAGGCATACGGCGACGGTCTGCGGGACATGATCTCGATTTTGCGGAAGTACGACCCCAGGGCGCGGCTCCTATGGGCTACCACCACGCCCATCAGAGTCAGCGGACGCATCGATCAGCTAGACTCCTCAAATAGCCGTGCCATCCGCCGCAATGCGATAGCAGCGGCGATCATGAAACAAACGGGCATCCCTACCGACGATCTCTACAATCTTGTTCTCGACCATCCCGAGTACTACCAGCCAGATGGCATCCACTTCAATGAAAAAGGGGTCGAGGCAGAGGCGAAGGAGGTGGCGCGTCAAATTGCCGAAGTCTTACCAAGATAGCCCAAGACAGCTCTTCAGAATAGGCGCTCAAGTAATAATTGGTCGTCATGGGCCCGACTTGGCCTCTGGGCGATCTGTTTCGTCGGTTAATTCCCGTCTTATATTGCAATAAAGCGACATATGATCACGAACCCGAAAATCTCAAACGGCCCATTGAAAGATGCGGACTCAGGGAGTTCTCACTGCCATGCCAGGTGACCAGGAAGGTCTTCCAAAGCGGTGGAACCGCCGCGAATTCATTGCCACCCTCGCGGCGGCTGTCCTTGCCGGAAAAGTAAGAGCCGGAGCGCTCGCCGCCAAACCGCGGGACGTATTTCTGGTCCCAAATTTCCATCCTGCGAGCTGCGGTTGGCTGACCACCTTTTCGAAGGAACGCGTATATTGCGCCAACAGCTACCTGAATCATCTGGACCGCGTCCGTGACGACCCGAACTATTCGTTCGTGATGTCGGAGGTTAACAACATCATCGCGATCATGGACTTTCAACCTGGCCGTATTGTGGAACTGCAACAAAGAATTCAGGAAAATCGGGTGGAACTGGTGAATGGCTATTTCCTCGAATCGGCCATTAACCTTTCTGGTGGAGAGGCGCTGGTTCGGCAAGGGGTTGAGGGGCTCCGGTGGTATCAGAAAGTGTTTGGGGTTAAGCCCCGCTTCTCGTGGAACATCGACGTCTGCGGCACACACGACCAGATGCCACAAATCGCGACGGGCCTCGGCCTGGAGGCATTGGTCTACACGCGCCGAAATCCGACGGGAAAAACCTTGTACTGGTCGGAATCGCCAGACGGCACGCGCATACTGACCCTTTCGCCCGGTCAGTACAGCGAGGCACATCCTGTCTTCTCGTCGAAGTCAGTCCTGACGACAGACCAACTACGCGAGCTGGAGAGGTTTTTTAATGACAAAGAACCCATTACGCCCGAAGGCGCGCCAATACTGATACTTGGCGGTGGCGATGACTACGCTCTGGCCCCTCTGGTAAAGGACTATCCCAGCCTGTTGCTGAAGCAGTTGGCCGAAACCGACCCCGAGCGAAAGCTCAAGTTCACCACCATGGGTCAGTACCTGGATGCCATACAGCCTGGTATCACGTCAGGTGGCACAAAGATTCCCACGTTGCGAGGCGGTACCGCCTACGATTTCGATGCCTTCTGGATCGAAAATCCCAAGGTCAAGACCTTGTACCGTCGTAATGAGCATGCACTGCAGGCCGCGGAGACGCTGGCGGCAATCGCCAGCCTCCAGGGTAAGTACGAATATCCGGTCAAGCCGCTATCCGATTGCTGGATTCTCATGTGCCTGAACATGGATCGCAATACAATCTGGGGCTCCGCTGGCGGAATGGTATTCGAGAACGAGAAGTCCTGGGATGCACAAGACCGTTTCAATTGGGTGGCCAGAACCACCGATCAGGTATTCGATTCTGCGGGCAGTTCACTCACCGGGACCGGCGAACAGGTGGCGGTCTTCAATCCGCTGAACTGGAAACGGAACGACCCAGTGGCGCTGCGACTTCCTGCGGGCAAGAGTTTGGAGGGTACGGATTGCGAAGCGCTGCCCGATGGCTTGGTTCTATGCCGTTTGGATTTGCCTTCGATCAGTGCTGGAGGGTGGAAGTTGTCCGCCCGAGGGCCAACCTCGCCGCCTTCGATAAAACTCCCGCCGGTCATCGAAACGAACTTCTATTTCGTAAGCATCGACGCGAAAACGGGAGCGATTACCAGTCTCAAGCTGAAAAAATCGGGGCGAGAGTTGCTTGCCGCTCCCGCCAACGTGATCGTTGCAGAAAGGCCGACCGCCAAGCAAACGGAGGATCCGGGCGACAAGATGCCTCCCCGTCCGCAGCGCACGCGGCTGGCCACCTCCAGCGACCAGGGGTCAGCTATCCAGGTGAGGCGGGGAGCCCTAGCCACGACGGTCGAGATCACGGGCACATTCTATGGAGGCGGGGCGCTTCGTCGCGTCATCCGCTTTTATCACCACCACCCGCGAATCGATTTTGAAACCGAACTGAATGACGTTCCCAACTACACGATTGTGGTTTCAGAATTTCCGCTGTCCGAAGATGTTCTTGAAGTGCGCCGCGGCATACCCTACGGTTTCTCTCATGGGGCCTGGTCGAAACCGAACCCTGATTTGCATGGCTGGACGAAAGGAATAGTTCCCGCGGTTCGCTGGATCGATTTTTCGCTGGCGCAGGGAGGGGGTCTCGCCATTTTTGATCGGGGCTTGAGCGGCCGCGAACTCAACGAGCGCACGCCAATTATCTATCTGCTCAATGCGGAAGATAAGTATGTGGGATACGAGAATCCCTGGTTAAGCGGCAAGGGCAAACACGTCTTACCCTATTCAATCGTGGCGCACGAGACTGCGTGGCAAGAAGCTCGTATACCGCGCATGGCATGGGAATACAACCAGGAGCCGGTCGTCATTCCAGGCAGGGCTGCGACGCCTTTGCAATCTTTCCTGGAGACGTCGGAGAACGTCGTCGTCGAAGCCTTGCGTCGTGAGGGGGACCATATCGAGTTGCGCTTGGTCGAGTGCCTGGGTTTGGCAGGCACAGCGAAGGTCAAACTAGATTTGCCGCACCAAAGTGCAGCAGTTACCGATTTGACCGGACGTAAACTGTCGGACTTGCCGAGATCCTCTCCCTATGCATTCCCTGTCCGGCCCCAGCAAATAGTCACCCTGCACTTCGCCACTTCCTCAACGCTGCCCGAGCCCGCTCCCATCAGATCGTGGGATCCTTTTGTGCCCAAAGAAAAGCTTCCGGCGCTGCACGAGTACGACCCCAATCTTATTGGCCATCCGCCGTTTGGCGAGTAACTACTGGTGATGCTGGGTGCAGGGAACGCAAATTGAAAGGCGGAATCCGGGCCATCTTTCACGGAGGTGACGAACCACAGCCGCGCATCATTTTCTGGTACGTCACGGTGGCAAGTCTCGCGGCGGGTCGAGCAAGAAAACATAGGGGCCGCTGGCCCAAATAATGTCTTATGGATGTAGGTTCACGATCGCGGGATGAAGCTCCCATAGCGTCCCAACCTGCCCGGTGCCACGATCATGCTCAAAATCTTCGAAGGCCATTCCAACAATATCGACCGGGAAGGCCTGTGTAAGTTCGCCCCCGTGTTGCGAGTCCAGGCGGAATCCGTGTTGCTTCAGTTGTGCTTGGATATTTTGCCGCGCACTACAATATTCACTATCGACCGGCGTTTCCACGATCATCCGGACAGCATTCTTATCTGGAGCGTGCGAAATCTCCATTACAACATCGCAGTCCACTGCATTTACGCTAACGTTTTGTAAAAATGCGGTCGCGATGTGAAAAACCTCAAGCTCCCGTCCCGTGCGTGGCGCGTCTGGCGGTATGATTGGGTCTTGCGTCCAACCAAGAATGGTTTCAACGGTGACTTCTTGGATCGCAATGTTGGGAATGGGTACGTGCTTCGCAAGGTGCCGGTAGTCAGAAATATCAGGCTCGATAGGCAGGCACTTACAGAGGTCCTCAGGTGTTGGCTGCAAAATGCCGTAATCCGGCCCTTTGCAACTCACCGCAAACAGAACCAGTAAAATCGTACCCCCTGTCAAGCAAATGTCTTTGACTCTTTCAACTTGCTTGCTCATAGGTGCGCTTGGATGTTACCAGCAGGACGAAAGTAAGTGTCAGAGCAAACACACGGTTGACAGATTAATCCGCAGCCAGCGTGACTTCACCACTTGATCAGCAAATTCTCAGGCGGCCAGTCTTCGTCCCTCCGTTCACGGCGGATTACTGCCGTTTGCCCGTTATCCGCTAGTAATGGGTCATCGGCAATTACGCCAGACTCGCCGATTTCTGACTAATAATGGCACGTCCCAGATCAGCTTTGGACAGGGTCGTTTTGTCACACCCGAGATCGAGCGGCACTGAAACTGGTGCTCGCCGCGGTTAGAGGGAGCGTGGTGGGCTCCCGCCCGGGAACTGGCCAGGCCCGCAACTCGCTAGAACAGTTTTTTAGAGCAGCATAGAATCAACTGGTTCTACATTGTGAACCGCTCAATTTCTGCAGTGCCTACATCAACGCGAGTTGCGGGCGGCGACGAATTATGACCCCGGAGGCGCAGATGTGATCGCCGCGGTCGTCAGAAGCTACAGTTGGGATTCCCGGCCGGAAGCTCGGCGCGGAACACACCTCCGACCGAAGTAATTGCGACCGTAACATCGCTGGCCGAATTAATAGGATCCTGGTTAATGCCGATGTGCCCGCTCCCGAAGTCAACAAAGCCCTGACCCTTGTTATACACATGAGGCGAACACGTGGGGTCATTAAATTCGTAGAACGTGAGCTGACCTGAGGTTACGGTGATGTACACCGGCCCCGGATGTTTATGCCAGCCTGTGGAACCCAACGGATCGTAGAGGTGGGTATCTACCTCCACATCAATAGCGGGATCCGTCTTATCAAGAGCCTGCGCCTTTGCGATGTATTGGAACGGTTTTACGGTTGGGTTGGTGGGATTCAAAGTTCGGTTCTGGTCGGTATTCACCATGAAACCGTCATACGTCCCTCTACCAATTAAGGTGCGGTGAACGCCGATCGCAGGAGTTGCCCACATCTTGAGCACGTACCCGCCGATCGCGAAGACGCACAGGGCAGCAGCTGTTGCAGCAGTTTTCAAAACTTTTCCCTTCATTTCGACCTCCGAGAATATTGGAACCGAGAGGACCTTCTCAGAGAGGCCATCTTCGTGCAATGGAGATCGAATGAAAGTCGTATGAAGTTTTTGTGAAGCGCCAAACCACTGACCACTTGCTACTTAGCCGTTTTATGTCGCATCATCTTGGGTGCCAGGACCCAGTGGCGGTTGGGGGGCAGGTACGGCCCAGGTATTCCATTTCGGGGATTTCACACTTGACCAGTCGCGGTATCGGCTGCAGCGGGGCGAGCGCATTCTGCGCCTCGAAAGGCAGCCCATGGAGTTGCTCTTCCTACTGGTAGAGAGACGCGGAGAACTGGTTACACGCGAAGAGGTCGCGGACCGGCTTTGGGGCACGACCGTTTTCGTTGATATCGATCAAAGCATCAACACAGCCGTTCGCAAGGTCCGAATGGTGCTGCGCGACGATCCTGATAAGCCCCATTTCATCGAAACGGTGGTCGGGAAAGGGTATCGCTTCGCCGCGCCAGTGGCGGTCAACGGAGAAGCGACTGTGTCTGCTACGGCCGGATTGCCGGCCTTGCCGCAGCCTGCCCAAGCGGGCCAAAGCGCAGCCATCGCAGCCGCTCCTGCCCAGCGGATGCACCGTTGGTCTCCTGTAGTAATGCTGCTGACGGGCATAGGGGCCGTGCTTGCAATTTTTGCATCCGGTTGGGTGGCGATCCACGTTCGCAACACTGGAAGCTCGACGCATCCGGGCATCAAGTCGCTCGTGGTCCTGCCACTGAAGAACCTTTCTGGCGATCCCGCTCAGGAATACCTTGCCGACGGAATGACCGAAGCTTTGGTATCTCGCCTCTCCAGTATTCATGATCTCCGGGTGATTTCCCGAACCTCATCCATGCGCCTCAAGAATTCCAATCTCTCGGTCCCGGAGATCGCAAACGCCTTGCAGATCGATGTTGTTGTAGAGGGCTCCGTCATTCGAGAAGGCAATCGCATTCGCGTTACTGCCCAGTTGATTCGCGGCACAACTGACGAACACTTCTGGTCGGAGACTTACGATCGGGAACTGCCTGACGTGCTTGCGCTACAAAGTGACGTGGCCCAGGCTATCGCCCGTAAGGTTGAGGTCACCGTTACCGGGAAAGAAGAGCAGCGCCTCACCGCATCCCACACCGTTTTGCCGGAAGCCTACGAAAGCTATTTGAAAGGCCGCTCCTCGTTAAGTAACAACAACACCAAGGCTGGCATTGAGGAGAGAATTCGTTACTTCGAGGAGGCAATCGCGAAAGACCCCGCATTTGCGCCAGCTTACGTTGGCTTGGCGGAGGCGCATGCTGACCTGGGCACAGTTATGATGGGCGAGGATCCTAATCGTGAGCGCCCGAAGGTAGTTAGCGCTGTTCGCAGAGCTCTGGAATTGGATCCAAATCTCGCGGAGGCCCATGTCCTGCTCGCCGAGATGGCGCAGGAACAGTGGCGCTGGGCGGAAGCCGAAACTGAATACCGGCGGGCGCTTGAATTGAACCCGAACGATTCCGATGGTTACGCCGGACTAGCATTCTGGCTGCTATGTCAGGGCCGTACGGACGAGGCCTTGGCGTCGGCTGAGCGCGCACGTGAACTCGACCGCCTTGGATCTACAACGTCGAATCTTGCGTGGATTCTATTTCAGTCCCGACGCTATGAGGAGGCGGTACGCGAGTTACGTAGCTCACTCGCGGTGCACCCGAACGGCGCCGGCAGCCTTTGGCTGCTAGGATTTACTCTCGTTATCAATGGTCAAGCGAGCGAAGCAATTCCGCTGCTGGAAAGAGCGGCTGCCCTTGCAGACCGCAGTTCCGGCTTCATCGATGTGCTGGGGGCGGCCTACGCCCGTGCAGGCCGTCGCTCCGATGCGCTGCGCATTCTCGCTGAATTGAAACGTCGCAAGCAGCATGGCTATGTCGCAGCCGCATCCTTCGTTATCGTTTACCTTGGCCTCGGCGAAAACGAGCAGGCGTTTGCCTGGCTCGAGGAGGCTTACAAGGAACGGTCAAACATGCTGCAGTTCGTGAAGGTGCATCCACTCTTCGACCCGCTGCGTGGCGACCCGCGTTTTGCAGATCTGCTCCACCGCGTCGGTCTTGGCTGACGCATCCCGGCAAGGGCGAGTTGCTGACGCAACTCCTTATGATCTTTAGGTCCGAAGTCAGCTGCCGAGCAACGCTGGTTTCACAACAGCAACTCCTGTACTACGACTAGATCACTACCCATTGTGTCTGGATCGTCGGCTAACCTTACCTTACCGGATTACGGAAGGGTTGGGTCATCCGGGAGGAAACGGTGTTGGTTTCTGGCTCATGCCCATGGCACGTGGCTTCGTGACCCTTTAGGCGGTGAGAAGTGTCGGGAGAGTTGAAATTTTCGGAAAATTGAAATGGCCAACATTATGACCGAAGCTGTATCGACCCCCGACCTTGACATAGTAGAGCAGGTTGCAGCGAAGGGCCGTCTCTCAGGCAAGAGTCATGAACAAAAGGAGAGCAGGTATGAACTCGACCAAACAGACAGCGAGGATCGCGGGCGTGCTGTACCTGGTGAACGGAGTGACTGGCTTCTTCAGCATCATCTATGTCCCCAGCAGACTGATGGTATCTGGTAACGCGGCTGCAACCGCCCAAAACATCCTCGCTTCCGAGAGGCTTTTCCGCCTCGGCATCGTCTCCGAACTGATCTGTGCGGTCGAATTTATCTTCCTGCTC
>WNFR01010481.1_pt1 | contig 17541 bp, 19 predicted proteins | sample 5400221 | NCBI WGS metagenome assembly WNFR01 (sample SAMN13153357, study PRJNA577476) | soil metagenome | isolation source: 40 cm soil under Madrone tree | place: USA:California | collected 2016-06-14
CGGCAACCGGCTCATGTTCTTGATGCCGGCCAGGTTCGCCTGCAGATGCTTGCGCTCGCGTTCAAGCTTGATGACTTCTTTCTTCGGCAGCAGCTCGTAACGGCCATCCGTGGCCATCTCATCGAGTTCTTTAAGCCGCTTCACGGACTTCTGTACGGTCACCCAATTGGTGAGCAGTCCGCCCAGCCAGCGCTGGTTCACATAAAAACTGTTGGCGCGAGTCGCTTCCTCAGCAACTGCGTCCTGAGCCTGCCGCTTGGTTCCTACGAAGAGGATAATTCGGCCTTGCGTGGCCAGATCGGCGATAAATTTTGACGCCTCTTTGAACATCTTGAGCGTCTTCTGCAGATCAATGATGTAAATGCCATTGCGCTCTCCGAAGATGTATTCCTTCATCTTGGGATTCCAGCGCTTCGTTTGGTGCCCGAAGTGAACGCCTGCTTCGAGCAACTCCTTCATGGTGATGTTAGCCAAACAACCTCCTTTTTCAGTCTGCATCCCGCTGTCGTGAGCGGAATTGCTTTCCCGTCCCCGTACCGGAGCACGGGAAGAATTAAACACAGTATTCAGCCGTCGGCATTCAGCCTTCAGCTAAAACCCACATCGTTGTGATTCCAACCCCGCTACTGCGGGTGATGGAATCGGCCTGCTTACCGCTTGCTGAACTGGAAGCGCTTTCTTGCGCCCTTCTGTCCGTACTTCTTGCGCTCTTTGCCACGAGAGTCGCGGCTGACCAGTCCTTCGGCCTTAAGCTTTTTGCGTAGCTCGGCATTGAACAGCATCAAGGCGCGCGCGATCCCGAGCTTCACGGCGTCGGCTTGGCCATTTACGCCACCGCCGGAAACACTGGCGATCACATTAAAGCTCGCGGACGACTCGGTTGAGACCAACGGCTCTTTGGCGCTCGAGCGCTGCGATTCCGTCACAAAGTATTGTTCAAAGGCGCGGCCGTTAACTTTGAACTCGCCGCTGCCGGGACGCAGAAAAACGCGGGCCACGGCCGTCTTTCGCCGCCCCGTTCCGTAGTATTGAACTAAATCAGCCATTTAAGCCTTCAGCACTCAACCGTCAGCATTCAGCCAACCCCGGTGCCTCTACCTTTCCTCAAAATTCGCGTTTCAATGTTTCGAAGGGTTCAAAGTTTCAAGGACCAACCCGCAACTCAAAACGTGAAACTCAAAACTCGACAACTTTGAAACCTTGCAACCTCAAAAACCTTGAAACCTGCTTTTTTACGCCAGCGCTTTTGCTTCCGGCTTCTGAGCGGCGTGCGGATGTTTGTCACCTTTGTAGATCTTCAGCTTGCTGTACATATGGGTGCCAAGCTTGGTCTTCGGCAGCATTCGCTTTACAGCATCTTCAATCACTCGCTCCGGCTTCCGCGCCAAACGCTCGCGGTAGTCTTCCGTGCGCAATCCGCCCGGGTATCCGGTGTAGCGGTGATACGACTTCTGCTCCGCCTTCATCCCGGTAAGTTTCACCTTCTCCGCATTGATCACGACCACGTGGTCGCCAGTATCCAGGAACGGCGTATATTTCGGATTCTCTTTGCCCATTAGAATGCGGGCGACTTGCGACGCCAGCCGGCCCAAGGCCTGGCCCGAGGCATCAACGACGTACCATTTGCGCGCAATTTCCCCCGCTTTGGGGAAATAGGTTGACATCAGAACTCTCCCAGTAAAATGAAACCCTTAAGAAAACCGCTGAGCACCCACTACAAGCGCCGAAGGCGCAGGGCCACACCGGCGGGCAACCGCAGAACTGCCAAAGATTTAATAATATGCACGAAGTGCCGTGTTGTCAACGAAGAGGCTGCAACCCTGGCTACTTCTTCTCGGACTTCGTGGATGCAGGTTCCGCTTTGGGCTTAGCTTCTTTTTTTGATCCGGAATCGCTGCCCTTTGATCCCGAATCTTTGCCGGATTCGCTCTTTGCGCCCGAATCCGAGTCTGAAGACGCCTTTCCCGATGACTTTTTCGGGTAGTCGTTTACGTACCAGCCGGAGCCTTTAAACTGCACCGCTGGAGCGGAAAGCAGTTGCTCGACCTTGCCCCCGCATTCCGGACATTTCTTGACCGGAGGATCGGAGAATTTCGATATCCGTTCAAAACGGTGCCCGCATTTTTTGCACAGGTATTCGTGAAGTGGCATGAATGATCGTGTGTGGGGCGGGCGCCCTCGCCCGCCGCTTTCGCGAAGTCTAGTTTGATTTTAGCAGGAGCAGGTTTCAAAGTTGAAGGTTTCAAGTTTCAAGGTTTGAAAGTTTCAAGACTATTCGACAAGGCATTGAAACATGTGAAACCTTGCAACTTTGAAACCTGCCCCCGGTGCTACACTCCCGCCTATGCCCAGTGGCGAAAGCCGCGAACTCGCGCCCGGACTTTATCTCGTCGCCACGCCGATCGGCAATCTTGAGGACATCACCCTACGCGCGATTCGCGTGCTGAAGCAGGCGGATCTGATCGCCTGCGAGGACACCCGCCAAACCCAAAAACTGCTGAATCATTACGGTATCTCCACTCGTACGATCAGTTATCACGAACACAACGAGGCCTCGCGGGCCGCGGAGCTAGTTAAGGAACTCGAACAAGGATTGCGCGTTGCAGTTGTGACCGACGCCGGAATGCCAGGCGTTGCCGATCCTGGATTTCGGATTACGTCGCTTGCAATTGAGCGCGGAATTCCCGTCGTTCCGATTCCAGGACCTGCAGCGTTTGTTGCGGCTCTGGTTGCGAGTGGCCTGCCCGTCGAGTCTTTTAGCTTTCGCGGATTCCTGCCGGCAAAGAGTGGGGCGAGGCGGCGGGAACTGGAAAAGGTGCGCAATTCTCAGCAGACAGAAATTTTCTACGAAGCACCGCACCGCAGTCGAGAAGCGCTGCAAGATGTCGCTGAAGTGCTAGGCCCGAAAAGACCGGTGGTGGTTGCACGCGAGTTGACCAAGATACACGAGGAATTCTTGCGGGGAACAGCGGCGCAAATCCTCGAGGATCTGAAAGGCAGAGAAGTTATCAAGGGAGAAATTACGCTTCTGATCGGGCCTGCTGATGAGGGAAACATCCAGGCTCCGGTAGGCTCCATAAGGGATCGCGTCGAACAGATCATGCGGGAAGACAACGCGGACGAAAAGGCGGCGTTGAAGAAAGTCGCGAAAGAGCGCGGAATTTCAAAGAGTGAGGCCTACCGCCAACTACAGAGGCTCTAAACAAGGCAATGTTCTTTAGGATTGTCAGCGAGATCTCTGCCGTCGAGCCGATTGCAACCGGAAAAAGCGTCCGGGAAAGCCGCCGGTTACGAAAGGTTTACGGTGGACGACGATGGAAGAAGATGAAGGGAATTGCCATTATAGAACTGCAGGATGGTACGATTTGCCTAGCCGAGCTTCACTAGTATGAAGCCCACGGAGTGGGCTCAAGAGAGTTTAAGATAAAAAGGATTCTGGATTAAACATGAGTCGTACAGAAAAAAATTTCGTAGTTTGCATCAACAATAAGGGTTACCCAGCATCGCTTGAGATTCGCAAGCTGTATCGCATGGTTCCGGATGAACAGGCGGCAAAACTAGGACAGATTCGCGTAATTGACGAGTCCGGGGAAGATTATCTCTATCCCGCAGGATACTTCGCTCCAGTTCGGCTGCCGGATGCAACACAGAAGGCAGTGCTGCGAGCGAGGTAGCTATTTCCCCGCCAATTCCTTCTTCACCGCATCGCTGACCACTCTCCCATCCACTCGTATGCCCTGCGCAGCGAACTTCGCCATGGCATTCTTCATCACCGTGCCCATATCTTTCATTGTGGGCGAACCCATTTCGGCGACCACGGCTTTCACTCCGGCGGCAATTTCTGCCTCGCCAGCAGCTTTGGGCAGATAACTCTCGATCAGCACGATTTCCGCGGCTTCCTTGTCCGCCATCTCCTGCCGACCGCCCTTAGTGAACTGTTCAACCGAATCTTTGCGCTGCTTGATCAGCGTGCTCAGCACCTGCTGCGATTCTTTGTCGTCCAGCGGCGCCATTTTTTCGACCTCGCGGTTTTTGAGCGCCGATTTGACCATGCGCAACGTCGAAAGGCGCGCTTCGTCGCGTGCCTTCATCGCAGTAGTAATGTCTTTCTGAATTTGATCGCTAAGGCCCATGGGTGGAATTATAGACGCATCGTTTTTCCAGATGCCGCCGATAGCAATACGCATCCACCGGGCCCGGCTTCCGCGATACACTAATGGGTACTCTCTAACTCCCAGACTTCACACCAAAGGACTATTGCGATGCTGCTGAAGAACCGTCTTTTTACTCCCGGCCCTACCCCGCTTTTGCCCGCAGCCCAGAACGCGATGGCCGCGTTTACCGCCCATCACCGCACAGCCGATTTCCGCGCCCTCTTTACCCGCGTTCTCGCCGACATGAAGGATTTCATCGGAACGTCGAATGACGTCTTGGTCATCGCTTCCTCCGGCACCGGCGTGATGGAAGGCTCGGTCTCTAATCTGACTTCCCCAGGCGACAAGGTACTGGTGTTGACTGCTGGTAAATTCGGCGAGCGCTGGCGCGATCTGACCAAAGCCTACGGTTGCAGCGTCGACGTGCTGGAAAAGCCCTACGGAGAGACATTTTCGCTCGATGAAGTCCGCGCGAAGCTTACTCCGGACACTCGTGCCGTCTATGTTCAAGCTACAGAAAGCTCCACCGGAGCACGACACGACGTAAAAGGAATCGCCAAGCTGGTGCGCGAGAACGGTGGCGACACTTTACTTATAGTTGACGCCATCACCGGCCTGGGCACCACTCATCTGGATGTGGACGGCTGGGGAATTGACGTAATCATTGGCGGATCGCAGAAGGCCCTGATGATTCCTCCCGGTCTTGCCTACTGCGCTGTAAGCGAGCGCGCATGGAAGCGGATGGAGACCGCGAAGAATCCCCGTTACTACTTCGATTTCCGCAAAGAGCGGAAGGCTGCCGCCAAGGGCGAGTCCGCCTATACTCCAGCGACATCGCTCTTTGCAGCTCTGGGCGCGGCCCTCGACTTCATTCGACAGATGGGCAACGGCGATCTGGTCGCAGGCCGCAAGGCGCTGGTTGACAATGCTGAACTTGCTGCCGAGATGACCCGCGCAGGTGTCCAGGCGCTTGGGCTGCAGCTATTCGCAAAATCTTCGGGCGCAGCGCTGACGGCAGTGACAGCTCCCGCCGGCCTTGACTCCAGCAAAATCGTTAAGGAATTCCGCGAATCGTTCTCAGCCGTCGTAGCCAATGGACAGGGCGACATGAAAGGCAAGCTGTTCCGAATCGCGCACATCGGCTACTACGACTACCTAGATACAGTTGGGATTCTGGCCGCGCTTGAGCACGTGCTGGCCAGGACAACCGGCCGGAACGTCGAGTATGGGGCGGCAGTGCGGGCGGCCCAGGAAGTCTATGCTCGTACTTTGGCCGACAAATCACAACTGGTCGGAGCTTGAGCACCGTGCGCCGTAGCGATGCTCAACTCCCAGGTCCTAGTTGATCGTGAAGTTCATCGGTGCCGAAGTCGCAGCCGCCGTGCCACCACCGTATATACCGCCGGGTGTACCGGGATTCGTCACGGTAACAGGAACAGTTCCGGCATTCATGATCGCCGAAGCCGGAATTGTCGTCGTAAGCTTGGCCCCGCTGACCCGGGTGGTGCTCTGGGCCGCGCCATTAAAATTGATGACCGCTGCCGACCCAAAATTCGTTCCATCGACTTCGAAGGGGAAGCTCGAGCTTTTGGCAATTACGCTGGTCGGATTGAGCTGTGCAATCGTGGGCGTTGTGCCAGGTTGCGCGGGCATGGTGGATTTGGAATAGCCGCATCCAACACTAATTACAGTAAGCAAAACAACAATCAACAATCTCATAAGTTTTTTCTCCGGCAGGAACTTGCAAACTGAAGTGAGTTTAGGAATTTCGGCGCGGCAGAGTGTCTGAGAGCTGTCACTTTCTTGTAAAAGGATCATTCCTCATGAAAATCGTAGTTGCGGAAAAGATGTCATCCTCCGCCGTGAACCTGTTACGCGAGCCGGGATGGATTGTGGTTACGCCTGACCAGGTGAACGGAAGCCTGGCTCAGGAGCTCGAAACCGCCGACGCACTGCTGGTGCGCTCCGCTGTTCAAGTGGACGCAGTCTTGCTCGCCAACGCTTCGAAGCTGCGCGTCATTGGCCGTGCGGGCGTGGGCGTCGACAACATCGAACTCGAACCGGCAACGCGCAAAGGCATCGCCGTAATGAATACGCCTGGGGCGAATGCCGTCGCTGTAGCCGAGCACACGTTGGGACTCATGCTGGCCATGGCGCGATTCATTCCCCGCGCCAACGAGCTGATGCATGCCGGTAAGTGGGAGAAGAAGTCGCTGCAAGGTACAGAACTCCGAGGTAAGACGCTGGGAATCGTCGGGCTGGGGAAGATTGGCATGGAGGTCGCCCGGCGCGCTCGTGTTTTTGAAATGGAAATCATTGCGCATGATCCATTCGTCTCCGCAGCCATTGCCAAGGAAAATGGAATCCGACTGGCCACTCTCGAAGAGGTCTATGCCGCATCTGACTATTTGACGCTGCATGTCGGTCTTACCCCGCAAACCCAGAACATGATCAACGCGGAGTCCGTGAAGAAAATGAAGCGTGGAGTCCGATTGGTGAACTGCGCGCGCGGCGAGCTGATCGATGAAGGAGCATTGGCCAGTGCATTGCAGGAAGGGCAGGTTGGCGGGGCAGCGCTTGACGTCTTTGTGAAGGAGCCGCTGAAGGACTCGCCATTCCAGAAGTTGGACAACGTGATCCTGACGCCCCATATCGCCGGTTCCACCAACGAAGCGCAAGAGGCGGTCGGCCATCAAATCGCGCTGCAAGTAAAGGAATATCTGAAACACGGGGTTATTCAGAATGCGGTGAACGTTCCTTCGGTTTCGCACGAGGAATATCTGACCCTGAAGCCTTATATCGTGCTGGCGGAAAGATTGGGATCATTTCTGGCGCAGATCGGCGGCAGCTCGCTCGAGGAAATCTCCATCAGCTATTCCGGACATATCACAGAATGGAAGACAGAACTCATCCGCAACGCTGCGATCAAAGGCATCCTGAACGTCGCAGTCGAGGAAAAAGCCAATCTGGTAAACGCAGCCAGCCTTGCATCTTCCAGAGGTCTCACCATTAAGGAAGAGCGCAAGCCCAAAGCTTCCACCGGTGGCGCGGGCAGCGTGCTCTCGATTTCAACCAGGTCGCACAAGGAAAAGCATGTCGTCAAAGGCGCAGTCTTGAGAGAGAACACGCCTCGCCTGCTCCACGTAGACGGTATCGACGCCGAAGCTCCGCTGGAGCAGAACTTGATCTACATGCGAAACCAGGACGTGCCCGGTGTTATCGGCAAAGTTGGAACAATTCTAGGAAAACATGGCATCAACATCGCCAATTTCTCTTTAGGTCGCCATGGCGGCGAAGAGCAGGCCGGCGTTCCGCGGGAGGCCATCGCCGTCGTACAAGTGGACGGCAGCGTACCTGAGGCGGTGGTGAGCGAACTCCGCGGCATCCCCGCCGTCCAACAGGCCAAGGCGATTCGGCTCGAGTAGCTTCATCCAGATCAGAAAGGAATTGAATGCTAAAGAAATCAGTGTGGGCATTAGCGGTGGGTTTCGTTCTTACGTCGATTGGGGCCGCTCAGGAGCAAGGTCGTTTCGATGTGAGCATTGGCGGCGCCGGCGTTTTCAGCAAGACCTCGACCTCGTCCAATGGCACGGTCACTCTAAAGCCCACCAACTCGGGCGCGATTCTCGCGACGTTTCGTTACCGCTTTAATCGGATGCACGGAATCGAGGCGAATCTTGGGCACACAATGAACTCCCAGGTATTTTTCATTCCCCCTGACAGCTATCGAATTCCAGCAGGAGTTACTGAGTACAGCGGCGCGTACGTGTTCAGCCCTTTTCAAACCGCCCGCATCGAGCCGTTTCTTTTTGGCGGAGCCGGAGCCCTGCGCTTCACTCCCGGCACCACCTCTATTGATGGATTCCAATCTGCCTTTGGCGCGGCGAAGCAGACCTCCCTGGCCTTCTTGTACGGTGGAGGAGTGGATTATCGCTTGTGGAGATTTTTGGCCCTGCGGCTGCAGTATCGTGGGCTGATCTACAAGGCGCCAAATTTTACCGTGCCAATTCTCTTCACTGGAGGCAAAGGGCACATGGCCGAACCAACCGCCGGAATCGTCGTCAAGTTCTGATCAGGAATCGAGCGCTGCCTTGCGCAGCTTGCGGCTCTCCGCCAGCAGGGCCATGGAATGCATGAGGTTCTGCAAAGTCACAATCCCAACCAGTTGCTGGTTCTCGACCACTGGAAGAATGCTCAAATTGCGCGCACTCAACTTGCGGAACGCCGAAGCCAGGGTCTCTGATTTTTGGGCAACATCAAAAATGCGGTGCATCACAGCCTGTACGTAGCCATTGCCCTCGCTGCGTAATATCTGCAAAATCTTTTGCTTTGAGACCACGCCCACCATGTCCCCGCTCCGGATGACCGGGAAATCATCCTGTAGACAATGGACCGCCTTCTCCAGGGCGTCCTCCAAAGTGTCGGCAGGCGACAGCGTTGCGAAATCCGTCAGCATAATGTCTTCCAGGTGGACTGTTTCCAGCACGGACTGGAAGACTGCGGACCGGTCTTCCATTTGGGCCGCAAGAAACAGAAACACTCCGATCACCGAGAACCAGATGTTCCACCACCCCGCCAGCATGAATGCCACAGCGAAGCCGCGTCCAATGCTTACAGCGCGCCGTGTCGCAGTCACCGGATTCATGCTGCGGCTGAAGACAGCACGTAGCACCCGTCCACCGTCCATCGGATACGCCGGCAGCAGATTAAAGAGTCCCAGCCACAGATTTGCCCACACAAAGCTATGCGGCAGGTTGGCCGAGCTCATATAAGGATTCGTCCACAACAGGTCTTGCGGCATCGCCATGCTAAGAAAAGCTGCCGCAACGCCCGCAAGCGCGAAGTTTACCGCTGGCCCCGCTACTGCAATGCGAGCGTCGCGTTTCCAGTTGGCTGGCAATGCCGGTTGCGTTTCATCGAAGAGCGTGACCCCTCCGATCGGTAGAAGGACAATAGCCTTAGGCGCCACTCCCGAGTGCCTGCCTACGAGAGCATGGCCCAGCTCATGCAGCACCACCGATGCAAAGACGATGGCCACAAGCGCGGTCCCGCGCCACGGATTGACAGCCACGCGCGCCATCTGCTCGCTCATGGCAACGAACAGCATCAGGAGAAGGAACGAAAGATGAATGCGAATTTCGACGCGAAGTCCTTACTGCCTTAGCCCCATCCACTTTTCAGAGACCACAATGGAGTTCCCCGGGTTGTGGGGATCGTACCGGACAGATGTGGGCAGTCCCAGCCGGCAGGAGTGCAGGTTGATCCATTGCCGTAAGTGCGTAACGTCCTGCGATGCTTCGTAGGAGACGCCGCCCACATCGTACTGAAAGATCAACATGGTCGCGGCAGCATGTCCATTGGGGACGATTTCCTGGACGTCGATGACCGTGCCGTCGGTAATCCGGCCAATCTGGTTCAACCAGTCGCGCCGTTCGCGTTCAATTTCCGCTGAAGATTTTTTCTTGCGTCCGACAATCAGATACGCCGCAAAGGCGGCGCCTAATCCAACTGCCAGCAAAGGGTAGAGAGGGAACGGGAACATGGAAATGGGGAAAGGGCAACCCGAAAAGCTGAGGCCCTGTTCTTCCACAAGAGAATACGGCGAGACGGGCGCGGAGGGAAGATACTCGTTGGGTTACGAAAGATCAGGAAAATCCAATTTCTGGCTTTTTCGGTCATAGTTCGACCCGTGATCCATTTCGAGCGGTTTGAATCGTGAATCGGTTCGCGCACTTGCTCGCAACAGTCGGCCTTGCCAGCGTAAAAACAGCCGACAAATTCCGCTGCTATGCGATCTGGATAGTTCGCGCAAACATGAATTCTTTGTGAATCAGGAACATACCTCTATCTTGGCTGCGTGAGCTGATGTTTAATACAGGGCACTATGGGCTCTTCGCAGCAAAAGAACAAGCCTGGCGCGCGACGAGCCAACAAGACGAACCAGGAGCAATTCAGTAAATCGTTCAAGCCCTCCACTTCTGCCGGACTTGGAAATCCCTCGCCTCGGCGGAGAAAGCTCCCTGCGTGGTCTGCATACGTGCTTCTCTCGGTCGGCACAATAGCTTGTCTGGCTCCATTTTCTGGAAAGGCTTTTCATGTAGACGACACGCTCTTCATCTGGGCCGCGAAACAAATTACGAAACAGCCGCTGAATCCTTACGGATTCGAGCTGATTTGGGACATGACCCGCGTGCCCATGTCAGAAGTTACTCAGAACCCACCACTCGCCTCCTACTACGCCGCTCTAGTTGGGGAACTAGCTGGTTGGTCAGAGCGCGCCCTGCATCTCGCGTTTTTGATTCCGGCCCTGGTTGTGGTTTTGGGGACATACCGCTTGGCCCAACGATTCACAGAATCTCCATTGCTTGCCGCTTTGGCCACCCTGCTGACCCCAGGCTTTCTCGTCTCAGCCACGAGTGTGATGTGTGACACGACAATGCTCGCTATCTGGATGCTGGCGGCCCTTCTTTGGGTGGAGGGAGAGGAGGATCGGAAGTCACTTTACCTGGTCGGGTCTGGGCTGCTGATTGGGGCGTGCGCATTGACAAAGTACTTCGGAATCGGCCTTATTCCGTTACTGCTGGTGTACTCCCTCGCGCGGAGGCGGCGGCTGGGAACTTGGATTTTCTCGCTGCTGATTCCGGTTGTGATGCTGGTGATTTATGAGCTCTGGACTGCTGACCTTTATGGGCAGGGATTACTTACCCGCGCCGCTGAGTTTGCGGATTCACAGCGAATCGTTGCGCAAGTGCCTTATCTCGGGAAGGTGCTAGTTGGAGCAAGCTTTGCCGGTGGGTGCGCGCTGACTGCCGTTCTGTTCGCATTCCTGCTGTGGTCACGCAAGGAACTGCTTTCCGGAGCTATTCTGGCAATTTGCGCCGGAGCATCCATTCTGTTGGGCTGGGTCGGATTAGGCATGCAAGTCGGACATGCGGCTGCGCTGGCTGCCCGACAGCAGCACTGGTTGTTGATTGGCACGCAGCTGGTTCTTTGCATTGGCGGCGGGATATCAATTCTGGCACTGGCGATTTCGGATTTTTGGAAGCACAGGGATGCGAAGTCTCTCTTCCTGACGCTTTGGATCTGTGGGACTTTCGTTTTTGCGGGATTCTTGAACTGGACAGTGAATGCGCGGTCGGTTTTGCCGCTGATTCCTGCCACAGGCATTCTGCTGGCGCGACGCATCGGGAAGCTCCAGTGGGTGGCGGCCAGAAAAGAACTACAGGTAATCGCGGTTCTGGCGGCCTCGGGGGCTCTCTCACTCTGGATCGCCTTCGCCGACGCAAGACTCGCGAATGCGGCCCGGCAAGCGGCGACGGTCATCTGCCAGAACACACGCAGGGAAAGTGGCACCATTTGGTTCGAGGGACATTGGGGATTTCAGTACTACATGGAATCGTGCGGGGCACAACCGATGGACATTCTTCATCCCGTGGTTCACAACCAGGACTTGCTTGTCATACCCGAAAACAACGTCCAGATTTTTCCTATACGTCCGGAGATGGCGGACACTGTAAACAGTATTGAATTGGGAATGCCCTATTGGGCAACCACCGCTGGGAGCTGGGTGCAGGGTTTTATTCTGCGCTGTGGGGACCTCTGCCCTTTGCCCTCGGACCAGTTCGACCCGAACGCTACACAATCGTTCGCCTAGTACACAGATANNNACTTGGAACATATCCTACGAATCGTGTTGAGTACGATAATGATGATCGGGCTTGGCCAACAGCAACAACGTCTTTCTAGCTGCCTGCCGCAAATCCGCCCACGTGAGCGTAAGTCACGCGCAGATATTTGTGCGGATTGACCGGAACGTCATTGATCCGGACTTCGTAGTGGAGATGCGGTCCGGTACTGCGTCCGCTGGCGCCGACGTAGCCGACGGTGTCGCCGCGATGAATATGTTGGCCAGGAAATACCGCAAAGCTCGCCAAGTGTCCATAACGTGTAGTGACTCCGTGCCCATGATCAAGAATGACCGCCCGGCCATAACCACCCATAAAGTCCGCAAATTCCACCATGCCATCGGCTGGGGCAACAATCGGCTGCCCGTACACCGCTCCAATGTCAATTCCTGAGTGGAACGCGCCTTCTCCGTTGAAGGGGTCAATACGTTCACCGAACGATCCCGTCACCGGTCCCTCAACCGGCCAAAGGTTCGGGGAGGAGTTCGCTCTCACCCAGTCGGCCGTGGTCACATTTCGGGTAAGCCCCAGGGTAAGTCCAGCGGTGGTTGCCCCGCTCAATGCCGTCGTCTTCAGCGTGTAAAGCCGGTCAAGAGAGGAGTTGACCTGCTCGTCCTGAACGTTATCCGGAGAAGCAGCAGTGACCAGCACCGGGTCTGGCTTCAAACCGTACAGTGAAGAAACTTCACTCGCCAATGAGCCTAGTGAAGCGACCTGAATGTCGCGTTCCTTCGCGACTTGCTCCAAGCGTGTGTAGCGGTTCTTGAGATCGTCCTGCGCGGCACGCAACTGGTTATATTGCGATGTCTTCCAAAGCATGCGCGCATAGGAACTGGCAATGCCCGTAAGCCCAAGAACTCCAATGGCTGCCCCCACCGCCAGCACGTACAAATAATGGGCTGGAATAGGAATCTTGCGGAGTTGGCCATCCTCTCCGCGAGCCACAAAAAGAATGTAGAAGCGCTTGCGCAAAAAGTTTCCTTCCGTTTTTCAAGGACCGGGCCAACCCGGGCACCCGCCGTAAGTGCCTTACCATTCGATCGTGGTTCCCAAGCGCGTTTCCCTTGTGGGACAAGGCCGAAACGCGTCATTCCCAAAACGGAACCAGAAAACGCTAAGCCCTACTGCAACATCCGCAATCCTCAGTGGATGCAGCACTTAGCTCGGCCAAAGTGTTAGGGGACAGCTGTGCAACGGTAACAAAGGTGGTTCCCTGTGTCAACGCGCCACCTGGATTTCTTTAGTTACAAAGGATGAGTAATCGTTCATGTCCATCCGGCCAAGTTACCGTTCCGGGACGCGGTTACGGTGGTACTCAGCCCCAGGCAAGCTGGCTAAGTGGGCTGCTGCATCCGGAAGCCGGTTTGCGTAGATGTGATTCATGGAAATGAAGGTTGTCCCGAAAGCGCCGTCCAGAGCAGGTTCCATCCTCTTCGGCGCTAGGCCGTAACCGCAATTTTGGCGGGAGAAGCGGTTCCGCATATCATATCTTCGTCTTGCCTTTACCGGAACGCAGTCTGATCTCCCGACTTCGCCAGCAGCAGATTTCCGGGCTGCTCCATCCTTCTCGGTTTTCGAAGCCTGGGAGGGGCGGTCGGGTTATCACCGGAATCGGCGATGACTGCTCTGTTCTCCGCATCCCTCCCGGTCACGAAACGCTGGTAACAACCGACTTCAACCTGGAAGGCATCCACTTTCGGCGCGAGTGGCACCCGCCCGAGTCTGTTGGTCATCGCTGCCTCGCCCGCGGCCTGAGCGATATCGCGGCTATGGGCGGCGAGCCGATTGCCGCGTTTCTGTCTTTAGGTCTGCCAGCTAAGTTGCCACAGGGCTGGGTGGATAAATTCCTACGAGGCCTCCTGAAACTGGCGAGTGAGTTCAGTATCAGCCTGGCTGGAGGCGATACGTCCCAATCCCCAAATGGGATATTGGCAGACGTCGTCGTCGTGGGATCGATCCCGAAAGGTAAAGCAGTCCTGCGGTCTGGAGCGCGACCGGGTGACCGAATTTATGTGACCGGATCATTGGGAGGGTCGGCTATGGCCCTTGACGTCCTGTACTCCGGCCGACGCCTGAAAGCTGGCAACTATCAAAGCCACTTTGGTCCCGTTCCACGAGTAGAGGCCGGGCAGTTTGTTCGCAGTAGGGGCTGGGCATCATCCATGATTGACATCAGCGATGGTCTATCAACAGATCTCAGCCATCTCTGTGAGGAAAGTGGGGTTGGCGCAGAGATCGAATCCAGAGCTATTCCCCGGGCCAGCGTGGGGTCTCCAGCTCGGCAAGTGGATCTTAAGTTCGCCCTGCATGGCGGGGAGGACTACGAGCTGCTGTTTACCTCGTCGAAAGCCATCCCGTCGCCGATCGCTGGGGTGAATGTCACTGAGATCGGCCGCATCACTCGCGGCAAGCCAATAGTTTTGATTGATGATAGCGGTGCCAAACGCAGACTCCGGCCTGACGGCTGGCAGCACTTCCGGTCATAGCCTCCAGACTCGCAGTTACCTTGCTAGCCTCTGTTCTTGCTCCACGCGCCAGATTAGAGTAGCTGCATGAAGTCCCTCTGCATGGCTGTTTCCCTTATATGCTTTGCAACTGCACTGTGCGCTCAGCAACCGCCCCCAGCGCCAGCCGATAACGACTTCGTCCAAAGAGAGTTCGGCAGCTCTTGTTCGCTTGCTGCCCCATGGATTCCGGTAACTGGAGACCTGAACGGTGACGGAGTTGAAGACATCGTCATCGTGGCGCACTGCAAAAATCCTCTGATTGATCAGGGCGAGAAAGATTTTAAGGTCATCGACCCCTACAATTCCTTCTATGGATACGGTAATCCAAAAATCACCTCGCAGATGGGCCCCGATGATCCCAAGCTGCGAGGAATAGACGTGCTGGTAGTTCACGGCTCAGGCCCGGAAGGCTGGCGCTCAGCGACTCCGCAAGCGAAGTTCGTGATCATCAACCTCGCGGTAAAGCGGATTACGGTGAAGAAGATGCGAGTCAAAAAGAAGAAAACAACAACTGCGATTTATGTCGAAGAGGCGGGCGCTGACCAGATGACCTCAGTGCTTTTCTGGGATGGGAAAAAGTACCGCTACGAGCCGCTCGGCTCGAGCATGGAGTAGGAAAAACAGTCGTTGGCTGTTGGTCGTTGGCCGTTCGCAAGAACCTTTTCATCGCTATACAAGCCGAGTTATAGACACTCCCAAATGCCCCGCGTCACACGGTCTTGCCAACGACGAACAGCCAACGACCAACGACGGCTCCTACATCTCGAAGTGGAACACATCCAACACGAAGAAAGTCTTGCGGTTCACCAGCACAATATTTCCACCGATCACAGTATGCATGTAGCCAACTGGCGGAGGCGGCAGATAAGTTTCAACTTCGACCGGGCAAGGATACATCTTCTTCTGCAAACCCGGAGGCAGTGTCCCACGCACAACGAGCTGGCGCTCCAGCCCCGGAGGCAGCCGGTCTCGCTTTGCCAAGCCTGGGGGAAGATCACGATAATGTCCGCGATACCAGTCGTGCAGTTCGCGGTCGTGATCGCGATAGTAGTGCCGGTCGTCGTCGCGATCGTGTTTGTTCTTACCCTTGTCCTTGTCATGGCCGTAGCCGTGGCCCTTCCCGTGATCTCCGTCATGGTCCTTGTCTGCGAAAGCCGCATTCGGCCCCAGACTCAGGAGCACAGCAACTGCCAGGTAGAGCCATTTGTTAGAAAGCATGATTTCTCCTAATCCGTAGTGCCATATCAGCTTAGGTTCACAGCCGAGGAACCAGCAAGTCACCAGAGTACCTGGACGCCGTTGGCTGCTTGTCGTTGGTTGTTCGTCTTTGGTGGGTGGCTGTTGTCGGACGGGATCGATTGGTAAGCCTTAGGTCTGCTCGAAATCAAGGGATCTGGATTTGGCCAACGACGCGCGACGAACAGCCAACGACGGGTTCTATAATCCCCGACATGAATATGGACCTCGAGCAAAAGCTGCAGGAACTGAAACGACGCGATCAACTTGCGCAAGAGGGTGGCGGAGCCGAGCGCCGTGAGCGCCAGCACAAAGAAGGCAAGATGTCGGCGCGGGAACGTATCGAGTTTCTGCTCGATGAGGGCACATTCGAAGAGACCGATCGGTTCGTCACCCATCGCGCCAACGACTTCGGACTCGCGGAGCAGAAGTATTACGGCGACGGCTTCATCACCGGCTACGGACGAATTGAAAACCGCCTGGTTTTCCTCTTTGCACAGGACTTCACGATTTTTGAACGACTCTGGTGGCGCGCGCATCCAGGAAGGGGTAGCCTCGCTCGCCGGCTACGCCGACATTTTTCTCCGTAATACGCTTTATAGCGGAGTCGTCCCGCAGCTCTCGGCGATCATGGGCCCGTGCGCAGGTGGTGCGGTGTATTCGCCTGCGATCACCGATTTCGTTGCCATGGTCAACAACACGTCGTACATGTTCATCACCGGCCCCGATGTCATCAAGACGGTCATGCACGAAGACGTCACCAAAGAGCAGCTTGGCGGCGCGGTCACGCATAACGAAATTTCCGGTGTCGCCCACTTTCTCGCCCACGATGACGCCGAGTGCCTATCCATGTTGCGCGAGCTCCTCAGCTTCATGCCGTCGAATAATCTGGACGATCCTCCGCGAAAACCGTGCACTGATCCAATTGACCGCGCCGATGCCGCGCTAGATACCATCGTCCCCGCGCAATCGAATCTACCTTACGACATAAAGGACGTGATCCGCAGCGTGGTCGATGACGGATACTTTTTCGAAGTCCAGGAGCATTACGCAAAGAACATCGTCGTGGGATTCGCTCGCATGAATGGGCGCTCAGTTGGCATCGTCGCCAACCAGCCTGCATTTCTCGCCGGCACGCTTGACATTAATGCGTCTGTAAAAGGCGCCCGCTTTGTGCGCTTTTGCGATTGCTTCAATATCCCGCTGATTACATTTGAGGATGTCCCCGGATTTCTGCCGGGCACGACCCAGGAGTATGGGGGCATCATCCGCCACGGCGCGAAGTTACTGTTCGCCTTCGCCGAGGCCACGGTTCCTAAGCTGACCGTAATTACGCGCAAAGCCTACGGCGGCGCATATTGCGTGATGGCCTCTAAGCACATCCGCACGGATGTGAACTATGCGTGGCCCACGGCTGAAATCGCCGTCATGGGCCCCGAAGGCGCGGTGGACATCGTTTACCGCCGCGACCTGGACCGGGCCGCCGATCGCGAAAAGATTCGCAAAGAAAAAATCGAAGAATTCCGCGACCGCTTCGCCAATCCCTACGTCGCCGCCGAACGCGGATTCGTAGACGCCGTCATCCAGCCGCGTGACACGCGCAAAAAGCTGATTCATGCGCTCGAAATGCTGGAGGCCAAGAGGGACAAGAATCCGCCGAAGAAGCATGGGAACATACCGCTGTAGGGTTTCCAGGCCCTATTCCTGCCGAAATACATCCGCGCGGCTTAGCGTGAGCACAACAGTCTGCGCCAAGCGTTCGACCACAGCAAGATCGCCATCATCAAAGGCAAACGCGCCGCTCGAAAAGACCTCCAGCAACCCTACGAGGTCCCGCTCATAGACCACCGGGGCCGCCAAAATGGAGCGGATTCCGAGCTGCCGGCAAGCCTGGTTATCGACTCGGCTGTCAGATTCGGTGTCGTCGCATCGCAAAGGACGCAAGGCGCGAACGCATTC
>WNFR01002994.1_pt1 | contig 17538 bp, 12 predicted proteins | sample 5400221 | NCBI WGS metagenome assembly WNFR01 (sample SAMN13153357, study PRJNA577476) | soil metagenome | isolation source: 40 cm soil under Madrone tree | place: USA:California | collected 2016-06-14
AGCTGCAGCTCGTCGCCGGTACTTTGAACCGCGTGCGCCAGACGATGAACGAGCAGATGAAAATGAAAGCCCTCGACATGGCGTCGCTCGAGGAAGCCAAGCCCATGCAAGAGCAGGCGCTGTTCGAATACCATCTCTATACTCTTGGCCGGCCGACCACCATCGCCGACAACCAGACCAAGCAGGTGGAACTCCTGACCGGGCACGCCATCCCGGTGACCAAGGAATATCGCTTCGCCAATGTGGCCGAAGCCTTCAACTACCAGATGGGCGAGGCGCCCCGGGTTAATGCCACGGTCCGCCTCATCTTCGTCAATGACGAGAAAAGCCGGCTGGGCATTCCCCTGCCCCAGGGAACGGTGCGGGTCTACAAGGCCGACGCCGCCGGCCAGGCGATCTTCGTGGGCGAGGATGCTATCCAGCATACGCCCAAGAACGAATCGGTGAAGCTGGCCCTGGGCCAGGCCTTCGACGTCACGGCGCGGGGCAAGCAGACGGATTTCAAGGTCCTGACCCGTCAGACGTTCGAAAGCGCTTTTGAAATCGAGTTCAAGAACGCCAAGAGCGAGCCGGTCAGCGTGATCCTGGCTCAAACCGTCCCCGGCGATTGGAAGATGATGCAGGAGAGCATGGTCCACGAAAAGCCCGATGCTTTCACCGCGCTCTGGCATGTCACCGTTCCGGCCGAGGGCTCGACCAGGCTCACCTATCGTGTGCGCGTCAAATATTAGAATTCCAACCTCAAGGGGAATCCATCATGCGTCGTAAACTGCTCGCCGCCGCCAGCCTGATCGCTCTCGGCCTCGCCTTGCCCGCGATGGCCGAGGAGCAGCGGATCGGCCTGGACGATCAAACGGGCGTGGCCGTCACCATCTACAACCAGGATCTGGCCCTCGTGCGCGATGGGCGGGTCATGACCTTGATCAAGGGCGAGAACGATGTCGCCTTCATCGACGTCAGTGGCCATATCCAGCCGGAAACGGCGCTGCTGAAATCCTCCGGCGGGAAGCTCGACGTGCTGGAGCAGAATTTCGATTTCGACCTGCTGACGCCGGAAAAGCTGCTGGAGAAATCGGTGGGCGGCACCGTGCGCGTCATCGTCACCGATCCCAAGACCGGCAAGGAGACGGTGGAGGAGGCCAAGGTGCTGAGCGTGGCCAATGGCGTGGTGCTCCAGATCGGCGACCGAATCGAAACCCAGGCGCCCGGCCGCATCGTCTTCGCCGAAGTGCCGCCCAATCTGCGCTCGCGCCCCACCCTGGTCACCAAGATCAGCAGCGACACGGCGGGCAAGCTGCCGGTGGAACTCGACTATCTGACGGGCGGGCTTTCCTGGGCGGCGGATTACGTCGCCGAACTGGCGCCTGACGAGCGCAGCATCGAACTCAAGGGCTGGGTGACGCTGACCAACACCAGCGGCACCAGCTATCGCAACGCCAAGCTCCAGCTCGTCGCCGGCGACGTCAACCGGGTGCGCCGGGAGATGGCCGCCGGTGGGGCAACCGCCATGCCAATGTCGGCCGCGGCACCCGCGCCCATGGCCGAGCAGGCGTTGTTCGAATATCACCTCTATACCTTGGGCCGGCCCACCACCATCGCCGAAAACCAGACGAAGCAGGTGGAACTCCTGACCGGCCATGCCATACCGGTGACCAAGGAATACCGCTTCGCCAATCTGGCCCCCGGCTACAACTACCAGATGGGCGAGGCGCCCCGGGTCAATGCCAGCGTGCGCCTGAAGTTCACGAACACGGAAAAGAGCGGCCTCGGCATTCCGCTGCCCCAGGGAACCGTGCGGGTCTACAAGGCCGACAACGCGGGCCAGGCGATTTTCGTAGGCGAGGATGCGATCCAGCACACCCCCAAGAACGAATATGTCGATCTGACCCTGGGCCAGGCCTTCGACGTCACCGCGCGAGGCAAGCAGACGGATTTCGAGACCCTGGGCGACAATGTCTACGAAAGCGCCTATGAGATCGAATTCAAGAACGCCAAGAGCGAGGCCGTCACCGTAATCCTGGCCCAAACCGTGCCCGGCGATTGGAAGATGCTGGAAGAAAGCACCAACCACGAGAAGGCCGATGCCTCCACCGCGCTGTGGCATATCAGCGTGCCGGCCAATGGTTCGACCAAGCTCACCTATCGGGTGCGGGTGAAGTATTGAGCGGAAACTGCGCCGTCGGCCTCCTCATCCTGCCTGTCGAAGGATGCGGAGCGGCCTGACTGAGCCGCCCCATGCTTCGACAGCCTCGGCACGAGGATCATCCGGCGAACTTCCTACGATTTTCCTTTCCGGCCCCTTGAGCGGAGGGAATAAGGGTGAGGTCCGGATGCGCCCACGCGCATCGCTCACGCTACCCCCGGCACGCCCTTGGTCGTCGAGTATTCGAAATGCAACGCCTCGCCCGGGTGCACCAGGGGATAGATGGCGTGGGCCGCCATGGCGGCCTCGGAGAAGCCGCAGAGAATGAGCTTCAGCTTGCCCGGGTATGTGGCGATGTCGCCGACGGCGAAGACGCCGGGCAGGTTGGTCTCACAGGTTGCGGGCGCGATCCGGATGTGATGGTGATCGAGCTCGATACCCCATTTGGCGATGGGCCCGAGATTCATGGCCAGGCCGAAGAATGGCAGCAGGGCATCGGCGGGCAGGCTGCGCTCCTCGCCTTCCAATGTGGCTACCACCACGGCGGATAACTGCCCGTTGCTGCCCTCTAGCCGGGCAAGTTGATAGGGCACCACCATCTCGATCTTGCCAGCCGTGGATAGGGCCTCCATGCGGGTCACGCTTTCAGGTGCTGCGCGAAATTTCGGCCGGCGATGGATCATGTAGACCTGGGCTGCCACCTCGGCCAGCGAGAGGGCCCAGTCCACCGCCGAATCGCCGCCGCCGGCGATCACGATGCGCTTGCCCCGGAAATCCTCGCGGCGCTTCACCAGATAGAACACGCCCTTGCCTTCATATTGCTCCAGACCTTCCATCGGTGGCTTGTTGGGTCCGAAGGCGCCAACGCCGGCGGCGATGATCACGGCCTTGGCGTTGATCATCGACCCGTCGTCGAGCGCGACGTGCCAGCGCTCTCCCGCGGCATTCAGCGATTCGACCCGCCGGCCGAGGTGGTAGACCGGCTTGAAGGGGGCGGCCTGGCCCTCCAGCTTGCCGATCAGATCGGCGGCGTCTATGGCCGGATATCCGGGAATATCGTAGATCGGCTTTTCAGGATAAAGCGCGGCGCATTGCCCGCCGGTCATGTCAAGGGCATCGACCACATGGCAATGCATCTTCAGCATGCCGCATTCGAAGACGGCGAACAGGCCCACCGGCCCCGCCCCGATGATGCAGATATCCGTCTTGTGCTGCGCGTCTTTCAGTTCGGGCATCCGGACCCCCGTTTCGCGAACGCGCCTAAGATGGCGGGCAAGTGCGGCCGATGCAAGGTTGCCGCCGCGCTTGCCGGCCGCTACAACCCGCATGCCATGCGCCCAAGCGCCAATGCGCATATACCTCTCGCCGAAAGGCGCCTGACGCTGCCCGACGAGGCGGCGACGGCCGCGTTGGCCCGCCGCATTGCCCGCATCGCCCGGCCCGGGGATGTCATCGCGCTGACCGGCGATCTGGGCGCCGGCAAGACCTTCTTCGCCCGCGCCTTCATCGGCGAGGACGATGTGCCGAGCCCCACATTCACCTTGGTGCAGATGTATGAGAAGCCCGGCGGTGGGCGCATCTGGCATTTCGATCTCTATCGTCTGAAGCAGGCCAATGAGGCGATCGAGCTGGATATCGAAGACGCCTTCGCCGAGGGCATCTCGCTCATCGAATGGCCGGCGCGCCTGGGTGCCTTGCTTCCGGCGGAACGATTGGACGTGGCGCTGGATTTCGTGAGCGATCCGCAAGCCCGGACGGCGGTATTGACCGGGCGGGGCCGCTGGGCCGGCCTTCTCGGGGAGGTTGTGGCATGAGCGCCGCCGATCGCGCCCGGCTGATCGTCGATTTTCTCGAAGCCCAGGGCTGGGCCGCGGGGACGCGTCGGCCTCTGGCCGGCGACGCCTCCTTCCGCCATTACGAGCGGCTGACGCGAGGGCAGAAGCGCGCCGTGCTCATGGACGCGCCGCCGCCTCAGGAGAATGTTCGTCCCTTCATTGCCATCGACCGCCTGCTGGCCGGTGCCGGCCTTGCCGTGCCCGCTATCTATGGCGCCGATGAGGAGGCGGGACTGCTGCTGCTGGAGGATATGGGCGACGATACTTATACGCGCCTCTTGGCCAAGGGCGAATCGGAGACCCGTCTCTACGAACTTGCCGTCGACTTGCTCATCGAACTTCATCGCCGCCTGCCGATCGAGAAGCTCGCCGGCGTGCCTGTCTTCGAAGAGGCGACGGCCCTGCGTCAGGTGAAGCTGCTGCTGGAATGGTATTGGCCGGCAACTCAGGGCCTGCCGGCGCCGGCGGCCGCGCTTGTCGCTTTCGAGGCTGCATGGCGATCGGTCCTGGCTCTCTGGCATCAAGCGCCCCGCGGCCTGGTGCTGTTCGATTTCCATGTCGATAATCTCATGCTGCTGGCCGGACGATCGGGCCTCGCCGCGGTGGGCCTGTTGGATTTTCAGGATGCCATGGTAGGGCCGCGCGCCTTCGATCTGGTCTCGCTCATCGACGATGCGCGCCGGGACGTTCCCGCCGAACTTGGCGCTGCATTGATGGCGCGATACATGGCCGCATTTCCCGATCTCGACCGCGCGGCTTTCACCGCCGCCTATGCCGCCAGCGGCGCCCAGCGCCATACGCGCATTCTCGGCACCTTCACGCGGCTCTGCCGCCGCGACGGCAAGCCGGGATACCTGGCCTTCATCCCGCGCGTCTGGCGCCAACTCGAAGCGCGGCTCGCTCACCCCGCCCTGGCCCCGCTGGCCGATTGGTTCGCCCGCCATCTGCCGCCTGAGCGGCGCATCGTTCCGCTGGCCCACCAGCCCTAGACGGCCAGCCCTAGAATCAGCATATCCTGATAGCTTCACCCTTCGACCCGAGACGTGAAAATCCAGCCATGTACAAACCCAAGACCGCCATGGTACTGGCCGCCGGAATGGCCACCCGTATGCGCCCCGTCAGCCAGGGCCAACCCAAGGCATTGATCGAAGTGGCGGGCAAGGCGCTGATCGATCATGCCCTCGACCGCCTGGCGGGGGTGGGGGTCGAGCAGGCCGTGGTGAATACCCATTATCTCGGTGAGCAGATCGAGCGTCACCTTGCCGGCCGCAAACGCCCGGCCATCCAGATCTCCCATGAAGAGACAATCCTCGATACCGGCGGCGGCATCGCCAAAGCCCTGCCGCTGCTCGGGTCCGATCCGTTCTACGTCGTCAACGCCAAGATCGTCTGGCGCGGGGGCCAGATCGAGGCCCTGAGGAGATTGGCCGCCATCTGGGACGATGCCCGCATGGATGCATTGCTGTTGCTGCAGCCCACCGTGACGGCAGTGGGCTATGACGGGCCCGGCGATCTGTCGATGGATCAATTCGGCCTAGTCCGATTTCGCGAGGCCCGGGAAGTGGCGCCCTTCGTCTACGCCAGCATTCAGATTCTTCATCCGCGGCTCTTCGCCGATGCACCCAAGGGCGCCTATCCGCTGCGCCCGCTGTGGGAGCGCGCGGCAGCCGCCGGCCGGCTCCATGGGCTGCGCCACGACGGCGAGTGGTATCATGTCGCCACGCCCCAGGGCCTCGCCGAGGCGCAAGCAAGGCTTGAGTCGCCCGGCACCGGCCGTGCTCGCAACGGAACCGCGTGAGCCCCGCCGAGCGTCACGTCTATAGCATTCCCGCCGGTATCGGCTTCGTCGATGCGCTTGCCGCCGGCCTTCTGGCCGAAACATCGGGCGATCCCTTGGCGCTGGCGGGATATCGGATTCTGCTGCCTACCCGGCGCGCCTGCCGCGCGTTGCAGGAGGCCTTTCTGCGCCGCAGCGAAGGAAAGCCCTTGCTGCTGCCCCGGCTTCAACCCCTGGGCGATATCGATGCCGATGAGCTTCTGCTGGCTGGTGGGGACGAGGCGGCCGGTCTGAGCGAGGCCGAGGATTTCGATCTGCCGCCGGCGATAGCACCCTTGCGCCGACAATTGCTGCTGACCCAGGCGATTCTGCGCGCCGGGCATAATTTCGGCGAACGGCCGCCCAGCATCGATCAGGCTTCGCACCTTGCCGGCGAACTCGCCCAGCTCTTGGACCAGATGGCGACCGAAGGGGTGGGCTTCGAAGGCCTGGCCCATCTCGCGCTCGATCATGCCGAACATTGGCAGCGCACGGTCCGCTTTCTCGAAATCCTGTCCAAGGTGTGGCCCAGCATGCTGGCGGCCGAGGGCGCGCTCGATCCCGCCGTCCGGCGCAACCGCCTTCTGGCATCGGAGACTGCGCGCCTCAAGCGCCAGCCGCCGCGCGAGCCGGTGATCGCCGCCGGATCGACCGGCAGTATTCCGGCGACCGCCGAACTCTTGGCCGCCATCGCTGCAACACCCAACGGGCGCCTGATCCTGCCGGGCCTCGATCGCGATTGCGACGCGGAGACCTGGACGGCTATCGAGGAAGAGCCGCTCCACCCCCAGCATGGCATGGCGCTCCTGCTGAAGCGCTTCGGCCTGGCGCCGGGCGAGGTCGGGCTCTGGCCGGCGAGGGGAATCGAAAGCCCGCCGCCAAGCCGCGCGCGCCTCATCGGCGAGGCCCTGCGTCCGGCGGAGACCACGGGACGCTGGCGCGACTTCGCGGATAGCGCCGATCGCGAACGCATGGAGCTTTCCCTCGGCGCGGTGCAGCGCGTCGATTGCCCGACCTTGCAGGACGAGGCGCAAGTCATCGCACTGCGCCTGCGCCAGGCCCTGGACGAGCCGGGTAAACGCGCAGCTTTGGTCACGCCCGACCGCAATCTGGCGCGCCGCGTCGCCGGCGAGCTGCGCCGCTGGGGCATCGAGATCGACGATTCCGCCGGCCGGCCGCTTTCGCTCACACCGCCGGCGGTCTTCCTGCGGCTCACAGCCGAGATGATCGCAGAGCGGGCGGCGCCCGCAGCCCTGCTGGCCCTGCTGAAACATCCGCTGGCTGCATGCGGGGTGAAGCCCGTCGCCTGCCGCGGCTTCGCCCGGCGCCTCGATTTCCATTTGCGCGGACCGCGGCCCCGGGCGGGATTGAAGAACCTGGCGCGCAGCCGCGGGCTTGCGCCCGACCTGCGCGATTTCGTCTCCGGCATCGCGACCAGCGCCGAGGTTTTCGCCGATCTGATGCGCAAGAAGCGCGTGCTTGCCCGCGATCTGCTCGCCGCTCATGTGGGCTTAGCCGAAGCACTCGCCGCATACGAGGGCGAGAGCGGTCCCGCGCGGCTCTGGGCTGGCGAAGCGGGCGAGGCGGCGGCGGGATTCCTCGCCGAATTTGCCGACGCGATCGGTGATTTTCCACCCATCGAGGGCCGACGCTGGCCCATGCTGTTCGAGAGCCTGATGAGCGGACGCGTAGTGCGGCCCCGATTTGGCCAGCATCCGCGGCTTTCCCTCTGGGGTCCGCTCGAAGCCCGGTTGCAGCAGGCCGATCTCGTCATCCTCGGTGGGTTGAACGAGGGAAGCTGGCCGCCCCAAGCGCCCATCGATCCCTGGTTCAGCCGGCCCATGCGCAAGGCGCTGGGCCTTTCCTCGCCAGAGCGGCGCATCGGTCTTGCCGCTCATGACTTCGCCCAGGCCTGGTCGAGCGCGCCGGAACTGATGCTGACCCGGGCGCTGCGCGTAGAGGGCTCGCCCACCGTGCCCTCGCGCTGGCTGCTGCGCTTGGACAGCCTGTTGCGCCTTCTCGCGATAGCGCCCGAGACACTCCATGCCGGGCTTTGGCTCGGCTGGCAATCCCAGCTCGATCGCGTGGGCAATCCCCGGCCGACCGCCCCGCCCATGCCCAAGCCGCCGTTAGCGGTTCGGCCGATGCGGCTTTCGGTGACGGAGATCGAGACCTGGATCCGCGATCCCTATGCCATCTACGCCAGGCATATCCTGAAGCTGGAGCCGCTGGATCCCCTCGACGCCGATCCCACCGTCGCCGAACGCGGCAGCTTCATCCATGAAGCCTTGGAGCAGTTCCTGAAGGCGACGGGCGATGGCTTGCCGGCGGATGCCTATGAAAAATTGCTCGAGCTCGGCCGCAAGGCCTTCGGTCCGGCGCTGGATCGACCAACGGTGCTGGCTTTCTGGTGGCCTCGATTTCGGCGCATCGCGCGCTGGTTCGTGGCGCAGGAATCGGTTTATCGACCCCGCCTGGCGGGGAGCATCGCCGAAACGAAGGGCGAGCTGGTGCTGGAGCTTGCCGGTTGCCGGCCCTTCACGCTGCGCGGCAAGGCCGATCGCATCGACCGGCTGAAGAGCGGGGGCCTGGCCATCATCGACTACAAGACCGGCGGGGTGCCGACCAACAACCAGATCGAGACCGGCTACGCCCCGCAGCTACCCCTGGAGGCGCTCATCGCCTCGGCGGGAAAGTTCGCGTCCGTGGCGCCGAGTCCGGTGGCGGAGCTTGCCTATTGGCGCCTGATGGGCGGGCGAGATATCGCCCAGATCATTCCGGTGAAGCCCGATGCGATGATCCTGGCCGCCGCCGCCCGCCTGCAGTTGGAGAAATTGATCCTCGCCTTCGAGGATCCCGCGATGCCCTATCACCCGCTGCCCGATCCCGATTTCGTTCCCAAGTTCCGGCTCTACGATCATCTCTCGCGCCGCGCCGAATGGGGTGTCATCGGCGGGGAGGACGAGGCATGAGCGTGCTTACGCCGGAGGCCATGCGCAAACGCGCGATCGCTGTTCAGCGCAAGGCGGCAGAGCCAGGCGACAGCGTCTGGGTCGTGGCCTCCGCCGGCACGGGCAAGACGACCGTGCTGACCGACCGATCCTTGCGCCTGCTGCTGGCCGGCAGCCGGCCGGAACGCCTGCTTTGTTTGACCTTCACCAATGCGGCGGCTGCCGAAATGGCCAACCGCATCGCCGAACGGCTGGCCCAATGGGCGGTGATGTCGGAGCGCGATCTGACAAAGACCCTCGACGATCTGCTTGGCCGCCCCGCCAATGACGAAGAGCGTGAGCTGGCGCGCCGCCTCTTCGCCCGCGTCCTGGATACGCCGGGCGGCATGCGCATCCTGACCATTCATGCCTTCTGCCAATCCTTGCTGCGCCGCTTTCCCCTGGAGGCCGGCATCGCGCCCCATTTCGAATTGCTCGACGAACGGCGCAGCGACGAACTGCTGATGGAAGCCCGCGACGAACTGCTGGACGAAGCGGGCGAGGAGGAAGAGACGGCCTTCGCCCGCGCGCTCGCCCATGTCAGCGAGCGCGTCAACGAACAGGATTTCGCCGAGCTGCTGGGCGATATCACCCGCGCCCGGGGGCGAATCCAGGAACTGCTGCGGCGCTATGGCGGGCTCGACGGCGCCATCGCAGCGCTCCAGACGAGGCTCGGTCTTGGCCCCGACGATACGCCGGCGCAGATTTTGGCCGCCGGCGTCGCCGATGGGGCCTTCGACGCCGACAGCCTGCGGCGCGCTGCAGAGGCGCTGGCGCAGGGCAGCGAAAAAACTGATCAGCCGAGGGGCCGCCTGATCGCAGATTTTTTGGCTGCAAACGAGGCGGGGCGCGCCGCGGGGCTGGAAGACTACGCCAAGGCCTTCCTGACCAAGGCGCAAACCATTCTCGCCAATCTGGCGACGAAGCAGGTGGAGAAAATTCTCCCTGACGTCGTCGAGATCATGCAATGCGAGGCAGAACGGGTCCTCGCACTGAAGCGGCGTCTGAAAGCCGCGGAGCTGCTGGTGGCGACCAAGGCGCTGCTCCAACTCGGTGACGATATCTTGCGCCGCTATCGCCTGCTCAAGGAAAGCCATGTCGCGCTGGATTACGACGATCTGATCCTGGCGGCGCGCGATCTGTTGCGCCGACCGGGGATTGCGCCCTGGGTGCTGTTCAAGCTCGACGGCGGTCTCGACCACATCCTGGTGGACGAGGCCCAGGACACCAACCCCGCCCAATGGGAAGTGATCAAGGCGCTCGCCGAGGAATTCTTCGTCGGCGAGGGTGCGGCGCCGGGACCGCGCACGATCTTCGCGGTGGGCGATGCCAAGCAATCCATCTTCAGCTTCCAGGGCGCCGATCCCGGCGCCATGGTGAAGGTGCGCGATCACTTCGACCGGCGCCTGACCGATATTGGTCGTCATTTGGAGGATGTTCCACTCAGCATTTCGTTTCGTTCGACCGAAGCGGTGCTCAGCGCCGTCGATGCGGTCTTCGCCCAGCCGACGGCGAAAGAAGGCGTGGCGCTGGATGGACACGAGATCGCCCACCAGGCCGCGCGGGTTGGCCAGGCCGGCCGCATCGAGGTCTGGCCCCTGGCCGAGCCCGCGGATCGCGAGGCCGCATCCGAATGGCGGCCGCCGCGCGAGCGGCGCGCGGGCGATTCCCCGCGCGAGCGGCTGGCCAAGCTCATCGCGCGCCGGATCGGCGACATGATCCAGCACAAGGAGCCGCTGGAATCCCGCGGTCGGCCGGTGCGCCCCGGCGATTTCCTGATCCTGGTGCGCCACCGCGACGCGCTAGTGGAATCCCTGGTGCGCGAGATGAAGAACCGGGGGATCCCGGTTGCCGGCAATGATCGAATGCGCCTGGGCGAACAGCTCGCGGTCATGGATCTGATCGCCTTCGGCCAGTTCCTGCTGCTGCCCGAGGATGATTTCAATCTCGCGGTGCTGCTGAAAAGCCCGCTGCTGGGTCTGGATGAAGACGCTCTCTTCGATCTGGCTGCCTATCGGGGCAAGCATAGCCTCTGGGCGGAGCTGCAGGGCCGCGCGGAATTCGCCGCGGTGCGATTGTTCCTCAGCGAAGCCCTGGCCAGGGTCGATTTCCTGCCGCCCTATGAACTCTATGCCGATCTGCTGGGCCGGCTCGATGGCCGACGCAAACTGCTGGCGCGTCTGGGACCCGATGCCGCCGATCCCATCGAGGAATTCATGAATCTGGCGCTCGCCTATGAGGGCGAGCATGTCCCCTCGCTCCAGGGATTTCTCCACTGGCTCGGCCGCGACGATATCGAGATCAAGCGCGAGAGCGAGCCGGGCGGGCCGGGTCTGGTGCGTATCATGACCGTGCATGGCGCCAAGGGCCTCCAGGCGCCGATCGTCTTTCTGCCGGACACGCTCTATCAATCGAACCGTTCGGCGCGGCTGCTGTGGCTGGACGAGAGCGAGGGCGGGCTGCTGATCTGGTCGCCCCGCGTCGGCGACGACGATCCGTTGGCGGCATCGGCCCGTGCGCGGGCCAATGCCGTCCGCGATGAGGAGGGCCGGCGCCTGCTCTATGTCGCGCTGACCCGGGCGGAGGACCGTCTTTATGTCTGCGGCTGGCGCGGCGCCAAAGGTCCGGCCACCGGCTGCTGGTATGAAACGATCCGGCAGGGTCTTGCGGGCTTGGCCGAATCGACGCCCTTCGATTTCCGGGCCGAGCTGGGCGAGGCGGGCTGGGCGGGGGAGGGGCTGGTCTTCTTCCAGCCCCAGACCGGTGCACCCCGGTCCGATGAAGATCGCCCGCGCGGCACGCGGCCGATCGAAAAGCCCCTCGATCCCTGGATTCGGGTCTTGCCCCGGCCGGAGCCCCGGCCCTCGCGCCCCCTCAGCCCCTCGCGGCTGGGGGAGGAGCCGCCGGTCCTGGCCCCCCTGAACGGCGCCAGCGACCAGCGCTTTCGCCGCGGCCGGCTGATTCACCGATTGCTCCAGACCCTGCCGGACCTGCCAGCGGCGGAGTGGGCGCATGCGGCCAAACGCTTCCTCGACAGCCGTGGAGCGGAACTTTCGTCGGCTATTCGGGCGGAAATCGCCGGCGAAACCCTGCGCCTGCTTGCTGATCCGGCCTTTGCCCCCCTTTTCGGGCCGGGCAGCCGGGCGGAAGCGCCGATTGTCGGCGAATTGGCCAATGGGATGGCCATTTCGGGGCAAATCGACCGGCTTTTGGTGACCCCGTCCGAGGTGCTGATCGTCGACTACAAGACCAACCGCCCCGCGCCCCGCACCCCGGCCGACACCGCCCAGCCATACCTGCGGCAGATGGCAGCCTATCGCGCCGCGCTTGGCAAAATTTACCCAGATAAATCAATACGTTGTGCCCTACTATGGACAGAAGAGCCGCGCCTTATGGAGTTGCCGGAGGGACTTCTGGAGAGTCTCTCGCCTTGACCTATCCCCCCCGTCTCCCTACCCTTTAAGGCGATATTGAGGCGCCCGTTTCGGGGCGGCAAATCCAGACAAGGTGGGATGATGGGCTCGACGAACAAGATCACGGATCAGAGCTTCGATACCGACGTTTTAAAGGCGTCGACGCCGGTGCTCGTCGATTTTTGGGCCGAATGGTGCGGCCCCTGCAAACTGATTGCGCCGGCGCTGGAAGAAATGGCGGGCTCGCTCGCCGGCCGGCTGACGGTGGCCAAGATGAACATTGACGAGAATCAGCAGACACCGAAGAAATACGGCGTGCGCGGGATTCCGACCCTGATGCTGTTCAAGGACGGCCAGGTGGCGGCAACCAAGATCGGCGCCTTGCCGAAGAACAAGCTTCTCGAGTGGGTCGAATCGGTCCTCTGAAACCAAGCCTGCTCCTCTCTGAGGAAAACCCCGCTTCGGCGGGGTTTTTCTTTTTGGGTTTCGCGGTCGATTCGATTCTGCCTCGGCGTTCGCTGATGGTCCTCAGCCGCGCCGCATGCCCATGGAGGGGCCAATTCCCCGCAAGGGGCGCTTGGGCTCGAAGCGCAGGTAGAATTTGTAGCGATCCTCATCGCTCACGCGGAGGCCGTGGCGCCGATAGAAGGCGAGCGCCCGGCTGCCTTTCATGACCGACAAGGTGACGGCCTGTCCGCGCTTTGCGGATTCGGCGAGAAGCTGTTTCAACACAGCGCCCCCGATGCCGCGGCCCTGGCATTCCGGCGCGATGAAAAACTGGCAGAGGTTCATGCGCCGGTCGTCGGCCTGGATCTGAATTCAGCCGATGTCCTTGCCGGCCAGGGTGACGATGCGGACCTCGCTCAGGACGAATTTGCGGGCGAAGGCCGCGTCTTGCGAATATTCGTCCCAGCCGAGCGTCTGGTCGACCAGCTTGCGCATGGCGGCAAAGGAGAGCTGGCGGGCAAAACCGTAGTCGATGGGCCGGGCCGCCCGCAGCGCGAACTTTGGGAGCCTTGCACCAAATGCCCGGCGCGCGGCGGCGGCCGTTTTTCGTTTCATCCGTTATCCGCCAGGACGACACCGGCGAGATAGAGCGAGCCGCAGATGAGGATGCGCCCCGGGCCGTTCGCCGAGGCGACGATCCGGTCAACCGCCACGCCCAGACTTTCGGCGGTTCTGGCTTCCATGCCGGCGGCGCGCGCTGCGGCGGCGGCTTCCTCGGCGGGGAGCGAGGCGTGATCGCCCTCGATCCGCACCGCCTGGAGATCCTTGGTGAAGGGGGCCAGCGGTTTCAGAAAGGCGACGGGCTCCTTGGTGTTCAGCATGCCGAAAACGAGATGAAGCGGCTGGTGATTCTCCACACCCCGGCGCCAGTGCCGGGCGAAATCCGCCAGGACTTCGCCGGCCGCCGCGTTATGGCCGCCGTCGAGCCAGAGTTCCCAGCCCTTCGGCAGTTTTTTCACCAGCGGCCCACGGCGGAGGCGCTGCAGGCGCGCCGGCCATTCCACATGCTTGAGGCCGACGGCCTGGGCCCTCTCGTCGATGGTGAAGCCGGCGAGAAAGGGCAGGGTGGCGAGCGCCGCGCCGGCATTGGGGATCTGATGATCGCCCGGCAACGCGGGGCGCGGCAGGCGGCGCTTGCCGGCCCGATCGGTGAAGAGAATGCCGTCGCCCGCGATTTCCACCTGCCATTCATGGCCGTAGCGACAGAGCGGCGCCCCGAGTTCCTTGGCCTTGGTCTCGAACACCGCCGAGGCTTCGGCGGGCTGGGGGCCCACCACCGCCGGCACGTCCTGTTTGATGATGCCGGCCTTCTCGAAAGCGATCTTGGTCAGCGTATCGCCCAGATGCTGCATATGGTCGAAGGAGATGGGCATCAACACGCTTGCCAGCGGCCGGGCGATGACATTGGTGGAATCCAGCCGCCCGCCCAGCCCGGTCTCCAGCAGCAATATATCCGCCGGCGTCCGGGCGAATTCGAGGAAGGCGGCACAGGTGGTGATCTCGAAGAAGGTGATGGGTTCGGCGCCGTTGGCGCCTTCGCATTCCTTCAGCAGGGCAAGCAAGGCGGGCTCCTCGATCAGCTTGCCGGCCAAGCGAATGCGCTCGTGAAAGCGCACGAGATGGGGCGAGATATAGACATGCACCCGATACCCCGCCGCCTCCAGCATGGCGCGCAGAAAGGCGATGACGGACCCCTTGCCGTTGGTGCCGGCGACATGGACCACCGGGGGCAATCGGCGTTCGGGATGGCCGAGGCGTTCCAGAAGCCGCCAGGTGCGGTCCAGCGAGAGATCGATGATCTTCGGATGGAGACGGTTCAGCCGCTCCAGAACCAGATCGCTGCCGCGCGGCGGTTCAGCTAGCGCCGATTTGAGCATGAGTTTCGCCGGCGGATGGCACGGGAAGATTGACCACTTCCGCCGGCGGCATGGGATGGCGCAGCAGGTCGACGATGCGGATCAGGGTGTCGCGCAACTCGGCGCGCGACACCACCAGATCGATCATGCCGTGGTCGCGCAGATATTCGGCGCGCTGGAATCCTTCCGGCAATTTCTCGCGGATCGTCTCCTCGATTACGCGCGCGCCGGCGAAACCGATGACGGCACCAGGCTCGGAGATCGCGATATCGCCCAGCATGGCGAAGGAGGCGCTGACGCCCCCGGTGGTGGGATCGGTCAGCAGCACGATATAGGGCAATCCCGCTTCCTTGACTTCGTCGACGGCGATGATGCTGCGCGGCATCTGCATCAGCGAGATGATGCCTTCCTGCATGCGCGCTCCACCCGAAGCGGGAATGACGATGAGCGGCGCTTCCTGCAGAACCGCAAGGCGCGCGGCGGCGATCAGTCCATCGCCCACGGCGGCACCCATGGAGCCGCCCATGAATTCGAAATTGAAGGCGGCGATCACGGCGGGCGATCCACCCATGGCGCCATGGGCCACGATGATGGCGTCCTGCTCCGCGGTCTTGGTCTGGGCTTCGCGCAGCCGGTCGCTATAGCGCTTGCGGTCGCGGAACTTCAAGGGATCGGCCTCGCCCTTGGGCAATTCAATGCGCTGGTATTTGCCCTCGTCGAACAGCAGTTCCAGGCGCCGCGCCGCCGGCAGGCGCATGTGATAGCCGCAATGGGGACAGACGCGCAATGCGGCTTCCAGCTCACGATGGAAGATCATCTGGCCGCATTGGCCGCATTTGTCCCAAAGGTTGTCCGGCACCTCGGCACGACGCACCAGGGCCTGCAGCTTCGGGCGGACGAAATTCGTAAGCCAGCTCATCTGCTACTCCTCGATTCCCGCACACCGGCGGCCAATTCACGCACCAGGCTCAGCACCGCTTCGGCCAGGTCCGGCTTGGCCCGGCCCGCGGCATCCAAATTGCCTGCGATCCGATCCACCAGAGCCGATCCCACCACGGCGCCATCGGCCACCTTGGCCACCGCCGCGGCTTGGGCGGCGCTGCGGATGCCGAATCCGACGGCGACCGGCAACGCCGTATGGCGCTTGAGACGCGCCACCGCCTTGGAGACATCGGCATCGGCCGCCGAGCGCGTGCCGGTAATCCCGGCGATGGAGACATAATAGACGAATCCCGCCGTGTTGCGCAGCACCGCCGGCAGGCGCTTGTCGTTGGTCGTCGGCGTGGCCAGGCGCACGAAATGGATGCCGGCCTTCTTCGCCGGCAGGCAAAGCTCCTCGTCTTCTTCTGGCGGCAGGTCGACCACGATCAGACCATCGACGCCCGCCGCCCTGGCATCGGCCAGAAACCGATCCACGCCGTACTGATAGATCGGATTGTAATAGCCCATGAGGACGATGGGGGTCGTCGTATCGCCGGCGCGGAATTCGCGCACCAGGGCGAGCGTGACCTTCATGCTGCCGCCCGACGCCAGCGCGCGAAGCGAAGAAGCCTGGATCGCCGGGCCGTCGGCCATGGGATCGCTGAAGGGCATGCCGAGTTCGATCAGATCGGCACCGGCGGCGGGCAAGGCCTTCACGATCGCAATCGAAGTCTTGGGATCGGGATCGCCCGCTGTCAGAAACGTGATCAACCCGGCCCGCCCGGCGCGCTTCAACTCGCCGAAGCGCGCATCGATGCGATTGTCGCTCATAGCTTCGTGCCCAGATGCTTGGCCGCGGCGAAGATATCCTTGTCGCCCCGCCCGCAGAGATTGACCACGATCAGATGATCCTTGGGCAGCTTGGGCGCGATCCGGCCCACTTCGGCCAGCGCATGGGCGGGCTCGAAGGCCGGGATGATTCCTTCCAGGCGCGAGAGAAGCTGAAAGGCATCCAGCGCGTCCTGGTCCGTCGAGGAGACGTATTTCACCCGCTTGATATCATGCAGCCAGGAATGCTCCGGGCCGATGCCGGGATAATCCAGCCCCGCCGAGATGGAATGAGCTTCGGCGATCTGGCCGTCCTCGTCCTGCAGCAGATATGTCCGATTGCCATGGAGCACGCCCGGGCGCCCGCCGGCGAGCGAAGCCGCATGGCGTTTGGTCTCGACGCCATCGCCCGCCGCCTCCACGCCACGCATCTCGACGCCGGTATCGTCGAGGAAGGGATGGAACAGCCCCATGGCGTTGGAGCCGCCACCGATGGCTGCCACCAGCGTATCGGGCAGGCGCCCGTTCTCGGCCCTGGCCAACTGCCAGCGCACCTCGTTGCCGATCACGCATTGGAAATCGCGGACCATGGCGGGATAGGGATGGGGGCCCGCCACCGTGCCGATGATGTAGAAGGTGTCGGCCACATTGGCGACCCAGTCGCGTAGCGCCTCGTTCATCGCATCTTTGAGCGTGCGCGAGCCGCTCTTGACCGGCACCACCTCGGCACCCAGCAGGCGCATGCGAAAGACGTTGGGCTGCTGGCGCTCCATATCCACTTCGCCCATGTAGACGGTGCAGGGCAGGCCGAAGAGGGCGGCCACGGTGGCGGTCGCTACGCCATGCTGGCCGGCGCCCGTCTCGGCGATGATGCGGCCCTTGTTCATGCGCCGGGCCACCAGGATCTGGCCCATGCAGTTGTTGATCTTATGGGCGCCGGTATGGTTCAGCTCGTCGCGCTTCAGATAGATCTTGGCCCCGCCGAAATGATCGGTCAGGCGCTGGGCATAGAACAGCGGGCTCGGCCGGCCGACGTAATGCTCGAGATAGTAGTCGAGTTCGGCCTGGAAGTTCGGGTCGGCCTTGCAGGCGTTGTAGGCCTGCTCGACTTCGAGCACGAGGGGCATGAGCGTCTCGGCGACGAAACGGCCTCCGTAGAGGCCGAAGCGCCCACGCTCGTCCGGCCCGCCGCGGAAACTATTGGGTTTGCTCAAGTTATCTGCCGCCTT
>WNFR01002997.1_pt1 | contig 17535 bp, 18 predicted proteins | sample 5400221 | NCBI WGS metagenome assembly WNFR01 (sample SAMN13153357, study PRJNA577476) | soil metagenome | isolation source: 40 cm soil under Madrone tree | place: USA:California | collected 2016-06-14
GTCGGGATCTGGCCCGGCCTACGTATTCCTGCTTACCGAAAGTCTTGCCCGCGCGGGCGAGAAGGCGGGGCTGCCGGCTGAGCTTGCAGCGCGGTTGGCGCGCGCGACAGTCGCGGGCTCTGGAGAACTCTTGCACCGCTCGTCTATCGACGCCGCGGTCTTGCGCCAGAATGTCACATCGCCCGGCGGCACCACGGCGGCGGCGCTCGGTGTGCTCAGGGCGCCTGACGGTCTCGACCTTCTCATGGAGCGCGCCATCGCGGCCGCCACCAGGCGCAGCCGCGAGCTTGCAGGCTGACTTGCGGGGTCTGCGGGAGTAGGGCGCAATAGCGCAGCGCATTGCGGGGCCGCCCCGCCCCTGGAAGCGCCGCCGCACACGAACTACATTGAGGCCACGGCGTTTTGCCAAGAGAGGAGCAGGCGATGGCACGCAGACCTGCACGACGGCCCCCGCAACGACCACGTCGGGATGACGGAGCCTCCAATCCGCCACTCTCCGATCGCGACAAGATCATCGAAGCCTTTTTCGCGCTGCTGGCCGAGCAGGCGTTCGAGGACATCGGGTTTGCGGACCTTGCGGCACGCGCCGGCGTGTCGCTCGCGACTTTGCGCAGGGAATTCGGCTCCAAGCTCCCGATCGTTGCCGCCTACGTCAAGGCGATCGACCGCAAGGTGCTCGCCGGGGGCGACGCCGACATGGCGGACGAACCACCGCGCGAACGGCTTTTCGATGTGCTGATGCGCAGGCTTGAGGCGCTGGCCCCGGACAAGGCCGCGATCCGCTCGCTGATGCGTTCGGCGCGCCGCCATCCGAGCCTCGCCCTTGCCTTCAACTCCTTCGCGGTGAAATCGCAGCGGTGGATGCTGACAGCGGCAAATATCGACGCCGCCGGGCCGCGGGGGATCGTGCGCGCCCAGGGCCTCGCTCTCTTGTTCGCAGGTGTGCTGCGGACCTTCGTGGACGACGAGGATGAAGGCCTGGCCCGGACCATGGCGGCGCTTGATCGCGCCCTTTCGCGCGGCCAGCGCTGGTCCTCGTTGCTGGAAGATCTATGCCGATTCGCCCCCGGCCGATGCGCGTCGAGACTCTGCCGCGGCCGCCGCCGCGACGAGCGTGATCTCGATCGAGATCTGGGCGAGGAGGCTATACCGTTTTAGTCGCTCGCCTCAGGGCACTCCCATCCGCTCACACGGGAATTCGCACCGAGGCCCGCAATCCGCCCATCGGACTATCGCCGAGCATCACGTCGCCGCCGTGCGAACGCGCGATATCGCGTGCGATGGCGAGACCAAGGCCGCTGCCCGCTTCGTCCTGGTTGCGGGCGTCGTCGAGGCGCAGAAACGGCTTGAAAACGTCATCCCGCCGGTTCGGCGGGATGCCCGGGCCGTCGTCATCGACCGTGATGGTCATGTAGCGGTGATCGCGATGGCCCGTGATGGTAATTGCGGAGCCGAAGCGAGCCGCGTTGGAGACTAAGTTGGCGAGACACCGCTTGAAGGCATGGGGCCGCACGGTGGCCACCGGATAACCGTGGAATTGGACCGCTGCCCAGCGCCCATGACGCTCGGCGTCGGTCTTCAACTCGTCAAGGAAAGCCGCCATGTCGGTCGGCTCGGAACGCTCGCCGGCGTCGCCGCGCGCGAAGGCCAAATAGGCTTCGAGCATGCGGCTCATCTCGTCAACGTCCTTCTTCATCGCCTCGGTTTCGGGGGTGTCGTCGAGCATGGCAAGCTCGAGCTTGAATCGCGTCAACACTGTACGGAGATCATGCGAAACGCCGGCCAGCATGGCGGTGCGTTGTTCGATGGTGCGCTCGACCCGCGCCTTCATTTCGAGGAATGCCACGGCGGCGCGCCGGACCTCCTGTGCGCCGCGGGCCCGCAAGTTCGGCACATCGCGGCCTTTGCCGAAGCTCTCGACCGCTTCGGTGAGCCGCAGAATCGGGCGAATCTGATTGCGCAGAAACAGGATCGCGACCGTGATCAATACCAGCGAGGTGCCGACCATCCACAACAGGAAGATTTGCGAATTCGACTCGTAGGCAGCGTTGCGGCGCGCAAACGTGCGCATCACAGTGTCCTCGAGCCGAATCCTGATCTCGACCAGAGCCGAGCGTCCGACCGTATCGATCCAGAAGGGCCGGCCAATCTGCTTGCGAAGCTCCTCCGAAAGCGCCTGATCGAGCGGGGAGAAGAACGGCTTCGGGCCGATCGGCGGCAGCTCGGTGACGGGCAAGAAATCGACGACGAGGCCCAGCCGATCCTGTGCGATGCGGCGCAGCTCCGCGTCGTCCCGATCCTGTGGAAAACCCTTGCGCAAATCGATAACCGCGGCAATGTCCTGGACAACCGCCGCCGATAGCCGGCGCGTCACCGTGTTCCAGTGCCGCTCCATGAAGACGAATGAGACGATGATCTGCAGGATCACCATCGGGGCGATGATGATGAAGAGTGCGCGGGCATAAAGTCCCTTCGGCAGGACGCTCTTAAAAATGCGCTTGAAAAAGCGATCCACGCGCCCGTAGCCGTCGACAAGGCGTCCCGCCGCCGTTCGCAGCTGCGTGAAGCCGATATCGATGCTCGTCATGTCAGCACCAGAAGCCGGTAACCGACGCCGCGCACGGCTTGAAGGTACAGCGGATTGGTGGGATCGCTCTCGATCTTGCGGCGCAGCCGGTTGACCTGCACGTCGACGGCCCGCTCGCCTGCGGCCGCCCCGCTGCCGGCGAGGCTCAGGCGCGGCACGGTCTCGCCGGGGCTCGCGGCCAGCAGCCGCAAGATGTCCTTCTCGCGGTCGGTTAGGTGGATGAGCTCGTCGCCGCGGCGCAATTCGCCCCGCGAGATGTGAAATACAAACGGGCCGAAGCGGACGGATTCGGCCGGTGGGGTCGGCGTCGGCTGCGCCCGCTTGAGAATACTGGCGACTCGCAACGACAATTCCCGCGCCTCGTACGGCTTCGCCATGTAATCGTCAGCGCCGATCTCAAGGCCGTTGATGCGGTGCTCCGTCTCCGCCCGCGCCGTGAGCATGAGGATCGGCACCTGGGAGGTCTTGCGCACCGACTTTGCAAGTTCGAAGCCGGTTTCCCCGGGCATCATGACGTCGAGAATCAGAAGGTCGAAGGCAAGGCCGTCGAGCTTGGCACGAGCGTCGTCGGCGTTTTTCGCTGTGGTGACTCGGTAACCTTCACGCTGAAGATAGCGCGACAACAGCTCGCGGAGGCGACGATCGTCATCAACCACGAGCAGGTGAGGGGCGTCGTCCGGTACGGGTGCTGCCTGGGTCTCCATCGCTTGATCTCCCCAAAATCGGCGATCGCATCAGCCCCGGCGCTGGCGCGCGCGGTCTGCGCTCTCGATCAGGCGCACCACGTCGCGGCGCTGATCCGGATTGAGCATCGCGATCAGGAAGCGCCGTATCGTGTCGCGGCCATCCGCCTCAATCTCGGTAAGCGCACCGCCGATACGTGCGGTCTGCAACGCAGCAAGGCGCAAAGCCAGCGCTTCACCTTTCGCGGTAACGTATAGCAGTCGGTGTCGACGATCCGTGGCGCCTTCTTTCTGCTCCACGTAACCCTCATCAAGGAGCTGTTTGAGGACCCTGCCGAGTGATTGCTTGGTGATTTTCAGGATGTCCAGCAATTCTGCAACCTTCATCCCGGGATTGCGATTGACGAAATGCAGGACCCGGTGATGCGCGCGTCCGAAGCCGAACTTTGCCAAAATCTCGTCCGCATCGCCAACGAAGTCCCGGTATGCGAAAAACAGGAGTTCGATCAGGTCGAACGATGCCGTGTCCCGCTGCCCGGCTTCAGTTGGGACCAAATGACTCATCGGGGTTTTGAAATTTATGTCAGTCATGTTGACATATTTTTAGTTTTTTGTTACGGGAACGAGGGTGCTATGCGAAACGATCGTGCGCGCCCCCTCCCTACCCTCCCCCGCTTGCGGGGGAGGGTAGGGAGGGGGTCTCGGGGCTCAATACCGCTCTCATCGAGCCATCACCATATCGGGACTTGAGCCTCGAAGCAAAAGCGGCGGCAACCATCAAGCGAGGCAGTTGCCTTTGCACATGCATTACGGACCTTTACAAGCACGGAGAAGCGAAATGGCAGTGCCGTTCGACCAAATGCCCGGGGTGATCTGGTTCGATGGGAAACTCATCCCGAGCCCGGACGCAAAAATTCACGTCCTGACCCACGGGCTGCACTATGCGAGCACCGTGTTCGAGGGCGAGCGCGCTTACGGGGGAGTGATTTTCAAAAGCCGGGAACACTCCGAGCGTCTGAAACATTCCGCCACCATCATGGATTTCGAGATCCCGTATTCGGTCGCCGAGATCGACGCCGCCAAGCGCTTGGTGGTGGAAAAGAATGGCCAGCCTGAGGCCTATGTGCGCCCGATCGCGTGGCGCGGCTCCGAGCAGCTCGGCGTGTCAGCCCAAAACAACGCCATCCACCTCGCCATCGCGACCTGGGAATGGCCGAGCTATTTCGATCCGGCGCAGCGGCTCAAGGGTATCCGCCTGGACCTTGCGGAGTACCGCCGACCGGACCCGCGGACCTCGCCGTGTCTCGCCAAGGCTGCGGGGCTCTATATGATCTGCACCATCTCCAAGCATCGCGCCGAGCGACGCGGCTATGCCGACGCGATGATGCTCGACTGGGAAGAACGCGTCGCCGAATGCACCGGCGCCAATATTTTCTTCATCCGCGACGGCAAGATCCACACCCCGATCGCCGACTGCTTCCTCGCCGGGATCACCCGCGCAACCGCAATCGACCTGGCGAAACGCCGCGGCATCGAGGTGATCGAGCGCCGCATCCTCCCGGATGAGCTGACGGGCTTTTCGGAATGCTTTATCACCGGCACCGCGGCTGAAGTCACACCGGTGTCCGAGATCACTCAGTGGCGCTTCACCCCCGGCGCCATCACCAAGCAGCTGATGGATGACTATACGGCCGAGGTGCAGCCGAAAGGGAAGGCGGTAGCGGCGTAGTGGATCGATTCCCTGATCGAACTCGAACCCTCGGACCTCATCCTGAGGAGGCCGCGCTCTTCGCGCGGCCGTCTCGAAGGATGGCCGCAGGCGCGATTTCGCTTGTGGCCGTCCTTCGAGACGCGCGCAAGAGCGCGCTCCTCAGGACGAGGCTGATGAATGGCGGGCACAGACGTCAATGTTGCCGTGTGATATCTTGTAGAAATGAATGAGCTCTTCATCCCGGCGCAACAGCGCCCGACGACGCAGACAGCCGACGGACTGCCGCGGTGGCGCTGGACTGTGGCCGAGATCGAGCGGCTGACGGCGGCTGGCTATTTCCACGAAGATGATCGGCTTGAATTGTTGGGCGGAGAGATCGTGCCGATGTCACCGAAGGGGCGCCGACACGAAATCATCCGGCTAAAACTTGGCTACCGATTCACGCGACTGGCGTCGGAGGACGTGTTCGTGGCCGCCGAGCCCCAGTTCAATCTAGGTCCCGACACGTTCCTGGTGCCGGACCTTCTCGTGCACCCAAACGCGATTGCGACGCCGGATGTGCGAGGCAGCGATGCGTTGCTCGTGGTGGAGGTGGCAGAGACAAGCCTCGCCTACGACCTCAAGACCAAGGCGACGCTCTATGCTGAGCACGGCGTGCCTGAGTACTGGGTGATCGATGCGTCGACACTCATGACCACCGTGCACACGCAGCCGTCCGGCAACGCCCACGCTTCCGCACCGGAGATCGCGCCCGATACGCTGCTGCTCCCGACATTGGTGCCGGGCCTTGCGATATCGCTTGATACGCTTCTGCTCCAGTAGAAACAGCCTTACTTACCTGTCGCCGTCGTCTGTCCGAACCGCGCCTGCCACTTGGCGGCCATCTCGGCGCGAGGCACTTCCTGGCCGCGCAGGAACACCTTGTTGATGCGCCGCGTGTTCGAAATGCTCTCAAGCGGGTTGGCGTCGAGCACGATGAAATCGGCGCTCCGCCCACCTGCCACCAGGCCGGTGTTCAGCTTCGCGATCTCTGCGCCGTCGCGGGTTGCGGCGACGATCGCCTCGGCAGGCGTCATGCCCATCGCCACCATGCTTTCGAGATCCATGTGATTGAAATAGCCGATCAGGAACCGGCTTTGCCCGGTATCCGTGCCGTCAACCACGCGAATGCCCGCGGCGCGCAGGCGCATGGCGCTCTTGGCGTCGGAGTCAAATCGGCTTTTGACGCGTGCGACCTGCTCGGGCGTCATCTTGCGCAGCGGCTCGCCCCAGTATTGTTCGATCTGCTTGGGTGAGTATGTTGCGCGCAGCAGCGGATCGTCGAGAAAGTCGGGCCGGCCGCCGCCCTTGGTGTTCATCCATGAGGTGATGAGCGACAGCGTCATCCACATGTTGGGCCGGTCGTTATGGGCGACGCGGTCCTTCACGAGGGCGATCAATTCGTCGTCGGCGATCTCGCCGTCTCGGACCGGAACGTGCAGCCAGCCCTCCATGCCGCCGCGGACCAATTCCTTGGCGTCCACCTGCTTGACGTTGTGGACCGCGACCGGAACGTTGAACTTATGGGCTTCGTCGAGAATCGCCCCATAGAGGGCCGGCGTCAGCGTCGGTATGCGGCCCGCGCGGTCGTCCACCCAGATCTTGATGAACTCCGGCTTGATGCGGACATAGTCCCGCACGGCTGCGCGGGCCTCCTCCACGGTCGCGACCGGATAGGCAACATCGACCCGGGACGGATCCCCCTGGGCGCCCGAGCCCGGCCACGCCATGCCGGCGCCCGAGGTCTTGAACAGGGCGGCGTTGGGGATGACTTCGTCGCGCACGCGCAGCACCACATCGCCCCAGCCGCTGCGGCCGCCCTTCATGTCGGAACGATCCACCAGGTCACCGACGCCGACCACGGCGCCGACGCCATGGAAGGCGAGGCGCTGGAGATGGTCGATCAGATTTTCGCGGGTGAAGGTCTCCTTCGACATGGTGCCAGCCGGGATGTTCTGAAACCCGAGATGGCCGTGGAGATCCACCATGGTGGGCATCACGGTCTTGCCAGTCAGATCAACGCGCCCGGCGCCGGCGGGCAATTGCAATTCGCCGCGACGTCCGACCTCCGTGAAACGTCCGTTCTCGACCACGAAGGCGGAATTCTCGATCGTACCGCCGCCGCCCGTGATCAGCCGTGCACCCTCATAAACCATGGCGGATGTCTGCGCCTGCGCGGGCAGCGCGAGGGCCGCGGCGAGGATGATGCCTGACACAATGGTCAACCAAGCGGATGTCCGCTTCGATCTAGACATGGAGAACCTCCCTTACCGCTTTTAGCTTATGGATTTCGTGGACTTTACCTTCCCGCCTGCGTCGGAGGAGCAAGGCGCGCGTAGGATGGGGTTGAGCTTTTGCGAAACCCATCATGACATCGCCACTTGGCGCGGCCGGCGATGGGTTTCGCTTTCGCTCAACCCATCCTACGCTGATCGACTTCGCGGAATCGCTGCGCTAATCCCGCACCACCACCAGCCGGTCGTTGCCGGATTCGCCGCCCCAGGCCTCGCCTGGACGGCCCAGCATCTGGCGCACGCTGGCGCCACGCTTGTCGCTCGGGAAGGTCGCGAACGTCTCGGTTACCGGGTCGAATCGCTGGATCGCATTGGCGAGCCAGTCGGTCGCCCATACCCGGTCCTTGTCATCCACATAGACCGAATAGGTGCCGGAGGTGCTCTTCGGCATCGACCAGACTTTCCAGCTCTTGGTCGCAGGGTCGTAGCGGCCGACCCCGCCGGCGTTCCAGAAGCTCACCCACAGCATGCCTTTGGAGTCCGACCAGATGCGGCGCGGCCCCGAACCTTTGCGCGGCGGGTCGACCACCGTGACGGCGCCGGTGTCGGTGTCGACCTTGCCGATATAGTCGCCGGCGAGCGACGCAAACCACACATCGCCGCCCGGCGTTGTGGTGATACCGTAGCTGCCCGGGCGGGGTGAACGCCACGCCTCGACTTTGCCAGTCGCCGGATCGACGCGGCCGTGAACGCCGGCCTGTCCGGTGAACCAAAGAATGCCCTTCTTATCGAAGGTCGCCGTATTGAGGTTAGCGTAGGCGAAGTCCCGCGGCAGCGGGAACAGCTTGACTTGGCGCGTCACCGGATCGACGCGTGCGATCGCGTTCTGCCCACCCTCGGTGATCCACGGCGCGCCGTCCGGGCCGACGATGACGCCATGGGGCGCGGCGCCGGGCCCAAGCGGAATGTCCTCGTTCTTGCCGGTCTTCGGATCGAACCGGCCGAGAATGCCTTTTTGCTGGCCGCTGTACCAGACCGTGCCGTCAGGTGCCGGCGCGACGTCATGGGGATAGTTGCCCGGCGGCAGTTGATAGAAGGTCGCCTGCGCGGCGAAGGTCGATGTTGTGAACGCGCACGCAAACGCCGTAACCATGGGGGTGATGAATCTCATCCTCGTCTCCCTCGTCAAATCGCCGTGCTTTTGTCGAGCCAATGCGGCTCTATCGCTCAGCCGACTTGAGCCGCATCAAGCCAAAACACTTCGCCGCTGCTTTCCTCGGTATCGAGCCACAAAAAGCGCGTCTGCGGATAAGTCTTCTCGAGCATCCAGCGGTCGCGCCCGACCTCGCAAAGCAGGCCCGCGTCGGCCGTCAGGTGGCGACCTGCATTGTCGATGATCCGGCGTACGACCGCAATACCGTCGGCACCGCCGTCAAGGGCGAGCGCGGGCTCGTGGCGGCATTCGGGCGGCAGCGCCGCCATGCCGGGGGCGTCGACATAAGGCGGATTGGAAAGGATCAGATCGTAACGCGCGCCGCCGACCGGGCCGAACAGGTCGCCTTCATGGAGCGTAATTCGCCCTTTAAGGCCGTGCGCGGCGACGTTGCGCGCCGCGACCGCGAGCGCGTCTGCCGAAATATCGACCGCATCGACGGCGGCGTTCGGAAACCGCAGGGCGGCGAGCACCGCAAGGCAGCCTGAGCCCGTGCATAGATCGAGCACACGTTCGACCGCACGCGGATCGTCGATCAGCGACGCGCCTTCGCCGGCAAACAATTCGCCGCCAAGAATCTCGCCAAGATATGACCGCGGCACGATCGTGCGTTCGTCCACGTAAAACGCAATGCCGCGCAGGTAGGCTTTGTGCATGAGATAGGCGGCAGGCTTGCGGGTGCGGATGCGCGCTTCGATCAGATCGAAGATGTTCTTCTGCTCGTCGTGCGTCACCCGCGCGCCGGCAAACGCATCGAAGCGATCGGGTGGCAGATGCAGAGCCTCGCACACCATGAATGCGGCTTCTGCGAGAGGGTCGGTGGTGCCGTGAGCGAACACAAGCTGCGCCGCGCGGAACTGCGTCACCGCGTAGCGCACATGGTCGAGGATCGTGGTAAGTTCGTTCGGACGAGGTATGCGCAACGTTTGGCTGAGGCGCGCTTTGGCCACGGAACGCTCCCGTCTGCCGCCGGGCTACTCGGCCGCCGGGCGCCGCTCGGTCCAGCGATCGGCCGCGGCATCGTCAGTCGATTTGGCGTCAACCCAGGCGGCGCCATCCGGCCGCTCTATTTTCTTCCAGAACGGCGCCCGGGTCTTGAGGTAGTCCATCAGGAATTCGGCAGCCGCGAAGGCGTCGCCGCGATGGGAGGCGGCCGTGACGACAAGGACGATGTTGTCGCCAGGCAGAAGTCGGCCATGGCGATGGATGATGGTGGCGCCGATGAGCGGCCATCGCGCCTCAGCCTCGGCCATATGGCGGGCGATCTCCGCCTCGGCCATGCCGGGGTAGTGTTCGAGCACCATGGCGGCGACCGGCGCGCCGGTCTCGTCGCCCCGGCAGATTCCCGTGAAAGTGACGACGGCGCCGATGTCGGTGCGTCCCCGCGCCAGCAATGCGGCTTCCGCTCCGGCATCGAAGTCCGCGCTTTGCAACCGGATGGTCGCCGGCATTTGCATCAACCTCCCGTCATTGGCGGGAAGAACGCGACTTCCTTGGCGCCCGCGACCGGCGCACTGGCCTTGACGTGGGTTCGGTCGATGGCTGTGCGGATGAACTTGGGATTTTCGAATGCGAACGCATATTCCTCGCCACGCCCGGCAAGCCAGGTCATGAGGTCTGCAACCGTCGCGACGCCGGGCGGCGGATCCACGACTTCCTCAGCCCTCCCGACGCGCTCGCGCACCCAGGCGAAATACAGAAGCTTCACGCTCATTCCTCGATCAGATGCCGCACCCCGGCCCGGAAATAATCATATCCGGTATAGAGCGTCACGATGGCGGAAATCCACAGCAGCATCAGGCCGAAATAGGTGACGACAGGGTTCAATTCCTTTCCGGTCACGAAGGATACAACCTCGTCGCCCGCCTTGCCGGCAAGGAGGAACCCGATCGCGACAAGCTGAACGGTCGTCTTCCACTTGGCAAGCCGCGTCACCGGCACGCTGACGCGCAATTCGGCAAGGTACTCACGCAGGCCCGAAACCAGGATTTCGCGGCACAGAATGACGATCGCGGCCCACAGCGACCAGCCCTTGATGGTTTCGTCCGCCGCCAGCATCAACAGACAAGATGCGACCAGGAGCTTATCGGCGATCGGATCAAGCATGCGGCCGAAGCTCGACTGCTGGCCCAGGCTGCGGGCAAAGTAGCCATCGAGAATGTCTGTGACCCCGGCCGCGATGAAGATCGCAAGCGCAACCCATCGCAACCACATCCCGCCCGCAAGGATTGCCTGCCAATACATGCAGGCAACTACCAGCGGTACCGCCACGATTCTGGCGTAAGTCAGAAGATTGGGGACCGCCAGAGGCCGTCCCGGGAGGGGCCGCGAGGTGACTGCATCCATCGTTCCAACATAATCTTTTTGTGCTGCTGTGCACACTGGTCGGGCGCATTAATATTCGGCTAGGGGAGCGTCTGAAGTCCAAGCCCACGCACTTTGCTGTCATCGCCCGGCTTGACCGGGCGATCCAGTAACCACCGACCGGGGATACTGGATTGCCCGGTCGAGCCGGGCAATGACACGTCAACCTCCAACGAAAATGGCCTAATCCGCCGACTCATGAAAAAAGTCATAGATGCGGCGCGCAGTCTCGGCGCTGATGCCTGGAACCTGGATCAAATCGGAAATCGAGGCCCGTTCGACCGCTTTGAGCGTGCCGAAATGGCGTAACAAGGCCCTCTTGCGGGTCGGTCCGATACCGGCGATTTCCTGCAATCCGGCTTCCCGAATGTCGCGACTGCGACGCTGACGGTGTGATCCTATGGCAAACCGGTGCGCCTCATCGCGCAACCTCTGCACGAAATAGAGCACCGGATCGCGCGGAGGCAGGCGGAACGGCTGCCGGCCCGGCATATGAAAGGTTTCCCGCCCGGCGTCGCGGTCCGGCCCCTTCGCGATACCCACGATCGGGACGTCCACGATCCCTAGCGCGGCCAGAGTCTCGCGCGCGGCGCGAAGCTGACCCTCGCCGCCATCGACAAGGACAAGGTCGGGCCAGGGTTGCTCGGCGTCCTTCTCCCGTCCCCCAACCGAAGTCGGCTGTTGCCGACTTCGGTCACTTTGTTGGGTGACCGAACCCTCGCTATAGCGAGGTTCGGCTGGGGAGGGGTCGGGGGTGGGGGTCGGCGAATGGGGCACCTCCGCGCCTAAATCTCCCGACCCCCCACCCCAACCCTCCCCCACAAGGGGGGAGGGAGAAGAGACCCCTCGCGGCTTCTCATTCATCAGACGCTTGAATCGCCTCGTCAGCACTTCGCGCATCATCCCGAAATCATCGCCCGGCGTGATGTCCGCGGATTTAATGTTGAACTTGCGGTACTGATTCTTACGCAAGCCCTCGGGTCCCGCGACGATCATCGCGCCGACGGCATTCGTGCCTTGAATATGACTATTGTCGTAGACCTCGATGCGGCGCGGCGGCCCTGCCAGCCCGAAGGTCCCGGCGAGCGCGGCAAGGAGCCGTTGCTGGGAGGCCGCCTCGGCAAGCTTGCGGCCGAGCGCCTCGCGGGCGTTGGCGAGCGCGTGCGCGATGACGTCGCGCTTTCCGCCCCTGCGCGGCACCAGGATGTCCACCTTGCGGTCGCTCTTGATGGTGAGTGCCTGCGCCAGCAATTCGCGGTCCTCGATCTCCTCTGACAACAGGATTAGGCGTGGACACGGCTTGTCGTCGTAGAATTGCGCGAGAAACGCGCCCAATACTTCGCCGGGCGTGAGGGACCGGTCGGCCCGGGGAAAATAGGCGCGATTGCCCCAGTTCTGGCAGGAGCGAAAGAAGAAGACCTCGATGCAGAAAAAGCCGCCGTCCTGGAAGACCGCGAAAACATCCGCCTCCTCGATATCGCGCGGATTGATGTCCTGGTGCGCCTGCACGGCCGCCAGCGCCGCGAGCCGATCGCGCAATACGGCGGCGCGCTCGAAATCGAGCGCCTCGGCCGCCTGGTCCATTTCGCGTGCGAGATCTTCCTTTACGGCGCGGCTCCTGCCCGACAGGAACTCCTTCGCCTCCCGCACCAGCTCGTCATAGGCAGGGCGCGATATCTCGCCCGTGCAGGGCGCCGAGCAGCGCTTGATCTGGTAGAGCAGGCACGGTCGCGTGCGGCTGTCGAACACGGCGTCCGAGCAGGACCGGATCAGGAAGGCGCGCTCCAGCGCCGTGATGGTGCGGTTCACGGCGTTGACGGCCGCGAACGGCCCGAAATAGTCGCCTTCGCGGTTGCGCGCCCCCCGATGCTTCAGGATCTGGGCCGGCCGCTCGTCCTTGGAAATCAGAATATACGGAAACGATTTGTCGTCGCGCAGCAGGACGTTGAAGCGGGGCCGCAGGCGCTTGATCAAGTTCGCTTCAAGCAGCAGCGCCTGGGTTTCGGTCGCGGTGGTGACGAATTCGATTGAAGCCGTGATCGCCACCATGCGGGCGATGCGGGTCACCTCCCCGGTCGGACGGGCATAGGACAGGACGCGCCTGCGGATGTTCTTGGCCTTGCCGACATAGAGCACTTCGCCGCCGGCGCCGATCATCCGGTAGACCCCGGGCCCCTGTGGGGCGTGCTTGGCGAACTCCGAGATGACGCTGCGCCCGGGGCCGGCCTCAGGCGGCACATCAAGACCCATCCCGCCGTCATCGGGCAGATCAGGGAGCTGAGCTTCCTCCTCGTCGTCCTTCAGTTCGATTTCGGGTTCGAGATTTCTCTTCTGCATTCCCATTGCGGGCCGCGAAGCCCTATTCCTCGTCGCTTGCGCCAGGAACGCCCTGCCAAACGATGTGCTGGCCGCCGTCCACCGCGATGGTCTCCCCGGTGATGTTGTTCGCGCGGGCGAGAAACAGCACGGCGTCGGCGACCTCTTCGGGCGTCGGGCCGTGTCCGAGCGGCATCGCGGCGCTGCGACGCGCGAATGCCTCATCATCCTGCCAGGCGTTCGGCAGGGTGGGGCCTGGCGCGACTGCATTCACGCGCAGGTGCGGCGCCAAGGCCTGGGCAAGCGTCGCGGTCGCCACATGAAGCCCGCTCTTGGCCAGCCCATAGGAGAAAAATCGTGGCGTTGGCCGGTATACGCGCTGGTCGAGCACGTTCACGATCGACCCGCCCGTAGGCGCTTGCGCGGCGAAAACCTGCGTCAGAAACAAAGGCGCACGCAAGTTAACCGCGAAATGGCGATCGAACCGGTCCCGATCAAGGTCGGCGATCTCATCTGGTTGGAATTCGGAGGCGTTGTTGACGAGGAGGGTCAAAGGCCCGACCGCCGCGACGGCCGCGGGCACGATGCCGAGCACGCAAGCGTGATCGGCGAGATCAGCCGCGACGACGCCGGCACGCCCGCCATCGCGAGCGATATTGTCGCGCAGCTCCGCCGCGGCCTTGAGCGACCGGTTGGCGTGGATTGCCACCGCATATCCGGCCCGAGCGAGCGCCAGCACGATCGCGCGGCCGATACGCCGGGCGCCGCCGGTGACGAGCGCGGCCGGCGGGGATGCTGCGGGGAGAGACGCCATCTCCGTCTAATCGCCCAGATGATCGGGATCGGCAACCCCGGGTTCGCCGTGCGTTTGGGGTTTTAAGCCGTTTCATCAAGCAGGAGGCCGTGCGCTCTCAGGAACGAAAGCCGGTCCCAATAGCCTCGCTGAAAGACGATTTTGTCGTTCTCGATACGGAAGAAACCGCATCCGCGCAGCCCGAGCGGATCTTTCCATTCGAGAATTGCCCACGGGCCATCCTCGAAAATATGCTCGGCGATGCAGACCATCTTGGCGTTAGCAAAGTCTTTGGCGAACATTTCACGTATCGCCGCACGCCCCTCCACTGGCTCCCGAACGACCTGATGATTGATGGCACGTTCGGCATAGAAAGTGGCCATCTCATCTGGATCGCCACGGTTGAATGCCTCGACCCAAGCAACGACGAGTTCACGGGGGCGCATCAGATTACCGTCCTTATCTCCGCCTACTGCAAATCTGCTCCGCTTCGGGGCCAACGGCATTCTCAACGCGTGGCCTTCGAGACGCGGTTTTGCCGGATTTCATTTGAAATAGATTTCGGTACGGCCGACGACGCTTAGATCGAATAAGTCACTGACATTTTGCGCGTAACCAGTATTCGCAACGTAGCCATACGACTTCCTCATACGCCGCAAGGCGACATTGTTGTGGCCGCAACTCGATCATATCAGGATAAGAATTTGTTATACATTACGACAAGTTCACAAAGATTCCTCTAAGCTCGCCTAAACATAGCCGCACAATCGAATACGTTGTCATCCGCGTGTGGAACCGGAGGGACAAAAACATGAAGGCATTCCTGTTCTCGTCGGCCGCGGCGCTCGCTTTGGCGGGCGCGGTCGGCACCGCGTCGGCAGCTGACCTGGCGCGTCGGCCGCCGCCCCCTCCCCCGACCAAAGCTCCTGTCCTTGTGCCTTCCTACAATTGGACTGGCGCCTATATCGGTATCAACGGCGGTTACGGCTTCGGCCGTTCGAAATGGGATGGCTTGCCGGCAAGCTTCGATGTCAAGGGCGGCATGGTCGGCGGTCAGCTCGGCTATAACTGGCAATTCGGCCAGTTCGTCTACGGCGTGGAAGGCGACGGCGACTGGAGCGACCTTCGCGGCACTGCCAATTTGGCCAATTGCAACCTGGGCTGTAAGACCAAGAATGATTTTTTGTCCACCGCCCGCGGCCGGATAGGCTTTGCGGCGGACCGCTGGCTACCCTATGTGACCGGCGGCCTCGCGGTCGGCGATATCAAGGCCACCGTGCCGGGCTTCGCCGGCGTCGACAAGACGAATGCGGGCTGGACGGCAGGTGGCGGTCTCGAATTCGCCCTCTCGGGCCCCTGGACCGTGAAAGCCGAGTACCTTTACGTCGATCTCGGTAAGGCCGGCTGCAGCGTGGCTTGCGGCTTTCTGTTGCCGGGCAGCAATAACGTGAGCCTCACCACCAACGTCGTGCGGGGCGGTATCAACTACCGCTTTTGAGCAGTAGTCACGCCGAAACGATCCTTGGCGTAGGGTGGGCAAAGGCGCATTGGGCAGAGCGGGGTTGTTGGCACAGACCGTGGTGCGCCTTTGCCCACGCTGTCCGACTTCGCCGCTCGACCGGGTGGGGCAAAGTCGCGCGCGATCAGCGCGTCATCTCGTCGGCTGCGGCAGGCGACCTCGCCCACCATACCAATGATTCCACCCGCTTGAAATCAGCATCAACCCGACAACACGAGATTGACGGCTTTCGGCCCTTTGCCCTTCTTGTCGGGCTCGACATCAAACGTGATCCGCTGCCCTTCGTTGAGTGCCTTCAGTCCGGCGTGCTCCACCGCCGTGATATGCACGAACACGTCGCGCCCGCCGTCATCCGGTTTTATGAAGCCGTATCCGCGTTCGCCATTGAAGAACTTGACCGTGCCGGTCATTGCCATCGGGAAAACTCCTGTCCCGTGGTTGCGCGCCGCCGACCCCCACGGCGCGGCGGCAGGGTCGATATTCGCCATTCCCAAGGCCGTCACCTTGACGCCTGTGACTCTTTTTGGTCCCGGAAACCGAGGCCACCCCACGAGCACGCGAATGTCAGGCCCTCAGCGGTTAGCCTAACACACGTATCGCAGCCTGAAAGGGGATTAAGCGCTGCCCCCTCCCTACCCTCCCCCGCACGCGGGGGAGGTGAGGGAGAGCTCCTCGAGCACATAGCCGCGACCGCTGTCGCGCCCGAGCGCGTTGACCAGCGCCGGGGCAAGAGTCCTGATCTCTGCGGCGAGCCGCCAGGGCGGATTCACCACGATGACGCCGCATGCGCTCAATCCGCCGGCCGGCCCCGGCGACGCCACGGCAAATTCGGCGCGAAGGCATTTTTCGAGTCGAGCGCGCCGCAACCTCTTGATGAAACGATCGGGCCCGTCGCGCCCCTTGACCGGGTACCACATCAGATAAATACCGGTCGGCCATTTGCGGTGTGCGGCCGTGACCTCGTCGGCCAGGCGGATCAGATCGTCCGGTTGTTCGAATGGCGGATCGATGATCACGAGTCCGCGGCGTTCTTTTACCGGCACGTAGGCGTTAAGCGCGATCCAGCCGTCGATGCGGACCGCCTTGACGGTCGCAGCCCCTCGCAGGTGACGGGACAGCGCTGCGGCGGCCCGCGGCTCAAGCTCGCAAGCGACAAGGCGATCCTGCGGGCGCATGAGGTGGCGCGCCAGCGCCGGAGATCCCGGGTAGTAGCGCAGCTCATCGGCGCGGTTGCACGCATGCAGCGCCGAAAAGTAGGGCGCCAGGAGTGCGGCGGCGTCCGCCGGCAACTTTGCGCCGGCGAGCCGGCCGATGCCGTCGCGCCATTCGCCGGTGCGGCTCGCCTCGTCGCCGGCAAGATCGTAGAGGCCTTCGCCCGCATGGGTGTCGATCACCCGGAACGGCGCGATTTTCTCCCGCAAGTGGGTGAGGATGCGGGCAATGATGGTGTGCTTGAACACATCGGCGAAATTGCCGGCGTGAAAGGCGTGGCGATAGTTCATGGTCGAGCCGGTGGTTGGCTGGGACCGCGGGCGTCTCGCCCGCTTCCCATCCTACGCAGCAAGCGGCGGGCGGGACGCCAGCGGTCCCGGGTGTGTCGCCATCAACCGCCGCGCACGGGCGGCATGATGAGCTTGTCGCGCCGGCAGGTGCGGCGCTCGATCTCTTCGCAGCCGCGGAATTGAAGGTCGCGGGTCAGGCAGATCTTGACGTCGCCGAGGCGCCGGCTGCCGCAGGAAATCGAAACGCCCTCCGGGTTGAGCCCCGGATTGGCCTTGATGAAAGCCTCCTCGACCTCCTCTGGCGTGACGGTCAAGGCCGCAGAGAGGTCGAGGTATTGGGGAGGAATTTTCACCACTGCCCGGGCCTTGCGAATGGTTTCGAAATACCCGCCAGGAGACAGGCCCGAGCAAACGCCGTGACGGTCCCATTCGTGAAAGATAAGCGCCGGCGCCGGCATCAGGTCGAGCATTGCGGACACGATGTTGCGGCTGAGCCGCGGCGCGGGCACCTGGCAGTATTCCGGAAATCCCCGCTCGTATTGCGGCCACAGGCCATGCACCACGAAGGAGAAAG
>WNFR01003947.1_pt1 | contig 17535 bp, 17 predicted proteins | sample 5400221 | NCBI WGS metagenome assembly WNFR01 (sample SAMN13153357, study PRJNA577476) | soil metagenome | isolation source: 40 cm soil under Madrone tree | place: USA:California | collected 2016-06-14
TGGATTCGAACCAACGTAGGCGCAAGGCCAACAGATTTACAGTCTGCCCCCTTTAGCCGCTCGGGCACCCCTCCGGCGGAACCGGAAATTATGTGGTTTTTCCGGTGGTTGGTCAAGAATTTTAGGTCCCATACCTCACTGGGGACTGGATCGATCGCAGGGCCGCCAGAGCGCTGTAACAGGCAAGCCAGGACGTTTTGGGATTTTCGGGGGCGGGGACGTTCTCCAGCACTACCGTAAAGCGGCCCGACGCGCCGGCGACGCGGATGGTGTGCGTGTTACGCGTGAGGGCAGGATCCACCACGACTGTCAGTCGAGTTCGATCCCAGCCGATTCCGGCAAGCGAGAGCACCGCTGCGATATTCACGTTCTGCGGAAAATGCGGCACGCCTTCGCGCGCCGGCCCTTCGAACAGAGTGTGAGCGCTCTGCAGCCGGTCCAGATCGACGCCCAGCGCCGCGACGTACGGGATGCCTTTCCATGCCACCGGCGGCTTGGCTACCTGGATCGAGACTTCGTCGACGCCGGCGGCGCACGCCGCTTTGAGCGCATCGAGGCCACCGATGCCCCCCGATGGAACGTAGAGCAGCGCCCCGGAGCGCCGCGCCGCATCCTCGGCGGCGTAGCGCAAGCGGTCATCGGCGAGCGCCCCGACCGAGAGTACGACCACGCCGATTCCCGCCTCGAGCAGGGCCACGAGATGTTCGCGAACAGCGTCGTGCGAAGCAGCTTCGACTACGGCCGCCGGCCGCGCCGCGACCAGCGCGGCCCGGCCGGCCACATACGAGACGCCGAATTCGCGCCCCAGCGCGCGGCCGCGAGAGGAACCGTTACGGCCGGCCAGCGCGACGATTTCCACGCCCGGGACGTCGCCGCCCCGGACGTGCTGAAGCACCAGCCGGGCGATCGTGCCTCCGCCAAGCAACGCGACGCGCATCGACTGCCTCCTCGGGAGGCGTGAATTCTGCCATAGCAGTATCATTCGCCGGGAAGGGAGCACAACCGTGCGCATCGCCATCCTCGAGGACGATCCCGATCAGCTTGCCCTGCTGCGGCGCTGGCTGGACGAGGACGGCCATGACGTCCACGCCTACATCAGCGGCCGCGAGACGATGAAGCACGCCGGCCGCGAAAGCTTCGATCTGTTCCTGCTCGACTGGCAGGTGCCGGACGTTTCGGGCGCCGATGTGCTGATGTGGCTGCGCGCCAATGTTTCGCGCAGCGTGCCGGTGCTGTTCGTCACGATCCGGGACTCGGAGCAGGACATCGTGTTCGCGCTCGAGCACGGCGCCGATGACTACATGATCAAGCCGGTGCGGCGCCAGGAGCTGCTGGCGCGGGTGCATGCCCTGCTGCGCCGGGCGTATCCGCGCGAGGAAACCAAGCAGCTCTCCTTCCCGCCGTTCGAGATCGACATCCAGCGCAGCGAGGTGCGCAAGAACGGCGCGAAAGTGGAGCTGACGCCGAAGGAATTCGAGCTCACGGTCACCTTGTTCCGCAATATCGGGCGGCTCATGTCGCGCGGCCACCTTCAGGAGACCGTATGGGGCCGCAGCGGCGATCTGGCGACCCGGACGGTCGACACCCACGTCAGCCAGGTCAGAAAAAAACTCGATTTGCGCCCGGAGTCGGGCTACCGGGTAGTACCCATCTACAACTACGGTTACCGGCTGGAGAAGATCTCGCCGGTCGCTTGAGGGAAGCGGTCGCTTACTCTAGCGCCCGCGCCCGGCTCTCGGCGTATTCCCTGGCCTCGGCGGCGAGCGATCCGGCGTCGAGCGCCCTGCGGTAGGCCTTGGCCGCCTCGGGTCGGCGTCCCAGCGTTTCGAGCGAGATCGCCAGCCCGACCCAGGTCGTCCCGGGCTGAGGTGCAATACGGATGGCGTTCTGATATGCCTCCACCGCCTCGGCGTGCTTGCCAAGCCGCTGCAGCACGGCTGCGCGCATCGCCTGGAACTCGGCGTTGCGGGCCGCCGGCCCGGCTTTGTCCAGAACTTCCAGTGCCATCCGATATTCGCGGTGCTCGGTGTAAATACGCGCGAGGGCGACCGCAAATGCCGGCTGCGCTGGATTGCTGGCCAGTGCTTCCTGCAGCAGTCGCTGCGCGGGTTCCACGCGGTGTTGCTCGAGGAGCAACGCGACGTACGTCTGGCGTGCAGCAGCATGCGACGGATCGGCACGCAGCGCGCCCGCCAACTGGTCTTCCGCCTCGCTGAGCCGCCCCTGGTTCAGCAGGGCGGCGGCGCGGCGGAACTGGGCTTCCGCTGTTTCTGCCGATGAGAGCGTGCGGTCGCGCTTGTCGACGGTGCCGCTCTTCGGGGGGGGCGCGACTGGCGCCACCTTCGGGGCCCTTACCGGTTCCTGCCTGGCCGGCTGTTGACTCGCCGGCTCGCGCACCGGCGTCTCGATTTCACGCGCGAGCCGCAGCGTATCGGCAGGCGCAACCTGGCGCGCCTCGACCGGTTCGGGCGGTGTCGGATCGGCGAGCGCAGCGCTCGGGGCTGGCGGCGCCGCTACGCTTGGAGCCGGCGGTGGCGGCGCGGGCTGTGCCGGTGCCGGGCGTGTCTGTGCTTCAGGTGCGGAGCGCAAGGCCAGGTTGGTGACGAGGGGCTTGGGCAGAAGCTGGTAGCCCACCCAGATCACCCAACCCAGGCCCAGCGTGAGAAGAACCGCTACGATGCGCCAGAGCCACTCGCGCCCGCCGCGGCGCGCCTCGCCGGAGGTCATCACTTGCACCACAGACCCATCCGCGGCGCCGGCGAGCGCCTGGCGGCGATCGAGGTCCTGCAGCATCTTGTTGATCAGACTCATGCCGGCCGCCACCACCAGGGCCAGGACGCAGCCGGGGTATCCTCCACTGCCATTCGCACATGGCGTCGCTCGGCCTGCCGGCCGCCCTCGCCGTACACCACCAGCAGCGCCTTATGGGCAAGAATATTCACCAGCCGCGGCACGCCGCGGCTCGCGAGGTGGATCGACCTCAAGGCGGAATTCGCGAACAGCGGCGGCCCCGAATAACCGGCGATGGTGAGCCGATGCGCTACGTAATTGGCCACCTCGTCGCTCGCCAGCGCCTCGAGCGTGTACTGAAAGGTGATGCGTTGACGCAGCTGGCGCACGGACTCGGAGGCCAGCTTGCGGTCGAGCTCGGGCTGTCCGAACAGCACCACCTGCATGAGCTTGCGCTTTTCGGTTTCGAGGTTCGTCAGCAACCGTACCGACTCCAGCGTGCCAAGCGGCATTGCCTGGGTCTCGTCCATGCAGACTACGACCCGTTTGCCCTGGCGCGCGACGTCCAGCAGGCGCTGCATCAGTTCCTTTTCGAGGCGGTGCGGCTCGGACCTGGCGCCGGCCACGCCTAGGTCGTCCGCCAGCGCGAGCAGCAGCCCTCGCGGCTCCAGATTCGGATTCGGAATGTACGCGCTCACCCAGCTGGGCCCGAGCGTCGACAGGAATTTGCGGCAAAGCAGTGTTTTCCCCGTGCCGACCTCGCCGGTGATCTTGATGAAACCCTCGCCGTTCGACACGGCGATGAGCAAGATGTTGAGCGCCTCCTGGATGCTGCGGCAGGCAAAGAAATAGCTGGTGTCCGGCGTGATGCCGAAGGGCAGCTCGCGCAGACGGAAGTGCTTGAGGTAGTTCAAGCGCTATCTCCCCAGCGACTCGAGACGACCGCGCGTCTGCTCGATCTCCTGCTCCCAGTTGCGGTCCGCCACGAGCAGCGTGGGTTTCAGCAGGATCACCAGCTCCTTCTTGCTCACAGTACGATCAGTGTTGCGCAAAACGCTGTCGTCCGCCAGGCCGGGAACGCCGCCGCGCTGGTCGCGCACGTCGACGCTCATCAGGCCGCCGATGGCGACGATGTTGCCGTCGGTGACGCGCACGATGGTGTCGGTCTCGCTCACCGTGCTCTTCGCCAGCGGCAGCGTGATCGAGGGATTGCCGCCGCCGATGTTCACCACCCGCGTGCTTTCCGTGACCTCGCTGACCGCGGGATGAATGTGCAGGATGATGTTGCTGCCCTCGTCGATCTGCGGCGTGACGTCGAGAACGATGCCGGAAAAAAACGGCTGCACCGTCACCGACGGCGAGGTCTGGGAGCCGGCGCTGGTCGTGGTGGTCGTGGTGCTGATGTTGGTGACGAAAAATTCGTCGGTGCCGACCTTGAGCACGGCCTTCTGGTTGTTGAGCGTCGCGATACGCGGGCTGGAAAGCACCTGCACGTTCCCCTGGGACTCGAGGAAAGTCAGCAACGCCGCGAAGCTGGGGGTCTGCAGCGCGAGCCCGAACACGGCGCCGGCGGGATTCGAGGCGGCAAACGCGCCTGCGGCAGTCGAAATGCTGCGTGACGCGGTGTCCGCGAGCAGTCCGCTCGCCGCCGCGCCAGTGCCGATGGGCGTGCCGCCCGGGGCGAGCTGCGTCGCGATGCCGGCGCTGCTCGAGAGCTGGCCGGCCGCGACGTTGCGGTTGAAGATCGCCCAGTTGATCCCCGCCTGGTATTCGCTCGACAGCGTGACCTGGATGATTTTCGCCTCCAGCATCACCTGGCGCTCGATCGACAGGCGCGTGGCGCGGAGGTACTGCTCGACCGAGCGCAGCTGCTGCGGGAGAGCGCGCACCACCACGACGCCCGACTGCGGGGTGACGATGACCGAGCGGCCTTCGCCAGTGCCGACGATGGCGAGCAGCGCGGCGCGCAAGTCGGGCCAGAAATCCGCTTGCTGCTGGGTGGTCACCCGGCTCGTTTCGAGCCCCCGGCTGGAGGTGGTCGCCGTCGGCGCCGCGCCGGGCGTCGCTGCGCCGGCCTGGGCGGTATCGGTGACCGCGCCCAAGCTCACGCGCAGGTCGGTGGTGCCGCGGCGCTGGCCCGGCAGGTAGTTGACCTGGAAGACCCGCGTCTGCAACCCGGCGGGTTGCACGTAGATGCGCGTGCCTTCGGCCCGGTAATCGTAGCCGTACAGCTCGCGGATCGCCGAAAGCGCGTCCTCCACCGTCACGTCCTTGAGGCTCACCGAGATCGCGCCGCTCACCTCGGGATGCAGCAGGATGCTGTAGCGCGTGCCGGAAACGATCGACATGAAGACCTGCGCGGCGGGCGCGTTGCTCACGTTCAGGTCGAAGCGCGGCTCGAGGTCGACGCCCGCGACGCTCGGCATTCCCATTTGCACCGGCGGCAGCAGCGCGCGATCGAGCCCCTCGGGGCGCGCCGGGAGCTTGCGCCCGGCGGCGCTCGACAGCTCGGACGAAATCTCCGGCAGGACACCCTTGGTGGGCGGCGGCACGGCGCAGCCCGAGATCATCGCGAGCACCACCGCGATGGCCGCGTATCTCACGGCTCCTTGTCCGCAGACGGACGCTTGAGTTGCTTCTTCTTCTCGATGCGCGGATACATCCGCAATACTTCGGTCTGGCGGTCTTTCTTCAGCAGCGCCGAAGATTCGGTAACGTCGACCAGTCTCGAGTCGCGTATCGCGCCGCCCATGGGAACGATGGCTCCATTGATCAGCGCGAGCTTGCGTTGCGGCGACACCACTACGCCCTGCAGGCTGGTGGCCGGCTGAAATGCGACCGCGCCGGCGTCGTCACGCGCGTCGGCAGGTCGCATCGGATCAACCAAGGCTTGCTGGGCTCGCGCAGCCGGATGTGCCAGCACGGCGCACGCGGTAGCGAAAGATAGGCAGATGACACAGGTGACCGATGTTGTTGTCAGTGTGGCGCACCCCATGTGTACAAGGCAATGCTAGCAGGCTTTTACCGAGCCTTCACGTCGCCAGCAGAGACCACCGTGTACTGAGGGTGTGAACGGTCAAGGTGAGCTTCACTTCGGGGTACTGATCGACCTGCAGCTCGATCGCTCCCCAAAGTAGCGGCGCGGGCAGCTTTTCGAGTTCGCTCAGGTACTGCAGCAGGTCGAAATAGGAGCCTTTCAAGGTCACTGCCACCCCGTGGCGGTAGACCTCGGCGCCGGTTTGCGGCCCCGCCGGCTTCCCCGACGCCGCAGCAGCGGTGCCGGGTGTCTGCAGCGGCGTGCCTGGAAGCAGCCGCAACGATTCCAGCTTGAGCTGAGGATTGCGTCCCAGCATCTGCCTGAGCAGCACCGGGAGCTCCTCGGGTGCGATAAAGGCGCGCTGCTTGGCCGCGACGTTGTTTTCGATTTCCTTGATCTTGCGCTCGAGATCGGCAATCGCCACCTCGTCGGGAAGCCGCACCTGGGCCTGCCTCTCCTTCAAGATCGTCTGCAGCTGCTCGCGCACGGATTTGAGCTGGCTCTGGTCGCGCGTGGCGCGCTCGATGAGCCCTTTTTGCTTGGCCAGCACGCGATCGATCAGGGTGACATGCGCCAATACCGCCACGACGAGGGCAACCGAGCCGAACAGCATCGCACGCTCGCGCAGGCTCATGAGGTCGATCCGCGCAATCCAGGCTTTCCAGTCGAAGTTCATTTCTTTGCCTCACCGCCCCCGGAAGACAGCACAAACTCGACGAATCGCGCCTGCGCCGCGGGTGTGGAAGGCGTGGAGGACGTCTGGCCCGGGCGCGTAATTTCGAGGGTCGAAAAATCCTGCCCGCGCAACCTTTCCTCCCGGCGCAAGCGCTCCAGATAGGGAGGCACCAGCTCGGGCCGGGCGGCGCGCCCGGCGATGGAAGCCTCGCCCCTCTCATCCGAGAAGCGGATTCGCGTGAGCCATACGCCGTCCACGGCGAGCCTTGCCAATGCCCGTAGAACGCCGGAGTACCCTTCGGTCTTTCCGAGCACCCCCTTGTCCATGGCCTGCAGCGCCTGCGTGCGCTCGGCGTATTCGCTCTCCAGCTTCTTCTTGCGCTCGGCCAGCGCTTTGGCGCGCACTTCGGGCGATTCCTGCGCGCTGTAGGCCTTCAGCCGCTCGAGCTCCTCTTTCAGTTGCCGGCTGGAGTCCGCGGCCCGGCTCTCGAGCACCGAGCTCTGCGCAGACAGGTAGAAATAAAACACCGCGACGCCGAGCACCGCCAGGCCGATCGCCTGGAGTATGGCGACAGCGGAAAATACCTTCTTCTGCTTGCGGAAGAGCGGGCTGTAGAGATTGATCTGCTGGCTCAGCGCGCCTTCTCCTCGATGCGCAACCCGGCGCCGATCACCTTCAGCCAGCTCGAGCGCTCCTCGGCGCCCCAGGCAGCGGCGCCCGTGGGCAGGGTCAGCGTCTGGCCAAGGTCCATCGGCTCGACCGGCAGATACAGATGGGACGCCAGGTGCTCGCGCAGACCGATCTCCTCGGGCAGCGGACCGAGGACTACGCGTCCCATCGAAAAGAAGGGGTAGGTGCGCTCGCAATGGTCGAGCGAGCGCTGCGTCTCCACCAGCACTCGATCGAGCAGGCTGACACGCTGTTCGCCGCTCGACTCCAGAACCAGCGCTCGATCGAGCGAGCTATCACGCTGTTCGCGGCTCGACTCGACAAGCTGCCTGTCGCTGATCTCGAGGCGCCGGGATAGATACAGCTCGCCGGCAAAATTGACCGTGAGCAGCATGCCGTGCGCATCGAACGTCACGGCTACCACGCCGCGCTCCTCGCTCTCATAGAGCGCGGCGACGTTGCGCTGCGCGATGTCGGGGATGTCGATCACCGCCAGGGGCAGGCCGGCTTTCTGGAATCGTTCCACGGTGGTGCGGATGATCTCGGTCCGCGCCGCCACCGCGTACATGTAATGAGCGCGCTGCGCGGTGTTGGGCGGCACCGGGAGATCGAGCACGTCGATGGTGGCGTCCTCGACGGCATAGTCCAGCATGTCCTTGATGCGCCAGCGCAGCGCGGGCTTGAGCTCCTCGCGCGTGACCGCCGGCGCCTCGACCAGCACGATCTGGTAGTCCGCGGGCTTCAGCAGGGTCGTGCAGCGGAAGCGCCGCGCGTCGAATTCACGCGCCACGCGCTCCAGCGACTTCGGGTCCGCGGCGTCCCATTCCCGCTCCTCGGCAAACTCTACCGCCGGCCGCTCGCCGTCCGGCCGCACGTGCGCGACTCGCACACGCGTCTTGCCGAGGTCGACGGCGAGCCAGCCCGGCGCGCTTGGGCCGGCGAACATGCGTCCGACGATGGATTCGATCAGGCGCGCGGGCAGTTTGATCCTCGCAAAAGAAAACGGGGCACCCCGTGGGGTGCCCCGTTCGTTATGCGTCCAGCGCCCGCGTCAGGAGGAATAGATGCCCGTGCCCACACCTGACACGATCGTCGAACCGGTGGAGGCGCCGCAAGTCGAAATGCTCGCAAGCGTCGCGCCACCAACGAGCTGGCCTATCAGCGTCACTTCGACTCTCCCTTGCACGATCCGGCCGCCGGAGCAAGTCGCCCCCGGAAGCTCGTCCTGCACGTTCTGAACGCTGGGTGCGATCGTCGTCGCCCGGTTCCTTGCCGCAGCAATGGCAACCGCGCTGCCGACAGCGGACACACCTGCGTTCTTGGTTGCATCCTGGGATTCCTGCGTCAGGTTGAGGTAGCGGGGAACCGCCACCGCCGCAAGGATGCCCAGTATCACGATGACGATGACAAGCTCGATCAGCGTGAAACCTTCTTCCTGCCTTCTCATGGTTATTTCTCCCTTCTCTGTTAGAGAGCCGCAGCCCCCGCACGCCCCAGCGTGCCCGAGCAGTCTGCGGACAGATCTTCTAGTTGTCAAGCATTTAGCTCCGCTATTGCTAGTCATTTGCAAAGATTGATGGCCCTTAGAGCAGCCACCCCACCCCAACACTGAAAAGGACAAACAATCCGCCTCCCGCGGCCAGGACGCCGGCTACCCGGGGATGGGCGCGGACCCATTCGTCGGGCTGGTAGCGCGGCGCATCCAGGGCTTGGTCGGACAGGCGGGCGGCGTACTCCCGGTCGGTCCATCCCTCGACGCCTTTGAACAGACTGGGGCGCAAGACCAGGATGATGCCAGCGAGGATGGCAAGCGCGTTCCCGCCCACCAGGAACAACCGCGCGCCGTCGGCGAAGAGCTGTAGCGTTGCGGGCTTCGCCAGGTCGCTGAAAATGTGCACCAGAGTTCTGGTCTGGATGTTGAACACGAGCACGTCGAGTGCGTAAAGCGCCGCGGCGAGAACCACCAGGCCGACGAACCGATGCCTGCGGTACACGACGCGCTTGATGTCGTGCGGCTGATCGAGCACGCGGAGCGACTCGCCGGTCGAGATCCAGTGATTCAGGTACGCATTCCAGCGCAGCACGCGTTGACTGTCGACGAGCAGCATGATGCCGATGAGCAGGCCGAGCGCTGCGCCGAGCAGCAGCAGGATGTAGAGCGTCTGACCGAGCACGCTGACCAGAAAGGCAATCGCGGCGTTCATTGTTTTCCCCTCCATGAATAGGGTTCGAGCGGCACCAGCTTCAGGCCGAGCACCGGGTCGCGCCCCGGATCGAAGCGGCCGTTGCCGTCGATGTCTTCGTAGTCGGGCTCGACGGTGAAGCGCGCACGCGGCGGCCCGTTCAGCCCCGTGACGAACTGCTCCGGAAACCGTACGATATAGACGATCGCGCGGTCGCGGGTATCGAAGTACCAGGTCCCCGGCGCGAACACCGCGGGGTCGGGGCCATAAAACTCGCCGGCGTAGCTGCCGGGCTTTTCGCTGAGCCGAAGCATCGGGTTGCTGCCGCCCGCGGTATCGATGCGCTCGGTCTGGCCGCGGGCCGCGGCGGCCGCGAAATCGATGTAGAGGGCGCTGCGCATTCCACCGACGACGCTCTCTACGGTGACCCGCTCGGCTTCGAAGCGCAGCTTCAGCAGCCGGTCGGTCGCGATCACCGCGAGCAGGCTAACAATCACGATGACGATCGACCAGCTCGAGATGCGAGAAGCCACGCTCATCGCGCACGACCACCGCCTCCCCTGGCAGCCGACGCCATGTCCCACATCGGCAGAAACACGCCCAGCGCGAGGATCAGCACCAGGACGCCCATGCACACGAGCAGGATGGGCTCGGCCTTGGCGCCCAGGCCTTCCACTTCGAGCGCGACTTCGCGCTCGTACATGTCGGCGATCTCGGACATCAGCTGGTCGATCTCTCCGGTCTCCTCGCCGACCGCCACCATCTGCAGCACCACCGGGCTGAAGACGCCGGTCGCCACCGCCGTCCTGAGGATGCTCTCGCCGCGCTCGATCCCGTCGCGCATCTGCAGGATGCGCGACTCCAGGTACGCATTTTCCACGACCTCGGCCACGATCGCGAGCCCCTGCACGATCGGCACGCCGCTCTTCGCCGCGAGCGCGAAACCGCGCGAAAACCTGGCGAGCGTCGCCTTGTGGATCAGCTGCCCGACCACCGGCAGCCGCAGCTTCAGCCCGTCCCAGCGAAAACGCCCGTCCTTGCTGCGCACGTAAAGCCGTGCCGCGGTCACCAGCGCCACGGCGCCGACGATCATCAGCGGCCAGTAACCGACGAACACGTCCGAGGTGCCGATCAGGACCCGCGTCATCAGCGGAAGCTCGGACTTGAAGCTGGCGAACATCTTGCCGAAGGCGGGGATCACGAAGATATTGACGATGCACATCGCGATCGCCAGCGCGATGATCACCATGGTGGGATAACGCAGGGCGGCGCGGATGTCCTCGCGCATCTTCTTCTCGAAGGCGAAGAACTCGTACAGCCGCATGAACACCTCGTCCAGCAGGCCGGTGATTTCGCCGACTCGGACCAGGCTCACCATGAAAGCGGGGAACACCTTGCGATGCTGGAGCAGCGCCTGGGAAAGCTCGCGGCCCGACTCCAGGCTCTCGCGCACTTCGGCAATCGTGCGGCGCAGGGCCGGATTGGTGGCCGACTCGTGCAGCCCCGAGAGCGCCCGGATGATCGGCACCCCCGCCTTGAGCAGGATATGCATCTGCCGCGACAGCAGCATGAGATCGGCGAGCTCGACCTTGGGCTCGCCGAAGCGCAGCTCGAGCTTGCCGCCGGCGAGGGCAGCCGCGACTTTTGCTTCGTTGATATGCACCGGCGTGATGCCGGTGCTGAACAGCTGATCGGCGACTGCGCCGCTGCTGGCGCCTTCCAGCACCCCCTTGACCAGCTCGCCGCGGGCATTGCGCCCCTGGTAGGCGAACTCGGGCACGCTATTCCTCGGACTGGCTGATGCGCATGGCCTCGTTCAAGGTGGTGCGCCCGCTGGCTGCCAGTTCAGCGGCATGGTGCACGAAGCTGCGCCCCGCCATTTCTTCTTCCGCGATGCGCACGAAAGCGCCCACCTCCTCCTTGGCGGCGGCCTCGACCAGCCGCGGGGTCATTTCCAGCATCTCGTAGACTCCGCTGCGGCCGCGGTAACCGCTGCCGCCGCAACGCGTGCAGCCCTTGCCCTTCCTGTAGCCGCTCTTTGCCGTGCCGCTCCACCCCGCTTCGACGAAACGCCGCTCCTGCGGCGTGGGCGAATAGTCCTCGGTGCAGCTCTCGCAGATGCGCCTGACCAGCCGCTGCGCGATCACCGCCTGCAGCGAGGTCGCCACCATGTAGCGCGGCACCCCCATGTCGAGCAGCCGCACCGGCGCGCTCGCCGCTTCGCGCACGTGCAGCGTCGAGAGCACCATGTGGCCAGTAATGGCCGCGCGCATGGCGATCTGGGCGGTTTCCGTATCGCGCATCTCGCCGATCAGCATCACGTCGGGGTCCTGGCGCAGCGCCGAGCGCAGCACGGAAGCGAAGGTAAGATCGATTTTTTCGTTGACCTGGACCTGGTTCAGCCCGGCGATCCGGTACTCGACCGGATCCTCGACGGTGATGATCTTTCGCGCCGGGGTATTGAGCTCGTTGAGAGCCGAATAAAGCGTGGTGGTCTTGCCGCTGCCGGTGGGCCCGGTGACCACCACCATGCCGCTCACCCGATGAACGATTGCCCTGAAGCGCTCCAGCATCGGCGCCGGCATGCCGAGCGACTCCAGCCCGAGCAGCCCGCTTTGCCGGTTGAGCAGGCGCATGACGACCGACTCGCCGTAATTCGTCGGCATGGTGGAGATGCGCACGTCCACCGGCTGCTGGCGCACCAGCACGTTGAAGCGGCCGTCCTGCGGATGGCGCTTCTCCGAGATGTCGAGCGCGGCCATCAACTTGAGCCGCAGGGCGAGCGCCGCGGCGACGCGCAGCTCCGTCTCCGCCTGCGCCTGGAGGTGGCCGTCGATGCGGAAGCGGATGCGCAGCTTGTCTTCCTGCGGCTCGATGTGGATGTCCGAGGCTCCCACCTGCGTCGCGTCCTGGAACAGCGACTGCAGCAGCTTGACGACCGGCGCGTCCTCCGCGCCAAGGGTGGCGCCGAGGGCGCCGAAGTCGACCAGGTTTTCGCCCAGATCCTGCTGCAGCTCCTTGACGAGGCCGCTGATTTCCTCGGTGCGGCGGTACACCCGGTCCAGCGCCAGCGAGACTTCGCTCTCGGCCACCACCACCGCCTCGATGTCCTTCTTCAGGATGCGCGCCAGCTCGTCGAAGGCGAACAAATCGGTCGGATCGGCCATGCCGACCAGCATCTTCGAGCCGCGCTCCTCCAGCGCAAGGGCGCGGAAGCGGCGCGCCGAGCTCTCGGGAAGCTTCAGCGCGACCTGCGCCTTGAAGTTGTGGTGCTTGAGGTCGAAGAAGCCGACGTTCAGCTGGCGCGCCAGCGCCTGGGCAATATTGAGCTCGGCGGTGAACCCCAGATCGATGAGCACGCGGCCGAGCCGGTGGCCGGAGCGCTTCTGCTCGTCGAGCGCGAGCTTGAGCTGCTCCGGCGAGATGACTTTCTGCGCCACCAGGATGTCGCCGAGCCGCAGCCGCTGCGGACGGCCCGCGGCGCGGACCGGTTCGCTCGTCGAGCCTGGAATCGCCATGTTGCCGGGCAACTTAGCCTGTTTCCGCCCGGCTTACAAGTTGGATAATTGGCTAGAATCCGCGACGATGACGAAACAGTTGCTCCCGCACAGCCGGCGCAATCCAAGCGCGCGTTACCGGCGCTTGCTCGAGCTCTACCGCGAGATGCACGTACGCGGCGAGCTCATGCGCAGCATCGCTCCCGAGCACACGTTTCCCGGCAGCAGCTTGCTGCCCCAGGCGCACCACATACGCCGGCTGGTGCTGCAGACGCACGCGCGCACCCTCCTCGACTACGGCAGCGGCAAGGGCGGACAGTACCGCCCCGTACGGCTCGCCGAGCAGGGCGTCGAGCGCTGGCACAGCGTGCAGGAATACTGGGGCGTCGAGCGCATCGTCTGCTACGACCCGGCCTACGAGCCTTTTTCGCGCGCGCCGCAAGGACGCTTCGACGGCGTGATCTGCACCGATGTCCTGGAGCACTGCCCGCAGGCGGACCTGTCCTGGATCGTCGAGGAGCTGTTCGGTTTCGCCCGCAGCTTCGTGTTCGCGAGCATCGCCTGCCATGCGGCGGTCAAGCGGCTGCCGAATGGCGAGAACGCCCACTGCACGGTGCAACCGCCGCCCTACTGGGAAAAGCTTTTCCATTCCGTGGCAAGCGGGTTTTCCGGGGTGCTCTGGGAAGTTCGCGCCTACACCAGAGGAGGTGAAGGCGACGCCCGCCTTGGGACTGCTTCCGGCGCCGAGCTCCTGCCCGTTGGCATCGCTTGATCTGATCCTGCAGGGGCGCGAGCTCCTGGCGGCGGGCCGCGCGCGCGACGCCTTGCGCTGCGCCGAAGAAGCCCTGGCCCGCGAGCCGCGCGATGCCGAGGCCATGTTCCTGCTCGGCGCCGCGCACTACCGCGACGGTGATCTCGCGGCTGCCGAACGCCGGCTGAAGCAGGCGATCCAGGCCGACGCCAAGGTGGCGCTTTTCCACGGCACTCTGGGCAACGTGTACCAGGACCGCGGCGCGCTCAACGAGGCGGTCGCAGCCTATCGCCGCGCCCTGCGGCTCAAGCCCGATCTGGCGGCGGTTCACAACGACCTGGGAACGGCCTACTTCGCGCAAGGCCACCCGTCGCGCGCGGCCGCAAGTTATCAGCGCGCGACCGAATTGCAGCCCGACCACGCCGTGGCGTTCGCGAACCTCGGCGCGGTCTATCGCAAGCTCGGCATGCCGCGCGAGGCGCGCCGCGCGTTGCAGCGCGAGCTCGTGCTGCGACTGCGCCATTTCTTTCGCTGGAAAAGGCGCAACCGGTCATTGGCCGGCCTCGCAGCCGAGGCGTTGCAGCTCGGCAACCCGAGATTGGCGGCGCGCATCGCGCGGCGCGGCCTGCAGGAGCATCCGCACGATGCCCGCCTGGTGGCGACGCTCGCCACGGCACAGCAGCGCGACGGCGCGCTCGAGGAGGCCAGCGCGCTCTTCGAGCGCGCCGTGGCGCTCGAGCCTGACCAGGCGCAATGGCGCGAACAGCTCGGCCGGCTCCTTCTCGAAGCGGGCAGGGCCGAAGCGGCGCTGCCGCATCTGGAGGAGAGCCTGCGCCTGCAGCCGCGCTCGCTGCAGGCCGTTCTCGCGCTGGCGGAATTGCATGCGACACGCGGCAGCCGCGAGCGCGCCGGCGAGCTCGTGCAGCGCGCGCTTCAGCTGCAAACGCGCGACGCGGGCCTGCTCTTTCGCCTGGGCGAGGTCCTCTTCAAGCTCGGCCGCGCGCCGGAGGCCGAGCAAGCGCTCCAGCGCGCCATTGCGCTCGATGCGCGCGCCATCGACGCATGGATCCGGCTGGCTGACCTGCTGCGGCTCGGCGGACGGCTCGACGAAGCGAGGGCCTGCGCGGAACAGGCGCTGGCGCTCGACGACCAATCGCCTGCCGCGCTGATCGGCCTCGCGCTCGTGCTGCGCGAGCAGGGCAAGACCTCGGCCGCCATGGCGCGCCTGGAGGACGCGCTGCGCCTCGACCCGCAACGCGCCCAGGCGCTGCAGCAGATCGGCGAGATCCTGCGCTACGAGAACAAGATCGAGGAGGCCGAGCGGCGCTTTCGCGACGGCCTCAAGTCGCGCCCCGACAACATCGCGCTGCTGTTGGATCTCGCCATGGTGCTGGGCGACCAGATGCGCTATGAAGAAGCGTTTGCCTGCATCGACAAGGCGCTGGCGCGCGATGCGAATTCCGCCCTCGCGCTGGCGACGAAAGGCATTCTGCTGGATCTGATCGGGCGCGAAGCTGAAGCCGAGCGGCTCCTCGGGGCCGCGCTGCAAGTCGCGCCCGATGACACCGACATCGGCTACAACCTCGCCGTCTGCCAGCTGCGCCATGCGCGCTTCGCAGAGGGTTGGAAAGGCTTCGAGCTGCGGCGACGCAAGGAGAATTTCATCGGCCGCTACCGCAAGTTTCCGTTCGCCGAATGGCAGGGCGAGCCGCTCGACGGCAAGGGGATCCTGGTTTACCCGGAGCAGGGGCTCGGCGACGAGATCATGTACAGCTCGTGCATTCCCCCGATTACCAGACGCCGATGGGCTCGCTGCCGGTGCATTTCCGCCTGCACGACGGAGACTTTCCGCGCCACTCGGGCTTCCTCGCCGCGGATCGGCAGAAGGTGGCGGCATGGAAAGAGCGCCTCGGCAGCCTCGGGCCGGGCGCGAAGATCGGCCTTTCATGGCAGGGCGGCGTCGGCCATACGGGCAGGGCGCGGCGCTCGCTGAGCCTCGAGCAGCTGCTGCCATTGCTGCGCCTTCCCGGCCTGCAATTCATCAGCCTGCAGTACACGCCGGTGGGCGACGAGATCCGGGAGCTGGCGGCGCGCCACGGCATCGCGATCCACCACTGGCAGGACGCCATCGACGACTACGACGAAACGGCAGCGCTGGTTTGTGCGCTCGACCGCGTGGTGACCGTTTGCACCGCGCTCGTCCACCTTACCGGAGGATTGGGCCGGCCGGCCATCGTCATGGTCCCGTTCGGCTCGGACTGGCGTTACGGCGCCGAGGGCGAGCGAATGCCGTGGTACCCGTCGGTGCGGCTCGTGCGCCAGCGCGCCATCGGCGACTGGTCCTGGGTTCTGGAGAGCGTCGGCGGGCTGCTTCGCCAATGACGGCCGGTCCTGAATACGCGTTCGTGACCGCGGCGCCGCTCCTCTCCGACGGTGCCGTGAAAACCAGCCCAAGCGCCGTGGCGCGAGCTCGCACTCTCGGACCGGTATTGGCGCTCAATTCGCTCGGCTACGACGCGCGTGCGTACTCTCTTTCCGGGACGGACGATCTCCCGGCCACGCTGCAGAACAGCAAGGCGATCGTATTGAACGGGAGCTGCTCTCACTTGCTGCAGCGCCTGGAAGGGGCGAAGGTCGTGCTCGACTTCATCGCGCCCCCGAGCATCCCTGCGCCGGCCCACGAGCAGGCGGCCGCAATGACTGCCGGTTCCGAGTACGTGGCGCGGCGGCTGCGTTCGCTCTCGAAGCGTCCTGTGGAGGTGATCGCCGAGCCCTGTGCCGGTTTCGCCGCCGAGCCGAGGGCCGCGCGCCCCCGGCGCCATTCCAGGGCATTGCAATGGCTCGCCGCGCGCGCGGGCGTGGCGGCCGACGCCTGGCGCATGCGTTTGCTTTGGACCGGAGAGGGCGACGACATTGCATCGATCGCCGAGCTGGCGCCCGGGCTGGAGCGGCTCGGCCGGGAAATTCCGCTTGCGCTGCGCTGCCTGTGCCCTGCCGGCGCCGCGCTCGAGGCGCTGGCGAATCGGTTGCGCGAAGAAGATCCGGAGGCGCTTCGCCTCACGCTCGAAGCGTGGTCGCCGGGGACCCTGGCGCACGCGCTCGCTGGATGCGATCTGGCGTTGCTGCCCGGCCAGGCTCCCGCCGACAGCATCCGGCTGAGCGCGGCACTGCATGCCGGCCGCTTCCCGGTCTGTCATCCGAGCCCCTATTACGGGGCGCTTGGCGAGTTTGCCTGGGTGGGGGACGACCTGGCAGAAGGCATACGCTGGGCGCTCTCGCATCCCGAGGAAGTGCTCGAGCGCCTCGGCCGCGCGCAGGACTACGTGGCTCGCGCCCACGCTCCTGCAGGCGTGGCGCGCGACTGGATCAGAATTTTTCTGAAAATCGCCTAGAAAAAACAAGGGGCCAGGCCCTTTCGGGCTGGCCCCCGGCGTCGCTGACTCCATCGCGGAAGAGGAGGAGGAGGATCCGAGACTTCGTCTGTTGCGACGCAACAAAGTTAAGGCTTTGCAGCCTCGATTAGAATACCAGATCTTTGCAAAACACTTTTGCAGGAAATGCAAAAATTACATGAGATGGCAGTGTTCTCCCGAGTGGTGGCGGCCGGAAGCCTGTCTTCGGCCGCCCGCGAGCTGGGACTCTCCCCTGCGCTGGTCAGCCGGCGGATTGCAGCCCTCGAAGCGCGGCTCGGCGTACGCCTGCTTCATCGCACCACCCGCAGCCTGCGGCTCACCGACGAAGGAGCGAGCTACCTCGACACCTGCTCCCGCGTCCTGGCCGAGATCGCGGAAGCCGACGCCGCCGTGGGCGCGGGCCGCGTCGAGCCGCAAGGCGCGCTGAAAGTCGCCATCCCGGCATCCTTCGGAAACCGGCACATCGCGCCGCTGATCCCCGCCTTCGCGGCCCGCTATCCGAAAGTGCAGCTCGCGTTGAGCCTGTCGGATCGCGCGGTGAACCTCATCGAGGAGGGCTTCGATCTCGCCATCCGCATA
>WNFR01002998.1_pt1 | contig 17534 bp, 16 predicted proteins | sample 5400221 | NCBI WGS metagenome assembly WNFR01 (sample SAMN13153357, study PRJNA577476) | soil metagenome | isolation source: 40 cm soil under Madrone tree | place: USA:California | collected 2016-06-14
ATCGTCAACAACGAATCGTCGGAAATCATCCGCATGCTCAACTCTGCCTTCGACGCCTTGACCGACGTGAAGGCCGATTACTATCCGGCGCCGCTGCGCCAGGAGATCGACCGCATCAACGCGCTCGTGTATCCGGACATCAACAACGGCGTCTACCGAACCGGCTTCGCCACCACCCAGGCCGCCTACGAGGAGGCGTTCCGCGCGCTGTTTGCGGCCCTCGACCAGGTCGAGCGGCGGCTGGCGGCGAGCCGCTATCTGGTCGGCAACGTCACGACCGAAGCGGACTGGCGGCTGTTCACAACGCTGGTGCGTTTCGACGCCGTCTATGTCGGCCATTTCAAATGCAACCTGCGCCGGATCGCCGACTATCCGAACCTATCGAACTATCTGCGCGATCTCTACCAGGTGGCGGGCGTGGCCGAGACCGTGAACATGGATCACATCAAGCAGCACTATTACGGCAGCCACAAACAGATCAATCCCAGCGGCATCGTGCCGCTCGGACCGCAGCTCGATTTTTCCGCGCCGCATGATCGGGGAAGGCTGGCGGCGTGATGCCGCCGGCCACGCTTTCCACGAAGAAATCACCACCTCTCGCTCACGGGTGCGCCGAGCAGAACCTCGGCGATGCGCGCGCGCGTGCCGGCGGTCGTGTCGCCGGGCAGCTCGTCCAGACTGAAGAACCGGGATGCCGCGATCTCGCTGTTGGGCAGGGGCGGCGCGCTCTGGCGGAATGCCTGGATGACGTAGCAGGCGACGTGATCGCGCCGCGATATGCGGCCATTGAAGAACATCCCGTGCAGTCCCGGCGGCGCCGTCAGCTCGATATTGCCTTCCTCGGCCAGCTCGCGCGCGAGCGCCGCGAGCAGCGTCTCGCCCGGCTCGACACCGCCACCGGGCAGATGCCAGCCGCGCACATAGGTGTGCTGAACCAGGAAGACCCGGCGGTCGTCGTCGATCACGAGACCGCGTACGCCGAGCGTGAGGCCGCGGGTGAGACGCCAGTAGAGATGCATGCAGCGCCGCATCGCCAATTCAATCGACTCTCGCATGCCGCTCAGCGCCCCCGCCATCGCTTCGCGAAATGCACAATCTGCATCATTGACGCACCCGTGAGCCTCGCATGGCTGCGTTGTCATCCTGCCTTTTGTCATCCCGCCGCGCTTGCGTTATTTGCGTCGGCACGGGCTCGCCGACAAGAAGGCTCGCAAGGTTTCTGGCAAGCGGCCGGGGCGCATCCCCCCACGAGTGTCCCCGGTCCCTACGGCGCCCCTGGTTCGTTCCAGGGGCGCCGTTATTCTATGTGCAGACGGCTCGCATTTTTGTTTCCGGCACTGCACTATAGAGCTTCCGACCCACCTGGATACCTCGATGAAACGTTTTGCAGACCTGAGCGAACAGGAAATTCTCGCTCTCGCCATCACCAATGAGGAGGAGGATTCCCGCATCTATCGCGGATTCGCCGACGGCCTGCGCGAGCAGTATCCGAGCTCGGCCCAGATGTTCGAAGAGATGGCTCAGGAGGAGGTCAAGCATCGCGGCATGCTGTTCGATCTCTATCGTCTCAAGTTCGGCGAATACATGCCGCTGATTCGGCGGCAGGACGTGAAAGGATTCGTGCGCCACCGTCCGCTGTGGCTGGTCCGCCCGCTCGGCCTTGACGAAGTGCGCAAATACGCGGCCGAAATGGAATTCGAGACCGCGCGTTTCTACCGCAAGGCGGCGGCGACGGCCCGCGACGCGTCGGTGCGCGAGCTGTTGATCGAGCTCGCCGAGGCCGAGGACAAGCACGAGCATCTGGCCGACCGGCTGGGCGAGAAGATCCTCACGCCGGGCGCACGCGCCAAGGAGGACGAGACCGCGCGGCGCATCTTCGTGCTGCAATACGTGCAGCCGGGCCTCGCCGGCCTGATGGACGGCTCGGTGTCGACGCTCGCGCCGCTGTTCGCAGCCGCCTTCGCAACCCACCATACCTGGGAGACCTTCCTGGTCGGGATGGCGGCCGCGGTCGGCGCCGGCATCTCGATGGGCTTTGCGGAGGCTCTTTCCGACGACGGCTCCCTCACGGGCCGCGGCTCGCCCTGGCTGCGCGGCGCGGTGTGCGGCTCGATGACCGCGGTCGGCGGGCTCGGACACACGCTGCCTTACCTGATTCCGGATTTCATGACCGCGACCGTTCTCGCCATCGTGGTCGTGATGATCGAGCTGGCGGCGATTTCCTATATCCGCTTCCGTTACATGGATACGCCGTTCCTGCAGGCCGCGTTCCAGGTCATGGTTGGCGGCGCCCTCGTGTTCGCGGCCGGAATCCTGATCGGCAGCTCGTAAGGGGCGAACGGCGAATGGCGAATAGCGACCAGGCAAATACCAGGCTCTATTCGCTATTCCCCATTCGCCACTCGCAATGATCACTCATGTTCGTCCTGGCCCATCTCTCGGACCCGCACCTTGCGCCCCTTCCGACCCCGCGCCCGCGCGAGCTCGCGGGCAAGCGTCTGCTGGGCTATGTCAACTGGCGGCGCAATCGGCACAAGGTCCACCGCACCGAGCAGGTCGACATGCTGGTGCGCGATCTCAAGTCGCGGGCGCCCGATCACGTGGCCGTCACCGGCGACCTCGTCAACATTGCACTCGAGGCCGAGTTCGCCCAGGCGCGCGCGTGGCTGCATGGGCTCGGGTCGCCGCATGACGTGACCTTGGTGCCCGGAAACCATGATGCCTATGTGCGCCCGGCACTCGCCGCCCAGGCGACCTATTGGCACGAATTCATGCGCGACGACGGGGCGACGACTCCGGCGCTGCGATTTCCCTTCGTGCGCCGGCGCGGGTCGCTCGCGCTGATCGGACTCTCCAGCGCGGTACCGACCGCGCCGTTCATGGCGACCGGCCGGCTCGGCGGCAGGCAGATCGAGCGCCTCGAGGATATTCTCGGACGGCTCACCGGCCTTTGTCGCGTGGTGCTCATCCATCACCCGCCGTTCGGCGAGCCCGGCGACCGCTTCAAGCGGCTGGTCGACGCCGCCGACCTGGCGGTCGTGCTGCGGCGATTCGGCGCCGAGATGGTGTTGCACGGCCACGCTCACGTCCATGCGCTCAACTGGCTGGAGGGGCCGAGCGGGCCGATCCCGGCGCTCGGCGTGCCCTCGGCCTCGGCGACGGTCACGGACCGCAAGGGGAGCGATTGCGCCGCCTACAATCTGTATCGGATCGGCGGGACCGCACGTGCCTATAGCTGCGAGGCGGTGACGCGCGGATTTCGCGCCGGCGCCGACCGCATCGTCGAGCTTGGGCGAAGCGAAGTGAAATTAGCCGCGCAAATGTGAAACCAGCAGCGCGAGCGTTCCCACCACGGCCGCGATCCCGAGCACAAGTCCGACCAGGAAGGCGCGGAAGGTGCGCCAGCGCGCGCGGCGGCGGGCGCGCGCATGGCGCAGCGAGCCCTGCTGCAACTGGTCCTCGTCGGCGGCGAGCGCGCGCTCGCGCTCGACGATGCGGCGGGCGACGTAACTGGTCACCGCCTCGACGATCTCGTGGATTTCGGGCGATTCGGCCAATATCGTGCGGCCGTAGCGGCTGTCCTGCATGAAGCGGTAGGTGCGCTTGTCGCGGCCCATGTCGACATGGGCGATGACGTCGACCCACAGCCGCGGGGTATCGCCATGGGCGATGCCGCGGTCGAACATCTCGATGGTGTCCGGGACCTCGGCAAACAGCGGATCGAGCGCCTCGTTGAGAAGCTCGAGGCGGGCGACCTCGGCGTCGCGCAGGTCGACGATGACCCCGGTGCGCTCGGCGGATTCGATCCGGGCCTGGCGCAACGCGTCGCGCAGCCGCTGCGGATCCTCCGGCTTCGGCTCGGCCTTACGCTTCTTACGACCCCACATCGCGACTCCTGCGTATGTCCATATTCTATATGGGTTTCAGGCCAAGTGAAATGCGAATTCGCCGGAAATACCCTATGGGCAGGCCAATGGGCCGCGGCGGGGATCGCCACATTTCATCCCCCGCCGAATTCGATTCCGCGGTCGCCTTTCCCAAGGCGAACCGGCCCCCGCCCCGAATCGAGTCCGGGCCGGCTTTCGCCCAAAAAGGCTTCAGCCGCCCGTGGCGAGGGCCTCCGGGAAGAACATGTCGCGCCAATCCGCCGGCGGGGTCTTGAGGGTGCCGGTCCTGGCCATGAAATCCACGAAGGCGCTGATGCCCATCACCTTGGTGGTGTACTGGATCGCCGGGTCGTTGAGGATCTCGACCAGATCGTCGACCGGCATCTTGTCGCCGCTCGCCTTCAGATAGATTTCCGCCGCCCGCTTCTTGTCGGCATTGATGAAGTCGGTCGCGTCCTTGAGGCCCGCCAGGAACGCCGCGTAGAGCTTCGGGTTCTGGGTGCGGAATTTGTTCGTCGACGCAATCACGTTGAACGACAGCCCGCCATCGAAATAATCGGTGCTGGTCAGCAGACGCCGGATGTTCGGGCTTTTCATCTGGCGGTACTGGAACGGCGCCGAGGAGAAATTCGCGACGACCTCGTTCGGACCGCCGAGCATGGCCGCGGTCGCGTCGGGATGCGCCATCGAGACCGTGAGGTGATCGAGCGCGTCGAATTTCGCCATGCCGAATTCCTTTGCGGCTGCCATCTGCAGGATGATCGCCTGCATCGAGACCTTGACGGCCGGCATCGCGATCTTCTGGCTGTCCTTGAAATCCTTGAGCGACTTGATCGCCGGGTCGCGCACCAACAGCATCAGGGGGGAGACGTTGAGGCCGGTCGCGGCCTTGACCTCGATCGGCGTTCCCTTGGTCTTCGACCAGACCGTGATGATGCCCGGGATGCCGAGGCAGACGAAATCGACGCTGCCGGAGATCAAGGCATCGTTCATGACGTCGCTGGAGCGGAACGTCGCCCAATCGACCGAGACGTCGCCGAGGCCCGCCGCCTGGGCGCGCTTCTCGACCATCTTCTGGTCTTGCATGACGAAAAATTGCATATAGGCGATGCCGAACTGCTTGGCGACGCGCAGCTCGGTCGCCTCGGCGCGGACCTCTCCCGGCAGCGCCAGCAGGCCCAACAATGCAGCAACCGCAACGAGACCGCGAACCATATGACCCTCCCGGGCGCCGCCCGGCCATCCCCGGCGGCGCATCGTTCTAGTTGAGCGGACGATACTACAATGGGTAGGCTGTTCGAAAGCGGGCGGCGGCGGCGAACCGACGGACCGAAACCAGGACATGTTCCGGCGAATCCACCATCGGAACGCGCCGCAAGGGGATTGAGGACTCGCAGGATGGCGCAAACACAAGGCGTGCAGACGCTCGGGGGCAAGGCTAGCCCGCTGCTGGTCGCCGACGGCGTGACCCTGCAGTACAAGACCACCGATCACCTTGTCACCGCGACGTGGCGGGTGAGCTTCGAGGTCTTCACCGGCGAGCGTTTCGTGCTGCTGGGCCCGTCCGGCTGCGGCAAGTCGACGCTGCTCAAGGCGATCGCCGGCTTCATGCAGCCGGTCGAGGGCGCATTCCGGCTCGCCGGCAAGCCGATCACCAAGCCCGGCTCCGACCGCATGATGGTGTTCCAGGAGTTCGACCAGCTGCTGCCGTGGAAGACGGTGCTCGGCAACGTCATGTTTCCGCTCCTGGTGAACCATCGCATGTCGCGCAACGACGCCCGCGAGCATGCCCGCCAGCTGCTCGCCAAGGTCAACCTCACCCGCTTCGAAGACGTGCATCCCCACATGCTGTCGGGCGGCATGAAGCAGCGCACCGCGATCGCGCGCGCGCTCGCCATGGAGCCGAAGGTGCTGCTGATGGACGAGCCCTTCGCCGCGCTCGACGCGCTCACGCGCCGCAAGATGCAGGAAGAGCTGGTGGCGCTGTGGGAGGAGGTCGGCTTCACGGTGATCTTCGTCACCCATTCGATCGAGGAGGCGCTGCTCGTCGGCAGCCGGATCCTGGTGCTCTCGCCGCATCCCGGCCGGGTGAAGGCCGAGCTCAACGCGCACAATCTCGGCTTCTCCTCGATCGGCACGCCCGAATTCGAGGCGCTGCACCGCCGCATTCACGACCTGCTTTTCACCGACAAGATCGAAACCGACCTTGCCCCGGAGGCCGCTCATGGCTGAGCTCGCGATCCATCGTTCCTCGCCGCGGCCCCAGCCGCCGGCGCGCCCGGAGCGCATCATCTCCCTCGACACCCTCGGCACGGTCGGCGACGCCGCCCGCCCGCTCGGGCCGATCGAGCGGCTCGCCAACATCACCATGGTGCGCCGGCTGGTGGTGCTCGCGCTGCTCGCCGTGTTCTGGGAAGCCTATGCGCGCTACAACGGCAATTCGCTGTTATTCCCGAGCCTCAGCGAGACCCTCGCGGCGTTCTGGGACGCCGCCACGCGCGGCCCGCTGATCGACCGCACGCTCAACTCGCTCAGCGTGCTCGCCATGGGATACGGCATCGGGCTGCTCACCGCCGCCGTCTTCACGACGCTCGCGGTGTCGACGCGCGCCGGCACCGACCTGCTCTCGACCCTCACCGCCATGTTCAATCCCCTGCCCGCGATCGCGCTGTTGCCGCTCGCGCTGCTGTGGTTCGGGCTCGGCGCCAAAAGCCTCGTCTTCGTCATCGTGCATTCGGTGCTGTGGGCGGTCGCGCTCAATACCCATTCGGGCTTCACGTCGGTGTCGCCGACCTTGCGCATGGCCGGGCAGAATTGCGGCCTCAAGGGCATTTCATTCGTGATGCTGCTGCTGGTGCCGGCCGCCTTCCCGTCGATTCTCACCGGCCTCAAGATCGGCTGGGCCTTCGCGTGGCGCACCCTGATCGCGGCCGAGCTGGTGTTCGGCGCGAGCTCGCGCTCGGGCGGGCTCGGCTGGTTCATCTTCGAGAACCGCAACCAGCTCGAGACCCCCTCGGTATTCGCCGGCCTGCTGACCGTGATCCTGATCGGCCTCGTGGTCGAGAGCGTCATCTTCCGCACGCTGGAGAACATGACGGTGCGGCGCTGGGGGATGCAGAGCTGAGGCCGCAGGCGCGCGGCGAGATCGCAAATCGTCGTTACGGCGCGGCGATCGCCCCGCTCATTTGACCCACAGCCACGGCGTCCATGTGGCCGCCTTCCAGCGGGTGTCGCTGCTGTATTTGCCGGTGCCGCCGCCGCCTTCCTTGACGATGCGCTGCTCACGACGCCGGCGTCTGAGCAAGGCGCGGAAGAAGGTCAGCTCGGAGAGGCGATCCGATCGCCCCCACAGAAAGCGCTTATGTGGCGTGCTCAACATATGCCCATCCGTCGATGGCCGTTGCACGAAAGTGCAATCGCATCACGCAACGTCATGATGATGGGGTCGCAAACCTTAATGATTGCTCAACGACGCCGATCCATTGCGAATGCGGCGCGCCAGTGACGGTACCCAGTAACCGTCGGCGTAAGCGGGTCGGCGCCTGAGCCGGGGGCTTGCTCGCGCTTCCCGCCCCGCGCGCTCCGCCACATTTGCACGGCCGGGCGCGGCCGTGCTGACTGGAGCGTGTCCTGATTCGTTCTCACCGGCGCCGATGACCAATCCCTCGCTCGCCACGCTCAATGCCGAGCAACGCCGCGCCGTCGAGCATGGCGACGGGGAGGCGCGACCGCTGCTGATCATCGCAGGCGCCGGCTCCGGCAAGACCAACACGCTCGCTCACCGCGTCGCCCACCTGGTGGTGCAAGGCGCCGATCCGCGCCGCATCCTGCTCCTCACCTTCTCGCGCCGGGCGGCCACCGAGATGACCCGCCGGGTCGAGCGCATCGCGGCGCATGCCTTGCGGGATCGCGCCGGGGTGATGGCCGGGGGCCTCACCTGGTCGGGCACATTCCATGCGGTCGGCGCCCGCATCCTGCGGGAATATGCCCAGGCGATCGGCCTCGACCGTGCGTTCACGATTCACGATCGCCAGGATTCCGCCGACCTGATCAATCTGATCCGCCACGACATCGGTTTCTCCAAGACCGAGAAGCGGTTTCCTTCCAAGGGAACCTGCCTGGCGATCTATTCGCGCGCCGTGAACACGGAGACCTCGCTCGACGAGGTGCTGGGCGCGTCCTTCCCATGGTGCGCGAACTGGGAAAACGAATTGCGGGCGCTGTTCGCCGCCTATGTCGAGGCCAAGCAACGCCAGAACGTGCTGGATTACGACGACCTGCTGCTCTATTGGGCCCACATGATGCTCGATGCGGCGATCGCCGCCGAGCTCGCGGCCCGCTTCGATCATGTGCTGGTCGACGAATATCAGGACACCAACCGCCTCCAGGCCTCCATCCTGCTGGCGCTCAAGCCGAGCGGCAAGGGCCTGACCGTCGTGGGCGACGACGCCCAGTCGATCTATTCCTTCCGGGCCGCGACGGTGCGCAACATTCTCGACTTTCCGCACCATTTCGCGCCGCCCGCCGAGGTCATCACGCTGGAGCGCAATTACCGCTCGACCCAGCCGATCCTGGCGGCCGCGAATGCGGTCATCGATCTGGCCAGCGAGCGCTTCACCAAGAATCTCTGGTCGGAGCGCGCCTCGGCCGAGCGTCCGCAGCTGGTCAGCGTCCGCGACGAGGGCGATCAGGCGCGCTACGTGGTCGCCAAGGTGCTGGAGCAGCGCGAAGCCGGTCTCGCCCTCAAGGCCCAGGCCGTGCTGTTCCGGGCCTCGCACCACAGCGGCCCGCTCGAGATCGAGCTCGCACGGCGCAACATCCCGTTCGTCAAATTCGGCGGTCTCAAGTTCCTGGAGGCTGCCCATATCAAGGATGTGCTGGCCTTTCTGCGCTGGATCGAGAACCCGCGCGACCGGGTGGCGGGATTCCGCGTGATCCATCTGCTGCCGGGCGCGGGTCCGGTCACCGCCGCGCGCCTGCTCGACCGGATCGCGCAGGCGGCCGACCCGCTCGACGCGCTCGGCGAGTTCAAGCCGCCGGCGGCCTGCGCCGCGGATTGGCCCGCCTTCACGCAGACGATCGAGCTCGCGCGCCGCAGGGCCGCCGGCTGGCCGGCCGAGCTCGAGCTCGTGTGCCGCTGGTACGTCCCCCATCTGGAGCGGATCCACGAGGACGCCGCGGTGCGCGAGAGCGACCTCGCCCAGCTCGTCCAGATCGCATCGACCTATCCGAGCCGCGAGCGCTTCCTGACCGAGCTCACCCTCGACCCGCCCGGCGCCACCAGCGACGAGGCCGGCGTGCCGCTGCTCGACGAGGACTACCTCATTCTGTCCACCATCCATTCGGCCAAGGGCCAGGAGTGGAAATCGGTTTTCGTGCTCAATTGCGTCGATGGCTGCATTCCCTCGGACCTTGCCACCGGGGCCGCGCAGGAGATCGAGGAGGAGCGTCGTCTGCTCTACGTGGCGATGACCCGCGCCAAGGATCACCTCCATCTCGTCGTGCCGCAGCGCTTCTTCGCCCATCAGCAGCGCGGCGGCGGCGACCGCCACATGTATGCGGCCTGCACACGTTTCATCCCGGCCGCGATCCGGCAGCACTTCGAGAGCCGCGCCTGGCCGCTCGCGGGCGCCACCGACGCCCGCGCCGCCATGCCGCGCGAGCCCGTCGATATCGGGGCGCGGTTGCGGCGCATGTGGCGGTAGGCCCAGCCCGCGAACGCTCTGACCGTCTTGTATTTGCGCATGATCTTGTCCGAAAAGTCTGCAACTTTTCGGGATCATGCGCTAATTCAGCCGCTGCGACCGCGGCGCGCTTTCCTCGACCATGGCGATCGGGCTGGCCTGATGGTGGATCATCCGCCACGCACCCTCGACCCGCCGATACCAGTTGGTCGCCGCGAGCGCCGCCCCTTCCACGATCTCCACGCACAGCACCCGGCCCTCGTCGCCCGCTACGATCGCGGTATCGTCGTGATGCGCGATCCGCACCCGGTTCTGGCTGTGCAAAATGTTGCGGTAGGACTCCAGGATGTCCGCGCGCCCGATCAGCGCCGGCCAGCCCGGGTGGACGCACGAGACGCCGTCATCCGCCCAGACGCGGCTCATCTCGGCAAAATTGCCGGTCGCGAATGCCTGATAGTAGGCTGCGTTCGCAGCCAGGATCGCGTCGTCGTCGGTCATCTTTCGGTCGATCCCGGTGTTAGCCGCCGTCAACAGGGCGCTCCGCTCGGCGGCGCGCGCCGGGCAACTCGCCGAACCGCAGCCATTATACGCACCTTCCGCCATCCACCTCGACGATATTGCCCGTGATGAACGCTGCTTCCTCGGAGCAGAGGAAGAGCGCCGCATTGGCGATGTCCTGCGGCTGGGCGAGCCGTCCGAGCGGCACGGTCGCCTCGAATTTCTGCCGCATGCCGGCCGCCGGCCCCAGGAAGGTCGGCAGCAGCGGCGTCTCGGTCGCGACCGGCGCGATCGCGCAGACCCGGATCCTGTCGGGCGCCAGCTCCACGGCGAGCGTCTGGGTCAATGTATGCACGGCGCCCTTGGTGGCGTTGTAGGCGGAAAGTCCCGGCCGCGGCCGCAAGCCGGCGGTCGACCCGATATTGATCATCACGCCGCCGCCCTGGCGGCGAAACACCGGCACCATCGCCTGGCTGAACAGGAACAGGCCTTTGACGTTGACTGCGAACACACGATCGAATTCGGCCTCGGCGATGTCTGTGACCGGCTTGTTGACATGCGCGATACCCGCATTGTTGACCAGGATGTCCAGCCGGCCGAAGCCCGCGAGGGCCGTCTGGATGGCAGCGTCGATGTCCTCCTTGCGGACGACGTCGCAGCGCACAGCAAGCGCGCTGTTGCCGATCCGGGACACGGTTGCGTTGGCGGCGTCCTCGTTGACATCGAGCACCGCCACGCGCGCGCCCTCGCGTGCGAAGGTCTCGGCGATGCAGCGTCCGATGCCGGAGCCCGCGCCGGTGACGATCGCGGTTTTGTCGGCAAGACGCATGGGCGACCTCGGATCGTGGGTTGGACGCGGGCGGGTTATCTGACTTCTTCAAGTCTCGATATTCAATGCCCACTGATGCTCCTGCGCCGGAGTCGGCGGGACGTGTGCGTCCTCGGCCCACAAATCCATGAATGCCATGACGTCGCGGCGAAATTGGACCAGCGCCGCGTTGCAGGCATCGGCCGTGGCGCCGGTGAAGGACAGGTCCGCTTTCACGCCTCCCAGCGGAATGAACGACTCGTAGGGGGTCGAGTAAATGAAGGTGAAAAGGAAAGTCGCCATCGCGCCGATCGTTCCGGTCTTGGGCAGGAAGGCGAGCAGGCGGGCGGTATCCATCTCGGTGTCCGGCCGCGGGATGTTCGGATCCTGCAGGCAGGGCGGAAAATTCGCCACGAAGGTCAAGCCCGGATTTGCCGCCTGGTTCAGGCGGGCCGCGCCGTGCGCCGTGATGCGGAAGATCAGGCTGGTCAGCACGCCCTTGAGCGCATCCTTGCTATCCATCAGCGGCAGGCCGGCGACGTTGCCTTGCGCGGGGTCGCCGGACGCCCTGATCCACGTCTGCACTTCCGCGTCGCGCCGGACGGCGTCGTCGCTCGCATAGTTCGCGTCGACCACGGTCCCGACGTAACGTTCGACGGCGGCCCAAATGGCCAACAGATAACGGACCACCGGATACTGATCCCAATCGTCGTGCAGCGTGAAATCTTCCTTGCGGAGGCCAAGCGCGGCGATGGTCTTGTTCGGATCGTCGGCACAAAACGGCCGGCCGGCCGCGAACCCATCTATCATTTGCAGAAACTGCGCGCTGGTGCCGACGGAGGTCGGCGGCGATATTCCCCAGACCAGAAGGAGGAACTGGTCGAAAGCGATCAGGTAGTTCGATTGCCGCCCGAGCAATTGCCGCACGATGTGGCGCGCGCCGAAGGTCTGGAACATCGTCATCTGCATCGCGGCGGTGACGATATGCCAATGATAGACGTGGCCGAGCCAGATGCCCCACACCGTGATGGAGGTCTTCGCCGCCTGCAGCGCGTAGAGCCAGGCCGGATCGGACTTGACGAAATGCTGCATTCCGCCGCCGTTGAACCCCGCCACCCGGATGGCGAAGGGCACGATCGCTCCGGATTCACGTTTGAGGAAAGTCAGCGTCGCCGGCGTGAAGCGCGGGAATCCGTCGACGGTCGAAACGGGAAACCGGCTGAAAAAAGTCATGTCGATGACGTAGAGCGCGCCCGCCGCCTGCAGCGCCTGCATCTCGTCGGTCCAGGCGCCGCCGAGCGCGGCTTTGAGGCCTACGCCGCGCGCCTCCGACACGTTCTCCAGGATGATGAGGTTGAGGACCAGCCCGTAGCCGGCGATGGTCGGCCAGAACCGAGCCGTTGCAGCCTCTTTGTCGCGTAACGTGCCCGCGAAAATCGGCAGCAAGGGCGCCGAGTCGTGCTGAACGTCGCCAAAAGTCGTCCACGCCATCGAGAACTGTTCGGGGGCGTCGAGCGACAGCTTGGCGGAGGAGCTGTCGGACGCCGTACCGTACATGAAGGTGTAGGCGTCGGTCGTTCGCCCGGCGATCGTGAACTCGGTGGACAGGCCCTCCTTCGCCTGCCCGGCCTGCTTGCTCCGCAAGCCCAGCCTGACAACGGTCCCCGGCAGCTCGGACAGGATGAAAGGAACTGCCGGCATATGGGTGAGGTTGCCCAGGCCTACCAGGAACAGCGGGAGACGATGCACCACGAAGATGAACCAATACAGCAGCGCCAGGGCCGCAAGCACGAGCAGCAGCACCACGACGGCGAGAACGGAGCCGGCCAGGACCCAGCCGACGAACGCGACGATACAGGCGATCAGCTTCAGGCCGATCCACACCAGGGCGGCGATCAAGCCGAGGACGACCGCGACCGTCAAAACGAGGCCAACGATGATCAGGGCCAAGATGAGAGAAGGTGATCCCATGGCCTGCTCCGTGCTCGACGCGGATCGAAAAGCCCGCCGCTCCCTGTGCCAAGGCGAAGCATATCAGACCATTCGCGAAAGTTGCAGCGGCCGGTTTTGCGCTCAGCGCCCGAGCCCGAAGCGCCTGCCCCAGCCCAAGCCGTCCTCGGTGCGCCCGCGCGGCTTGTACTCGCAGCCGACCCATCCCTTGTAGCCGAGCCGGTCGAGGGCATCGAAGACCGCCGGATAGTTAACCTCGCCCTCGTCCGGCTCGGCGCGCGACGGCACCGCCGCGACCTGCACGTGCCCGGTGAGCGGCAGGAACTTCTCGAAACGCCGCAAGAGGTCGCCGCCGATGATCTGGACGTGATAGAAATCGAACTGGATGCGCACATTCGGGCGGTCGATCCTGGCGATCAGGTCCGCCGCCTGCTCGACCCGAGCGACGAAATAGTCCGGCCGGTCGCGCGCATTGAGCGGCTCGATCAACAACACGATGTCCTTTTGCGCCGCGAGGTCGGCGGCGCGTGCGAGATTGGCCACGAACACCCGCTCGGCCGCCGGGCGCTGCTCGGGCGGCACCATCCCGGCCATGGTGTGGATCGCCGAGCCGCCGATCGCGACGACGTAGTCGAGCGCCTGCTTGAAGACCTCCGCGAACTCGCGTTCGCGCCCGGGCACGGCGCCCAGCCCGCTTTCCCCGCCATTCTGCCGCGGCTGCGTGTTGATGCCGAGCTGCACGAGGCCGTGGCGCTCGAGCTCGGCACGGATCGCCGCAGGCGCGACCTCGTAGGGAAATTGCAGCTCGACGGCCTTGAAGCCGGCCGCCTTGGCGGCGCCGAAACGCTCGATCAGCGGCCGCTCGGTGAACATGTAGGCGAGATTGGCGGCAAAGCGGGGCATTGAGGTTCTCGCGCCGGGGATGCTTGCGTAACGATGGCACTACGTATTGATTACCGCCCACCCGCCCGCAAGACCCCTCTGACCGGATCATCCGCATGCTCGCCAACGACAGCTTCCATATCGCGGTGATTCCGGGCGACGGCATCGGCATCGAGGTGATGCGGCCCGCGCTCGATGTCCTGCGCCACATCGAGGCGACCACCCCGGGATTGAAGTTCCGCTTCACCGAAGCGCCCGCCGGCGCGACGCATTACAAGGAAACCGGCGTCGCGCTGCCGGAGTCGACCGTGAAGCTGTGCGATGAGGCCGATGCCATCCTGCTCGGCGCCTGCGGGATGCCGAACATCCGCTATCCGGACGGCACCGAGATCGCGCCGCAGGTCGAGCTGCGCTTCATCTTCGACCTTTATGCGGGCGTGCGTCCGGCCCGCCTCATCCCGGGCGTGCCGAGCCCGATCGTCGGCGCGGCCGAACGCGGCATCGACCTGGTGGTCATCCGCGAGTCGACCGAGGGCCTGTTCTGGTCCATGGGGAAGGGTGTGGTGACGCATGACGAGGCGCGCGAGACGCTGGTGATCACCCGCAAGACCTCCGAGCGGCTGTTCGACTTCGCGTTCCGGCTCGCCGCGCGCCGCAAGTCGCGCGGCGGCAAGAACCTGGTGCATTGCGTCGACAAGGCGAACGTGTTTCGCGCCTTCGCGTTCTTCCGCGAGATCTTTTACGAGCGCGCGGCGCTTCATAAGAGCGTGCGGGCCGATCACGTCTATGTCGACGCGGTCTCGGTCGCCCTGGTGCGCCGGCCGTGGGATTTCGACGTGCTGGTGACCGAGAACATGTTCGGCGACATCCTGTCCGATCTCACCGCCGGGCTGATCGGCGGCATGGGGATGGCGCCCTCGGCCGACATCGGCGACAAGCACGCGGTTTTTCAGCCCTGCCACGGCACCGCGCCCGACATCATGGGCAAGGGCCTCGCCAACCCCACCGCCATGATCCTGAGCGCCGGCCTGATGCTGGACTGGCTCGCCGACAAGTTCGACCACAAGCCGGCGGCGGAGGCGGGCGAGCGCATCGAGCGCGCGGTCGACCGGGCCTATGCGGCCGGCATCAAGCCGTGCGAGTTCGGCGGACGCGACGGCACCGACGCGGTGGCGAAGGCCGTGATGGCGGGGTTGGAGGAAAAATGAGTGGGGCCTTGCCCGCGCCGCGATGGGCCGCAGCACGCCTCCCCGTGGAATAGCGTATCGTCACGAAAGGTACCCCTTAGGGATATGATTTATCTCATCTATTTTTGATGGGCATCTGCCCATAAGAGTTGCCCACCATATTGATGGGCCGTTTTGTGGTTGACCCTGCCCCAAAACAGGGTTCGATATTGTGGCTCCCGGATGCGACCGAGCGCCAAGACTTAGGGAACGAGCATCGGGATCGGCGAGGACGCGACCGATGAACGCCCAGCAGCTGCTGCAGGAAATCTCCGACTATTGCCGCCAGACCGGATTGGCCGAATCCACCTTCGGCCGCCGCGCCGTCAACGACGGCAAGCTCGCGAGCCGCCTGCGCAATGGCGGGCGCATCACCACCGATACGCTCGACCGCATCCGCACCTTCATGGTGGAGAACCGCGCCGACATGGTGGGCCGCCCCGCCCTGATCCCGCGCGCTCAGGACGCGCGGCCGGCCTCGATGCCGCCCGCGACGCCGGCGCCGCGTTCCGTCGGCAAGCCGAGCGAGCCCGATCATCAGCGCAATTTCCGTTTCTTCGACAACCGGCAGAAATATCTGCTGTTCGTCAACACCTGCAGCGAGAAATGGGTGGTGGCCCACCGGGTCTCGCTCGAGCTCGCCAATGTGCATCCCCGCCCGCCGGCGGTGCGCGTCTTCGATGCCGGGGTCGGCGACGGCAGCGTGCTCGCCCGGGTGATGCGCGCGATGCACGACCGCTTTGCGACCATGCCGTTCTACGTGGTCGGCAAGGAGATCAGCCTCGAGGACATTCGCCTCACGTTGCAAAAGATGGCGGACCGCTTCGTCGAGCATCCGGCGACGGCGCTGGTGCTGACCAACCTGGCCTATGCGGACGCGCCGTGGCTCGCCGTGAAGTCGCTCTCGGCGGCGTCGAGCATGGTGTGGCACGAGGTGGCGCTGACCGGATCGAGCGCCCACCGCTTCGAGTCGCAGATCATGGAGCTCGAGCCCTTCCTGGCCGACAACTGGAAGGCCGGCGTGAGCCCCAAGACCGGCAATCCGGTCTACGAGCGGCCGGTGGTGCTGGTGATCTACCGCGACGACCACAAGTTCCTGCTCGACCCCATCCTGCCGCGCCCGGGCGGCACCATGGCGAGCTACGACCTCGTGATCGCGTCGCAGCCCTATCGGGCCCGCGCGCCGCTCGAGTTCAAATCCAAACGGGTGATCGCGCCGCTCGCGCGCGCGCTCGGGCCGGGCGGACGCCTGATCGCCATCCATTCGCACGGCAACGATCCCGGTCAGGAGATCATCCAGAAGGTCTGGCCCGGCGACAATCCGTTCATCCACGACCGCCACCAGATCATGAAGGCGGTGAAGCAGGATCTCGGGCCCGCCGGGCGCGAGCTCAATTTCAACGCCTATGCGGATAACCGCTCGCTGTTTCGCTACGACATGCACACGCTGCCCTCCGAGGTCTCGGAATCGATCGGCACATCGACCTTGTTCGCGGCCTGGAACGCGGCGATCTACGTGTCCCAGGTGGAGGACGACCGGCTCGAAAGCGTGGTCGGCGCCCAGCGCTATCTCGATGCCACCCGCGAGGTGCTGCGCCGGCACGGCGGCCTGTGGTTCTACGACGAGTCCTATGTGATCTCGCGGCGGCGCGAGTGAGCCCGCGCAGGCTGAAGCACGGAGCGGCGCGTCACGTGCCGGGTTTCACTCGGCCGGACCGGCGAACAAGAGGAGATTTCCGTCCGGATCCCTGACGATGAAATCCCGCGCGCCCCAGGGCTCTGCCCTGAGCGTCTGATGAAACACGACGCCACTGGACTGAAACTCCAGGAAGAGCTGCTTGATCTCCTCGGCGGTCGCGACTGTCATCGACGCCGACAGCAGGCTCTCGCGCTCGCGCAGCGCGCTGTCGATCAAAGGCGCATCGACGCAGCGCAGATTGAGCCGCGCGCCGTCGCGCTGCACTTGCGCGTAAAAAGGCGGCTCCCCGTAGACGAAGACGATCGCGAAGCCGAGCTTTTGGGTGAAGAAGTCGCACGACGCCTTGATGTCGGCGACGAACAGTTGCGGCTCGGCGGCAACGAGCACTGGTCTCGCCGGGGTCCGCTCGGCTTGGTTGGGCATGGTTTCAATTCCCTGCTTGAGCGCCTGCCAGCTATCGAATCCGGACTGCCGCGCGACGAGCTCCTGCGCATCGCTGAGCTTGAAGGCGTGGGTGAGAACCTGCGCGTCGCTCAAGCCGCGAAACCGCGGCAACACGGCCCTGATCTGGGCCGCGACCGGATAGTATCCGGTGCGATGCCAGCGCAGGACCAGCTTGGCTTGCTTCTTGAGATTCTCGAGGCTCGGCATGGGCGCGTTACGGATGAGGTCTCGCAGGTGGGCTTTGCCCCTTCGGCCAAACGGCCGATGCGCCCTGCAGCAACCCGACGAGCATGGGCCGGGCAGCTTGCCACTGTCAATACGGCCGGCGCCGACCCAAAACCAGACGCCCCCAGGGTCTGCGCTTGCGTCCGCTCGCATTGCCCCTAAAGTCACGGCCCTGTTCCACAGTCGATCCCATTCGCGAGGTCCCCATGGGGGTTCGCTATTTCGGCGCGG
>WNFR01003330.1_pt1 | contig 17532 bp, 17 predicted proteins | sample 5400221 | NCBI WGS metagenome assembly WNFR01 (sample SAMN13153357, study PRJNA577476) | soil metagenome | isolation source: 40 cm soil under Madrone tree | place: USA:California | collected 2016-06-14
CAAGTACCGGGAAAACCCAGATTGGACCAGTTCGCACTGTTTGCGCACCGTGGTTTCTCCACACAAAGCTCTCATCCACGGCCATCGTTCCGCGGGGACGAGTGTTCCCCGGACATCGTACATTTCGCCCCAGATATCTGGGGCGACTTGGAGCGAACGTCCGACAGGCTGGACTTTTGCAAACTGCTTTGCCAACGCATTGGCTTTAGTGATCCTTCCGGATGCATCACTTACCACGATGCCTTCCGGCGCCTGTTCGAAAATTGTCTGCAATGGTGACAATTTTCCGTGCGCGAGGCTGGCCATCTCGCTGACGAAGGTCGAATTTGTTTGTGGCGGTTTCGAGGTGTGCTCGATGACGGCGTGAAAACGCTCTTGGTGGGCGTCGCAACGCGCGCGTTTCTCTGATGGAAACTTTTGGCTGGATTTCATGGCGCTAATCTCTAAGCTGGAGCCCGAATTAAGATGGAGCCCGAATTTTGTCGCACGACTGGATTGTTCCTGGCTCTGTGGCTTAGGCAGCCGGGTTCCCGTCCAGCCGCACAAGACCGCGTTTCACAGCAACGCCGATCGCTTCAGTGCGTCCCGTCGCTTTGAGCTTTTCCAATATGTGTGTCATGTGCACTTTTACCGTGCCTTCGCTAATATCCAGAGCCACCCCTATTTCCTTATTGCTTTTGCCGGCGGCCATGGCGCGGAGCACTTCGATCTCTCGTTTCGTGAGCGCATGGCCGGCTACTCGTTTCGCCAACTTCGCACCCACTCCGGCTGGGATCCACGTCCTGCCCTCAAACACTGCATGTACACACGCGACGAGTTCGTCCATTGACGCGCTCTTGAGAAGGTATCCTTGAACACCCGCTTGCAGCGCATGGTAAATATCTTCTTCGTCCTGATAAGTTGTAAGAATCACGATTCTTGCTTCTGGTTCTTTCTCAAAGATCGCGGCCATCGCTTGAATGCCGTCCATCACGGGCATTCGTAAATCCAAGAGAGCGACATCCGGTCGCAGGGCAAAGAATCGCTCTACTGCTTCGCGTCCATTACTGGCTTCGGCAACGACCCGAATCTCTGGCCGCCGGCCAATCAGAGAGATCAATCCTTCGCGCACCACCGGGTGATCGTCGGCAACCATGACGGTAATTGTGCGGCCCTTCTCGGCCTCCGATTCGAATGGCAGCAGTCGGCCGGTGCTATTGTCGTTCCGCCGAATGGGTATGGCATCATTCGCTATTTCTTTGAGCCCGGCGTTTGTTGCAACTCGACCAATAGACTTCTGGCACCACTGCGGGACGCCGGAAGAGGGCAAGAAACGCCTGACACCGCCATGGTTCCAGTCTGTCTTTCTCTCATTTGCCGGCATGACATTCTCTCTTGTTCAGAGCTACTTATATTTGTCCCCTTTGCTCGTGCTGGAAAGAAACACGAGTTTCCATGCTGACAGAGAAGATACTTATATCTTCGTGCCAAACTTAAGTAACCTAGAAAATTTTCGTTGTAGCGGATCCGCCCCGAAGTATCCATTATCTGTCTCGAGACAACCATAATGCTGTCACAAAATTGACGCTTTCGAATAATTTCTCGATAATTTCTCGATAATTTATCGACGTTTAATTCTGCCTTTTCTGCGACGCGTGAACTGTGTGAGTTTTGGAACTGACGTTCAGTATTGATCCATGAATCTTCAGCCCGTTTCCGTAATCAATGAATCCCAATGTTCTAAAACGTTTCATGAGAAGGTTGATATGCTGGCGTGTTGTGCCGATCATGTCGGCCAGGGTTTGCTGGCTAATTCGGGGGACGATCTCAACCTCGTCTTTGTGGCGGAATGGCGCAATCGAAACCAGGGCACGCGCTAAACGCTCTTCGCTGGAATTGAGAATAATGCTGGCGAGGTCAGCTTGAATTGCGGCGATGCTCTTCACCAGATAGCTGACGAAAGCATAGGAAGCTTGGTTCTGCAAACGCAGGTTTCGGAGGAAGGTACTCCGGCCTATCTTCACTGCACTAATATCAGTCAGAGCGATTACCGTGTAGGAACGGGACGGCTGATCTGAAGCGATACAACTCTCGCCCAAAAAATTCCCCGCGCCGAAGACACCAACAATTGCGTCCCTGCCCTTCTCTGACGTAATTGTGAGTTTGACCTTGCCACTCGCGAGATAAAAGATCGAGTCGCCGGGGTCTCCCTGAGAGAAAACGATTTGCTTCCGGCGGAACTGCAGGATTTGTTTACCGCTTCCCGCCAGGTCTTGAAGGAGAGCGATATTAAAATAATTAGTTACGGGCTGCGGGTGCATGTTAAAACTCCGCTGTCGGACAGCTAAATAATACCGCGTCTCTTGGTGGGACGCTGTGATACGCTCTGGTACGTTATGATACGTCTCGTTTCGCCCGGGAGGTGTGTGACTTCAGTTCCCGACCCAAGAGAAATGAAAAACATAAAACGTCGAGTCCCTCGGTTGCGCTTTCCTGTCGTCCCCTTGACTGTGGCCCTAAACCATCGCAAGGGCAAGCACGGGTCGGTCGTGTGGAACGTGTTCTGCGATTTGGAGAGGATTAACGAGGACAGCGCGTTAAAAATCGATCTGGTTAAGGTAGGCCAAAAGAAAGCCGATCTTCGTTCAGCTTTGCATCGCGAAGCGAGAAAAAGAGCCATGACACTACTGACCACATCTGACGAGACGCATCTTTATGTTTTTAGGAAGCAAGCGGGCATTCAAAGGGGCCGCTAGTGAGAATGTGGGCCGGCGTCGAGAACTATTTGGGTTGCTGGCCGGCGATCTTCAAAAGGCTCCTGCGGAACTGGATATTTTTTGCCAGTTCTCTGACCACCAAGGCCCGAGATTGCGGATGTTTGGCGAGTAGTGTGAGTATTTCGCGCTGCAGTTTTGGCCTGCGAACAAACTCTGCAAACATCTGCGCCCGCAGTTTGCGATCGTGTTCCATTCTCTGGAAGATGGCCCGCACCGTCTTCGGACTCTGTAGTGCGATGATCGAGAAGCGCAAAGTTGTCTCTCTCCTGTTAACCCGGACCGCAGATAAAAGTGTTGCACCTCTCTAGAAACGTTTCCACCTTACGCTGGTAACAACTCTGTGACCAAAGGCATAACGACACCTCTAACCAACTCGAGCCCCGCCCGTACCCCCTTCCGAAAGCCATGGATTCATCCTCCCGAGAAATTGTCACGCCATAGGCGGCTGGCTAGCATTAATATTGAAAAATCGGTAGTGGTGGGAGACAGCGTGTGGGACTGCTCGCCGCTCAACCTGCAAAGTCGCTCGGCATCGGTCTTCTCTCCGGTGGTTATGGACAAGATGAACTAGAGCGGGCGGGCGCGTTCCGCGTATATCAGGATCCTCGCGATTTGCTGAACCATCTCGATGAAGTTGGAGTTCGCACCACTCCTTAAAGCCCCTCCCATCACTGCGTGCCTGCAAAGTTCGGACGTGTTCACGCACTCTTTGGTTTCGGCGGGAACTGGTCGAACATCTTCTGCACCGCTTTATGCAGTTTGCCTATGTTTTTTTCCGGCTTGTCGGAAAGAATCTCGGTTGCAGATCCACGCCAGATCAATTTTCTTCGTCTTCGTGTCAAAAATGTCAATTACCAACGTCCCCTCTTTGTAGTGTTCCAGTGGTAGTGGCAACTGCGTCTCCGAATCCGCCCCAGCCCCAACCGTCAAAACCGTTATAAAAAGTTTCCAGTGTCGGTCTATCGCGCGTCGTGCCGACGGCAACAATGGATACGTCGCCTCCACTCGGCACCTGGGTCCATCCTTTGGCGCTTAATGCTTTCTCGACAGCCCTTGACTCTTTCGTCCCAAAGTCGGATTCGCGGTTTCCACCTTGGCCCAGGCGTAAGTCTTGTATTGGCTGAAGTCGATTTTGTGGTCGTAGTCGGTCTTTACATCCACAGCGAAGACGGAAATCGACGATAGTAGGACGACGAACAGTATTGGAAGGCGAACTTGAGCTTTCATGCAGGATCCTTTCTGGTCAATGCAAAACTAGCGAGAGATTTGCCGTAAAGGCGAGCGCTGCGGAATGAACGAATAGACACCGCTAACTTTCGGATGCTAACCAGTCGCGACCGTCCCCCAATTGGTCATCGGAATCAACCGGCGCTGCCGATGCGTGACTAGCACTATCTATGCACAACGATGGAGAACAACATACGACTCAAGTGATAGACTCGGCGATCAATTTTTCTGCTAGCGTCAAAGGCTGGCGTGGTGGCAGTGTCTATTGCCGTAGGCGCCCGGAGCAAGTGTTATGCAGGAGCCTGGCAACATGATCCAGGTTTACGGAACGCGAGGATCCGCGGAAGCGTATGCGATCCGTGATTTCCTTCACCGCAGCGATGTACCCTATCAATGGATCGAACTCCAAAACGATGAGCAAGCCCGCAAGATCGCACAGGTGGAGGGCTTGAATGACCGGCGTTTGCCAGTCTGTGTCTTCGCCGACGGAACCCGGTTGGAACATCCGACCCTCCGGCAGATCACTGAGAAGCTGGGGTGGTTCCGGGATCCTTCGCGCTCGGAATACGATTTGGCCATCTACGGTGCTGGCCCTGCAGGGCTAAGTGCGTCGGTGTATGCGGCCTCCGAGGGATTGAAGACGGTGGTGGTGGAGCGTTATGCGTTGGGAGGTCAAGCGGGTACGAGTCCCAAGATCGAAAATTATCTTGGCTTTCCTGAAGGAATCAGTGGAGCCGAACTGGCAGAGCGGGCGCGTGAGCAGGCATGCCGTTTCGGGGCAGAGATTCTGCTGCAACGCGAAGGAGTGCGCGGAGAATTCAAACCCGGTAAGGGGATTGGATATCTCGCGGACGGGACAAAGATTGTGGCCCGAGCATCGCTTTGCGCTACCGGGATTAATTACCGGCGCCTGAATCTGCCGAACGAAGACCGCTTTCGGGGAGCAGGTATCTATTACGGCGCGGGTGCCAGTGAAGCCGCCCTCTGTGGCGCAAACGACCATGTGCACATCGTCGGAGGCGGCAACTCGGCGGCCCAGGCAGCAATGCATTTTTCCCGTTACGTCGCAAGAGTTACCTTGGTTGTGCGCGATGAATCAACTGAAGAACACGGTTTCTCAATATCTAGTGGACCGCGTTCGGAATTCCAAACGCATAGAGGTGCTTACTAACACCGAAGTGGTGGGGCTACATGGCGACGATATGCTGCGCGCCGTTACACTGAGAAATAAGAAGACAGGCAAGGAATGGATGGTTGAAACCAACTGGCTCTTTCTTTGTCTGGGTGGGGTGCCGCATACCGAATGGGCAAAAGAAGTCGGCATCATTCGGGATGAAGCGGGATACCTCGTAACCGGACCTGACTTATCGAAGAATGGTCATCACCCCGAGAACTGGCCGCTCGATCGCCATCCCTACTATTTGGAGACGAACATTCCCGGTGTGTTTGCAGCTGGCGATGTGCGGCACAACTCGGTGAAGCGGTGCGCGTCTGCCGTCGGCGAAGGGGCAATGGCTGTAACTTTCATCCATCGCTATGTGACAAACGGTTAGGAAAATCAGCAATGAGTAAGGAATATGACAGTCAAACTATTCAAACCCGGGTTTGAGCAGAGCAAAACACTGGTTCGAGCTGGCAAGTATGTATTCGACGCGAGAGACGCTTGGAGCGAGCACCAGCCCTCCACCCGCAAGGAGAACGAGTTCATCTCGCTGTACGGTTTTGATGAACACGGGAAGTGGCACCTGGGCGTTGACGATGAACAAGACAAGAATACAAAGCGCCATTACAGGTTTCCCTATGGCGACTTCGAAAATGTGCATCGTTGCGCAGTCCTCTCCGCCGAAAGCCGGGCCGGCCAATATAAGCATTATGACATTGAAAAGGCAGCCGCTCGCTTGCACGAAATGATTGACAATGCGAATGCAGGTGAGGCGAGAGTGCACCACATAAGAATCGGCAGCAAGACGGAGAGGCGGCCGGCTTCGACCAAAATCCGCAAACGCGCTTGAGCCGGGCGACTCTCGGTTAGAAGGCTTTTTCCGCGGTGCCCCGAGGTTAGCTTTGACGGAACCTGTTTACAACAGGCACGAATCCAGGAGTTATGCACAATGTCCGCCAGAAAGCACTGGCGGGAACAATCTTTTGGATGTATATACCTTTCAGTATTCCCCACCTCCCCCTGCACAGAATGAAAGTCTTTTTTTGTTCGCTACAGCCCGATGGGCTTTTACCCGCGTTCTCTCGGCTGTCCGAGATTACGCGCGCAGCTAGTGAATTTGGGGGGCGCTATGCAGAGCAAAAGGCAGGGAACAGAGCGGCTTCATTTTCCATCCATCCGGATGATTGAAGCGTCATGTGGCAAACATGGCAAGATCGTTTCCAGGGCACTGCTTGATCTGGACAGGCTTCGTGAAGATGAGGCGATCAAAATAGATCTAGCCGAAGCGGGCGGACAAAAAGCGGCCCTCCGCGCGGCCCTTCACCGGGCGGCCAGAAAGGCGAATATCAAGCTCTTCACAACCTCGGATGAAAGGTACTTGTACGTGTTTCACAAAAGCTCAATCCAGGCGCCGAAGATGAGCCATCCTCTGCGACCAAGGTAGAGGTCAAAGACCTAGGCGATTCTCTCGGCGCGCGGTTCGGGGATTTCTCGAAGGACCCGTGCCCTCACTTGTTGGGCAATTCGCGGCACTTCATTGGGCGGAATATTTACAATTTTTGCCACGTCTGGTTCGGGCACGTACGCCTGTCTTGAGCGTTCGTCCGCGATCTTTGAGGTTGAGTCACGGTGGCACCTAAGTGAACTAGTACTCCGAAAAGACTTCGTCGGGGTAGCAGTACAGCCAGCGCTCTCCGGGCTCCGCGGAAGCGATTACGGGATGACCGGTCTTGCGCGCGTGCTTGGTGGCATGACGATTGGGAGACGAGTCACAACACAGCGTGGTGTCGCAGGTCTGGCAGGTGCGCAGGTGCACCCAGGGTGAGCCTGTCTTCACGCATTCCTCACAAACGTGAGCCTTAGGTGGCAGAATGGCCGAGATATCTTCGATATGTGGGCATACTTGGCTGTGTGACACTTGATACTTCCTTTCAACGGCTGCTAAAGTCCGGCGCTCCGCGAGGCGATTCGAGCTATGGCCGACCAGTCGGCTTCGCCCCAACCCTGGGCCAGCGCAGTCACAAAGCGATCGTGGACCAGACTGGCCATTGGCATAGGCACTGCCGCTTCCTCGGCCGCAGCTAATATCAGGCGGTTGTCCTTAAATCCCAACGGAAGCTTGAAACCGACGGGCTCAAACTTGTCGGCGGCGATCATAGCGCCGTATGTCCGGTAAACAGGCGCCGCAAATAGTGAACCTGTGAGTATTTCCAGGAAGTTGTGCGGATCGACCCCGGATTTTCGGCCGAGCGCAAACGCTTCAGCCAGCCCTTCGATCACAGTTGTAATCAGGAAATTTCCCGCCAGCTTGACGACGTTTGCAGCCGGTGCTTCTTCTGCAGCGATGAATGTCTTCTGGCCCATCGCGTCGAATAGTGGCTGGCAACGTTCAATTTGCGCGACCGGGCCGGCAGCAACAATAAAAAGCTTCGCCGCAGCGGCTGCTTCAGGACGACCGAAAACCGGCGCAGCAATATAGTGCTGCTTTCTTTCCTTATGTTCCGCGGCGAGCCGCCGTGAAAGCGCTACGCTGATCGTGCTCATGCCGATGTGGACCGCCCCGGCACGAAGGGACTCGATAGCTTTGCCATCGCCGAAAATTACCTCTTCCAGTGCGCGATCGTCCGCCAGCATGGTAATCAAAATGTCGACAGAGGCAGCGGCTTCGGCCGGATTGTCCGCGACCTTTGCGCCTAACGGGCTAAGTGCCTCGGCCCGGCTTCGGGTGCGGTTATAGACCGTCAGTACGTGCCCGGCTTTAATAAGATTGCGAGCCATGGCTGATCCCATATTTCCCAAGCCAATGAATCCGACGTTCATCCCAACCTCCACGAACAATCAGCAAATCATAATCGCTTCTTGTTCGTGTTTCTCCTCGGCGTGGGAATAATTAGCAGCCCGCCATGTGATTTGCACGATTCAGAATGGGAGCCTTTCCCGTTGCTTGACCTGACTTATCTGAGAATGACGGTTGCGGCAGCGACGCTTATGCAGTCTTCCTTTCGTCCACGTCCACATATTCGGCGTCCACCACACCTTCGTCTTTTTTGGCCTGACCGTCGCCGCCAGGTGCGGGGCCTGCTCCGGCGCCCGGACCAGCGCCAGGAGGTCCTTGTGGCTGAGCGGCCTTGTACATCTGCTCCGCCAACTTGTGTGAGACCTGAGTCAGACGCTCCCGCGCCTGGTCCATCTGTTGTTTATCGTTCGAGTTCTGAGCCGTCTTCGCGTCCGCAAGGGCGTTTTCCACATCGCCACGGTCGGCGCCGGTGATTTTATCGCCCTGCTCACGCAACATTTTTTCGATCTGGTAGACCATCGAGTCGAGCTGGTTCTTGGATTCGATCAACTCGCGTTGCGCCTTGTCCTCTTCGGAATGCGCTTCGGCTTCCTTTGCCATGCGCTCGACATCTTGTTTGCTCAAACCGGAAGAAGAAGTGATCGTAATCTTCTGGTCTCTGCCGGTCGCCCTGTCCTTTGCACCCACGTTCAGGATGCCATTGGCGTCGATGTCGAATGTGACCTCGATTTGCGGCGTGCCCCTCGGGGCTGGCGGAATTCCGGTAAGCTGAAATTTCCCGAGCGTACGGTTCTGCCCCGCCATTGGTCTTTCGCCCTGCAGTACGTGCACCTCGACTGAAGGCTGATTGTCTGCCGCCGTCGAGAATGTTTCCGTCCTCTTGGTTGGAATTGTCGTATTGCGCGGAATCATCTGAGTTGCCACGCCACCCTGGGTTTCGATCGAAAGGGTGAGCGGAGTGACGTCGAGCAGGAGCATATCTTTCACTTCGCCTTGCAGAACGGCGCCTTGAATCGCCGCTCCCACAGCCACGACTTCGTCAGGGTTCACCCCTTTGTGACCTTCTTTGCCGAACAATTCCTTTACCAGCAGCTGAATGCGCGGCATGCGAGTCTGCCCGCCGACCAGCACCACTTCGTCGATTTTGGCGGCGTCGACGCCCGCATCCTTCATGCACTGCTTACACGGCGGGACAGAACGCTGAATAAGGTCTTCGACCATGCCCTCGAGCTTTGCCCGGGTAAGCTTCTTAACCAAGTGCTTGGGGCCACTGGCGTCAGCAGTGATGAAGGGAAGATTGATCTCCGTCTCCATGGTGGTCGAGAGCTCAATCTTTGCGCGCTCGGCTGCGTCCCGCAGGCGCTGCAGAGCCATTTCGTTGCCCTTGGCCCGCAGGTCAAGGCCTTCGTCCTTCTTGAATTCATCTATGAGCCAGTCCACCAGCCGCTGGTCAATGTTGTCGCCGCCGAGGTGCGTGTCGCCATTCGTAGCTTTAACTTCAATTACGCCGTCACCGACTTCGAGGATCGAAATATCGAACGTTCCGCCCCCGAAGTCGTAGACGGCAATGGTCTCGTCTTTCTTCTTATCGAGGCCATAAGCGAGTGCGGCGGCCGTCGGCTCATTGATAATTCGCTTTACATCAAGGCCGGCGATCTTTCCGGCATCTTTCGTGGCCTGCCGCTGCGAGTCGTTGAAGTAAGCCGGCACCGTAATGACCGCGTCATTTACCTTTTCACCTAGGTAGTCTTCGGCGGATTTCTTCAGCTTTTGGAGGATCAGGGCCGAAATCTCCGGCGGAGAATAGCGTTTGCCTAGAATTACTATAGCGACGTGGTCGCCTTCTGGTTCCACTTTGTAGGGGACCATCTTCAGTTCTTCTTTAATTTCGTCGTAGCGCCTCCCCATGAATCGCTTGATCGAATAAATCGTGTTCTCGGGATTAGTAATGGCCTGGCGCTTGGCGACCTGCCCCACTAACCGTTCGCCGCTTTTGGTGAAAGCTACGACCGACGGAGTAGTGCGGCCACCTTCCTCATTGGGGATGACCTTGGGTTCGCCGCCTTCCATTACTGCCACACAGGAATTTGTGGTGCCCAGATCAATACCGACAATTTTGGCCATTCGGCCCTCCGGAAGAATCTGAATCTAAAAATGTAGTAGTCCCTACTGCCTAATTTGCGATGCTAGCGGTTGCCTATGGCTACAACAATTCCTCATCCGAACGAACGGACCTTCCGGAAGAATACGTAGTCATGAATAAATCGCCGGCGGAGGACGTTTGTATGGCCTCGGGCGTACACAATGCACGGTAGTAGATGGGTGATGGTTTATCTGTGCCGCCCTGGACTGTTCAAAATACCCAAGGCGGCCAAAACATATCGGGGACGGTAAGCCGCGACCGCAAGACGTTCACCAGTGACAAGGACAGCAAAAGTTATCGCGTGAATAACCCTCAGTCCTTAAAGGGTTATGAAGGCCAGCACGTCGCGGTTCTCGTAAGTGTGGATCCGGATTCCGGGGATATTCACATAACCCAGATCGAAGCACCACCACAACAATAGTCGGCCCCTGACGGCGAGGTTAGGTGAACGTAGAGGCCATAGTAAGCTTGTTGCCGGAAGTGGCTATTCCGATGACGCGCGGCTTTGGTCGAAAAACTCCCACTGCATCGCATTGACGGTTTCAGATGTAATCTGTTTGAATCGTAATGCAGTGGGCGCTTAACTCAGCGGTAGAGTGCCATCCTCACACGGTGGAAGTCATAGGTTCGAATCCTATAGCGCCCACCATTAACCAATACGCATCGTGCTCTCAAAATAAAACGAGTGCCGAGCGAAATTTGCACGGCACCCAAGTTGGACGAAAAAGAACGCGTTACTACGGATGCACTTCGATCTGGTTCACCACCTGTTGAACGTTGGGTGTCTTCGAAGCTAGCTGCTGGGCCTGCGCCTTCTGTTGGGCGTGTTTGACGCTCCCCGTCAGGGTGAGCACGCCATTTGTGGCATCGTAGTGGATCGATTGTTTATCCAGGCGCTTCGAGATTAGTGCTGCTTTGTAGTTGTTCTCGATTCCATCATCCAGATTCGAAGCGATCCCTTTTGCCTCCGGTTCACTGCCGACTGGTTGGACGCTGATTTCATTGGCAATGACGCGGTCCGGAGCTGCAGACTTGGCAACGTCCGCCGCCTGGGCCTTTGCTTGGTCAGAATGAAGCGTCCCCCCAAGTATTTTTGCCGGCATCGGAACACTTCTAGGGAAAACTGCCTGCCGGTTTGAGGAGGGACCGGCGTGTGCTACTCGGGACCTTTGGATGGGAGTTCCAAGCCGAGTTCTTGCATGACCATTTGGAGGTCTTTCCAGGCCTCCTTCTTCTGACGCGGATCGCGCAGCAGGAAAGCGGGATGGTAGGTCACTGCGAGCTTGGTTCCGCGGAAGTCGTACCAGCGCCCTCGCAACTCGGACATGGGCGCGTTGACCGCCAGCAGCGTCTTGGCCGCAACCGCACCGAGAGCGACGATCGCCTTCGGCCCAATGGCTTCGATCTGGCGCATGAGGAAAGGTGAACAGGTCTCGCACTCATCGCGCTCCGGCGTGCGATTACCGGGAGGGCGGCACTTGATGATGTTGGCGATGTAAATGTCCTCGCGGCTCAACCCCATGGCCTTGATCATGTTGTTCAGAAGCTGACCGGCGCGGCCTACGAACGGCTCGCCTTTTTCGTCTTCGTCCGCTCCCGGCGCCTCGCCGATGAACATCAGTTCGGCGCGAGGATTGCCAACCCCAAACACGATTTGTTTGCGCCCTTGTTTGTGCAGGCGGCAACGGGTGCAATCACCGATGTCCTCGCGTATAAGGCGAAGGGCGGAACTGGGATCGTTGATTGCCGGTTCGAGTTCTTGAGTTGCTGGCAAGTTTTCCTCGTTGACAAAGGCGACGGCTGTGGACCGTGTGTCTTCTATCTGCCCCGGCTGGACCTCTGACGTGCTTGTCTCGCGCCGGTAGAAATCATAAATCCCGAGATCGTTGTAATAGCGAACACGGTCGGCAAGGGCTTGGCGAAGATCTGGATCTAGCGGAGGAGACATGTGTTCCTCAGAATTGTAATGCAGACCGGGACGTCAGGACGCGACGTTGATTTCAAATCGTTTCACCACAGAGGCACAGAGTCACAGAGAAAACAAAACCAAGAACGTTTTTTGGGTTTCTCTGTGGCTCTGTGCCTCTGTGGTGAAGTGTTCTCAGGATGTCACCGGATCAGGCAAGCGCACACGCTCCTGCTTCAGCTTGATGGCTTGGTCAAGTACGCGCTTCGCAACTTCCCACTTCGTGGTTTCGGGTACCTCAATGGTTTCTGTCGGGGTGAGAATGGTCACCGCGTTTCGTTCTGAGTCAAAGCCGATACCCTGGCGCGAAACGTCATTCACCACGATTGCGTCGAGGGACTTCGAAGCGAGCTTCTTGCGCGCGTTCTCCATTACATTCTGAGTTTCGGCAGCGAAGCCGATCACGGTTTGTGAAGTTTTGCGACGGGCAATCTCGCCGAGAATGTCGGCAGTGGGCTCGAGTTCGAGCGTCATCTTGCCAGCGCGCTTAATTTTATGCCCCGGAGGGTTGCTGATTGTATAGTCGGCCACGGCAGCGGTCTTGATAACAAAAGACGCCTCGGGCAACAATCGCAGCACGGCTTCGAGCATCTGCTGGGCCGATTCAGCCCACGTTACTTCCGCAGCAGAAGGCGGCTTGAGGGCTGTCGGTCCGCTGACCAGGATTACCCGCGCGCCACGCCGCAGTGCGGCCTCCGCCAGCGCATATCCCATGCGCCCGCTGGAGCGGTTCGTGAGATACCGTACCGGGTCAATCTTTTCCCGCGTCGGCCCGGCAGTGACCAGGACCGTTTCACCAGCCAGATCCTGAGCCGCGCCCAGCGCTTCGAGGGTGCTAGCGACTACTGCCTCATTTTCCGCCAACCGCCCCGGGCCAGTCATTCCGCAGGCGAGATATCCACTGTCCGGTTTGACGACCTTGACGCCCCGCTTGCGAAGAATCCCCAGGTTCTGTTGAGTTGCTGGATGCTCCCACATATTCACATTCATCGCAGGGGCAACTACGACCGGAGCAGTAGTTGCCAGATACAACGTAGTCAGAAAGTCATTCGCGACTCCCTGAGCAAATTTAGCGAGAACGTCGGCAGTAGCGGGCGCAACCACTAAAGCGTCGATGGACTGAGCCACCGCGATGTGCTCAATAGCCGAATCGATATTCGGTTCTGACCCAGCATCCGCCGCAAACATATTGGTGATGACTTTTTCTCCGGAGAGCGCGGCGAAGGTGAGTGGGCGAATAAATTCCTGCGCGGAACTGGTCATGATGACCTGGACGCGAATGCCGCGGTCCTGCAGCAGGCGAACGATTTCCGCGGCTTTGTAAGCGGCAATGCCGCCGCAGACTCCGAGGGCAACCTTCATAATGGCGAGTCCCGGCCGGGAGAGGTGAACCTGTTCAGCTTTCCTGTCCGATTGCCTTGTCGAGCATTTCGCTGGCGACTTCCGCCGCGGACAGCGGCGTTTCCGGGATGACCCATTTCACTTTGCCCGCCTTGATCTCATCCTGCGCGATTCTGCAGGGTTTGCGTGAATGTGTATCGATCACCGGAGGCGCTCCACCCTGGAGCTGGCGGGCGCGTCGCGCCGCAACCAGGATGTACCGATAGTTGCTGTCGAATCCATCAATCAACTTCATTTGACTCTCCCTGCGTTACTCCCCGCTGGCAGCGGATTCTCCAAAAGATCGTAAAATGGGCCGAAGTCGATCGCGAACCTGATCGAGGCGGCACAATTCGGCTTCTGCATTCAACGTCCCGTCTTCCTTCCCGCGGCGCTTGAGCCGCTCCGATAAAAGAACGGCTTTGAGCGCGTCAACGGAATCCTCCAGGCGGTCGTTCACCAAAATATAGTCGTATTTCTGGTAATTCTCAATCTCGCGGCTGGCGGTCACGAGGCGCCGCTGGATGACCTCTTCCGCGTCCAGACTGCGTTTGCGGAGGCGCTGTTCTAACTCGCTGCGATTCGGAGGCATGATAAAGATACTGATTGCATCCGGCAGCTTGCGCTTGATCTGTTCTGCTCCCTGAACATCGATGTCGAGCAGCAGGTCTTTACCCTCTTGTTTTGCATAGTCGAGAAATCGGCGCGCCGTGCCGTAGTAGTTGCCGAAAACATTCGCGTGCTCCAAAAACTCATCTTTCCGGATCATTTCTTCGAACTGTTCGTTGGTGACGAAGAAATATTCACGGCCATTCTGCTCCGAACCTCGCGGCTGGCGGGTGGTGTAGGAAATCGAAAACTCCAGGCCCGGAACTGTGCTACGGACTTCATTTACCAGTGTTGACTTGCCCGACCCGGAAGGTGCCGAAATGATGAACACGTTTGTCATTATTCAATATTCTGAACTTGTTCGCGGACCTTCTCGATGTCCGCTTTCATCGCTAGTCCGGCTTCGGTAATGCGCATCGCGTCGCCCGCCAGTCCCGAGGTTTTCGACAGAAGGGTATTGGCTTCTCGGTTCATTTCCTGCAGCAAAAAATCCAGCTTCTTCCCGACTTCGCCAGGAGCGTCGAGCAGCCCAAGAAAATGCTGCACGTGATTTTCCAGACGGACAAGTTCTTCCTGAATGTCGCTACGGTCCGCGAGTAATGCGGCTTCCTGAAGCATGCGGTCCGGATCTACACTGGCGCCAAGCCATTCCTGCATACGCGATCTCAGGCGCTCGGAATAGGTCTTCAGCACGGTTTCGCGGTGCTTTTGCACTTCCTGACACGCGGATTTCAAATGTGCCATCCGGTCGCGCAGTTCGCGCTCCATCGCACGCCCTTCTTCCTCTCGCATCTGGTTGAGCCGATGAAGCGCTTCGCCGACTTTGCCGAGGACAGCAGGCATGAGCTCTTCTTCCAACGGCGCAGCAGCAGAATCAAGCGCGCCTGGCATACGCAAGATCGCATTTAGATCGGGTTCGGCCGCAATGCCGGTTTCGGCGGCGGCCGCGCGGAACGCTTGTACGTACGCTGTGACCAATTGACGGTTGAGCCCCAGTGGCGCAACGCCACCTTGCTCAAATGAGAGACTCACGTCCACATGGCCGCGCGCCAGTTTCTCCTTGAGAAGGCGGCGCAGGTTCATCTCCAGAGCGTCCGCGTTCGCGGGAAGCCGGAAATGAAGATCGAGAAAGCGATGATTGACCGACTTAATGGAAAGAATAAAAGCCTGGTTGCTGCTGAGTTGTCCCTTCACTTGCGCGAAACCGGTCATGGATCGGATGGGCATTAGAAGATTCCAAGGCCTTCCATTATGCCTGTACTCCAACCCGTGGCGCGTCCACATGAATGAACTGAAGGTCGTACAAACGCCGATAGGTCCCAAGCTTCTGCATCAGCTCTTCATGACTTCCGATATCTGCAATTGTTCCGTTTTCCAGCACGACAATCCTGTCCGCGCGCCTCACGGTGGAAAGACGATGGGCAATTACCACTACCGTGCGCCCGGTCATCAGATTTTGCAGCGCGGATTGCACCAGAGCCTCCGACTCGCTGTCGAGAGCGGAGGTAGCCTCGTCCAGGATGAGAATCGGAGCGTTTTTCAGAAGCGCGCGCGCAATAGCTATTCTCTGGCGTTCGCCTCCAGAGAGCCGCACGCCCTTTTCGCCGATGACCGTATCGTACCCGGACGGCAACTCCATAATGAAATCGTGCGCCAGAGCGGCGCGGGCAGCAGCCTCCACTTCCTTCTGAGAGATTGCGGGCTGACCGTAAGCAATGTTATTCCGCAGTGAGTCATTGAACAGGACAGTTTCCTGCGTAACCACTCCGATTTGCGAGCGGATTGACGCAACGGAAACATTCCGCAGATCGCAACTATCAATCGCAATTTTGCCGGAGCTCACGTCAAAAAAGCGGGGTATAAGCGAAACCAACGTGCTCTTACCGGCCCCGCTGGATCCGACGAGTGCCAGGATTTCTCCGGCCTTGACTTCAAGGTTGATATTGCGAAGGACTTCACGGAGACCTTCTTCGGTCTCATAGCAAAATGACACATCTTCGAAGCTGATCTTCCTGGAAAACGGCGGCAGTGACGGAGCTCCCGGCTTCTCTTCCACTTCATCCCGAATATCCATGAACTTGAAAATTTCGGACGATGCGCCGAGGGCCTGCTGAAAGCTGTTGTGGAAGAGGGCGAACTTGCGCACCGGATCGTACAGCTTGAACACCGCGATGATGAATGCCACAAAAATTCCCGGAGTCATCCAGCCATGAACGATCTGCTCGCGTCCCAGCAGCAGTAAGAGAGCGATTGCAATTGCCCCAAAAATATCCATGAGCGGAGAGCTAATGGCGGCGGCGGCCACCGATCGAAGATTGGCCCGGAACAGACGCTGCGCGGCCTTTCGAAAGCGGGCGAACTCCCAGGCTTCCATGCTGAAGGCCTTTACGACGCGGTTGCCGGTGATGGTTTCGTGAAGGATGTTCTGGATATCGGCAAGGTGGTCCTGGCCGCGACGGGTAGTGTGACGCACCCGGCGGCCGATCTTGGTGGCGGAGAAGATGATGACAGGCACGAATAACAGAAGCAGCCACGCCAGCTTCTTTCCCAGCACGATCACGACGCCTGCGGTAAAGACAAAGGTGAAGAACTGTTGCAGGAATTCGGCCAGCACGCTCGACATCGGAAGGAACGAATCGCTGCAGATAAATTGTGTGATGAGTGTTGGGGATGGTGAACAACAGAATGTTGTCCGAACCAGATGACGGGTTGAGCACCCGGTCGAGCACTGGGCCGACCAGCAAGACACGAAATGCGTCAAGAAAACCGACGGCAGCCAACAAAATCACCGATGGCAGGAACTGCCACCAGTAGGGCACCAGATAACGCAAAAGCCGCGTCAGCTGGCGCATATGTAGCTCCTGCGACTCGGATGTGGAAATGAGCCAGGCATCAAGGGCGAACCTCTATTCTACTTGAGAGTGGAAGGCAGTCACCGGAGATTGGAGGCTTGTGCATTGATCTCGCGGGCCGCCTTAATCCCCGACGCAATCGCACCCTGCATCCATCCCGGCCAGGGAGAGGCATGTTCACCGGCAAACCACACTCTTCCTTCGCGGCTGCAAATGTCCGGATACCACTTTTGCTGACCGGGGTAGTACACCACAAATGCGCCGCGCTGCCAGGGATCGTTGGCCCAGGATTTCGTGACCACTGTTTCCAGGTACCGCCGCAGCCCTGGATGCACCTCGTCAACATCGCCGATCATCCGTTCGACTCTTTCGCTCTCACTCATTTCGTCCAGTTGGCGCGCGTGCTCCTGGTAAAAATACGCTTGCAGCAGCCCGCGATGTCCCGGCTTGCCGTAGGTGGGATGCCATACTTCGAAATCCTTATCGGACGAGCCAAAGCCGTTCAGCCCCTCGTCTTCCCAGTAACGGCGGCTGAGTTGGAACGTTGCGCGCACCACCGGTCCGTAATCGAGGCTGTCGATCACTTTTCGTTTTGCAGGCGTCCACTCGGGGGTGACCGCGATGTGCCGCAGAACGCTGA
>WNFR01020716.1_pt1 | contig 17531 bp, 16 predicted proteins | sample 5400221 | NCBI WGS metagenome assembly WNFR01 (sample SAMN13153357, study PRJNA577476) | soil metagenome | isolation source: 40 cm soil under Madrone tree | place: USA:California | collected 2016-06-14
TCGCAACCGACGAGCACGTGCGCGCGAAAACATCGATCGAAGATCTGCAAAAGCTGTCTCCCGTATTCGCGAACGATGGCTCTGTGACGGCCGGTAACTCTTCGGGAATCACCGACGGCGCCGCGGCGATCGTGGTTTTAAGCGAGGCAGCGATACAGGAATCAGATGCTCAGCCGCTCGGGCGGATCGTCGATTACGAGATTGTGGGCGTGCCGCCGGAGATCATGGGTATTGGTCCCGTACCCGCGGTACGCTCGATTCTGAGCAGACAGAATCTGTCCCTCGCTGACATCGATCTAGTCGAGATTAACGAAGCGTTCGCGGCCCAGGTAATTGCCTGCGATCGAGACTTGCAATTTGACGATGAAACATTGAACGTCAATGGCGGAGCGATTGCTTTGGGTCATCCGATTGGTTGTACCGGCGTTCGCATTACCACCACGTTGCTCCACGAAATGAACAGGCGCCGATCAAAACGTGGCCTGGCGACGTTGTGCATCAGCGGCGGGATGGGCATCGCCATGCTGGTTGAGCGTGTCTAGTTCACCGTTTGGAGTTCCGACTTCAGTCGGCCCTTTTTACGGGAAGACCGACTAAAGTCGGAACTCTGAACATCGGGCGTTCAGCCAACCATGCTGCGTTGCTAACGCATCGGACTTCCGCGCCGTCTTATGGTGGGCGTCTATGTCAAAGGGAAAGAGAAGAGGGGTTGCATAGTGAATAAGAAGGTTCTGGGATCGTCAATCGCATTAGCTTTCGTTGTCCTTACGCTGGGGTTTGGGTTCGGCTCTGGATCGGCGCAGCGTAAGCCCGCAAACAATAGCGCCTTGCCTAACGACGTTCTGAGTTATCTGCCGCCTTCGGATGGTATTGCGCTAATCGACGTGCGGCGTTTGATGAACGAGACAATGCCGCGCATCCTGGCTGGAGATCCCGCCAAGCTCGCGCAAGCCAACGCGGAAATCGAAAAGTTCAAAACGCGTACAGGCATTGACCCGCGTTCCTTTGATCGCGTGGTCCTGGGGATGCGCTACACTTACCCAACGCCGAAGGTGACAAAGCTCGAAACTGTGGCGATCGCGCGCGGAACATTCGACCCGAAGGCGCTGTCGGCTGCCGCTCGCATCGCCGCAAACGGAAAGTATCGCGAGGAAAAATACCGGGGTGCGACGATCCTGATCATTACCGTCAAAGATCAGATGAAGCTATTTGGTGTCTGGAACATGCGAATCAATGAACTCGCGGTATGCGCGGTCGATCCACATTCACTGGCAATTGGGACCGTCGCGAATGTGCGCGCGGCTATCGAAGCGGGGCTGAAAGGTCGGGCCGGCGCCGATCTGGCGGCGCTGGCCACCCGCGATCCGAAAGCGGTAGTTGGCTTTGGCGCAAATGTCCCGAAGGAGTTGATGGCCAATTTGAACGTCGGCAATGATACGATTGCCAAAGACGCAAATGCGATCAGACAAGTTTATGGATCCATCGGATCAACCGAGACCGATGTTTCCGTTATGCTGGTGGCGCGCACTGATTCCGCCGAGTCGGCAAATAATCTGAATGATACGGTCACCGGATTGAAGCAGCTCGGCGGACTTTTCATCGGACAAATGGCGCCCGCGCGAAAAGCTCTGGCGCAAAGCGCTCTCGACAACCTGAAAATCACTACGCGAGGCACTGAAGTCGAAATTCGAACGCAGGTCGCGGCCGCAAATCTCGCCTCGGTCATAAAATAACTTTGGCAAACCCCAGCCAGCCACGAGAAGGAAAAACAGCCCCGGACTTTGTTCTGCAAGACAGCGGAGGCGCCCAGTGGCGTCTGTCCGATCAACGGGGTAAGGTCGTGGTGCTGCTATTTTATCCCGGCGACGAAACGCCTATTTGCACGCGACAGATGTGTTCGGTGCGCGACCGTTGGGAAGACTATGCTGCGACGGGCGCTGAAGTCGTTGGTATCTCAACCAATACAGTCGACTCGCACAAGAGTTTTGCCGAGCATCACGATCTGCCGCTGCGTCTGCTCGCTGACGTTGATCGAAAGGTTGCGGATCTTTATGGGGCGCAATCTCTGATTCCTGGCAAAGTTGCGCGTTCGGTTTTTGTGATCGACGCACCATCGATCAACTTGAGAGTGATGAATCTCCATCCTCTTGTTGAGTGTCTGACCCACCTGCTCACGCAGGTGGTACTGACTTCATACCTGCGGCTATAATCCTTTCGAGGTGAATGTATGTCAGATGTAATCAAGTGCGCCCGCTGCGGACAGAAGCGCCCGCCCCTCGGCTTCTCGCCGCTGCCTACCGAACTCGGCCAGAAAATCGCCACCGAAGTTTGTCAGCCGTGCTGGGCTGAATGGTTGCAAGCCCAGACCCGCATCATCAATCATTATGGTCTCGATTTGATGAACCCCGACGCTCAGGGCTTTTTAATGGACAACATGAAGGGCTTTTTCTACGGTGAGACGGAACTGGCACAGATCGATACGACCAAAGAAGGCTCGATCAAATGGTGAAGCCGGTACAGAAAGGCCTCTATCGCAAGGGAATTGGGGGCATTCACCCGAGACACAAAGCGTCGACTTGAATTTAGGTAGCCCTCGCTTGCGCGCCGGCTTCTAAGATCACTGAAATTCTGAAACCAACCAACCTAATTAAGCGTAAGAACATTTCGGCATTTTCGGCGTCGGACATTGGTTCAATCCCAATTTAGTAAATCAGAATCTAATTTTTTGGATTCTCAGAGGAGGATTCGCTTTGATTCAGAAAAATCTCTTTGCTCGTATGTTTGCCACAGCGACTGCGGTCGCTTTTTTATTGCTCGCCTTCGGTGCGGCCTTTGGCCAAACCAAATTGCTGCGCTTTCCCGACATTCATGGTGATCGGGTAGCCTTCACCTACGGCGGAGACATTTGGACCGCGCCTACTACCGGCGGCTCCGCGATTCGGCTGACGGCGCACCCAGGCGTTGAAGTCTTTGCCAGGTTTTCTCCGGACGGCCAATGGATCGCGTTCACTGGTCAATACGACGGGGACGAGCAGGTATACGTCATTCCTTCTTCGGGCGGTGTGCCGCGCCAACTGACTTTCTACCCGGCGAAAGGCCCTTTGACGCCGCGCTGGGGTTGGGACAATCAGGTTTACGGTTGGAGCAAAGACGGCAAGCGAATATTTTTCCGCTCGCTGCGTGATTCATGGACGTTGCCAATCGCGCGGCTTTACAGCGTCTCGGTCGACGGCGGTCCAGCGGAAGCTTTGCCCATGCCTGAAGCCGGCTCGGGCGACTATTCGCCCGATGGCGCGCGCATGGTCTACTCGCCGCAGTCACGCGACTTCAGATCCGAAAAGAGGTATGGCGGTGGCGAAGCTAACGTCCTCTACACCTTCGATCTGAAAACGAACGAAACCAAACGGATCACCGAAGGACCGCGGGCGACGCGCGATCCGATCTGGATCGGCGACACGATCTACTTCAATTCCGATCGCGACGGTCATTTCAATCTCTACAGCTACGGTGTTTCCTCCGGCAAGACCGCGCAGGTCACACGCAGCAAACAATGGGACGTGCGCTGGCCGAGTTCCGATCACGAAGGCCGCATCGTCTATGAAATGAGTGGCGAGCTACAGATTCTCGACATAAAGAGCGGCAAGACGGCCCCCATTTCCATTACTGTGCCTGACGATGGTCTCGCGCGACGGCCCAGCCGCGTTTCGGCCGCGAATAACATCGAGTCCTATGAGCTGAGTCCCAAAGGCGAGCGCGCTCTGTTCTCCGCTCGTGGCGATATTTTCACCGCGCCGATCGAGAAGGGACCGACGCGCAACCTGACACATTCATCGGGCGCGCACGACAAGTGGCCGTCCTGGTCGCCTGACGGTTCGCAGATCGCGTTCATCTCTGACCTGAGCGGCGAAGAAGAACTTTATCTGGCGCCGCAGGATGGTTCGAAACCGGCGCAACAGATCACCCGCGGCGGCAGTGCGATGCGCTACCAGCCTGACTGGTCAGCCGACGGAAAGCGAATTGCTTTCGGCGACAAGGACGGCAAGATCTGGGTGGTAACGCTCGCGGATCGGAAGCTGACAGAGATCGTCGACTCATCCCGCGGACAGATTCGCGATTACGCGTGGTCGCCTCGCGGCAACTACCTCGCTTTCAGCATGCCCGTAACTCCGAATGGAAATACAGCTGTTTACGTTTGGAGTGCTGCCGACAACAAAGTGCATCGGGTGACCGACGCCGATTTCAATTCTTTCAATCCCGTCTGGGATCCGCAGGGCAGTTATCTCTATTACATCAGCAATCGCGAGTTCGCCCCCCAGATCTCGAATGTCGAATTCAACTACGCGACAAACCGCGACGCTTATATCTATGCGATGGCCCTGCGCAAAGACGTCAAGCATCCCTTCCCGCCTGAAAGCGATGAAGTCAGTGTCGCCAGACAAACCTCGGCCGAACCCACGCCCGCGGAACAACCCAAGCCGGCTGAGCCGAAGCCGGAAAGTACGCCCAAGCCGCCCGCCGATCTCGTGGTTGATTTTGACGGTATCAACACCAGAGTCGCGCGCGTGCCAGTCGGTGCAGATAATTATGGCGGGCTCGCTGCCAGGGCCGGTCATCTGCTCTACGTTGTCGGGCCTGCTTTCTACTACGGCCGCCAGGGCGATCGTCCGGCGCAGTTAAAGATCTTCGCCTTTAAGGAACGCAAAGAGACTGTCATCGCCGACGACATTTTCGGTTATACGATGTCGCGCGATGGGTCGAAAGTTCTGGTGCGGCAGGGACCAGGATTTAGTCTCTACGACGCAACTCCGTTGGGTGACAAGACCCGCAAGGCGGTAGCAACGACCGGTTTGGTTGTGGATCGCGTTCCGGCCGAAGAGTGGAACCAGATCTTCAACGAAGTCTGGCGGCGTTATCGCGACTGGTTCTATGTGCCGAACATGCATGGCTATGACTGGGTAGCGCTGCGCGAACAATACAAACCGCTCCTGCAGTACGTCGCCCATCGTTCAGATCTGAATTACGTGATCGCTGAGATGATTTCCGAACTGACGGTGCAGCACGCCTACATCGAAGGCGGCGATTTCCAGATTCCGCCACGGCCTCGCGTCGGTCTTCCCGGAGCACGCTTTGAACTCGACAAGCAGTCTGGGCGCTATCGTATTGCAAAGATTTTTGAAGGTGAGAATGAAGAAGATCTCTATCGCTCGCCGCTCCGAGAGATCGGCATCAACCTCAATGTTGGCGATTACGTGTTGGCAATCGACGGCGAAGAGTTGAAGGGCAGCGACGATCCGTATCGGCTGCTGCGCAACAAGGCGGACAATCCGGTTCAGCTCACCGTTAACAGCAGGCCGACGACGGATGGCGCCCGCACCGTTTCCTATCGGCCGGTCGCGGACGAGGGCAATCTGATTTATCTCGACTGGGTCACGCGCAATCGCAAGCGAGTCGAAGACGCAACCGGGGGCCGCGTCGGCTATATTCACGTTCCCGATATGGGCGCGGCCGGGATTCGCGAATTCATCAAGTGGTATTATCCGCAGCTCGAGAAAGAAGGACTGATCATAGACGTGCGCGCCAATGGCGGAGGTAATGTCTCGCGCATGCTGATTGAGCGTTTGCGGCGAAAGGTCCTGGCGCTTAATTATCAGCGCACCGACGACGCAGCGAGTACTTATCCTGATGGGGTGTTCCTCGGCCCGATGGTGGCAATACTCGATCAAAACTCGGCCTCGGACGGGGATATCTTTCCGGCGATGTTTCGCGAAGCCGGCCTGGGGCCGCTCATCGGCAAGCGTTCCTGGGGAGGCGTGATCGGCATTAACAACCGCGGCAGCTTGATCGATGGCGGCGCGGTCTTTGTGCCGGGCTCGGCCTTCGCCAGCAAGGACGGCCAGTGGATCATAGAAGGTCACGGCGTCGACCCGGACATCGAAGTTGATAACGATCCGGCGTCAGAGATCGCCGGACGCGATCCGCAACTGGAGCGCGGCATTGCCGAAGTGATGGCGAAACTGAAAACTCCGGTGAAACTGCCGCCGCGACCGCTGGCGCCGATTAAGACGCCAAAGTAGTGGCACAGATTTTTTCTGTGATTTTCAAACAGAGGCCCGCGTGAGAAGTATTGATTCACGCGGGCTTCTTCATGTTCTTGTTTGGCGCCCAGAAGTCTGTACCGGGAGCGTTAGCGACCCGATGGCATCTCCCCACGACCCGAAATCGCCAAACCAAAGCCAGTCGCCACCACTCTCCGTATTGACCTCAGGTCAGATCAGACCGGCAAATAACTCGTCCACGGGCACTCGCCATCCGCTCAGTACTCTGGACTCAGCCACTTCTCCCAACGAATAAAGCCGGCCTTCCCACACCGGCTTACCTTTGTGTTCGGCCGCGTGCCGCACTTCGATCGTGACTGTAGCGGAATCAACCAACCACAGTTCGCGAACGCCGAGCATCAGGTACGTATGCGCTTTGGTTGTCCGGTCATAAGTTGCGCCGCTTTTGGAAACATATTCGAAAACAATATCGGCCGACGTGCGTTTCCGACCCATTCGGTTCTTGAGGCCATCGGAGACGTACATCATGTCAGGCTCAAGATAAGTATCATCATCTTTATAGATGGGTTCGCGCGGATGATGAACTTCGCCCGCATCGTTTACATCCAACAGGAAACGCATCAGCGACTTGACCAAACGGGCGTCAATACTCCCATGCGGAGGATCAGGGGGTGGAACCATAAACAGGTGCCCTCCGATCAATTCGTAGTGGGAGCGATCGTTGGGATCGGGTAACCCCCAAAATTCCTCGAGCGTGTAATGATGGCCTAAAGGCGAGAAGTTGACTTCCACTTCCGTAACTAGAGTCGACACCGGTTCCACCTCCAAACTTGCCGTCAATCGTAACACTATGATCAGGTCGCGTAAATCTCATTTACTTTTCACCACCAACTTATCGAGGGGCAACATCGCCGGCATCCCTTTGTGCTGAAAGCAGCGTTCGCCGGCAGCATGGACGCGGCGATGACACGGGGTGCCTTTCTTTGTCCGCGCGCCGCAAATGTATGCGTTGCCGTCTGCCGGCAGCGAATTTAGAGCTCCCGCGTTCGGCTTAATCGAATTAGGGTGATTGGCCGCACGAGCGGAGTCGTTTAGGTTAACGGGCATATCAGAGAGCGGTGAATTTGCCGCACGTTGAATCAGCAGGGGCGGAGCCTGGGGACGTAAGTATCGGCCAACGGCAAAGGCCGAAACGGCGACGATTGAAATTGTCGCTATCGCTTTCACCCAACCACTTCCGCCCAGCCGGCGGACACAGTCACGACAAAACCGGGCGCGAATGAGTGCGCGCCAACCTTTGCGCGTCAGGCGCTCGCCACATTCCGCACAAAAGTTAGGACGGTACATTGCGGGAGACTCTGTGATCTTAGAGGTCTAATTATATTCGATCGGCCGAGATCGAAAACAGATCCATTTCGTTTGACGAGCATGGTGTTGAGGAGATGTTAGTTAAGCTCGGTAGCAACGAGCAAGCGTAAGTTCCGTTTGATTAGCGGTGCCTGATTCTATAACTTAGGTTTGGAATCTCGAATGCGTTCGGCTGACTGGAATTCGAAGATGGAACACACCGCCTCTTTTAATCGAATTATTCTGATTGTCCTCGACGGTGCCGGTATCGGCGCAATGCCTGACGCGCCTGAGTGGGGTGACGCCGGTGCGGACACGCTCGGCCACATCTGCGAATCGCGCGAGGTGCGTTTGCCTAATTTGGCGAGCCTCGGCCTGGGCAATATTCGCCCACTGAAAGGCGTGGAGGAGATCGCGAAACCACGTGGCGCTTATGGCAAATGCGCACTGGCTTCAAACGGCAAAGACACCACCACCGGTCACTGGGAGATGGCCGGCATTATTCTGGAGCACGCTTTCCCCACTTACCCCAAAGGCTTTCCCAAATCAGTCATCGATCAGTTCGTCGCGCGGACAAAAGTGCCGGGGATTCTCGGCAACATTGCGGCCAGCGGTACTGAAATCATCAAGGACCTGGGCGCCGAACACGTGCGAAGCGGCAAGCCGATCGTTTATACGTCAGCCGATTCAGTCTTCCAGATTGCCGCGCACGAAGAAGTAATTCCGCTGGAACGTCAATATCAGATCTGCGAGACGGCACGCGACCTCTTGCGTGGCGAACACGAAGTTGGCCGCGTGATCGCGCGTCCTTTTCTCGGCGCACCCGGCGCGTTCTATCGAACTGAGAATCGCCACGACTATGCAGTGCCGCCGCCGCGCGAAAACCTTCTGCCGCTTTTGCAGTCAAACGGCTTCGACGTCGTGTGTATCGGGAAGATCGCCTCAATTTACGATTCAACCGGAGTAACCCAGGACTTAACCGCCAAGAACAATGAACAGTCGATTGACCAGACAATTCGGGCCCTGCGTGACAACACGCGCGGCCTGATCTTTTCGAACCTGGTCGACTTTGACATGCTCTACGGCCACAGGCGTGACACGGAAGGATATGCTCGCGCGCTGGAGCATTTTGATTCGCGCTGGCCTGAGATCGAGGCCGCGATGAATGAAGACGATCTGGTGATCATTACTGCCGATCACGGTAACGATCCCACTTATCCTGGAACAGATCACACACGCGAATACGCTCCGCTCATCGCTTTCGGCAAACGGGCGCACGCCGGCGTTAGTCTTGGTACCCGCAGTTCTCTGTCGGACATCGGAAAAACAATTGCTGAAAATTTCGGCTTGAGTTTGCCTGCCGGCAAGAGTTTCCTGGCTGAAATCAAACCTGGCCTTCTCTAATACTTGTCACGATGATGAAGCGCTTTTCGTCAATCAGAGTCTGGTATGCGCCGGCAATGCGTCGGTTGTCCTTTGGGATGTGTCAACCGGAAAGTTAAATCGCGTGCTGAGATAGATTTTCGCGGTAACTATCGCTATAGTTCGCGGCAACTCGACTAAGGAGAATCCTGATGAATAGATCCGGATTTGCTCTGTTTCTGCTAACAGTGGTCTTTGGCGTGGCGGGTCAACAGGCTGCGACGGCCCAATCAACGATTGCTACGGTTCCCTCAACGGACGTGGCCGTCGACAAGAGTATTTATCTCGAATTTGATTACATCAGTCACTACGCGAATCACCACGAATCAGGTTTTCAATCCTATGTCCCGCGCGCGGTGATTGGAGTTGGTCACAAGATCGAGGTCGGAGCAAATCTGGTCTACACCGACGGTTTCGGTGTGAATCAACCGATTGAGATCCAGCCCGGCATCAAATGGCAGTTCTATCAGAACGAACCGAAGGGCTTGGCTGCGGCAGCGGGAGTCATGCTGTACACACCGTTAACGCATCGACGCGGGACTGACACTTTCCTGATGCTCTACGCAGTGATAAGTAAGAAGGTGGCCGGAAAGTTTGGGCCGCGATTGACCGGCGGAGGCTATGCTTTGGTGGGCCGCAATCAAGGCACCGGCGCGCGGAGTGGGGTCATCGCCGCGTACGAGCAGCCACTGGTTCCTCGGGTCAGCTTCGTGATGGATTGGTTCAGCGGCAGAAACCGCTTTGGGTATGTGACGCCGGGTTTCTCGTTCGCGACGACGAAACACAGCCTGCTCTATACCGGCTATAGCATCGGCAATCAAGGCCGCCGGAACAACGCACTGTTCACCTACTACGGCATCACGTTCTAGAGCAACGTCTCTCAGAAATTTCCTTATTGATCAAACTCCCGGGCAGCCTAGCAGAACCGAGCCCTACCTTACGGTCGGGCTAGTGCCCCGTCTCGAAGTGCTAGATGTCCGAGGTTTTCATCGGCAAGCCCAACTGCGCCTCTTCCGGATTCTTCAGAACTGCAATGAATGGCAGGTTGCGATAGCGCTCGGCGAAATCCAATCCATAACCGACCACAAACTTGTCAGGAATTTTGAAGCCCAGATAATCGATCGGGACTTCTTTCTCTCGTCGCTCGAACTTGTCGAGCAGGGCCGCGAGCTTCACGCTCTCTGCGCCGCGTGACTTCAGATTGGCCAACAGATAGGAGAGCGTCAGACCAGTGTCGACAATATCTTCCACCACCAGAATGTGCCGCCCTTCGATGGCCACGTCCAAATCTTTCAGGATGCGGACTTCTCCGGACGTGCGCATCTCAGCTCCGTAGCTGGAAATTGCGATGAACTCTACGTTCAAGGGAATGTCCGCGGCCCGCATCAGATCGCTGAGGAAGAGGCAAGCGCCCTTCAGGACAGCGATCAGCAGCGGATTGCGTCCGGCATAATCGCGCGCTATCTCTGCGCCCAACTCGCTGATCCGTTTTGTGATCTCTTCAGTTGGGATCAGGACTTCCAGATTTGGGTTGGTGAATTCTGACATGATGATTCGGGCTGGTGATGTGGACAAAACGTTTTCTTCCCTTCAATAGAATTTCAAGTTTCGCTCAGAGTCGGCTCGTCGTCAAAGCTGTTACAGAACCGGGAACGAAAGCGACCGGGTTCCCGCGCGGGTAGGCGTGGGGTGGTGGATGCGACCGGATCACACAGTCAACTTGCAATAGATGGCCGCAGACAAGACATGTAATTCAAGTTGAGTCTTGGATCCGGTCGCTACCGCTCCCGGTTCTGTAACCACTCGCCAGTGCTGAGTAATTAACATCAATCCGATCAAATTCCGTTTGCCTCTAAACCTTTTCCCGTTTGCGCCCGCGCCGACGCTGCGAGATACTATTGAAGCTCCTGCTGTCAGGTCAATTCGAATGGCGCCATTGGCCTGTTATATTTGCTTTCACCAGTTTTCAAACAGGAATCGTCTATGAATAAATCTGCTCGAAAGATGCTCGCCGCCCCGCCAATTCCTTTGCTTCTGCTCGGATTGATGCTGACAAGCGCTCCGTGGGCGCGCTCGCAACAACCGGCGCCGAAAACATCCACGACTCAATCGGCGGTGACGCAATCCGATCCCGGCCCTCGCGTTACTGAGACCGCTATTGACGCTTCGATTCCGGACGATCCCCGGTTGGACAAAATGCTGGCCGTCTACAGTCCAAAGGTGCGCGAGCTCGAAGTCGTGCTCGGACGACTGCGGGGCGAATTGAAGAAAAGCGGCACTGGCGCCGGCTCTCTGGGAAACTTTATTACGGACGGCATGCGCGCGCAGGCAAGTCTGAAGACGGGCAAACCCGTCGCGGTGGCCTTGATGAATGGCGGCGGAATACGCCGCAATGCTATTGGCGAAGGCGAACTGAAAGCCCGCGACATCTTTGAGTTGCTGCCATTTGAAAATGCTCTGATCACAGTCGATCTCACGGGCGAGCAATTGACCAGGCTGCTGCAGATGATCGTCGCCGCCCACGAAGCCCAATCCGGCGCGCGCATCGTTTACAAGACTAACGCCGACAAAACGTCAGAGATGGAGAGCGCCAAACTCCTTGACGCCGGCGGAGCAAGGGACATCGATCCAAAGGCGACTTACACGATCGTTACCATCGACTATCTCTACCGAGTCGGAGGAAGCCGATACGGAATGCTGCAAGCCGGGAAGAACATGAAAGAGTTGGGCATCACTCTGCGTGATGCGATCATGAACTACGTGAAGCTGGAAACAGCGGCCGGCCGCGAGATCAAGCCGAACCTCGACGGGCGGTTTGTCTTCGATAAGGCAAATTCCGCCGTGCCTGAGGAGGTGCGCCCTTAATGACAAGTCGCAGAAACTTCTTAGGCGCCTCAATCGCAGCCGGCTTATCGCTTTCTTTTCCGAAGGGTCTGCGATCGCTTTATGCACCGGCTCGCGCGGCGATCTGGACGCCCTTGCTCGATCCTCTAATGGGCGAGACGTTAATCACAATTCTGCACACGAACGACACGCATTCACAGATCGATCCGATTCTCGAGAACGACAAGACTTATGCAGGCAAGGGCGGGGTGGCGCGCCGGGCGACCCTGGTCAAGCGAGTACGCAAGGAGAATCCGAACACCTTGATGATCGACGCCGGCGACGTTTTGCAGGGCACGCCTTACTTTAATTTTTACAAAGGTGAAGTCGAATACAAGGCGATGTCTCTGATCGGCTATGACGCCGGCACGATCGGCAATCATGAATTTGATAATGGGGTCGAGTCGCTGGCAAAGGCTTACCAGTTTGCCAACTTCGACATCGTCTCGACGAATTATGACGTTCGCGGCAGTGCGCTGGAGAGTAGAGTCAAGCCGCACGTCGTGAAAGAAGTTGGCGGTCTGCGGATTGGATTATTCGGCATGGGTATCCGGCCCGAAGGTCTGATCACTCCCGACAATTTCAAGCCGCTGAAATACCTCGATCCAGTGACCACCGTGCGCGGGGCGGTAAAATTGTTGCGCGAACAAGAGCGATGTTCTCTGGTGCTCGGCATGTCGCACCTCGGTTATTATCCTAATCCTCAAAGAGACGAGATCGGTGACACGCAGGTTGCCGCACAAGTCGAAGGCATCGACTTTATCGCCAGCGGTCACACGCACACCTTTATGGATAAGCCCGTGCTGCAGAAAAATCCCGCGGGCAAAGACACGATCGTTTTCCAGGTCGGCCGCAGTGGCATCTATGTCTTAGTCCGGCACAGACTTCAGTCTGTGTTTGGCGCGCGAAGATCACAGACTGAAGTCTGTGCCACAAAAACATGGCGGATGACGCAACCAGAGATCGAGTTCGCGCGCTGGTGCGCGACGTTTTGAGCAAGGCGGCTCCGGCGGAATTCGAAGCGTCAACTCCGGCGCAGCCCGCTTCGGGCGCACCCGTCGAGACACCCGCCGCGCCGGCAATCACTCGAGACGAATCCGCAAAGCTGGTAATCACAGAAGACGATGTGCGCGGGCTGGAGCGTGGCTCAGTCTTACGCATCGCCGAGGCGGCCCGACTGACTCCACTGGCCGCGGACATCATCAACGAACGAGGCATCGAAATCACGCGTCGCATTTCTCGCAGCGGGTCAAAACAGAGCCGCACAGTCGCGGTGGGAGCCGATCACGGCGGTTACCCGATGAAGGAAGAACTCAAAAGCTTCCTCGCTGAACTCGGTCATCGCGTTCACGATTTTGGCACCAACTCGGAGAGCGCCGTTGATTACCCCGACTTTGCTCATGCCGTCGCCCGGGCCGTCGCTGATAGAAGCGTAGATGTCGGCATCGTGATCGACGGCGCCGGCGTGGGCTCGGCGATGACGGCCAACAAAGTTCCCGGCGTGCGTGCCGCCGCCTGCTATTCCGTCGAGGTGGCGCGCAACTCGCGCGAACACAACGGCGCGAACGTCCTCACGCTCGGCAGCAAGACCATCTCCAGCGCGGAGATGCGCGACATCGTGCGCGCCTGGCTGGGCACTGAACTCACCGAAGATCGTCATCGCAAGCGCGTCGGCAAAATCGACGCGGTCGAGCGGCAATACAGCCGATAATCCCTGTTCGGGGTTTTGACTGAGACAGGAAATCTCTAAATTTGCTTTCGCGCTTTCTCCGGCTAGGACAAGAACGATCCACGACGTCACACTAAAACCGCACGAAAACTTCTGCTTCCTGTGTTTTTGTGGATCGTCTTATCCCGGCAAGGACACGTCTGAAAGATGGGCTATCAATCAAGCAGAGAGCATGATTGGCCGAACGCTCGGCGTTGGCGTAAAATGATTTTCGCCGACGCCGCAGTAAGTGCTCGCAGAGGAACTAACCATGTCCCAAGAAATCAAAACACAAACTCCCCTATCACCCGTCACTCCGACTTCCCTGCCCCGAATGACTTACGAAGAGTTTCTCGAGTGGGCGGACGGCATTAATGCGGAGTGGGTTGATGGCGAGGTAATTCTGATGAGTCCCCCATCCTTAGCACACCAGCAAATTCTCAGCTTTCTGGCAGCATTGCTTCAGTTTTTTGCAGAAGCAAACGGTTTAGGGGAAGTCTTGTTTGCTCCATTTCAAATGAGACTTAGAACTCGTCCTTCGGGTCGCGAACCTGATGTACTCTTTATCGCTCGCGATCGGCTCGACAAGTTACAAGATGCCTATCTCGAGGGTCCAGCGGATCTCGCGGTCGAAATCATCAGTCCCGATAGTCGCGCGCGAGACCTAGTTGATAAGTACCACGAATATGAACAGGCCGGCGTGAGGGAGTACTGGCTGATCGACCCAGCCCGTGAACTCGCTGACTTTTATCAGCTCAACGCCGACGGAGTCTATTCACAGGTCGTAATCGACGACGATCGCATCTATCGCAGCCAGGTCATGGAAGGTCTCTGGCTCAAGGTCGATTGGTTGTGGCAAGACCCGCTGCCGACCTTGATGTCAGTTCTAAAGGAGTGGGGACTGGTAAGCTAAGAACCGAAAAGCATGCCCTATTCAAACAATGGCGATTTTGAGCAATTGGTCGAGCAGATCACCGATGTGATCTATGCACGACTGAACGGCGAGAGTGTCGATCAGGCAAAGATGTGCGGCTGCACGTCAGAGTGCTTTCATCGATGTCCCGAGCGCATGCACCGGGTCGTCGATGCCGGCGCGGCGCGTATTGGACTAATCCTGGGCCAGACTGCTTCCGCGCGTGACTGGGCCAGTTTGATCGACCACACTCTGTTAAAGCCCGACGCCACGGAAACTGAAATCAAACGGCTTTGTGAGGAAGCCGCGCAATATCATTTCGCGTCCGTCTGCGTAAACCCAACCTGGGTGCGCGTGTCGGCTTGTAATCTGCAGGGCTCGGGCGTTCCCGTCTGCACCGTGATCGGATTCCCGCTGGGCGCGACCTTGCCTGATGTGAAAGCCTACGAAGCCCGCCGCGCAATCATGGATGGCGCGCGCGAGGTCGACATGGTCATCAATGTCGGCGCTTTGAAGAGCGGCGATGACTGTCTGGTCGAGCATGACATCCGATCGGTGGCCGAAGTCGCGCATGAATACGACGTGACCTGCAAAGTGATTATTGAAACAGCATTGCTGACTGACGATGAAAAGGTGCGCGCTTGTCAGGCGGCAAAGCGTGCCGGAGCTGACTTCGTCAAAACGTCGACCGGATTTTCCAAGGGCGGGGCGACGGTGGCGGACATCGCTCTAATGCGCCGCGTCGTAGGTTCCGAGCTCGGCGTCAAGGCTTCAGGCGGAGTAAAGAACATCGATGACGCCCGCGCCATGGTCGAAGCCGGTGCCACTCGCATCGGAGCCAGCGTCGGTGTCAAGATTGCGCAGGAAGCTGCCGGCGTCAAAAGCAACGGCCGCGCCCCTGGGGGATACTAAGCCGCGTAAGTCCGCGCAGCGGACGATCTGAAAATAGCCCAGCGACGGTTACAGAAGCGGGAGCGGACCGGGGTCCCCGCGCGGGCAGCCCGCGTGGGGTGGTGGATGCGACCGGGTTGATTTATCGCTTGAAGAAGAATTTTGGGATAGAGCTACCCGCTCGCTACAGCGAGCGGTTCTGTACCGGCATAGCGATTTCAGCCGCCCGTTCAACGCGCTTTCTGTTTGGCCGGGATATTGGTACCCAGCACTCAAGTGCTGGGCTATTTTCAAATGTCCGCTTCGCGGGCTTAATTTCCGGACTTCACAGGATCGTTGTGGCGATAGGCCTGATCGGCCTGTTCTTCATAACAGTTCCGGCCCAGACACCTTCCAGCCAGGACGTCGATGTCCTTCGCACTGAAACCGATCTTACCAACCTTCTCTTCACGGCCACTGACAAAAACAATCGCTACCTGACCACGCTACAACAGAGCGACATTCGTGTGCTCGAAGACGGCGTGCCCCAGACCCTGTTCACCTTTCAGCGCGAGACTGATCGCCCGCTATCAATCGCCTTTCTGATTGATGTGAGCATCTCTGAAGAGCGCACGCTTCCCGATGAAAAGGCCGCGGCTCGCACCTTCATTGAAAATGTCATCCGATCCAGCAGGGACGAAGCGGCGATTATTCCGTTCGAAGGCTACGCCCATCTCGAACAACCGCTGACCCGCGACATGATCGGCATTTATCGCGCGCTGGAAAAGGTCGAGGTGGCCTATCCGGCCTATCTCGGTTCAGCTCCGCCGATCGGCGGCATTACTTCGGGCCCCGGCACGATTGCGCCTCCGCGCGAAGGCTCGACCGCTATCTGGGACTCGGTCGCAGTGACTTCTCAACATGTTCTGGCGCGCAGTCCGGGCCAACGACGGCGAGCAATTATCCTGCTCACTGACGGGCAGGACACCAGCAGCCGCATTCAGCGCACGAACGCCACCGATCAAGCTATCGCGTCCGAAACTGTCATCTACGCTATCGGCATTGGGGATAAGAAGTATGAAGGAGTTGACCGAAATGCGCTTAAGAATGTCGCCGAGCGCACCGGCGGACGCGCGTTTTTCCCGCGCAAACAAGAGGACCTGACGGCCGCGTTCGCTGAGATCGAGCAGGAACTGCGTTCGCAATACCTGGTCGCTTACTCGCCTACAAACAAGACTCGCGACGGCAAGTTTCGGCAGATGTCGATTGAGATTACCAATCCCGAACTTCGCAAAGAGCAATTGAAGCTTCGTTATCGGCCGGGATACTTCGCCAAAAGATCCGGTCGGTAACCGCGGATTACTGCCCAATCTTCTTCTCGATCCGGCGATCGGGAACCAGCCACATCACCGCCACCAGAATATAAAGCCCGCAGGCCAGCCATGATCTGACAAATGCCAGCGGAATCGCCACCAGATAAATCACCATTGATATCTTGCCTTTGAAATCCGCACCCAGGGCGGTGGCCAGCACTGAATCAGGCGAATGGATCGAGAGCAGCGAGCGCGCCAGGATAAAATATGCGATCGCTGCACACAACAGCACCACGCCGTACAGCGCGGCGGGCACGGCGGCAAACTTATTTTCTCCCAGCCACCCGGTAACAAACGGAGTCAGCGACAGCCAGAAAAGCAGATGGAGATTCGCCCACAACACGCTTCCGTTAACATGTTCGACGACTTGCAGCAGGTGGTGATGATTGCTCCAGTAGATACCGACGAAGACAAAGCTAAGCGCGTAGCTGAGAAATACGGGAGCGACCGGGATTAGCGCCTGCCAGGTGGCCTCGTGCGGAACTTTGAATTCCAGCACCATGATCGTGATGATGATCGCGATCACCCCGTCGCTGAATGCTTCCAGCCGGCTCTTACTCATTTTTCAGTTATCGAATCCTTCAGACTAGATCATTCACGGATGGGAAATGATAACGGAGAACTCAAGAATGAGGAATGTACTTGACTGGTGTTGTCCGTCAGAACACTTATTCCGTACGCGGCACAGCTTCCAGCGTTCGAGTCGTGTGATCGGTAACGCTGCCTGCCGGTTGGGCCAGTCCTGATGTCTGGGCCGCATGAAGTTCGGCCCGAATTGCTTCCTTGAGTTGAATGACGTCGGCGTTTTCACCGGGACTCCTCTTTGACCGCAACAAGAGAAAGGCAAACAATGCGTCCACAAGAAGGATCAAGAAAAACGCCACAGCCGCAAACCCATTGATGACTCCATCGGAAGCGCGAAGCATCTGCGACATAACTCCCATCAGCATCATGACGGC
>WNFR01012795.1_pt1 | contig 17526 bp, 18 predicted proteins | sample 5400221 | NCBI WGS metagenome assembly WNFR01 (sample SAMN13153357, study PRJNA577476) | soil metagenome | isolation source: 40 cm soil under Madrone tree | place: USA:California | collected 2016-06-14
TGCTCCACATCGGCCACGAATCGAGGCCGTCGAAATCAGTCAACTGGGTGAATTTCTTTGCCGTTATGTCTTCTACCCAAACGTCCGTCTGGTACGCGCCGCGATAATATTTGCGCCAGTAAACCTGCCCCTTCGGGTTGTAAGCAATGCGTTTGCCGTCCGGTGAAAAGCTGGCCTGGCTTCCCATGTCGGGTCCCGCTTTCCACGGCATGCCGCCATCGACGCTCACCACATAGAGCATGCCCATGAAATCTTCACCGCGTTGGCTGCTAAACAAAACACCGCGCCCGTCGGGAGTCCAACCCAGAACCGTGTCGTCTGCCGAATGCGCAGTCAACCGCTTCGCCGCACCGCCGCCCGCGGGAATGATGAACACATCGAGATTGCCGTTGCGGTCGCTCGAGAAGGCGATCCATTTGCCGTCCGGCGAGAAACGCGGATACGCATCGCGCGCTTTATTTACCGTCAGGCGCTGGATGTTCTGACCATTTTCATCGGCCGTCCAGATATCGCCGAGATAAGTAAAGGCGATCCGGCCGTTCGAGTAGCTCGGATAGCGCACCAGTTTTGCTTCATGGCCAAGTGCGAGCGATGCGAATGTGGAAACGAGCAGAGCGATGACAAAGGGGTAGAGTTTTCTCATGACTTTCTCCGTGTGTAGCTACTTTCAGATTTCATGGTTGACGCTTTTCTCATTAGCACCTCGCTTCATGGAGTGAATCCGAGTAGTTCGTAAAGCTGTGAACCTTTCAATGGTTCTCTAACCGTTCAAAACGGCTCAGCCATTTGTTTACTCAAGACACCTCGCTGAAGGGAAGCGAGCTGCTAATCAGAGGAAACCGACTGCCAGCCTCGGCCGGTCAGAGGCTCGGATAGTTCGATTTTTGAAAGAAAACGGACTGATAAGATTCCTATGACGCCGAGATTCCTCGTTCGGTTACACGGGCCAGCCTTTATGGCCACGGATTCTATCACGCGTTTATGAAGAATCATGAAAGACTCTTCAATTGCCCGATTGACATGCCAATACGCTGCTTCGTATAGTGCGACTGCCCGCCGCGGTTTAGATTCCGCCCGAAGAATGGAAACTACGCCGCGTGATCTTTGTTCCAGAGGTCTCACAAGATGAATTACCCCCGAGTGCGAATTCGCACCATGATTTTAGCCCTCGCGCTCCTCGCGCTGGCGCTGATCAGCCACTCAACTATCCAGGCCAAAGACGCCTGGACCAGCGTGCGCACGAAAAACTTCACACTCATAGGCAATGCGGGCGAGAAGGATATTCGTAAGGTAGCTACGCGCCTGGAACAGTTCCGCGATGTATTCACGCGCCTGTTTCCAGGCGCCCGGTTTGAAACTCCCGTGCCCACCACCGTGATTGTGTTCAAGAGCATGAGCTCCTATAAGCCGTTCAACTTCGGCAATAACGCCGGCTATTTCCAGAAAGGCGAGGACGTAAATTACATCACCCTAACTACTGAGTTGGGCGCGCAGAATCCTTACGGTGTCATCTATCACGAATACACGCACTTGCTGGTGGACAATACGTCAGGCAACGTGCCCGCGTGGTTCAACGAGGGTCTGGCAGAGTACTACAGCAGCTTTGATATCGAAGAAGATCGCAAGGCCCACCTGGGTGAGCTGATTCGCCCTACTACAACGAAAGCGGCAAGCGTGGTGTGTTTTATGCTGAATCATGGGCCCTGGTGCACTATTTGATTCTCGGCAACAACGGACAACGCCTTCCGCAACTCGGCAAGTTCCTGCAATTGATCAGCAACAATGTCGGCCTTGAGGACGCCTTCAAACAAGCATTTCAGATGGACGTCGAATCGTTGGAAAAGGAGCTGCGGAAGTACATCGAGGGGCATACTTTCAGAATGCAGATTGCCACGTTTGAACATAAGCTGGAATTTGACAGCGAGATGAAAGTGGCCCCGGTCACCGAGGCCGAAGCGCAGGCCTTTCTGGGGGACCTCCTGCTGCACATCAATAAACTTAGCGAGGCTGAAGTTCGCTTACAGCAGGCCCTCACCCTCGATCCAAAAGTCGCCATGGCGCAGGCTTCACTGGGGATCCTGCGCGCGCGCCAGGGACAGTTCGCGGAAGCAAGAAAGAATTTGCAGGAAGCAGTCAAAGAGGATTCAAATAATTATCTGGCGCACTACTATTATGCCTATGCGCTCAGCCGCGAGGGCATGGATACGAACAACTTCGTCAGGAGTTACTCGCCGGAAACAATATCCATAATGCGTGCGGAGTTGAAGAAGGCGATTGGCCAGAGCCCGGCGTTTCCTGAATCGTATTCGTTGCTGGCGTTTGTCAACATGATAAGCGGCGATCAACTGGATGAATCGATCAATTTGCTGAAACGTGCGCTGTCACTCTCGCCCGGACGCCAGGATCTGGATTTCATGTTGGCGCAAATATACATGCGTCAGGAGAAATTTGATCTCGCTCGGCAGGCGCTCGGTCCGCTGGCTACTGCAAAAGATCGGCAACTCCAATCCCAGGCCAGGACGTTGCTGGATTCAATCAAGCGATACGAAGAGCAGTTGGCTCGATACAAGTCTGACGCGGGCAGCGCCGTTGGCGAGCCACGTCTGCAAACGCGAGAAGCGACGTCCCCAGCTGAAGCGAGAGAAGATTCTCAGCGAACAGAGATGTCACCGTCTGATTATCTGCAAGAAGCACTGCGCCCTCTCACCGCGGGTGAAGAGCGCATTCAGGGTCTCTTCATCAAACTCGAGTGCAACAGTAAAGGCACCGCCTACTTTATAGTTCAAGCCGTCGACCGTCTCTACAAAATCCGCGCGACCGCGCTGGGACAAGTTGAGATGAAAGCTTACACGCCCGCACCCGCCGAGGTCTCCTGCGGGCCACGTAAGAATGCGGAGAACGTCGTCTTTACTTATCGTCCGGCAAAAGATCCGAAGGACATACGAGCGAAGATCGATGGCGATGCGATAGCCGTTGAGTTAGTGCCGAAGGATTTTCAGTTGAAGAACTGAGCTTGCAGTCAAGGCAATCATGCCGACTGCTCATCCGACTCGATCGGCGCGCCTGATTCCTTCCAGGCCTTCCAGCCGCCGGCCATCGACCAGACATTGGTGTAGCCCATCTGCTGCAAAACGTCAGCCGCCAGGGCTGAGCGATAGCCGCCGCCGCAATACAGAATCAGTTCAGTTGCTTTGTCGGGCACAGTCGCTTCGATATCGCGTTCGATGATTCCTTTGCCGAGATGTTCAGCCCCGGCCGCGTGGCCTGCGCGCCACTCGTCATCTTCGCGCACATCAATCAGACGCGCGTCGTTTATGCCAATCCGATCCCGAGTATCCGCGACGGTCACTTCTTTGATCCGGCCCTTCGCGTCATTAACTAGTTTTAGAAAGCCTTCAGAGTGTTTCATAGGGTTTGTCTTCCTATGCCTTGCAGTTCTTTTGTGCCGGTCGCTTCGGTACCTGAGCCTTTGCCTGACCGTCGGGCTATGCCCGGGTCGTGCCTAACGTGGTGGCGGGTCCGGAGTCCGGTAGGGACGAAATATTCACAGTCCGCAAGTCCCCCCTCCAGATCCCAGCCCGGTTAGGGGTGGTATGTCGCTCCGTACGGAGCTCAGATTCTTTCGAGCCGCGCGTGGCTATAAACATTCGGCTTCCTACGGAGCCGAAACGCCAATTGGCTCAATTACAGGTGAGCGATTATAATGCCTTCTTTCGAAATGCACTAGAGAGTTAACCGTAGCCATGACCGTAAAGCGCGAAGTCATAAGGCTGCGGAACAATTTCGTCTCCAGGAGATTCTTAGATTGGCAAACGAACAATTTGATGTGACGGTCATTGGCAGCGGGCCGGGCGGCTATGTCGCCGCGATTCGCGCCGGGCAATTGGGCTTGAAAGTCGCGATTGTCGAGAAAGACAAACGTTTGGGCGGAACGTGCACTTTGCGCGGCTGCATCCCGACAAAACAGCTACTGCAGTCGGCGCACCTGTACGAACAGATGCAGCACGCGGCTGATTTTGGCGTGCAGGTTTCGGGAATTCAGCTCGCGTTTGCGGATGTGCAGAAGCGCAAAGACAAAGTAGTGATGAAGAACTCGAAAGGCATCGAGTTCCTGATGAAGAAGAACAAGTGCACCGTTTTTAAGGGCACGGGAAAACTAGCCTTGCCGGGCAAAGTCGAAGTCACCGGCGAAGACGGAACGAAACAAACTATCGAGACGAAGAGCATCATCATCGCCACCGGTTCAGTGGTGCGGCCCATCCCCGGCTTTGAAACTGACGGCAAACACGTGGTCAATAGCGATCACATTCTGGAGCTGACGGAGATACCGAAATCTTTGATCGTCATGGGCTGTGGCGCAGTGGGCGTTGAGTTTGCTTCGGTCTATTCGCGCTTCGGAGCGGAAACGACTGTTGTCGAACTGCTACCGAGGTTAGTACCCCTTGAAGACGAAGAAGTTTCCGCTGAGCTGGCAAAGTCATTTCGCAAGCGCGGGATTAAGTCGCAGCTTGATACAAAACTTGAGAAGCTCGAGAAAACTGAGACCGGTGTCGTCGTCACCGGCAAGACCTCCAAGGGCGAGGACGTCAGACTAGAAGCCGAAATGCTCCTGGTAGCCGTCGGGCGCATGCCTTTCACCCAGGGTCTCGGTCTGGAAGGGACTAAGATCAAAGTCGAAAAAGGCTTTATCCAGGTCGACGAGTATCAACAGACGGCTGAGAAAGGTGTCTATGCGATTGGTGATGTAGTGCCCACACCTTTGCTGGCGCACCTCGCGTCCAGGGAAGGCATCGTGGCCGTCGAGCATTTCGCCGGCAAAAACCCGCGGCCGATCAATCTGCGTTTGGTGCCGAATTGCACCTATTGCGATCCCGAGGTTGCTTCGGTTGGTTTGACTGAAGCGAAAGCGCGCGAAGCCAGGTATGACGTGAAAGTCGGCAAGTTTCCCTTCAGCGCTTCGGGCAAGGCGCGCATCCTGGGCGAAGAAGAAGGCTTTGTAAAGATCGTCAGCGAATCGAAATACGACGAGGTTTTGGGCGTGCACATCATCGGCCCGCACGCTACTGAGTTAATCGCCGAAGCCTGTGTCGCCATGCAACTCGAGTCGACGGCCGAAGAGCTGGGCAACACGATGCACGCGCATCCGACTGTCTCGGAGGCAGTGATGGAAGCCGCCGAAGGGGTTCATGGCAAGACGATTCATTTTTAAGAGGAATAGGTCCTATAGGACCTATTAAGAACCATGGCCGATCGAGAATCCAGGAACGACAACAAGAAGGGCGGCCCACGCCGCCGCCGTCCCGCATTTCAAATGCGGATCAGCACCAGGTATGCGCCGCGCAAACCTGGCGAAGGCAATCCGCTGTCTTGCATCGCGGAAACTTCGCTGACGCACGATCAGCTGCTGGACCTTTATCGCTATCTGAAGCTGACCCGTCTGGTCGAAGAGCGCATCGTGAACCTGTATCGACAAACGAAAGTGGTCGGCGGCGTCTACCGATCGTTGGGTCAGGAAGCGACGGCCGTTGGTTCAGCTTACGCGCTGCGCCCTGAAGATTTCATCACCCCGATCATTCGCGACCTCGGCGCGGTGTTCGTCAAAGGCATTCGCCCGCGCGAGATTCTGGCGCAATACATGGCCAAGGCATGGGGACCATCCGGCGGAAAAGATCTCAACGTTCACTTTGGCTATCTGGACAAAGGCTTCCTCGGGCCCATCTCGCATCTGGGCGACATGATCCCGGTGATGACTGGCATTCTCTTGGGCGCCCGCCTGCAAAAGAAGGACATTGTCGGGCTCGCCTATATCGGCGACGGCGGCGCCAGCACCGGCGCGTTCTATGAAGGAATGAACTTTGCCGCGGTCCAACGTCTGCCGCTGATTGTAATCGCGGAATACAATCATTATGCGTATTCGACGCCGACCAACCAGCAAACCGCCGTGCGCAATCTGGCTGAACGCGCGGCAGCGTTTGGCATTCCCGGCTATATTGTCGACGGCAATGACGTCGTAGCCTGTTATGAAGTAACGAAGCAGGCGATTGATTATGCGCGCAAGGGTCGCGGCGCGGTTTTGATCGAAGCCAAGACCTATCGCCGCAAAGGCCACGCCGAACACGACGATCAGCGCTATGTGCCAAAGGACGAAATTGAGTGGTGGGAAAAACACAATGATCCCATCGACAGATTTGAAAGGTACCTGCTCGATCGCAAAGTCGCGACCAAAGAAAAGCTGGAAGAAATTACCGCCGGCGTAATGCGAGAGATCGACGAAGATTCCGAGTGGGCAGAGAGCTCGCCGATGCCTGAGCCGGAAGGCGCGGCTTACGGAGTCTTTGATAACTCGATCGTGCCACCCGCGTTTCGGTCGAAGGTTTTGGAATCATGAGTCGGGGTGAACTGTCAGCGCCCGCCGAAGCTCTTACAGACGAGCGGGCGATCGAAGTCCCTTCGCGCCTGGGTAGCTCATGGCCAGCTTTTTTGTAGTCTCGTGCCGGAAAACTGGGACGAAGTTGGCGCTTGGGGAATCTTGCTTGCGGATGTTGCGCGGCACGTGTCAAATGCATTAACTGAGGCTAAGGGCCTTAAGAGGGAAGACTCGATTCGGCGCATTCGCGAACTCTTTGATGCTGAGCTGGATCAACCTACAGATGAGCCGTCCGGGAACTATGTGAGCTGATTGAACAAAGCTACTCGGCGATGATGGACAAGATGGTTGGAGATCAGGGCTCAACGAGCCAGCGAAGCTGGCGGCAGAATTTAGCCCAGGGTGGAGCGAGCGAAGCGAGCGGACCCCTGGGTCACTCACCCATTTATTCATCAGCCCGCTTTAGCTGGCGAAAGAATCTGTCGCCCGCTAAAGCGGGCTCGCGAGTTCTATTTGGCAAGGTACCCAGAGCGGAGCTTCGCTTCACTTCGTTTCGCTTCGCTTGCCCTGGGCTAAACTCTGCCGCCGGCTATGCCGGCTCATTGAGTCTGCTTTTATTGTTATTCACCATCGCGTGCAGCAAGAAGGAACCGCAACCTAACCAGACGGCGGCTGCGACCCAGTCGCCAGCGGCTGGCCAATCTCCAGCACCCGGGTCCTCTTCGGCAGCAACGCTTGCGAGCTATCCGGCCCTTGTGGCTCAGGCACAGGAAGTGAACGACGCGCTGCGGCGCAGAGATTTTGCCCGGATGATGGATCTGACCTATCCGAAGGTCATCGCGGCCGCCGGCGGTCGCGACAAAATGATTGCGTCACTCGCCAGGGGAATGAAGGAGATGGAGTCTGAAGGAGTCTCTAGGGCGCACACTGGACCTTCATCGATGCGGGCGGGAAAGATCATAGAGAATTAAAGAGCTTGCTGCCGGCCGCTGCCGATGCTTTGAAATTGCCGGCTGAAAAGGAGCCCGTGAAGATTTCGGGCAATTAAAAGAGTATTGGCTTCAGCTAATGTCTACCGCACTCAAAAAAGAACACAAACTCGAGCGGCCACCGCGTGGCGGTCTGGCCACGATGGTTGAAGCTATTCGCCAGGGACTCTGGGAAGAGATGGAGCGTGACCCGACTGTTTTCCTGATCGGCGAAGACGTCGGCGTCTATGGCGGGGCCTTTAAAGTCACTGACGGAATCATCGATGAGTTCGGTCCGGAGCGGGTGATCGACACGCCGATCGCCGAAGCCGCGATTGTCGGCGCCGCTTGTGGCGCTGCTTTGATGGGCCTGCGGCCCGTCGCCGAATTTCAGTTCATCGATTTTATTTCCTGCGGCTTCGACATGCTCACCAACTATGCGGCCAAGTGCCGCTATCGTTGGGGCGCAAACATTCCGGCAGTCTTTCGTGGGCCCTGTGGTTCAGGCGTGCGCTCAGGGCCGTTTCACTCCCTTAATCCGGAATCGTTCTTTACCAATACCGCGGGCCTGAAGATCGTCGAGCCTTCGACGGCTTACGACGCGAAGGGCTTAATCAAGGCCGCGATTCGCGATCCTGATCCGGTGCTGTATTTCGAACACAAAAAGCTTTACCGCCTGCCACGTCTGCGCGAAGAGTTGCCGGGCGATGATTACATCGTCGAGATAGGCAAAGCCCGAACCAGGCGCGAAGGCCGCGACCTTTCCATCATCACCTTTGGCGCGCAGGTTTTGACGGCCCTTGACGCCGCGGAAGAATTGGAAAAGGAAGGCCTGGATGTCGAAGTAATCGATCTGCGCACTCTGGCGCCCCTGGATAAGGAAGCGATTCTAAAGAGCGTCAGGAAGACCAGCCGCGCGATCGTTTTGCACGAAGCATCATTGACCGGTGGGATTGGCGGAGAGATCGCGGCGATCATTGTTCAGGAAGCGTTCGAGTGGCTGGATGCACCGGTGGTACGCGTAGCTTCGCTCGACACGCCCGTACCTTATTCACCGCCGCTGGAGGATTATTACTTGCCGCAGGTCAAAGATGTTTTGGACGCGGCCAGAAAGCTGGCGGCGTACTAGACTATCCTGTTTTTTAGACGGCGGCCTTGTCCGCCGCAGTTACGACGCCGGACAAAAACGGCTTCTAAATAATGTCAGAAGGAAAACGAAAATGCCTAAATACGTAATCGAACGAGAGATCCCCGGAGCCGGTAAGATGTCTTCCGAGCAACTCCAGGCGGCATCGCAAACATCGTGTGGAGTTTTGCGGAAGATGGGTCCGCAGATTCAGTGGCAGCAAAGTTACGTCACTGGCGACAAGCTTTACTGCATCTACATTTCGCCAAATGAAGAAATGATTCGCGAGCATGCGCTGCAGGGCGGCTTTCCGGCGAATCGCATTTCTGAGATTAAGGCGATCATTGATCCAACGACGGCTGAATGAAGAAACGGGAAGATTATTAATTGGAGTCGACATGGCAACTGAAGTAGTAATGCCGCAGATGGGCGAGTCCATCGCGGAAGGCACCATCACCAAGTGGCTGAAGAACGTCGGCGAACACGTCGATCGCGACGAGCCGCTGTTCGAGATCTCAACCGACAAGGTCGATGCCGAGATTCCTTCGCCGGCCGCCACGGAAGTCAAGCCTTTGGTCAAGAAGGGTGAAACGGCAGGCACACCGAAAGCTGCGCCCGCTCCGGAACGAACTGGCGATGGAACCAACGCCGCAGAGTTGCGTCGCACCAAGTCCAGTCCGCTGGTGCGCAAGATCGCTTCGGAACATAACATCGACATCCAGCAACTCGAAGGCACGGGCATGAGCGGGCGCGTGACCAAGAACGACATCCTGAGCGTTATCGAGTCAGATGCGCAAGAAGATCGCGGAGCACATGGTTATGTCGCGCCGCACTTCCGCGCACGTGAGCACCGTTTATGAAATTGATATGACGAAGATCGCGAAGCTCCGCGATGAAAACCGCGCGGCCTTCCTGGACCGCACCGGCACCAAGCTGACGTTCATGCCGTTTATCTTCAAAGCGGTGACCGACGCAATTCGAAAGTTCCCCATCTTCAATTCGCAAGTCAGCGGTGAACAGATCATTTACAAACGTGACATTAACCTCGGGATGGCCGTGGCCCTTGATTGGGGATTGATCGTGCCGGTGATCAAGCGCGCTGACGATCTCTCCATCTCAGGACTGGCCCGGGCGGCAAACGATCTCGCCGATCGGGCGCGCACGAAACAGCTGAAACCGGACGAAGTTGCGGGCGGCACCTTCACCATTACCAATCCCGGTGTATTCGGGGGGTTATTCGGTACTCCGATTATCAACCAGCCGCAAGTGGCGATCCTGGGCGTCGGGAAAATCGAGAAACGGGCCAAGGTCCTGACGTCGGCCGACGGCGAAGACTACATTGCGATCCGCCAGATGGCGTACTTCGCGCTAAGTTTTGATCATCGCATCATCGACGGCTCAGACGCAGAAAGGTTTCTCGCCTATATTAAGGAGCGGCTGGAGGCAGGGCAATTCGCGATATAGATCGCAGCTGGCGAGCCCGAGGTCAGGCGATCTGCCGCAGCTTGAGTGACTAATCCAACCGCTCGCGCGCGTGGTGCTGACTCTCATCACGGCGCCAAGGCATGTCACTGTTGATCGCGCTCAACCTAAATTTTCTTGCAAACCCCTAGCGAAGAAATAATGAATCGCTAGTAACTGCGTCTGATTCGCTGTTTCCGTCGCTCTGGTCTTGACAGGTTTATCCGGTTCTATACTATTCGTATGTTCAAGTTGATGTAGCACCAGCCTTAGCAGCTCATCGACCCGACGTTCTCTAAAAAACGTCTGCCGGAATATGGCAGACAAGGTAAATCGGGAGTTCATCGTCTGAACTCGACAACTTGTTGGACGCGGTAAGGCTGCGCGTCTGCCATCCAGATGATAAGGAGTTGAAAATTCTATGACTATCAACCTAAGAACACTTCGTTCACTCGCGCTTGCTTTCGGGTTAGCGCTGGCTCTTTCCCCATTAGCTTTCGGACAAGACTCGACAACATCAACCAAAACGCCGACTGATGCGACAAGAGCCCGCTCTGTCTCAAGCGGCGAAAAGTTGAAGATCAAAGGTGTGGTGGTGAAACGTGACGCTGACACCTTTACAGTTCGTGATATAACTGGCAACGATACCGTCGTACGGCTGACTGACAGAACTTCGGTCAAGACCAAGGGCGGCTTCCTGCGCAGCGGCACGAACTATGGCCAGACCAACATTCTTCGCGGCCTCAATCTCGAAGTCGAAGGACGCGGCGGATCGTCGGGCGAATTGGTCGCCGACAGCGTTAGATTCAATGAAACTGATTTCCGCACCGCCCGCGCAGTTGAGTCGCGAGCTACGCCACTCGAAGAACGGGCCTCGGCATCGGAAGGCCGGATCAGCGAAGTTGAGCAGAATGCTCAGAAGCTTTCCGGACAACTAGATGAACTCGCAGCCGTTTCGAATGCCGCCCGCGGCGGCGCCAAGGCAGCGCAGGAGACTGCTGACTCAGCAGTGGCCGGCGTCAATGCCACCAACGACCGCATCTCAGCGCTTGACGATTATGTGCCACAGGAAACGACGGCCGTTAATTTCCGCACGGGCAGCGCAGCGCTGACGGTGGACAGCAAGTCCAAGCTGGATGCCATTGCGACCAAGGCGCTCAACGCCAAAGGCTACGTGCTCGAGGTTACCGGCTTTGCGGATGCCACAGGGAACACAGCGTTCAATCGGTCTTTGAGCCAAAGGCGCGCTGACGCGGTGATTCGCTACCTGGTTGAGCAACACCAGATTCCGCTCCGCCGCGTCATTACGCCATACGGCTTTGGCTCCACGAATCCAGTGGCTGATAACAAGACTCGCGATGGCCGCGCCCAGAATCGTCGCGTCGAAGTTAAGGTGCTGGTCAATAAAGGTCTAACTCAGCCCGCGCCAACAATGACTCCGGGCAGCAGCGGTTCAGGGCAGTAAGATAGCGCACGTCGTTAACTTGCCCCTGTAACCAAAATGGCGCAACTTTACAAGTTGCCCTAGCGCCAACGATCATGCCGTCAGTCGGCGTCATATGACTAGCCAGTAACGATGTGAGCTGGCGGCATGAGGAGTTGGTTTGATGGTCTTGAGCAAATACCGGAAATACTTACCGCCAGCGCTGGTTCTATCGGCGCTGGTTTTAGCTTTTGCAGCAGTGGTTTTCTTCAACCCGCCGGCGCGCGCCCAAAAGCTCAAACAGCTGCCGCCGCCGCCGCCGGCGCCGCGTTTCAAACCAAAGCCGACACCTACACCGGCGCCGACGCCTGAACCCGAGTATGAAGTTATTCGTGTTTCTTCGAACCTGGTAGTCGTGCCGGTTTCCGTTACTGACCCGCAGGGACAGCCGGTCCTCGGTTTAAAGCAGACCGACTTTCATATCGAAGAAGGCGGACGGGCGCAGGAGATTTCGCAGTTGGGTGATCCGGAACAGGTGCCGCTGGATATTGCTCTCTTGATCGATGTCTCGAGCAGTGTAACCGAGCGATTTGCGTTCGAGGAGCAAGCGGCCACCCGTTTTCTCAAACAGGTCTTAAGACCCACCGATCATGCCACCGTCTACGCGATCGATCGCACACCACGACTTGAGCAGGCACGTGCTACGGCCAATATTGCCACGGCCAGATTGATGTCGATCAAGGCCGCCACCGGACCCAGCCCGACGGCCTTTTACGATACGGTAATCGAAGCTGCCCGCTACCTGGCGCAGAATACACCCGATCAAAACCGGCGCGTGATCGTGGTCATTTCGGATGGCGAAGATAACTTCAGCAATCGCGTTCGTGACTCTTCGCTGGCGGCTTACCGGGCGATGCAGGCCGATGATAATGACACCTCACCGGCCGCCAAAACCCGCATGCGGACCGCTTCAGAGAACGCGCTGCAGCAGGGTCATCGAAAGGCCCAGGCTGAGGTGCAACAGGAAGTGCAAAAGGCAAACGCGGTCTTCTATTCGATCAACCCCAGCGGGGAAGCGCTGAAGCTGAACGTCATCAGCACGCGCGCACAAGACGCCATGCAACAACTCGCCGGCGCAACCGGCGGGACAGCCTTCGTCCCCGAAAGGATTTCAGATCTGGAAGGGGTCTTCAGTCGCATCTTAAACGAATTGCGGGCGCAATATCTGCTGCAGTACTACTCGAACGATAAGTCCGGCGGCAACGCTTTCCGCCGCATAGCGATTACTATTCCTGCCCAGACACAGTTGCGTGTGCGTGCGCGTGAAGGGTATTACCCTAAAGCGAAATAGACACAAGAGCTGGCCCGCCGGCAAAGGGTTTCAACTGCGCTCTCGTTTTCCATTCGTCCTGGATGTTTTGGATTTGACGCCACACCCTTCGCATCTACAGCCCAGGGGCTCAATGATTCCCTCGAAATACTCCTTGCCGTAGTCGTAGTTAATTTCTTCGCCCGCCTTGATATTCTTTCGCGACCAAATCCACACTCTGCGGCCCGAAATAAGCGCTTCAGCATTCGGTTTGCAGGAGTGATTGATGTAACGAGCAATATTGCTACGCGGGCTGCCATCAATTGACCATTTGCTATTTACTCCGAAGAAATATTTTCCACCTCGTTTATAGACTACTTCGTCAGGGACCAGCGGGCCTTTGTATTCAATGATCCTTTCCCCTTTGGCAATTGGTTTAGTGGCGAAAAGTCCCAGGCCTGTATTGGTCCGCTTGACGACGTAACTGCGTTTCTCTGGCTGCATGTCTTGACTCTAACACTTTGACGTCGCACAAACCTGGCAATGACTTCACAATACTGTTTGTTTCCAGCGTTCTTGTTCGCGCGGTTTGAACTAAGAACCAACTGACTTGTGCCACAGACGTTCTGCGCTCTCCGGTTGATCGGCTACAATGTGTCTGATGCAAACGGCAACATCGCCTTACACCGAAGCACACATCGTCGCTTATCCGGTCGAATACATTGCGGGCATCGATCTTTATAACGCCGGTGAATATCACGCCGCGCACGATGCGTGGGAAGAGCGCTGGATGGGGCCGGTTGCGCCCGACGAAAAACTTTTCTTACAGGCAATGATTCAATCGGCCGTCGCCTTTCATCACCTGCAAATTGGCCGCCCGGGCGCGGCGCGGCGCATGTACCTGATGGCCAAGGAAAAATTTGCGCGCCTGAACCAGCCCGTGTTCATGTCGCTCGATCTGGCTGAGTACCAGGCGCAACTCGATCGCGCCCTGTCCTGGCTTTTGTCGGTTCCTGATCCGCGCGAGATCGAGCAGCCTGAACTGCGGCCCCCGACAATCAGTCTCGTGCCCGAAGTGACACCCGTGGAATAGCGCAAAGGATTCCTATTGAAGACAATCATTGGACGCGTTCGGTTATTGCTCCTTGGACTTTGGCTGGGAGCGGCGGTGTTCTTTGGAGCTGCGGTCGCGCCCGCGGTGTTCGGTGTTTTGCGTGGGGCTCAGTTATCAAACGCGAATGAACTCGCCGGCATGATCGTCCAGCGCGTACTGGCGGTTATTAATCGTGGCGGGTTTGAGATTGGCCTTTTTCTGCTCGTGACCGGATACTTCATGGGTAAGAAAGAAAGCCGGATGGTGCGATTTGCTGAGATGATTTCGCTGGCGATTATGACTATCATGACCGGCGTTAGCCACTGGGTAATTTCAGCGCGCATGCTGGCTCTAAAGGCGGCGATGCAGGCGCCCATTGATCAGATCGCCGGCAATGATCCACGACGGATCGAGTTCGACGCCTTGCACCACTATTCGGTGGCGACGATGGGAGTGGCGATCCTGGGGGGCCTGCTCGCGTTTCTGATAACGGCTCGGTCGAAGGCCGTCTCTGAGTCTGTAGCCCGACCGTAAAGGGAGCCGGCGATCAAGCGGGGCGGTAGCCCGACCGTAGGGGAGGCTCAACTTCCGAGGAAGACTAAGCAGTGGATGTTATCGAACAACTAAACGCCTGGCGTGACCGCTATGCCGCCTGGAAATCAAAGTCTCCTGCCGGCTCCGTGGAGAGCCTGGACGGCTATCCATTTGTGGAAAACGCGCGAGCGCCGTTTACCCCGCTGCGCCGTTCGCTGTCGATGTTGAATCTGGCCCTGATAAGTTCAGCGGGAGCGTACATCGACGGCACCGATCCCTTCGACACGAGCGCTCCGGATGGTGATTGTACGTTTCGTGAAATTCCCGCCGAGATCGATCCGATTGACCTGCTCTTCTCCGCGCGCGGCTATGATCCCGCTTTTGTCGAGCAGGATGTTAACGTGCAGCTTCCGCTGGCACGGTTGCTTGAGTTCGAAAGCAATCGAGTGATTGGCCAGTTGAACTCCGCTTTCTGGAGCTTCTGCGGATTCATTCCTGATGCATCGCGACTCGTCGAAGTCACTCTGCCCAGGCTTGTCGACCGCCTGAAGCATTACGAAGTGCAGGCGGCGCTGCTGATTCCGGCATCGCGTCTTTGTCATCAATCGGTGGCCCTGGCGGCGCGGGCAATTGAGCAAGCCGGCATCCCTACAATGATGTTGAGCGTTGAGCGTGAGGTGATCGAACAGGTGCACCCGCCGCGCGCCGGCTTTTATCGCGGCCAGTTCGGCAGCGTTGCGGGCCAGCCGAATTGGCCAGAGCATCAACGCAGAGTTCTGGATGAAGCACTGCGCTGGATTGAATCCGCCAGCCAACCCGGCAACAACAAGCTGGCCGTTGAACTTGAAAGCCAGGTCGAAGCCGCGCGCGGCGAAAGATAGGGGCAGTAGCCCGGCCGTAACGGAGGGCTCCCGGTCACACAACCCGCAGAAACATTGACCGACTACGCTCGCTCAACCAATCTCCAAATATGAAACGCACAATCTTCCGTTCGTTAATATCCATCATCGCCCTGCTCATCGGTTATCTGTTTGCTTGGCCCGTTCCGATAAACCCCGCGGCCTGGACCCCGCCCACGGCGCCCGAACTAACCGGCGTCTATGCCCAAAATTCCGAGTTGGCGCGAATAGAGAGGCTAAGGGTCGATGGATATGCGCCCGAAGACGTCGCTATCGACAGCCAGGATCGAATCTATTGCGGGACCGAGGATGGACGCATCTTTCGTTTCCAGGCAGACGGCACTCATCCGGAAGTTTTCGCTAACACGCAGGGCCGGCCGTTGGGACTCATCTTTGATCATGATGGAAACCTGATCGTCGCCGATGCAGTAAAAGGACTCTTATCGATAAGTCGCGATGCCGGTATTTCAGTCTTGACTACAGAAGCTGAGGGAGTCCCGTTTCGCTGCACTAACGATCTTGATGTAGCTGCCGACGGCACAATCTATTTCACGGACGCTTCTTACAAGTATCCGCTCACTCGACTCAAAGACGACGTGCTCGAGCATCAACCCAATGGCCGGTTCATGTCTTACGATCCGCACACCAAACAGACCCGCGTGCTGCTGCGCGATCTCTATTTCGCGAACGGCGTTGCGGTAAGCCCGGATCAATCGTTTGTACTGGTTAACGACACCAGCAGTTACCGCGTGCTCCGTTTTTGGCTCGGCCCAAAGCAGGGGCAGTCGGACGTCTTCATCGATAATCTACCCGGCTTCCCCGATGGGATTTCTTCAAATGGGCGAGACACGTTTTGGCTGGCGCTGGTTAACCGTCGCGACGCCGCGCTCGACAGCATGCTTCCCCACCCTTTCATGAGAAAGATCGTCTGGCGCATGCCTTCCTTCATGCAACCGGCCATCAAGCGTTACGCGTTCGCGTTGGCTCTGGATTCCAACGGTAAGGTTGTTCAGAACCTACAGGATCCTTCGCCGCAGTGCTTTGCGCAGATAGCCAATGTGGTCGAGCACAAAGGCATGCTCTACTTTGGTAGCATCGGCGAACACGCGATCGGCCGCATGCCTTTGCCTCAACCCAAGTAGGAAGAGCCTGCGTCACACCAGGTTTAGAGCCGAAAGGAAATTGCTCACCGAGCCGCGGAGCGTAGAAGATCTGTAGCCCATGGCTCCCGAGGTTGTGTCAAAACTCCGCGAGCGCCAACGGCGCGAAAATGTAATAGCCTGGGCCAACGGCCCAGGTGGGAAGCCAATCAAATTCCCGAGCGCTGAAAGCGCGTAATGATCGCGAGGGTGACCGTCTCCGCTCCGTGACCATGGCGCCTAAAAATCGTCTTGGAAAATCCGGAAACGCTTATGCAAACATCCAAATATCCATGCTGAGACGTATAATGACTGTGAGCCAACTTTCATTCGTCCATGAGGTGTATCCATGTTGCGTGCTCTACCAGTAATTCTCGCCGCCAGTCTTTTTGCGACCATGCCCGCTTGCAATGCGGCCACCGCTACCGTGGGCAAGGCATTACCGAACCCGGTCATCGACGCGCCGCTCGCCACCACTAAGGGCGAGCAGACCGCAGTTATCGCAGGCGGCTGCTTCTGGGGCGTACAAGCCGTGTTCGAACACGTTAAAGGAGTAATCAGCGTTAGCGCGGGCTACTCGGGAGGCGGCGCCGACACAGCTCATTACGAGATGGTCAGCGAAGGTAATACCGGGCACGCTGAGTCAGTCCGGATCAAATATGATCCGTCACGGATTTCTTATGGCCAGCTGCTCAAGGTGTATTTTGCGGTCGCTCACGATCCCACCGAACTGAATCGGCAGGGACCCGACACCGGCTCGCAATATCGCTCGGCCATCTTTTACAGCAACTCAGAGCAGAAGAGCATTGCCGACGCCTATATCGCCCAACTTAATAAAGCTGGAGTCTTCAAGCGGACGATCGTCACCCAGGTGGTTGGCCTCAAGGCCTTCTATGAAGCCGAGGCCTATCACCAAGACTACGCGGTCCATCATCCGGATGAGCCGTACATCGCAATCAACGATCTACCGAAGGTGGCAGAACTTCGTAAGCAACTTCCCGAGCTGTACGTCGGGAATTAGTTTCCGGCGGGTCAACAGCCAGGATCCCTGCCGGTGTGTGCTTAATTCTTTCGATATGGCTCCTTTTGCCCGCGGCGTGCCTGGTCATACGAATCGTAGATATTTGGACGCGAAAGCACCACGCGATACTCAGCCAACGCTTCGCTTCGCATGCCCGCAAGGTCGAAAGCTTGAGCCGCTCGCAAG
>WNFR01003189.1_pt1 | contig 17523 bp, 15 predicted proteins | sample 5400221 | NCBI WGS metagenome assembly WNFR01 (sample SAMN13153357, study PRJNA577476) | soil metagenome | isolation source: 40 cm soil under Madrone tree | place: USA:California | collected 2016-06-14
GTTGATTGCCAAGAGAAATCAGCGGAGCATACTTCCGACCGCGAATAAAGAACGATTCGCACGAATTCTGCAGGCGTTTACGGTTCGTCGTGACAATATCGCCATACCATATATGAACGTGATCCTGGAAATAACGACCCACCAGGTCATGTTTGTTGCCAACGCCATTCCGATCGATACGGTCGGAAGCCAACAAGATTCGTGCGCTTTCAATTCCTCCACAACAAACGATATAGAACCGGGCTCTCGCTGTTGCTCTTTTCCCGGAAAGGGTTTTGATCTCGACCCGCTCAACGCTTGTAGCTGCTTGGTTTGTAACTAATTCGGTTACATTGGCGTGCAAAATCACAGAAATATTACGCGCTTCTCTTAGCTCTTTACGGTATGTCGTTCCAAAATTGGGAGACGGACTCCACCGAGAACACTCTACGTAGAGCTTGTCTGGATCGAAGGCAAGGGGTTCTATTCCGGCGCGAGCACAAAGAGCCTGGTACGGGACGTTTGGACCTAGTTGAAGCACTCGCTCGGCCCGGTCATAGTACGGTTCGACGTCTTGCAGGGAAATGGGCCATCCGCTATTTGGCACCCAACTTCTTCTTTGGAAATCGAAGGCATTTAAGCGCAGATTCTGCCCTCCCCACGCTGTCGTTGATCCACCAAATGCCCTAACTCGTCCTTTTTCGATACCCGCGTGCGGCAGTCCGACCACTTCACTCTCATTCAGCTGCTGGATCATGGCCTCATTGTCGAGGCCACCGCCCTCTAGGACCACAACTGACAAATGGCTGCCCAGAAATTCTCTTGCGACAGTTATCCCCGCTGCCCCAGCACCAATGATGCAAATGTCGGCTCTGACGCAAGCCCCGTCGTCGAACTCATGCAAGTCTTTGATCATCTAGTCGTGTCTTTACTTTCTTCTAGAGCAGCCGACCGGCGATGCGATTCTCAGCGTAACACATCATATATAATTCAGTTTTTAGGCACGATATCGTGCACTTCCGGCAGCTTCGTTCCAAAACCAGTAGGTTGCGGTTTGAAATCAAAGATATTTTACAGCCGCAAGTCATCATACTCTTCGGGCGCTTCAACCCTCGCGAGCAGCAGATTTATTGATTGCCTGCGTCCACTGAGGGCAGTTTCGGACCTATCTCCTATCCCGCGATGCAGTGACGGGCGCAAAGAGGGCGGCAATTGAAAACGTAGTTCCTCCGGTGAATCCCTCGCGATTTTGTCAACGACAACGGAGTTGTTGATCCAGTGAAAATTACACACGGGACGCTTGGTGCGAGTATCGTTCTATCGTTCCCTCTAAGTCTTCCTCAAAGCGCGTAACGACTCGGAAAAAAGCGGATCAGTAAAACTCGGGTCGATTGCTCCATGACCTCGCGAATCACTACGCTGATGCTAAACTAAACCGCACAAGCAAGGGAAATCGGCTTGTGCTACTTTCATGGCAGGACAGACTATCCTGGCTTTATTCCAATGCCAATGACGGCGTTGATCTCACTCAACAACCCGCACGTGAGAAGGAGGAAGGTCATGAAGAGGATATTGCGCTTACTCAGTGAGCCTCGTAGAAAACGCCTTGCCTCAGCTGCAGTCAGAAACCAAGCAGAATTTTTGAATGCCCTGGGCGGAAATGCACAATTACATCGGTGGCTAAGGGGGCAGCGCACCTTTCAGTACTTTCAGAGCAGATATGATCTCTACGCCGATATACAGTCGAAAATTCTAGGGGAAGAATCAATCGACTACCTCGAATTTGGAGTGCGCTATGGCGATTCACTTTTCAAATGGAGCACGATAAATACCCATCCTAACAGCCGCTTTATTGGTTTCGATTCTTTCGAAGGAATCCCAGAAAATTGGGCTAGTGTTACCGGAGAGGCACCAAAGGGGTCGTTCTCTGTAGGGGGAGTGGTTCCCCAAACAAACGACAGCCGCATACGCTTTGTGAAGGGTTGGTTCAGAGACACCTTGCGGCCGTTTCTGCAAGAATTCAGCCCTCGCTCAAGGCTGGTTATCCATAATGACGGGGATTTGTTTTCATCCACGCTTTTTACGCTTGCCACGCTCGACCCGATCTTGCAAAGGGGTTCGATCCTGGTCTTTGACGAGTTTGCTAACCCACTGCATGAATGGAGAGCTTTCCAAGATTACTCCTCCGCCTTTGGGCGAACCTGCAAGGTGTTAGGCGCCGCTGGTGAGTATTACACTCAAGTAGCTATGGAAATCGAGTAAGGTTTGCGGAAAGAATGGCTGGTTGGGACACGAGGACCTCGGGCGGCCATCGGCCAGGCAGGTGGCAGGCAAAATGAGCGGCAGTGGAGTCCCAACCAGAGTATTGCTGCGTAGCCGTAAGACTTAAGGTAGTCTCGGTATCGAATCCAGGCTCTACGCTCCTGCTGCGGTCGCAGCGGTTTGATCCAAGATTGTTGCGGCACGACTCACTTCCGACGTACCAAAAATCACCAAGGGCGAATTCGTACTTGGCTCGACACCGCAGTATGCATAGTTGATGTTGATATTGACTTCGGCGAGCCTGAACGCAGCGCGTGCCAGTTCGCCAGGCCGGTTTGAAAGTTTGTATTGAACGACTTCTGCCTCCATGTAGATTATCCCATTCTGATCAAGGACTGACTGCGCTGCCGTGGGGTTGTCGGCCACGATGCACACGAGGATTGTTTTCTCTGAAGGGATCGACTGAAAAGCCATGATGTTTACACCGCGGTCCGCAAGTACCTGGCAGACTCTTCCGAGTGATCCCGGACGATTGTCCATGCGAACGCTCAATTCCTTGGTAATTGGCATGTTTGGGGACCTCCTTGGGAGCCACTTCTGGAACGTGTGATACATCTCTATTAGATCGCATGGTACAGAGGCTCGACGTGGTTGGTGCTCGAAATCTTACGTCTAGCACGTGGTTGACGCAAGAGGTCAGGTTGACAGAGGTCAGGCTGACAGCATGCGCTCTGGACAAATCAGTGTACAGCTGGCGGCACAGGAACGAAGTCAATTGGATGAATCGGGGTCACCCGGTCTTCTCCTGTTCCACACACGCTCGGCCAACTCAACTCAAAAAGTGGTCCTGCTTCATCCCTGACAGGGGAGAACACACCGGAGGATTGGGTGTATACTCCAGCTACCCGGAAAAGCAGGCTGGACATTCGGGAGAGGAGTTTCTCGCTGGAGAATAAGGATATTCAATTGAGCTCGGGCCGAGCGCTGGACCCCGGGGTTTCGGCGCGGCTCTCTGTTAGGGAGGGTGTCATGAAGCAGACCTTCGCTATCGCTATCGGAGGCGCGGCAGGCCAGGGCGTCGCCACGCCAGGCGACATTTTTGCAAAAATTTTCAGCCGGCGGGGCCTTAATCTGAATGCATACAACGCCTATCAATCCATCATTCGCGGCGGCCACACTCTTCTGACCATTCGAACGGGCACGGAGAAGGTCACCAACATGGGTGACCGGATCGACCTGCTCATTCCGCTCAACCAAGACACCATGGACCGCCACCTGCGGTTACTCACTGCCGGCGCTGCGTGCATCTACAATGCGGACACGATCAAGCCGGCCGCTGTCGTTGACGGCGTGCAGCTTTGTCCGCTTCCAGTTTCAGAGTTGGTGGACATCACAAGAAATAAGGTTGCACAGAACACTCTCGCGATCGGCGCTGGCCTGCAAATGATGGGTATCAGCTTCCAAGCGTTAGAGGACGTCCTTCGGGAGCAGTTCAAAAAGAAAGGCGAGGCCGTGGTGGCCGAAAACGCCGGAGTTGCGCGTGCCGGCTATGATTACGCCGCCGCGCATTTCACCCCCTTCGCGAATCCGCTTCCCAAGACGGAGAATCACTACGCGATCCTAAGTGGCAATACCGCGATGGCTATGGGTGGGGCGGCAGCAGGCGTGAAATTCTATTGCGCCTATCCGATGAGTCCCTCGACAGGCGTCCTGCATTGGATGGCGGCGCACGCGCGCAAAGCCGGAATCATGGTGCGGCAGGTCGAAGATGAGATCGGGGTGATCAATATGACGATCGGCGCAGCTCACGCCGGTGTCCGCGCCATGTGCGCCACGTCGGGCGGCGGATTTGCGCTGATGAGCGAGGGCCTGGGCATGTCCGCCATGATCGAAACGCCGGTGGTGGTCATCAACTGTCAGCGAGCAGGCCCATCTACCGGCGTTCCAACAAAGACCGAGCAGGGCGACCTCTGGCAGATGCTTGGCGCGGCGTTCGGCGATTATCCAAGGGTGATCGCTGCCCCGCTGGACATTGGTGATTGCTTCAAGCTCATTCCTGAGATGTTCAACCTCGTAGACCGCTTCCAGTGCCCGGGCCTCGTGCTCTGCGATCTGCTGCTGTCAGAAGGAAGACTTAGCGTCCATCCGAATGATCTGGATTTTAGCCCCTCCATCGATCGCGGCGAACTGATTACCGCCGCCAGCGGCAACATGACGAACACCGGGGTTAACAGCAACGGGGACTACAAGCGCTATCGGTTCACCGAGAGCGGCGTCTCACCACGCGCTATCCCAGGTGTGCCCGGCCACGTCCACACAGTTGCCACCGACGAGCACCAGGAGGATGGCATCTTGATTAGCGACGAGTTTACCGACCCGATCAAACGGCGTGCCATGATGGAAAAACGCATGCGCAAAGTGGCCGGCATTGAAGCCGCTGTCTCGCCGCCCGCGCTACTAGGTCCGCGCGATGCCGATGTGACCTTGATTGGCTGGGGTTCGACAAAAGGGGTTATCGAGGAGGCCTGTGAGATCCTCCATGAGCAAGGAATCTCGGCCAATCAGCTCCAGATCCGCTGGCTTGTGCCGCTGCATGGCGAGGCGATTCTCGATACTCTCAAAGACTCACGGCACACTATCATCGTGGAGAACAACTACAGCGGTCAGTTTGCGCGCTACCTGCGCAGCGAAACCAGTTTTGTGCCAAACGGCCACATTCGCAAGTATGACGGCGAACCATTCATGCCGCACCACATTGTGGAGGCGGTGAAGGAACAACGCGCCGGGCAGACGAAACTCTCCGTTCCCATGCACGAGATTATGGTCTGAGGAGGTGACGCACATGGCGACAGGGGTACAGCGTGTCGGACCAATGACCGTTGCGGATTTGAAAGGCAAAGTTGATCCCGACTGGTGTCCCGGATGCGGCGATTTTGGCGTGCTCGCGGCGGTACAAAAAGCCCTAGTCGAGCTGCACATACCCACACATAAGGTGGTTACAATTAGCGGCATCGGCTGTTCGTCCAATTTTCCCGGTTACATAAACACTTACGGAATGCACACCCTGCACGGCCGGGCCCTGGCGGTAGCCACGGGCCTGAAACTTGCCAATCACGAGCTGACTGTGTTGGTGACGGGCGGCGATGGTGACGGTTTCGGGATTGGTGGCAACCATTTTATCCACTCGATGCGCCGCAATGTTGATTTGCTCTACATCGTCATGGACAATCAGATCTACGGCCTTACGACGGGCCAGACGTCACCGACCAGCCGCATCGGCATGAAGACGAAAAGCATGCCTTTCGGCAACATCGAAGCGCCGCTCAATCCCATCTCCTTGGCGCTCGCCGCAGGCGCCACCTTCGTTGCCCGCGGCTTCAGCGGTGAGCAGAAGCACCTGACTGAGCTGATCAAGCAAGGTATCCTGCATCAGGGTTTCTCATTCCTGGACGTGTTCAGTCCGTGCGTCACTTATAATCACGACAACACCTACCAGTGGTTTCGTCCGCGCGTGAAGAAGCTCGAAGACAACTCCGCTCACGACTCGGCTGATTGGATGGCAGCCATGGAGAAATCTTTACTCTGGGGCGATGAGATTCCCATCGGAAAATTCTTCGAGCGCACTGATGTCCCCACGCTGCACGGCGCCGAGCCGGTGTTGAACGAGGGGCCTCTCGTTCATCGCGACCCGAAGGTGCCCTCGGAAATAGCCCGCTCCTTCATTGAAGAGCTAATGTAGCGCGGCGGTTGTGACCAACTCGCTGACGCCATAACGCCCCTACGAGTGCGCTGAAGAGGACGAAACGTTTGCAGCGACGTCGATAGGAGCAAACGTTTTGCGCATGCACATCAATACCACCATTTTTCGAGGGGGGAATTTGGCTGGGGCGGAAGGATTCGAAAATGAACCCCTTATGCTCAAAGACTCGCTAAAATCGCTGATTTCCAGCGTTCCCTACGATTTAGGACTCCCTCGTTGTAAGCGAGAGAAAGCGTCCTTAAGCGGTTTTATACTCTAATCGGTATTAAAACGGCAGTACGAAACGCAACACAGCACGACCCATCAGTCATTCCGGCGACGGCTCTAGCGATCATTTTCAAGCGCCTGGGAGAATTGCGGCGTGAACCGGAATGATGGTCGACAGCCGGAGAATCTCTTCGATGAAGGCACGCTGAACGAAATCTTCACTCCGCACTGGCTTCTCTCACCACCGGAACTTTTCTCGCCCATCGGAAGGCCCAGGACATCCCTACGATGGAGAGTATTGCCCCGATTGAGCGGTTTATTGCCGCTGATCATGAGGCGGGTGTATATTGACAGCGATTTGCAGGGCCCCCCGGAAAAAACCCAGTCAAAGACGGAATGGAGGAGAGGCGATGAAGAATACGCGCTGGCTAATGACCGTGGCCTTTTTGGTGGGATTGCTGATGCCCGCAACGGCACGGGCGCAGAGTCCGTTTGATGGGACATGGAAAGTGGATTTGAAGACGGCGAAATTCCCAGAAAAGCCGGACGTTTATTTGCTGCAAGACGGGATGTATCACTGCAAGACGTGTGTGCCGTCCGTGGACGTGAAGGCGGATGGGCAGGACCACGAAGTGAGCGGGCACCCGTACTACGACATGGTGAGCATCAAGGTTGCGGACGACCGCACCATCGAGGAAACCGACAAGAAAAACGGGAAAACGGTGGCGACTTCAAAGACGTGGGTATCGGCGGACGGGAATAGCTTGATGTTCGAGTTTACGGACAGCTCTGCCACGAACGCCGATCCCGTGACCGGCAAAGGCGAGGAGACGCGAGTGGCCAAAGGTCCCGCTGGAGCCCATGCGATTTCGGGCTCATGGCGAATGTCGAAGATGGATACTCTTTCAGACAACGCAATCTCGATTACCTACAAGGTTTCTGGCGATAGCTTGAGCATGAGCAATCCGACGGGACAAAGCTATACCGCGAAACTGGACGGGACGGAGGCGCCGTACAAGGGCGATCCGGGAACGACGAGTGTGTCGGTAAAGAAAGTGAACAAGAACACCTTCGAAGAGAGCGACAAGCGGGATGGGAAGGTGATCGCCGTGGCGCGCATAACGATCTCGGCGGACGGCAAGGCCCTGGCTGTGGCCGTGGAAGACAAGTTACACGGGACAAGCAGCCACTTCACCGCGACGAAACAGTAGGCTGCTAACGCGGCGTCGCCCCTGTTTTCTGAGCCATCACCGTTTCCTCGCTCAGTTGATACTTCGTTGTTAGAAGGGAAGATTGGCTGGGGCGGAAGGATTCGAACCTTCACCGTCCTCATTAACAGTGAGGTGTCCTACCAGTTGGACCACGCCCCAGCGGACGATCGCGGGCGAAGAACGGAAACCGCGCGATGTGGAGTAGCCTTCGCGGAAAAACCAGCGCGAAGTATCTCTTTAAGATACCACGAGGCCGACGCAGGCCCAACGGCGTGGCTGCAAAATTCTTTCAAAAAACCTGAATCAACTGCTGTGCGATGAGCATCAAAAACGCGGAGTCACAGGGTTTCGTGTGCTCCAAAATGAACGGAACGTGTGAACGAAGAGAACGAAAATAATTAATAAAATGAATTGCGGCGTGCAGTTGCAATTCGAAAAGATTTGTAAGAAACTATCGCGTCATATTGAAGCCGAGAAAAGCGCCGACTCGGTAACTGAGGGTGGATTCTCCTGTATTCGGTCCCTTCGTGGAGACCCCGCCACGGCGCAACGCGAACATGGCCCAAATTTTTCACCGCAGCACGAATTTTATCTCCAGGTTTAGTCTGTTTTCAGGAATTTTCCTGGCAGGTCTGGCCCTGACTGCGGTGCTGGGGCTAGCGCGTTCGCCTTATTTTACGCGGCAAAACGTGGTGCGCACGCAGCCGGTGCAATTCAGCCACAAACATCATGCCGGCGATGACGGAATTGATTGCCGCTACTGTCATACCTCGGTTGAAACGTCGGCGACGGCTGGAATTCCTCCCACCAAAACCTGCATGAGCTGCCATTCGGTGCTCTTCAATAACGTCGGTTACCTGGAACCAATTCGCGAAAGTTACCGGACGGACACTTCGATTCAATGGGTGAAGGTGCATCGGCTGGCGGATTACGTGTATTTCGATCACAGCATTCATGTAAGCAAGGGAGTAGGCTGCTCGACGTGCCACGGCAGCGTGGACCAGATGCCGTTGATGTTCCAGGCAAATTCGTTGCTGATGGAATGGTGTGTGAAGTGTCATCGCGATACGGAGATGGCGTTGCGTCCATTGGACAAGGTTTACGACATGACGTGGACGCCTGCGGCAAATCAATCAGAGATCGGCAAGCAACTTCAAAAAGAACGAAATATTCGGAGCACGCTCGAGCTGACAAGCTGCTCGACGTGCCATCGTTGATGGACGGTATGAGCGATCACGAGCAAAAAAGCTCAGGGTTTGTAAAGCAAACTCTGAAACCCAACCGCGACGTAGACAATCACCCGCCAACTGCGCAAGAGCGGGAGTTGCGGGAATATCCGCTCGATCTGGCTGCGGTGCGGAAAAAGCTCGCGGACAAGCAAGGAAAGCAGTATTGGCGGACGCTGGAAGAACTTTCTGAAGATCCGCACTTCACGGATTTGATGCACCGGGAATTTCCGCGGGCGGCTTCGGAATGGGACGAATCGGTTGACCGGCGGGATTTTTTGAAATTGATGGGAGCGTCGCTGGCGCTGGCCGGGATGGCGGGATGCGGGAAGCCGGACGAAGAATTTGTTGTTCCATACGTGAAGCAGCCTGACGGCATGGTGCTGGGCAAGCCGCAGCACTATGCCACCGTGATGCCATTTGGCGGAGATTCGTTAGGATTGCTGGTGGAAAGCCACGAAGGGCGACCGACGAAAATTGAAGGAAATCCGGAACACCCGTCGAGCATGGGAGCGACGGACATGTTTGCGCAAGCGGCGGTGCTGGATTTATACGACCCGGACCGTGGCAAAACCACGGTGAGCATGGGCGAACTGGGCACCTGGGAGAGTTTTCAAGCGGAGGCGCAGGGGCTGGCGACTTCACAAAAAGCGGTGAACGGAGCGGGCCTGCGGATTTTGACCGGGAATCTTACGTCGCCAACGCTGGCCGGACAGATTGAGGCAGTCCTGAAGCTGTATCCGCAAGCGAAGTGGCACCAGTGGGAACCCGTCGCGAGCGATGGAGCGTTCGAAGGGGCAAAACTGGCGTTTGGACGGCCGGTGAATTCGGTATATCGCCTGGACAAGGCGAACGTCGTTGTTTCGCTGGACTCTGATTTCATGACCAGCGGGCCGGGCCACGTTCGTTACATGAAGGATTTTTATCGGCGAAGGAACTTGACCGGTTCGAATGATGAAATGAATCGGTTGTACGTAGTTGAGCCGACGCCAAGCGTGACCGGCGCCGCTGCTGACAACCATTTGCCGCTGCGTTCGAACGATGTGGAATTGTTTGCGCGGGCGTTGGCCGCAAAGATTGGACCGGGGGGAGCGGCGACGGCTCCGGCCGGTTCTGAAAAGTATTTGGATGCGGTGGCGTCCGACCTGTTGAGGCATCGGGGTGCCGGTCTGGTGATTGCGGGTGAACAACAGTCCGCAGCGGTGCACGCGCTTGCGCACTTGATGAATGAGCTGCTCGGAAATGCCGGAACGACGGTTTACTACACCGAACCGGTGCTAGCGAATCCCGTGAATCACATGGAATCGCTGCGCGATCTTTGCGCGGACATGGCCAAGGGCAAAGTGGATCTGCTGCTGATTCTTGGCGGAAATCCGGTGTACGACGCTCCGCACGATTGGGATTTCGTGTCGAAGCTGAAGAAGGTACACACGATTGTGCACCTGGCCTCGCACGACAATGAGACCAGCGAATACGCGCAATGGTACATCCCGGAAGCGCACTTCCTGGAAATGTGGGGCGATGCGCGGGCATTTGATGGCACATACAGCGTGATTCAGCCCCTGATTGCGCCGCTGTACCGAGCGCACACGGCGTTCGAAGTGCTTGCCGCGTTTACGGGCAAGTCCGGCGTGACGGCGTACGACACGATCCGCGAAGGCATGAAGAAAATGCCGGGCGGAGCGGACGCGGAGAAGTTCTGGCGGAAATCGCTGAACGATGGATTTGTGGCGGGATCGGCATTGGCTCCGCTGAATGTGAGCGCGAAGGTGAATGTTGCGAGTCTGCCGGCGGCGAAAACGACGGCAGAGATGGAATTTTTGTTCCGGCCAGACCCGACCGTTTACGACGGGCGTTTTGCAAATAATGGCTGGTTGCAGGAACTGGCCAAGCCGATTTCGAAAATTGCCTGGGATAACGCGGCGTTGATGAGTCCGGCGACGGCGGAAAAACTCGGCGTGACGCACAAAATCATGTCACGCGGCGGCGAGCATGGGCAAGTGCGCTCGGCCGTAGTGGATATTGAACTTTCGAACAGCAAAGTGACGGCGGCAGCCTGGGTGATGCCCGGTCAGGCCGATGGCGTCGTGGTGCTTCCACTGGGATATGGACGGCAAAAGGCCGGATATAGCGGTTCGAACAAGGGATTCAATGCGTATGCGGTGCGGGTTTCCGATGCGCTGTGGACTGCGAGCGGCGGCAAAGTGACAGTAACCGGCGACGATTATCCGCTGGCTTGCACGCAGTATCACCACAACGTGGAAGGCCGGAAGATTTTGAGTACGGCGACGCTCGAGTAATACAAGAAGAATCCGGACTTTGCGAGAGAGCACGACGAGACGCCACCAAAGGATCTATCGCTCTATAAAGATTTTCAGGATTTGGGTTATTACCAGGGCTATAAGTGGGCGATGGCCATTGATACCACGAAATGCAATGGCTGCAATGCGTGCGTGGTGGCTTGCCAGAGCGAAAATAATATTCCCGTGGTCGGCAAAGATCAGGTGATGCGGGGCCGCGAGATGCATTGGATCCGCATCGACCGCTATTACGAGACCGGATTGCAGAGCGAGCAAGATACGGCGGCGGAAAATGCGGCGCTGGCAAATCCCAAGACTTATTTTCAGCCGGTGCCGTGCCAACAGTGTGAAAACGCTCCGTGCGAACAGGTTTGCCCGGTGGGGGCGACAGTCCACAGCGCGGAAGGCCTGAACGACATGGTCTATAACCGCTGCATCGGGACAAGGTATTGTTCGAACAATTGCCCCTACAAAGTGCGGCGATTCAACTTCCTGCGCTTTCAGGATTGGGAAACGCCTTCGTTGAAACTGATGCGCAATCCGGAAGTGACCATCCGCAGCCGCGGAGTGATGGAAAAGTGCACGTACTGCGTGCAGCGCATCAATAATGTGCGGATTACGGCGGAACGAGAAGGCGAAAACGGCGCGAGCCGGGAAATTCGCGACGGCGAAATTGTGACTGCATGTGAGCAGGCTTGCCCGTCGGACGCAATCGTATTTGGAAATGCCAATGATCCGAATAGCCGTGTTTCGAAATTGCGGGCGCAGCAGCGCAATTACAACTTGCTGGGTGAATTGAATGCGCGTCCGCGGACGACGTACCTGGGCGCGGTGCGGAATCCGCACCCGGACCTCGCAGCTGCGGAAAAGAAGGAGCCGGCATGAGCGCCGGGGACCCACCTGTGAACTCGCCGGAAATCCCCCGGCTGGCGCGCGTAATCGAGCCCGGACATAGCTACGGCTCGGTAACCAACAAGATCGCGTCGATCGTATTGACGCGGCCGATTTCCGTTGGCTGGCTCGCAGGGTTCAGCATCGCCTTCACGCTGATGATGGTGCTGATGATTTCGATTGCGTGGCTGATCACCAAGGGCGTCGGAATCTGGGGTATTAACATTCCGATCGGCTGGGGCTTCGCGATCGTCAATTTCGTCTGGTGGATTGGTATCGGTCATGCAGGAACGTTGATTTCGGCGATATTGTTCCTGTTGAATCAGAAGTGGCGCACTTCGATTAATCGGTTTGCGGAAGCGATGACGCTGTTCGCGGTGGCGTGCGCGGGTATTTTTCCATTAATCCACACGGGCCGCCCGTGGATGGCGTACTACATGTTCCCGTACCCGAGCACGATGGGAATCTGGCCGCAATTTCGCAGTCCATTGATATGGGACGTGTTTGCGGTTTCGACCTACGGAACGGTATCTTTGTTGTTCTGGTTTGTGGGATTGCTTCCTGACCTGGCAACGTTGCGGGATCGCGCGACGAACAAGCCGGCACAGATTATTTACGGAATGCTGGCAATGGGATGGCGCGGGTCAGCGCGGCACTGGCACCGCTACCAGTCAGCGTATTTGCTGTTGGCAGGGCTGGCAACGCCGCTGGTGTTGTCCGTGCATAGCGTCATAAGCTTCGACTTTTCGATTGCCATCGTTCCCGGATGGCACACCACAATTTTTCCGCCGTATTTCGTTGCCGGCGCGATTTATTCCGGCTTTGCAATGGTGCTGACGATTGCGATTCCGCTGCGCGCAGCGTACGACCTGGAAGACTTCATCACCATGCGCCACCTGGAGAATATGGCAAAGGTGATGCTCGCGACCGGGCTGATTGTCGCGTACGGCTACTTCTTCGAATTTTTCATGTCGCTCTACAGTGGCAACAAGTTCGACGTTTTTCTGGTGCAGCAGCGATTGCATGGACCTTACTCGTCGTATTACTACGCGCTGATTCTGTGCAACATACTGACACCACAATTGCTTTGGATCCAAAAAGTCCGGATGAATGTTGCGGCGCTGTTCGTGATGTCGCTCGTCATTAACGTGGGTATGTGGCTGGAGCGGTTTGTGATCGTGGTGATCAGTCTGACGCGGGATTTTATGCCCAGCGCGTGGGGACGGTATCAACCGACATTCTGGGACTGGAGCACGTTCATCGGAACGCTAGGCTTGTTCGTGTCGCTGCTGTTCTTGTTTGTGCGCGGCTTGCCGGCGATATCCATTGCGGAAATGCGTGAACTTGTGGCCCACACTTCCGAGGATCACGAATGAACCTGCCACAACCCCATCTCTACGGATTGCTAGGCGAATTCGATTCGCCGAAGCAGCTAATGGACGCTGCGAAAAAGGTTCGCGAAGCCGGGTACCGCCGTATTGATGCGTTTGTGCCGTTCCCGGTGGAAGGGCTCTCGCAGGCGCTCGGGCTTGGGCGGAAGCACGATCTTGTGCCCGTGCTGACGCTGGTTGGCGGACTTGGCGGCGGACTGACGGCATTCTTTTTCCAGCTCTGGGCGAATGTGTCGTCGTATCCGATGGACATCGCCGGCCGCCCGCTGAACAGCTGGCCGGCGTTCATTCCTGTGACGTTCGAACTGACGATTTTGGGTGCATCGCTTTCCGCGGTTTTTGGAATGCTGGCATTGAACAAGCTGCCGCAGCCGCATCATCCGTTGTTCAATATCGAACGGTTCAAGCGCGCATCGAACGACAAATTCTTTTTGTGCATCGAATCGCACGATCCGAAATTCCACCTGAAAGAAACGGCGCGCTTTATGCAAAGCGTCAATGCCCAGCACGTGACGGAGGTGCGCGATGAAGATTAGCGCGGCTCTGTTTGTGGGCGCGGCTTGTTGCGCGTTGGCGATTTCCGGATGCGACTATTCGCTGCGGCAGGATATGGCCAACCAGCCGTATAACCGGCCGCTTTCGCCGAGCGATTTTTTCGCTGACGGACGTTCCGAGCGGCCGCTGATCGAGAACACGGTTGCGCACGGCGCGCCCGAAAACGACGTTTACAACGTGGCCAAGGATTACGCAGGATATCCGCTGCTGGTGAATGAGAAACTTTTGCAGCGCGGCGAGGAACGGTACAAAATATTTTGCGCGCCTTGCCACGGATTGCAGGGAGATGGCAACGGAATGGCGGCCGTGCGCGGAATGAAGCATCCGCCCAGCTACCATATAGACCGCTTGAGACAGGCGCCGAACGGATATTTTTACGACGTGATGAGCAACGGTTTTGGCGCAATGTACAGCTATTCAGAGCGCATTCCGCCGACCGACCGCTGGTCGATCATCGCGTATGTGCGTGCGCTGCAATTGAGCCGTAAGGCCAAGACGAGTGACCTGCCGGAAAGCTTGCGGCAGAAATTGGCGAACAGCGGGAAATCTTCTGGAGGAGCGAAGGAATGAGTGCGCAGGAATACAAAGCGCCGGATAGCGTAGGGCGGCTGGAGAAGCGCGCGCTGGTGGTGGGAGTGCTGGGGCTGCTGGTGTCTATCATCGGATGGATCACCAAGCCCGAAGATTTTTTTCGGTCGTACCTGGTGGCGTTTTTGTTGGTGCTGGGTTTGTCACTGGGCTCACTCGGCCTCTTGATGTTGCAACACTTAACCGGCGGGGATTGGGGAATCCTGATTCGGCGTCCGCTGGAATCCGCGACGCGGGTGCTGTGGCTGGTGGTTGCGTTTTCCGTTCCGCTGGTCTTTGGCATGAAGTACCTCTACACCGCGCACACCGTGGGCGGCGAAACGCGAATCGGCTGGCTTAATCCTCCGCCAGTTGGACACGAAGGCGCGCTTTCTGACCTGCAACAAAAATACCTGACGCACAATTTCTTTCTGCTGCGACTGGTGATCTATTTCGTAATCTGGATAGGGTTGATGTGGTGGTTCAACCGAATGTCGCAACAGCAAGACGTCGATCGGGACGATCGGGCCTTGCGCGCGCGATTTAAGTTCTGGGCGGGCCCGGGAATTATTCTTTATGTTTTTGCGATGACCTTTGCGGCGATCGACTGGTCCATGTCGCTTTCACCCCATTGGGCATCGACAATTTACGGGTTCTTGTTCGTCGCGGGGCAGGCGATTTCCGCCATGTCGCTGATGATCATCACGGTGGTGATGTTCTCGCGCAGCGAACCTTTTTCCCACATCATCCAAAAACGCCATTTGCACGACTTGGGAAAACTGCTGTTCGCTTTCAATATGTTATGGGCGTACTTTTCGTTTTCGCAATTGCTGATTATCTGGTCTGGCAACCAACCGGAAGAAATCACGTTTTACAAATCGCGGCTGAATGGGTCATGGGGAGTTGTGGCGGCAATGGTGCTGGTGCTGCATTTCTTCATACCGTTTTTTGCGTTATTGTCGCGCGATGTGAAGCGCAACCAGTCCGTGTTGCCGAAGATTGCCATGTGGCTGATCGCGATGCGGTTTCTGGATATTTTCTGGCTGACGCGCCCGGAATTTACCTATCACGCGCTGCCGACGTTGTGGGATATTGCCGCGATTCTGGCACTGGGCGGAATCTGGTTATGGTTTTTCGCCGTGCAGTTGAAACAGCAGCCATTGCTGCCACTGGGCGAACCGAAACTCGCGGAGGCTATCGCGAATCATGAGCACTGAGAAAATTAATAGCGGCCCCGGCACGGGCGACGACGCTCCGTTCAACGAGAGCGTGACATTTGAGCCGCGCGACATTAATGTCGCCACCGTCGCGAAGCAACTGATTTATCTCGGACTCACAATAGTGATCGCGCTGGCGATTTGCGTGCCGGTTCTGAAATTTCTAACTGGTGTGGCCGCCGAAAGCGATACGCCAATGGCTCCCGTGCGCGCGGAGATGAGCGCGGGCGATCGCGAGCGCATGTCACTGCCTCCCGAACCGCGATTGCAGGGAGTTCCGGGACACACAGCGGACGCGCAACAGGACTTGCGCGATAAAGTCGCAGCAGACACAGCGGCGAATGAATCGATTAGCTGGGTGGACAAGGCCAACGGGATCGCGAAGATTCCTGTCAGCGAGGCCATGAAAATCATCGCGGAAAAAGGCGGCGCGACATCTTCCCCTGGCGCAGCTGCTGCCAAGGGTTCGAAGGGCGCGCCGGCACAGGGAGAAAAGAAGCCATAACGGTTATGGACAAGTTGCGTTCCATTATCGGCGCCGGAATCCTGCTTTTTGCGGGAGCGCGCGGCTTTGCTCAGGCCGTGCCGGATAACACCGGACAAGCGTCATCGAGCATGCCCGCAATTCTGCAGAATGTGACTTTCCGGCCGGAATTGAATGCCCAAATGCCGCTGGAAACCGCGTTCACGGATGAATCTGGAAAGAGCGTGCAGCTTGGACAGTATTTCCATCAACAGAAACCAGTCCTGCTGGCATTTGTCTACTACGGTTGTCCGATGTTGTGCACGCAACTGGAACAGGGCGTAGTCGGGTCTTTGCGGATGCTCTCGTTTAATCCGGGCCGGGACTATGACGTGGTTTTTGTGAGTTTTGACGATCGCGATACAACGGAAATGGCCGCAGCGAAAAAGAAAACCTCGCTGGAGCACTTTCGCCGGCCGGAAACCGCTGCGGGATGGCATTTTCTGACGGGCTCGAAGGAATCGATTGCCACGGTCACCAACGCCGCGAATTTTCATTTTAATTTCGATACGAAAAACAATCTTTTCGCGCATGCCAGCGGAATCATGCTGTTGACTCCGAATGGCCGGATTTCGCGTTACTTCTATGGAGTGGAATTTCCCGGGCGCGATTTGCGATTGGGGCTGGTGGACGCATCGCAAGGGAAGATCGGAACGCCGGTGGACAAGATGCTGTTGTTCTGCTTCCAGTACGATCCTTCCACGGCACGATATAGCGCGACTATTTTGAGCATTATGCGGCTGATGGCGGTAGCGACAGTTGCGGGGCTGCTGCTGATGATTTTAATTTTCCGCAGGCGTGACAAACGTACGGCGCAAACGAATTTGAGCCACCAAGGAGCGGATTGATCGTGCAGTCGCAAATGCCATTATCTCCGGAGCAAGCCTCTAACTTCGCTCCGCAAGTGGACAATCTGGTTTATTTCATGATTGCCGTGTGTGTTGATCTGTGCTGCGGTGACTTATTTTATTTTCAAATATCAGCGCAAGACACCGGATGAAATCGGAGTGCCCATCCATGGAGATTTACGTCTGGAGATAGCCTGGATTGTGCTGCCATTCCCGCTGTTGTTGGCCATGTTTGGATGGGGTGCGGCAATTTATGTGGACTACCGGCACACTCCTACGAACACTCTTGATATTTATGTGATTGGCAAGCAGTGGATGTGGAAACTACAACAACCCGATGGGCGCAAAGAAATCAACGAATTGCACGTGCCGGTCGGCCGCAACGTGCGACTGATTATGGGCAGCGAAGATGTGATCCACGATTTTTCCGTGCCTTCGTTCCGGGTGAAAATGGATGTGGTGCCCGGGCACTACAACACGATGTGGTTTCGGCCGACCAAGGTTGGAAAATACCACTTTTTCTGTTCGCAGTATTGCGGGACCGATCATGCGGCAATGGGAGGCTGGGTTACGGTAATGGAGCCTG
>WNFR01006160.1_pt1 | contig 17521 bp, 15 predicted proteins | sample 5400221 | NCBI WGS metagenome assembly WNFR01 (sample SAMN13153357, study PRJNA577476) | soil metagenome | isolation source: 40 cm soil under Madrone tree | place: USA:California | collected 2016-06-14
CAAAGCTGTGTGGGAGTTTTGGACCCCAATTGGACCCTGAAAGAAAAATCGGGAGTTAGCGTGGTCACTAACTCCCGATACATAAAACAGAAATTGGTTGCGGGGGTAAGATTTGAACTGACGACCTTCGGGTTATGAGCCGGATAAAACACTAGCCCGTCTTTGCTTCTCAACGATTTACGTATGTGTTGGACTACCAGATTCACTGGTGTTCTTCCGTAGTTTGTTCCCAATTTGTTCTCGATTTGTTCCCAGTTTCGGGGAATGAACCCCTGTTATGAGACAAAGAATTGGGTGCACATGTAGATCTTGAATTCAGTTTTCGATAATGGCGACGGCGGTCTTCATCGATTGTTATACAATCCGTTCTTGAGCCTGATTAAGTCAAAGAAACGCGTCGCTGACCATGGGGAAGTGTTTACTCCTGAGTGGATGGTCGAGGCGATGCTCAACCTCGTGAAGGGCGAAACCGAGCGAATCGATTCCCGCTTCCTCGAGCCAGCATGCGGCAGCGGTAACTTCCTGTTCCTGGTTCTGCAACGAAAGCTAGGTGCCGTTGAACTCAAGTTCGGGAAGTCCGATTTCGAGAAACGGCACTATGCGCTGCTAGCACTGATGTGCATCTACGGTATCGAGCTGCTGGCGGACAACATCGCCGAGTGTCGCGCGAACCAGCTCGAAATTTTCGCCGACTATCTGAACCTGAATGAATCGGACGACCTGTACCGCACCGCGTCCTACGTGCTGTCGCAGAACCTCGTCCATGGCGACGCGCTAACGATGCGCACACACAGCGGGCAGCCTATCACGTTTGCCGAATGGGGCTACCTCGGCAAGGGCAAGTTCCAGCGGCGCGACTTCCGCTTCGACGCTCTCACCGCCGCATCGGCTTTCAGCGCGGAGGGTTCGCTCTTCGCTCATTTAGGCAAGCATGAAGTCTTCACGCCGACCAAGACCTACTCGCCGATGACGGTGGCCGAACTGGCCACCGCCGCGCGCGATAGCACGCCGAAGGAGGCCGCATGAGCACGCAGGCTAGTTTTGCGTTGCGCGGGCGCAACCCGGATGTGCTGACGTGCATCGCGAACCTCTCGAACGACGAGGTGTTTACGACGCCCGAGTTTGCGAACCGGATGCTGGACGCGCTAAGCGAGGCATGGGCGGCCGACCACAAGGGCGCGAATATCTGGGCTGACAAGACGGTGAAGTTCCTCGACCCGTTCACGAAGTCGGGTGTATTCCTGCGCGAGATCACCAGCCGCCTCACGAGAGGATTGGCGGCCGAGGTTCCGGATCTCGAAAATCGTGTTGATCAAATTCTGACCAAGCAGGTGTTCGGGATCGGGATTACATATCTTACGAGCCTGCTGGCGCGCCGGAGCTTGTATTGCTCAAAGCACGCGACTGGCAGGCACTCCATCGCGAAATCTGTCACAAGTGACGATGGAAATATCTGGTTCCAGCGCACCGAGCACACATGGGCAGATGGCAATTGCAAGTATTGCCGGGCAAGCCAGAAGACGTTCGAACGCGGCGAAGGGCTCGAAACCCACGCTTACGCGTTCATTCACACCGACGACATCAAGACTCGCATCAACGAGTTGTTTGGAGGCGATATGCAGTTCGACGTGATAATTGGCAACCCGCCGTATCAGATCACGGGAGGAGGTGGAGGAACGAACGACTCGCCGATCTACGACCTATTCGTTCGACAAGCCATGCGATTGGAGCCGAGATTCCTCAGCATGGTTATTCCATCAAGGTGGATGGCTGGAGGCCGCGGGCTTGGCGAGTTCCGCGCCGCGTTTCTCAGCGACCGGCGCGTGCGCACCCTAGTTGATTATGAGAACGCGAAGGATGTGTTCCCCACTGTAGGGATTGGTGGCGGAATTTGTTATTTCCTTTGGGACCGCGAACAACCTGGGCTGTGTGAGTGCGTATATCACCGAAATGGCGCGACGATCGGGCCGTATCCGCGCACTCTGGACGAGTTCGATGTCTTCGTGCGTGACAAGCGGTCTGTAGACATCCTCCACAAGATACTGGCGGCTAGCGAGCGGCCGTTTGAGGAGCTTGTCAGCGGAGATACACCGTTCGGTTTGGCGACGAACTTCTCGGACTATGCCCGGGACGTGGTGCCAAAGCACGGACAGCTCCGGCTCTATGCCAACGTCGGTACAACAAGAGTCCGCGGCGCCATGGCCCGGAAAACGATCAGCAAGAACTCGCACTTGATTGATGTATGGAAGTTGTTCCTCCCGGTAGCCGGCTCTGGCCGAGAGCGAGAGAGAAGCGGAGTGGACTTGGTGCTAGGCCCGCCGATAATCGGTGAGCCAGGTTCCGTCTGTACTCAAACCTACCTCGTCGCCGGTCCTCTGAGTTCGAAGGTCGAGGCACAGAGCGTCGAGTCGTATTTGCGAACGAGACTCGCCCGGTTCCTTGTTTCGCTACGAAAGCCGGCCCAACACGTCTTCCGCAGCATGTACCGCTGGGTCCCCGTACTGCGATGGGATCGGACCTGGACCGATGCGGACCTCTACAAGAAGTACCGCATCACGAAGGACGAGATCGCGTTCATCAACAGTATCATCCGTCCGATGGGCGAGGGTGATGAGTAAGACCATCGAGGAGATCCTCGCGCCCAAGCCGGAAGCCCGTCCACGCATCTACGCCTACTCCATCGACGACAAGGCGCACACAGGTCTCCTCAAGGTCGGGCAAACGACGCGCGACGTGAAGCAGCGCCTCGCCGAACAGCTCAAGACCGCCGCCATCAAGAACTATCGCGTAGAGCTGGACGAGCCCGCCGAGCGCGTCGACGGCGGCGTCTTCTCCGATCACGATGTGCGCGCGGCGCTCGTCAGGAAGGGCTTCGAGAACACCGAATTGGAGTGGATGCGGTGCACGGTCAAGGACGTAAAGACCGTGCTCACCGAACTCCGCAAGGGGCAGCGATTTACCGGCACGCATCACGAGGCGTTCCGGATGCGCCGCGAACAGGCCGAAGCGGTGAACGTGACGCACGCCTACTTCCTATCGCGCTGGGCGGAAGACATGCGCGCCGTCCCGCGATTCCTCTGGAATGCGAAGATGCGCTTCGGCAAAACCTTCACCACCTACCAGCTGGCAAAGAAGCTAGGCGCCAAACGTGTGCTGGTGGTGACCTTCAAGCCCGCCGTCGAGGACGCGTGGCAGACCGATCTTGAAAGTCATGTGGATTTCGACGGGTGGCAATACCTCTCGCGCAACTCCGAAAGCGACCCAAGGAATGTCCCCGCCAAAAAACCGCTCGTCTATTTCGGTTCATTCCAGGATTTGCTCGGCCGCGACGCGGTAGGCAACATCAAGCCCAAGAATGAATGGGTTCACAAGATGAAGTGGGACCTTGTGGTCTTCGATGAATACCACTTCGGCGCTTGGCGGGAGACTGCCAAGGAGCTATTCGAGGGCGAGGAAGAGGCGGTTGCGAACAAGGAGGAAAAGCTTGAATACACCGCTGGGCTGGGAGAGGTAAATGAGGACCTCACCATTCTGTCGCAGAAAGAAACAGAGTTCCTCCCCATCTCAACCAGGGCCTACCTCTACCTCTCTGGCACACCTTTTAGGGCACTCGCCACGGGAGAGTTCATTGAGGAAGAAATTTTCAATTGGACATATACCGACGAGCAGCGCGCCAAGGAAAAGTTCGCCGCCAAGCACCCCGGCACGTGGAATCCCTACGGCGCGCTGCCCCGGATGCACCTGCTGACCTATCAGATGCCGGACGAGCTGCTGGCAATCGCGAGCGACGGGCAGTTCAACGAGTTTGATCTCAACGCATTCTTCGAGGCTTCAGGCACGGGCGCCAAAGCGCAGTTCAAGCACAAAAACGACGTGCAGAAGTGGCTGGACATCATCCGCGGCGGATACACGCCCAAGAGTGTGGAGTACCTAAAGACCGGCACCCGTGCGCCGTTTCCGTATTTGGATGTGCAAATGCTCCCTTATCTTCAGCACTCGTTCTGGTTCCTACCCAACGTCGCAGCCTGCCATGCGATGGCGAACCTGCTGGCCGAGAAGCACAACACCTTCTGGCGCGAGTACGACGTTGTCGTCGCAGCCGGTGCATCGGCAGGGATCGGGCTCGACGCGCTGCCGCCTGTGCGCAACGCCATCGGGAGCGGGTTCGAGAGCAAGACGATTACACTCTCTTGCGGCAAACTCACCACCGGGGTGACAGTGCCACAGTGGTCATCCATTCTCATGCTACGCAATCTCAAGTCGCCGGAGACTTACTTTCAGGCTGCGTTTCGCGTGCAGTCGCCGTGGTCCATCAAGAACCCGAACGGCGACAACCCGAACGAGGAGGAGATCCTTAAGCCCAATTGCCTCGTGTTCGACTTCGCCCCCACACGCGCGCTGCGGCAGCTCTCCGAGTACGCAATCGGCCTGTCGCCCAGCGAACCCGGAGAACGCGGTCAGGGATCTCGTGTCTTTTCTACCTGTCCTGGCCTACGACGGCGCGAACATGGTGCAGGTCGACGCGGGCGGCATTCTCGATATTGCGATGGCCGGCACATCGGCCACCCTGCTCGCCCGCAAGTGGGAGAGCGCGTTGCTTGTGAATGTGGACAACGACACCCTGCGCCGCGTCCTCGACAACCCCGAGGCGATGGCAGCTGTGGAGCGGATCGAGGGCTGGCGTTCGCTGGGCGACAACATCATCGAGACCATCATCAACAAGAGCGAGAAGGTGAAGGAGCTCAAAAATAAGGCCAAGGGCAAAGACCTGACGGCAAAGGAGCAGAAGCAGCTCACCGAGGAAGAAAAGGAATACAAATCAAAGCGCAAGCTCGTCCAGGAGAAGCTGATCAAGTTCGCCACGCGCATCCCTGCGTTTATGTACCTGACAGACTTCCGCGAGAACACGCTGCAGGATGTCATCACAAAGCTCGAGCCAGACTTGTTTCTGGCCGTCACCGGGCTCACTGTAAAGGACTTCCATTTGCTCGTGAGCCTTAAGGTATTCAACACCGAGCAGATGAACCAGGCCGTCTTCGCCTTCCGTCGGTACGAGGATGCTTCGCTACGCTACACGGGAATCGAGAGCCACGAGGGGCTCACCCACTACGGGCTCTACGACACAGTGGTGGGGAGGGAGTAGAACCTGTCCCGGCGAGACATCACCCTGAAGCTCTATTCACGTCTAGGTACTCGGTTCGCGAAATTTCCGAGTCGGAACTGTGGTGATGGGGTTGCCAGCAATCGCGGCGAGGTCCATGCCAAAGCCGTCTGCGCCCAAGGTAAGAGCAGAAACGCTAAGTAGAAGCCATCTCATAAATGCTCGCACATCGCGGAAACGACAGCACTTACGAAGTGAAACTGTCGAAACTCAGCCAAATCATCACTTTCCGCCGGTTGCCCCTGCACAGGTTTTGTGGTTTTTCTGCCACAGAGCCATTTATTCGTCAATGTTTGTTCCCAAGTTGTTCCCAATTGGTTGGGGTGAACCCCTAAACTGTCACAAAAACTTTGGGCACACCTGCAGTGATCATTCCGTCGCAGCGTCATTACGCTTAAAGGGGCCCCGGACGTACTTGCCGGAACGATCGATGTAGCCCACGCCTGTGTCCTTGGTCTGCACCTGAGCCAATCCGTTATGGAACGGCTTGACGTTCCAGAATTCCTGAGGTGCGATCACGATTTTTCCCGCCGCATCGATGTAGCCCCATTTCTCTCCGATCTGGACGGCGGCTAGCCCTTCAGAAAAACCATACGTGAGGTCGAACTGTGGCGGTATGACGGTCTTTCCGTTACGGTCGATGAAACCGTATTTTTTCCCGAATAGCCAGCGTGACAGACCGTCCGTGAAATCGCCCCACGCCGAGGCGCAGTCTTGCTGTCCCCCAGGGGCGGGCGGACGGAGAACTATGTCGCCCCTCTTATCGATATAGCCGCAATCCTTCTTTCGGTTTACTGGCGCGAGCCCGAACTGAAAGCTGCTGGCCCAATCAAAGCGCGGGGAAATCGCCCAATTGCCAGACTTGTCAACGTAGCCCCACCCCGTATCGCCAGATTCAGACTCCGTAGCCGCCGCCAAGCCCTCAGAGAATGGGTACACATACGTGAATCGCGCCGGTATGACGAGCTTTCCACTCTTGTCGATGAAGCCTTTGCGTGGCGGAATAGCCTTATCCTCGACTTCGATCATCGCCAAGCCATCGTGGAATGCTGATTCTTCACCGCTGCTATCACTGAGCATGCGGCCAGAGTTCGGAGGGATGGTGATCTTGCCCTTTTGGTCGATGTAGCCCCAGCGTCCGTCATAGCCCAGGACCGTGCCAGTGACTTGCACGTGAGCCAGTCCTTCATGGAACTCCTCGGCCCATGGGAACGTCGGCTTAATGACTATGTTTCCGGTTGGATCGATGTAACCCCAACGTCCATCCCTCTCGAATCTCGCAAGTCCTTCAGAGAATTCTCCGACAGCGTCAAAACAGGGGGGGACGACGATTTGGCCAGTACGGTTAATGAACCCTTCGCGCCCGTGCTCATCGACTTCGAAGAGAACATCGGTCTCCGAGAAATTGGCGGAATGTTTGCCGCGCCAACTCTTCAAGCACTCCACGTCTCTCGAGGTACCAACAGGGATCAGCACCCCTTCTGGCGAAACTTCGCGTCCAGAGCACCCGCCGTTGTTTACGCGATAGCCGGCGCATTCGCCTTCACCGAAATCGTCAGGCGTCCACTTCAATAGACCGCGGAACCACTCGTATCGCCAGAGAAGAACATGCCGGTCCGGAAAGATGAGCCAGTCCGCTCCATCAATCTTCAACAACGCGATTTGTGATTGTTGATCGCGGACTTTTTCAACCAGATCATTCCGCTCCCGGAGCCTCATGTCTTCGGTGAAGGTCTGCATGGCGTGTTCACCGAAGGAAAGCCCATGCACATTGAACAGATATGCGTGCCTGTCGGGGTGCTCGCGAAGCCAATTCATCAGCCACGTGACAGAGAGCGTGAAGTCCTCATATCGTGATCCCGTTTTGAGGAACTCATCGACTCCTTGGATTCTGCCGTTTTCTGAGAGGAAGATGCCTTCAACAGCCAGGTTCGGGAGAAAATCGGGCCTATGCAGAGTGACGTGAAGGTTTGTTTCATGTGGGCCCGTAGGACTCCATGAAACACCGTACTCCGCACTGTGATAAGGGCTGATGTCACTGGCGCTGATCGTGTAACGACGGCGAAGCTTCGCGAGCGAATCGCCAGCGCGGTCTTCGGCGCCGATCTCTTTCCATTGCTTCTCGATGCGGTTCATCACGGCGTCAGCTAGATGAAAACCGAATTCAGGGCCAGCAAGCCTCCGTTTGTTTGCGCTCTTTGGAGGAAGGAGTGCCGAAATCGCTCGCGAGATGTCGGCGTTGTAGGTTTCTAAGTTTTTGGATCCGTGGATTGTCCACGGAAGCATGAACTCGTAGTACGAGTGCGAAGTCAACGTGAGCTGGGAATCATCAGAGAATTTAATCTTGACCTCAGCACTCGGATAGTCGTCAAAGCTGGTGTATGTGAAGAGGCTCGGAAGAACGTCTCTGATCTTCTCGGGGTCGGTAAGCGTGGATTCGAACAACGCCTTTTGGCGCGCTGTAGCATCTGGCATCTTCCCGGGCATGCGATCTTCGACAACTGCCAATTGGGATTGAAGCCAACTCTTGGTTATCCCCAAATTGGCGGGATCGGGTCTCGAAATCTGTGGCGCTTCCGCGGCGGATACGAGCGCTTGTACTAGGGTTGGCTTCACCAATTTGCCGTCACGTTCGAAGCCATCGGGAGTTCCGAGAATCTTCACGGTTAGGGCTTGAGGTGTTCCAAGGCCTCCCCAACGGGAATGAATTACAATTTCTCGAACCTTCTTATCAGCTTGAGCAGGGAGACACGCACCGAGAGCGAGCAAGCTGAGACCGATCCAACGCCCTAGAGAGAGCATGGAGACATTCTCTCCCATTCGTCCGACCTTCTGTTGAGGGTTTTTCGATTGCGGAGCTAGGAGCGAGGCCCGCGCCATCTCCCGGCAGTGGGCCATAGTGGACATGTAAGCCTGAACTACCGCCCCCCCTTATCAGGGTAACGCGGTTGGGTTTTGCAACAACTTAGAAGACCGCGGGGACTGCCAAACTGCAAGGAAGTCATATAAAACTTAAGTTTTGTGGGTTGGGTTGTGGGTTGAACAAAGGCTGCAATCTGAGACGGAGCGCCAACTATCGTTTAAACACGCCCTTCAGCCAGCGCCAGAGCTTTTGCGCTGGCTTGCTGCGATTACGATCAAGGCCATCATAGTAAGCACGTCGGCATTCTTCCTCGTGGCGGCGGCCAGAGGCGATTTGCTCAGGCGTCCATTTTTTGGCCCATCTGATTTCGCCTCTATAGATCCAATAATGCGACTGACACGCTTGCTGCCAATTCCCGACCGAAGGGTCAAGACTCGGGCCGCCGTCGGTCTCTTGGAAAGACCATTCCGTCGGACCCAACGGGGTTTTGATTTTGGAGCCACACCCACACGGGCAAAGATGCAATGCAATATCGAATTCCTCTGAAACGTAAAGAATGCCGGGCTTCAACTGCTTAGGCATGTAACGAACACGTTCGAGTTCAATTTTCATCACATTTCCGATTCGCCGGCAATCTTAAGATCGCCAATCCCGAACAAGAGATGGAAGGAGGGAATCTCTTCGAAGTAAAAGCCGCGAAGCTGTTTAAAGCGAATGACAGCCAAGCAGGCGTTGAGCGCATTCAGCTCGCCGATCTGAATATTGATACGGTATTCGTCGTCAGGATGATCGACTTCGTTGGCCAACTGCTTCGCCCGGACCTCGTTGCCGCGCTCGGCGGAATAGTACGTTGCGCGCAACATTCCGTTTAGAGAGCCCTGCTTGCGGTCGAGGCCCATGCCTACATCGATGAAAGGAATACCCTTCGAAAGAAGCAGATCGAAGATTCCCGCACGTGAGGATCCTTTGTCTACACACACAAAAGCGAAGGTGACACCATTCAGATCGTCGGCACACGAAGCGTCCATAAACTTGCGCTTGAGGGAAAGCCCATTGCGGAAATTCGCGAAACGCGAGTGGAAAACCTCTGCTTTCGGCTTGCCGAGGTCGGCCAAGTCGAGCTTGCCTGGCGAACGAAACGCATTGTGCACGTAGAATAGATCGGGGTCGAACCCCCGAACTTCGCGCACTGGCGTCCTTACGAGAAAATCTAAAATAAAGGACCCTGTACCTCCGACACCGATGACCGCTACTACATCGTTCGCAAACTTCTTGGACAGATCGGTGATTTCGGCTCTGCTGGTCAGCGTGTCATGCACTTTGAATACGGAGTCGGTAATGATCTCCTCGACGGCACGAAACGTGTATGGGTTGGCGCTGTGCAATTCGATTGCTGGCGCGGATATTATCGCGACATAGCTCTCGATTTTTTCGAAGAAATCCTGAAATTTCCCAGTAGAACGGGGCTTGTTTGAAAAGGACGTCTGGACGACGATATCCTTGCACGCCTCACTTAAGACGAGCTGCGCCGGTCCACCGCCGAGGTTGGCTATCGGCTTTCCGTCCAGATTGTGGGGCACCGAGCCGGCAAAGAAAATCTGGTGATCCTCCTGGGTGACGCGCTCTTGGTCGATAAATACTAGCTTCGCGACGATTGCACCAGTTTGCAATCGCCGCTGATCGTCCAAGTACGGAATGTCGCGTACAACTAGGCAGTTGCTGTCAAAAGCAACCGCGTAGCCCTTTTCCAGCAAACGCCCGATATCGTCGTTATGATTGACCAGTTTCTGAAACATTAAAGATCATGTCCTCCCTGACCTCAACCGAGCCACCTGGAGGAAGAACTCCTTCCGGCCTCTCGTGCGGCCCCTTCTTGTACTTCACCGAGTAAGTGATTTCCGGATGCTGCGGGTAATCGGGTACGTCAAGTGTGACCACCTGAGCATAAGTGATCTTGCCTTTTGGCCACTCATGCGGAGTTCCATTTACAATAATCGTGACCGTCTTTTTATCTTCAGCCATTTGCCGTTCTCCCATTCCTTAAATCAGAGGGACACTATTCAAACTACGAGTTCCCTAACTTGCTGTCCCACTCAACAAACCAATGCCAGCCTTTATCAGGTGCTCAGCGAATGTCCGGCACCCACACTTACACTTCGGGTCACTTAGCAGCGTGATTCCGCCAACCATCAAGAGAATACCCAAACCGATAGAGCTTGCCGCCCGACTGTTCATCTGCACTCACCACCTTTCGCCGCTTGCTGCGAATCCACCTCTACCCCCTACGCATGCGCCAGACCTACCCAGGCGCTCCGGGAGTATTCCGCGACAATCACTCCGTATTTCCGACCGGTCGTTTTTGCGGCCTCGGCAGCGCGCGCGTAGCCCTTCCAGATCATGACTTGTCTGAATTACGTATTCCGCGGTTGGCAACCGGTACGTGCCGCTGTTGTCGCTGGTCACTTCTCTGGAAAAGCCTCGATTGGCCATTTCGGAATGCAGTCTTTCGTATTCGTCCCACGTCGCGCCATGCAGTTCCACCCGCACCAAGTATTTGGCCATCGCCCCTCCTATGTTGCAGTCCATTGTTCAGCTCGAATGCCGCCTTCCTGCCAATGAGACTACGACCCCCGGTTCTCGTCGAGGGTGCGCCATGGTGGAATTCGCTCAGGGGGTGTGACCCGGGTGAACCCAGACCCACGGGCCCCACTCTTCCCATGCCGCACGATTTCGCTGATATGCTATGAGGCTAGCAGTGAGGATTTTTGCATGAGTGAATGGCGTCGTTTCATCACCGATTTCAAGGGCCTCGCCCAGGCCGTCGCTGAGCGCGTCGGGAAGAAGGCGCTCGCAACGAAGCTATCTCTCGACGTTCAGACTGTGAAACGCTGGCTGCAGAACGGCGAACCGACCCGTCCCCAGGACGTGGCATGGTTGATTCGCTGTGCACTGAAAAACGGCATCGACGTCAGTCGATTTCAGACTTTCCTTCCTATCTATACGCTCACGACAGATTCGAGCTACGAACTAAATCTGAAGGCGCATCTCCCCGATTTTGCCTGGCTTACTGCCGTTCAGCGCCCGCCGGTACGACCCGCGAAATTCTGTGGAATTCCTCTCGAAACACCATTGGGCCTTTCCGCATCGCCTCTCACCGCAAGCGAAGACTGGATGAACCTGATGCTGGGCCTCGGTTATGGGCTCAGCACCTTCAAGACCCGCAGGAGCGGCCAGCGCAGCGCTTACGCTCCCCCGTTAATTGGATTTGTGAAAGCGGAGCCCGACCTCTCCGAGTATCACCATGACAATCCGCCCGAAGTCGAGATTATCTTCAACCGTGCCGGGATTCCCGGCTACATCCCAAACCTGGTCAATTCACTCGGGATTCCCTCCGAAAATCCCAGTGAATGGCGCAACATCTACGAGAGGATCGCGGCGCTTCCGGGCGGACACGTTGTGGGTATCAGCGTGGTCGGTGACGGTGACGATGAAACGGGCCTCGTTGCGGATTTATCCTCCGTGGTCGCTCGCGCCCGCGAATGTAATCCCCCCTTCATCGAATTGAATCTCTCCTGCCCCAACCTGAAGGGGCGGGCGGACATCTACAGCGATCCCTCGTTGGTAAAACGGTTGTGCGACGCTGCAGCCGAAACCCTCAAAGGAACCAGCATCCCTCTGGTGATAAAGCTCCCGTACATGAGGAAAGAGAACTTGCGGGAGATTTTGAAAGCAACCGCCCCAACCGTGCGCGCCATCGCTTTGCGGAACACGATCAGAGTCCGCCCCTTTGAAATCGAGGAAAATGGCCATGAGAAAATCTCTGCGTTCCGCGGCAGAGAGTTCGGGGGCCTCTCCGGACCTTGCACCTATGGGTTGACGGTTGCGTGCGTCAAGACGGCCGTCGAGTTACGCGGCGAACTGGGATTGGATTTCGAGATTCTGGCGGCGGGGGGAGTCGCCGACGCGGCCGCTGTCGTCGAGTTGATGAACATCGGGGCCGCTTCCGGAACCAACCTTATCGTTCAGACGACGACCGCCGCAATCTTCGATCCGCTATTGGCGTGGAAACTCCGCTTCCACCTCGAGCAAGCCCAATTAGGCCTCCCCTCGGTGCGGACAATCGAAATGTTGCCCGCGCGGAACGAGATCGAGATAGCCTCCTTGAAAAATGCATTTGCGGCTCAAGCTCAGATTGCCGCGAAACCGCGTTCCACGCTTAAGGTATCCGACAAAGAGTTGTTTGAGAAATGGAACCGTTTTGTGCTCGAACGTTCGCGAGCCGAGGTCGGTCGACCAGCCAAGACCGAAGCTCCTCGAAGCATTACCGAGTGGATCACGCTCTTCACCAGCCAAAAGTAACCCGAGGCCAACAATGACGGATTCGCATTATCTCGTCTATCTGAATGCCGTCCAGAGCTGGGCACAGACCTTTCACCGCGACCTGTTCCCTTCCGGAGCCCCGTACGATCCCTTCTTGCTGTCTTCCCACCTCGGCGTGAGCGTCCAGGAAATCGACTTGAAAGGCGTGGACGGATACGTCGAGAGCTTCAACGGCGATTATCGTGTTTTCCTCTCGTCCCGGGCCCCTTTCCTTCGACGCCGCTTCACGCTGTGCCATGAACTCGCTCACGTCATCTTCATGCGAACCGCAAAAAAGGGAGGAATCAAGGATTCCTACCTCGTGCGCTATCGCCGGAATGGCCTCCCTACCTCAGAATTTCAGGATGAGAGGGAGGAGCGCCTTTGCAACGCCTTTGCCGAAGAGTTCCTTCTGCCGACCGAGGTCCTACGCCAGCGCGGCTTTTCCTCCGACCTTCGGCCGTGCCAGATCCTCGGAGTCGCAAGCGAGTTCCGAGTCTCCATGCATGCGGCGGCAGTGAAATTTTCAAAGCTATTTGGCCGTAATCGTCTGGTTTCTTCCCTTTGGAGCTTGAAAACCCCATGGCCAACAGCGGCCTGGTGGGCAGGGGGAACCTCTTGGTTCAGGAAAAAGTGGTTACTCAAATCCGACACAGCGACCCTCGAGCAATTAGCAAGAAACTGCGTATTTGAACAACGGGAAGTAACACAGATTTGGGCAGCCCGAGGAAAACGAACCTTTGCCATCAAGATTCGCATGGCACCCACAAACTCCAAAAGTTATGCGATGGCAGTCCTTTTACCCTGTACGCAGCCGCGCCAGGCTCCGCCGAAGGTTTTCGTGCAGACAGCTCCCGTCCAACTGAATCTTTTTGGCGGGTCATGATATTCGTGAGGCAAACCACTTGTGGGTCGCTCGCCACTGTCTTTATAACAGCAGGAAGTCTCCACGAAGTTCGTCGGTCTTGCCCGGGCTCAAACCTGCTGCCTTTGCGTGTTCTGTCCAGTTGTCGAGCGCCGAACGAACATCTCCAAGCAATTCTTGCCTCCGCGGCACGCTAAATCGATCAGCTTCCGCCAGCAAGTCCGCCCTAGTAATTTCATCAAACTTTCCGTTGACGCTCATCAAATGCTGGTAGGTCCATTCCCCTCTTGGGTTGTGCGCGTGCGTTACGTCGTATGCGGGGGCCAGTTCCCAACTCTGGCCCTGCTTGAGGAGAAAGCTAAAATTCTTCGTGTGGTCGTCGTAGTTCCTGGACATGACATTGAAAGCCATACGCAGGAACGTCTGCTGTATTGCATCGTCGCCGAGCCCCAGCTCCGACACGGTCATGAAAAGCTGGGAATAGGCGTGCGTGCCGCGCTGCTTGTAATCCAGGTGATTCATCGCGCAGAGTGTCTGCACGTGGTGTTTGATTGTCTTGCCCTTCACTACATCCCGGTCGAAGCGGCGCGTCATGAAGTGGGCGCGATCGTTCTCTTCAAGCAGCCGGCACGGTGACATTACAATTCCCGCCTGTATCGCCATCCTGTGGTACGCATATTCCGTACGGCCGTAATCTCCACCCGTTCCAAGCTCGAAATCTTTTCCGATTCCATCAAACTTGACAATCCAAGGTTCGAACCCGGAGGCGATATCGAACTGACCGCTCCGGATTTGATTTGTCGCCGGATTCCAGGCGACGACCGCTTTAGCGCGCGCGCCGCCCGCCGATGTGCCAACTCGAATAATGTTCGCCAAAGCCGCCTTGGCATGGGCGTCCGCAGAGAGATCACCCTCCACTGCCTTCCTGGCCTCTTCGACAAGCGATTTCATCTCGAGTGGTGCCGCGCTTTCGCGGTGTGAACCCAGTGTCGGCTTGAATTCGAGCGCTCCCATGGCACGTTTCCCCATGTAAGCCAACCGATCAAGCGTCGTTACATCCGATTTCTTGGTTCCGCGCTCCGCCATCCAAGCATCGATCAACGCGTTGCCGAAATCGTCGGGAAGCGCGTCCGCAAACATTGCCGGCAGTCGCCGAAACGTGGCCTCCGGCAGGCTCGGGAAGATAAAAGTTTCTCGGGAATCTGCCACCGGCATCATGATGGGAGCGAGTTCAATTCCCAGGCGACGCCATGACGGATGATAGGCAAATGCGTAGTAGCCGAGCTTCGGGTCTGGTGCCAAAGCTCCGACCAGCTTTCCCCAAGCGCGAACTTCGATGACTGGGATGTTCAAGGATTCGTCTTCCTTGGCTGCGCGATGCGGTGGTGACGCGCTCGCTGGGGCGGAGTCTTTGTTTTCAGAAGCGCGAGCGGATTCACAGTTGGTTGCGGGGCCAACATCTCGATACCTTCGAGGTAGTTCAACGCCTTCAACGTGCGAAGGAGTGTCTGTACCGACGAGCCGCGGCCCGCTTCAAGATTTTGCAATGCAGCTCGCGTAACTCCGGCCTTCTCCGCAGCGGCTCGCTGATCAATATTGCGAGACAAACGCAGCTGTCGGATCCGTCGGCCCAGCTCGATTTGCAGTTCCTGTGGAGACTTAAATTGTATAGAGCTCATAGCCTATAATTATAGGCCTTATAGTCATTTTTTGCAATAAAGCCTAGATTTGTAGGCCTTAATCGTATTTACTGTAACCTATTTAAGGCCTATATTTAAAGGCTTTAAAGAAGTTTATCTGTATAAAGCCTATAATTATAGGCTTTAATCATGTTGAATCATCACCTCCCTGTAGACCCAGGTTTGCCAAGGATGAAGGTATACATACCTTCATCCTTGCTAGGCTTCCAATGTCGACTACACAGGTATGTATACCTGTGTAGCCCTCGATGACTGACGACCGCCAAATTGCCCTCTTTGAGAAGTTTAAGCAGACAGTCGCTAGTTTGCAAAAGCATGTCTTTGCACCCACCGAAATATTGTCTTTGATAACGCAGCTCCGGGCCGAACATCCATTTCCCCGATCGCTTTCCGAGCGCAAATTTCAGAGATCCCTCATCGACTCAGGCGTTCTGAAAGAGATAAGCCTCACCGCCAGCTACTCGTTCGAAACCACGCGATATCACGTCGGCCTTTTTTCTGATTACGAACTTGCAGTCTCCTTGAAGCCCGGCGCTTACCTTTCACACGGCACTGCAGCACATCTGCACAACCTAATCGACCAAGAACCGAAAACCATCTACGTCAACAAGGAGCAATCGCCCAAAAACTCCAAGGGCACTCTCACACAGGACGGCATCCACAAAGCTTTCGCAAACAAGCAACGGACTTCCGCCTATATCGTCACACACCAAGAAACAAGAATTGTCCTGCTAAGCGGCAAACATTCAGGCCGCCTCGGCGTAACGAAGACCAAAGATTCACAAGGCGCAAAGTTAGATCTGACGGACGTGGACCGAACCTTGATCGATATCGCAGTTCGCCCTATTTACGCGGGTGGTGCCAAGGTCGTCGCAAAAGCTTACCGAAACGCTCTGCCGAAGATCTCCATCTCCCGGATTGCGAAATTCCTTGCAGAACTGAATTACGTGTATCCCTACCATCAGGTTCTTGGATTCTATTTGCAGAATGCAGGGAAGCCCCTATCTGACCTTGAGCCTCTTCGCGAACCAGGTCTCAACTTTGACTTCTATCTAGAATACGGCATGAAACAAACCGCATTTGACCCAACTTGGCGTGTACATTTTCCGGACGACATGCTTCGCTGAACCCCGCTTCCCCCATGCATATCCTCACGCATTCTTCCCCGAGGAGCGAATCAACCAACTACATCTCCTATCATCATTTTCGCTCTCGACAGACACGTCACCTAAACAAAAAGTGCTCTTCGCTCGTGTCGCCCCCTTATGCGCTCTTCCGGGCGAGTTCGAGAAAAACGTACTGGTACCAAGATTTTTTCTCTTTTTTTCCCTTCTCGATGTTCCTTAAATAAGTATGGGGTTGTGCCCGAGACTCCCCTACTAGCTTGGGACCTTTCCGACGGATAAAAATAGTTTCTTACTTTTTCCCATCTGGATGTTCCTTACATAAGTAGAGGCCTTTGATAGGACGTTCTCTTCCAGCCCTGGACTCATCCGAGGGACTAGAGTTTTTTTCTCACTTTTTCCCGTTTGGATGTTCCCTAGTAAGTAGAGGGCCAGGGTGGACTTTCTAGCACAAGGGACTCGCTACGATTTCTTGTAGGTCAGGCGGCAAATATTGCTATTGAGCTTTTCCATTTTCGAGGCCTCTTAATGGTGTGGGCCACGACTCTATCGATGAGCATCGATCTCTATTTTCAGCGAGCGAAGGTGAGCCGAAAGGAGGCTCATTATGGACCGTCCCTATGGCATTTCCGACTTCGCATTCCCATCCCGATGGGACCGCGAATCCGGCCCCGACTTGGTGGAGAGGACCGATCAGGGTTCTCGCACAGACAGAGAGGAGAGCGAAACTGGACGGGGAAAGGGATCGAATTCCTCTCGGTCTCGTGGCGGTTTCGACCGCCCGGTTACGATCTATCGCGGTCGAGGCCGGGAATACTCGCTACGCGAATCTGAGGTTCGTACACTCACAGACTTGGGCAAGTTCCGCGTCGTGCCGGAAGATGATCTCGCGTGCTTTGGATACCAAGGCAACTATACGCAGATGGAAAGCGACATTCGCAGCCTCACTCGGCAGAGCCTCGTCGAACAGCGCACCATCGAAGGCCATTCCTCGTATTCGACGAAGGTTTTAACTCTGACGAAGGATGGCCATAGGCTCCTTGAGCGCGCGCCGCTCGTCTCCAGTCGGCAGGCCACCTACCATGGCCTTGTGAAGCCGAAGGAGGCCCGACACGACGCCGATGTCTACCGGCTCTACCAGAAAGTCGCCAGAGAAATCGAGCGCTCGGGCGGCAAGGTTCGTCGAGTCGTCCTCGACTTCGAGCTGAAGAAAGATCTCTATCAAGCCCTTTCCCGGATGCGGCCCGACAAAGACCCGAGGTATGAACGAATCTCCATTGCCAACCAGTTCGATCTGAAGGTAGTGGATGGCAAGATTCCCATCCCAGACCTGCGCATCGAGTATGAGGACGATTGCCGCGATGTTCGCCATCTCGATCTCGAAATCGCTACACGCGACTATCGGCCCCAGGGTCTCGGCGAAAAGGCCAAGGCCGGATTTCACATGTT
>WNFR01005899.1_pt1 | contig 17519 bp, 20 predicted proteins | sample 5400221 | NCBI WGS metagenome assembly WNFR01 (sample SAMN13153357, study PRJNA577476) | soil metagenome | isolation source: 40 cm soil under Madrone tree | place: USA:California | collected 2016-06-14
CCATACCTCTTCTTGATCTCCTGCCGTGTTGCCACCTTGCCACAGCCCCAGCCACGCCGATGAACCCCGTTTGCTGTCCTTTCCTTGCTATGTGTCATAACTGTTTATTTCCTTCCTACCCGTTTTGTCATCGCATCACATCGCATCGCATCGCATCACTGCACAGAGCAGAGGACACTGATACCTACAGCATCATTTTACGTTATTATATCCCGCAGAAACCCGGACAGTAGGAGGGGAGCAGTAGAAAAGAGAGCTTATACCACTGTATGTGCGATGATGATGCGGCTGTTCTTCCATCACCTTTCCTTTTGTCACGATCATATGCTTACAGTGCATCCCAACATGTATGTTTAATTTCTTAGCTGTAGAAATGAAATGAAGTAGTTTTTCAAGTCTCCCGCTGTACACAATGTAGCCTGATACGGGAAAGGTCGGCATCATTGTATCAATATCATCAACGAGCCTCACCCCCAACACGTGTTCGACGTCAAGTACTCTGGCCCGCCCAGACCTCCCTTCTTACGCAACTCGAGGTCATCTCTGCGTGCCTCGCCTTTCGTTGCCACCATCGTTTATTCCCCTTTGGGCAAAGTACCGTAACTTAGCCTTGTCATATACGTACAGTCGACTATGAGATAACCCATACGGAGATAACCCATAACTCTGTAGTAACTCATGGATTTGTGATATCCCGAGTTCAATTGGTATGTGGGGTTTTAAATCCCTTCCTAAATCCCATACTCTGTCATAATCCATACTCTGAGGTCTATCCCGAACTGTGTCGGTCGACTGTACGATGACAATGAATACCGGAAGGCGATGGCAGCCAGCCGGCGTATTGTCGGGTGTAGTGGCCACCGTACACCGCCCTTGGTAACACGGGCTCCACTACAGCAGAAGATGTGGGCTGCTGCGATATTGCCTTTGTATCATGACCGCGGACTGAGAGTATATTGAATGGCTGCGGTATTTTACAGTATTGGAGCCTCTCGCACTTGAGTATACAGTAAATCAACTTCGGTGATAATGCCGGATACATCATGCATCATCGTCATCGGGAGGTGCTTCTTTGAGCGCTGGGAAACTACTACTCGGGCTTATAAAAATCGAGTGCGAGATACGGTATACGGATAAATCTAGGGGGTCGCTCGCATCGCAATGTAAGACACGTCGGCGCCGCACTCCATATTGCACTGGCACGATCTTGTTGGACGCACCGAACAGCGGCGTCGAGGATCAGGACAAGGGGTGACCTACAACTTTTAGGATTCCAGACATACATACATACAGAACCCCGGGAAGATGACATGACTCTATTCACTGCTTCTTTTCTTTTCTTTCACCCCGCCGATCATTCCTCTCTCCCAAACGCCTTCTTCTTTTTGATCATGATCTGCGTGCGCTTCGCTTCGGGCGTAGTAGTGTAGTGCTGCTGCGAAATGCCTGCCGACCTCGTTTGCTGCCTCAAGGCCCTCAAACAAAAGTCAGACATTCTGATGCGACGAGCCTACTATTTCACACAGCCCCGTCACGGTCGACCAAATATAGAAGTTGAAGTTGGCATCGTGGGGGAGCTGGATGGATCGGACTCGGAGACGAGAGTCACGAGATTGGAAGTAAGGCTGTGGAAGTGGAAGCTAATTGTTGGAAGCACGCACGAGCTCATATGTTGACGAACGCTTGTACGTGCCGCGCCGAGAGCGACTGAGCTGAGCGCCTCTTGGAGATCTCACTTTAGTATTAATTAAGTAAGACTGTTCCAGATGCAGGCTTTCAAGTTCGCAACCACACAACCAGTGGAACCTCCCAACCACTTGAGTTCGCGCCTGGGATGTTGGCTAGGATCAGGCAATTACAAGTATCCTAAATAACTATATTCGGCAGCGTACTATAGCATAGCATAGCAGACCTTTCGGAATATCAACGACAAAGAAATGCTTAATCAGGGACCGTCCGCCATTATGCGACTTGGAGAAAATATATAAGAAGGCTTCTGCAAGAGTCGGACTAGGAACACGTTCACGTTCTGATCCCTACGAGCCAACAATGCGGCTCTCAATTCTCGCTCTCCTCACTGCTCTTCCTGCGGTGGCATACGCTGCAATCCCCCAAAAAAATCGCCTAGTCCGAGAAGCCCAAACTTGTCTATCTTTGTTGAAACCCTGCGATGTGCGAGGGGTACCGTGCTGTGACCCTCTTACCTGCGTTGTAGATTCTGCCAGTGGGCAAACTACCTTAGGAGTACGTCCCCGCGCCAGTACATCTGCCCTGCTTTTCGCTGATCGATCGGTGTGTTAGACATGCCAGTATTGTCCAGGTCCGGATTGTCATTGTCCAGGTCCGCAATGTCAGTGATGGGCTGAGGTGTTGGGGAGGTAGGTTAGGTCTGAAAAACTCTGGCGAAGGAGCTGAATGGATCATGAATACGTATTGCAGAATGTGCGCATTTCGGCGACGTTGCACGGACAGCGCAGGCGTCGTCCTTACAGTATCGCTGTTAAGACTTGGTGTAAACAACGTGGAACGATGGGATCTGCAGTCAAGGGGGGGAGCCTGGGGGGGAGTATATGACTCATACTAACCTCGAGGAAACCATGTACGACTCAACGACGTCCTGCCGGCGGGGCAGCAGAAATAGAGATGGTGTACAACCGTGGACAAACCGCAGTGGGGGCGGCATTCCGCTGGTGCACGCTCGAGTCAGCTCGCCGAAGCTATCGACCGCAATGGTGTGGGACGTGAACACGGGAAGCGCGTTCAGCTCCCATTCGTGCCAGGGCACGCCAGTCGTGCCCCCCATCCATTCCACCTGCTCCGCCTGATATCCTCGAGCGGAACACCATACTAGTCCCATTCTGGCAGGTGTCCTAGATAGAAAGCCACAATTTCCTGAGATACGGTTGTATTGCATAGTCGAGCACAAGCCATGGTAAAAGCCGTTTAGTGACCACAGTGCCACGGTGTAGTGGTCGGCTCTGAATAGAAGATGGCCATCCCCCAGTAAGTGACGGGCGGCATCAAGGAAACGTCATAGGATGCAACATTTCCTGATCGTAGACAAGAAGATACTAATCTTGTGATGCACAAGGAGCCCGAGCCTGAAGCGTTAGATCACTAGTGTTTGGGCCCACTCTGGAAGGTCATGCTTGATGCGAGTACTGTCTAGGGTTCAAAAGACAAACTTTTGAAAGGAAAATAAAATGTAAGAGGAGGAGAATCATCAGGCATTTCTCCAGGAAGCTTTCGGAGACCATTCAATTTAATGTCGGTATTGTGATCTCCGTTGATATCCTCTCGTGCAAGATAGGCGTAGTAAGACCCAAAACGGTGATGTGGTCACAAGGTTGCCACATCCGACTCGTGTAAATACTAGTGTGAAAGTCAAGGAAGGATTAGTGGGAAGCTGCGCACCAGTACTAGTAGTAGGCTTAGGCTACTATCGATGCGGCGGGCTTGGATGCGAGCCATGGACAGAGGAGAGGTTAGATGCACTTTTCGTATTACATTTTGTAAGCGGACATGTATTGGGCAGCGGGTGATAGTAACTACAGTTACCTGGCAGGGTAGTAGGGGCTCAAGTGTCAGGGAATACCTGTCTTCCTACCCACTAGAAAATATTTCTTCTATATCTCCAGTTATCCGTGGTACTTTGCTCGAAGGGTGAATATTTACCTTGGTTTCTGGTTTTTCTTGGGGTTTGCATGAGGGTGACTTTGGGTGACTGGGTTACAAGCCTTTACTACAAGGGCCGCTGGTGCCTCGAGAATGTGCATGTCCCATCTTTGTCCTCGTGAAAAAACCAAGGTGATGGTAGCAGTTCGCGATATCGAGTTTGTCATACACTTTGAGTGGCGCTATCAGTTAGGATACGATTACCTAAGGTATTCGCATCATGACCATGATGACAACATAACCTGAAAACAACCATGACGGGGCTGGGTCAATCCGTCATGCATCATCCACCTTATGCTGGTTCTCCACAGTCATCCTACACACCGACAGTCATCCTACACACCGACAGTCATCCTACACACCGACAGTCATCCTACACACCGACAGTCATGCAGCCATAACCAGGAGTGGTGGGCGGAGACTAAGCGGTTAGTAACTTACCAACACATTTTTAATCTCAGGCCACTCCTCGTCTTTTTACCCTTTCACCACATCTTAATTTACCTCACCTCGCCCCCCCTTCCCCATCATGAGTGCCGAGCAGACCTTCCACATCTCCGTTCCAGATGAGGCTCTAGCGCTGCTCAAGTGCAAGCTCGAAGATACTCGCCTGCCGGACGAGGTAAATGGCACCAAGTGACTCCGCTTGCAGACGCCAAGTGACTTGCCAATAAGTGGAAGGACGGGTACGACTGGCGTACCCACGAGCGCGAGCTGAACAAGCTGCCCATGTTCACGCGCACCATCACGGTGGATGGGTTCGGGGCGTGCACTACGTGCATCAGCGCAGTGCCGCCAAGGGTGCCATTCCACTGCTGTTTGTACACGGTTGTACGTTGTCTCTCGCATCTGCTTTGTCAAATCATAATGTTGAATTTGGAGTGCAGGGCACAAGATACTACCGCATCTGACGGCGGTTTCTGTGGATCACCCTTTGTTCCACGTTGTCGCACCTAGTCTTCCTGAGTACGCATGGTCGGAAAGCATCCTGGTGAAAGGTTTTCATGCGAAACACTATGCCGAGGTGAGCTGCATTTGGCCCTGTGACCTTCTCAGCTGACAAATATACCACCTTACTCAGCTATTCAATAAACTTATGTTCTCGTTGGGCTACAATGAATACGTGACGCAAGGTGGAGACTGGGGTCGTGTCATAAGACGACCAAATTGTCGGAAGCATCTCTTAACATCGCAATGTAGGTAATCTTAGCTGACATTCACTATGGCTTCTAAATATGGACTGAAGCATGTCAAGGAATCCCACACAAACATGCCCACGTAAGCTCACGGTACACAAGTGCTCTCCATCGGTTCTTATCGTCATCTTCCGAAAAAAAAATAGATCCAAGCCACCCAAGTTGTTCAAAAACCCCATCGTGCACTGAACAGCGGCGTCGAGGATCAGGACAAGGGCTGACCTACAACTTTAGGATTCTAGACATACATACAGAACCCCGGGAAGATGACATGACTCTATTCACCACTTCTTTTCTTTTCTTTCACCCCGCCGATCATTCCTCTCTCCCAGGCGCCTTTTTGTTTTTTAAACTTTTTGATCATGATCTGCGTGCGCTTCGCTTCAGGCGTAGTAGTGCTGCTGCAAACTGCCTGCCCACCTCGTTTACTGCCTCAAACAAAAGTCAGACATTCTGATGCGACGAGCCTATTTCACACAGCCCCGTCACGGTCCGAGTCGGCCAAATATAGAGGTCGAAGTTGGCATCGTGGGGGAGCTGGACGGAGATGAGATTGGAAGTAAGGCTGCGGAAGCTAACTGTTGGAAGCACGCACGAGCTCATATGTTGACGAACGCTTGTAAGCGTCGAGCATGAATGACGTGCCGCACCGAGACCACCGAGCGACTGAGCTGATAGACAGCGCCTCTTGGAGATCTCATTTTAGTAGTAATTAAGTAAGACTGTTCGAGATGCTCAGGCTTTCAAGTTCGCAACCACGCAACCACGCAACCAGTGGGACCTCCCAACCACTTGAGTTCATGCCTGGGATGTTGGCTAGGAATTGTAAAGAACTGAAGGAGATATGCTACTAGTAGTAGATGGCGTTCAGTAGTCCAATATCCTCGGAATCAGGCAATTACAAGTATCCTAGACAACTATATTCGGCAGGGTACTGTAGTATAGCATAGCAGACTTTTCGGAATATCAACGACAAAGAAAAAAATGCTTAATCAGGGACCGTCCGCCATTACGCGACTTGGAGAAAATAAATAAGAAGGCATCTGCAAGAGTTGGACTAGATACCTTACGAACACGTTCACGTTCTGATTCCTACAAGTCAACAATGCATCTCTCAATTCTCGCTCTCCTCACTGCTCTTCCTGCAGTGGCATACGCTGCAACCCCCCAAAAGAATCGCCTAGTCCGAGGAGTCATATTAAACGAAACCCAACCTTGTCAACCTTTGGGGGGGGGCTGCAAACTGCGAGTGGGCAACTTCATTCCACTGGAAGAGGACCAGTGCTGTGACACTTTTGACTGCAAGGTAAATTCTGGGTCAAGTATCTCAGGAGTACGTCCCCTGCCAGTACATCTGCCCTGCTTTTCGCTGATCGGTGTGTTAGACATGCAAGTATTGTACAGCTGAGAATTGTGCTTGATGGGCTGCGGTGTTGGGGAGGTAGGTTACTAGGTCTGAAAAACTCTAGCGAAGGAGCTAAATGGATCATGAATACGTATTGCAGAATGTCCACATTCCAGCGACGTTGCACGGACAGCGCACGTGTCGTCCTTATGGTATGGGTATACGCCGCCATTAAGACTTGGTGTAAACAACATGGAACGATAGGATCTGCACTGGCGGTCAAGGGGGGGAGGGAGTATATGCCAGTGACTCATACTAACCTGAGGAAACTACCGGGCTTTACATACCATGTACGACTCAACGATGTCCTGCTGGGCGGCAGAAACAGAGATAGTGTAAGTTACAACCGTGGACGAACCGCAGCGGGGGCGGCACCCTGGGCCGCACTCCGCTGGTGCACGCTCAGCTCGCCGAAACTATCAACCGCAATGGTGCGGCGCGTGAACACGGGAAGCGCGTTCAGCTCCCATTCGTGCCAGGGCGCGCCAGTCGTGCCCCCCGTCCATTCCACTTGCTGATAAGCCGCCTGATATTCTTGAGCAGAACACCGTACTAGTCCCATTCTGACAGGTGTCCTTGTTGGACAGCCTGAGGTCAAACAGATAGAAAACCACAATTTCCTGAGATACGGTTGTATTGCATAGTCAAGCATAAAAACCATTTAGCGACCACGGTGCCACGTAGTGTAGTGGTCGGCTCTGAAGAGAAGATGGCCATCAAATACTAATCTTGTGATGCACAAGGAGCCCGAGCCTGAAGCCCAGTGGGAAACCCATAGTTAATTTTGTTACCTTGTTTTTAACAAGGTCACTCCAGAGCACAATTACCTCAGCACAATATGAAAACGTCCCCTCGGTCATGAAAAGTTCAGCGAGTGGCGCTAGATTACAGTGTGGTTGTGGTTGTGGTTGTGATGGTGATTGTCATGGTTGTCGTTGTCATAGTGGGAAGTAGGGCACGCCAACTTGAACCACTGCTACGACAAATGCTACCGCAAGCACCACCACGAGCACCACCGCCACAAGTACCTTGAGCACCCCTCCTACTCCTGGGCACACAGTACCTCTAAGACCACCGTCGCTCAAACCCATCAACGGCATACCCCTCACTCGGTCCCTTCTCACTGTTGTATCAAAAGATCTCTCCGAACGCCTCTACCATGCTTTCCGGCGGCAGGTCCGTCTTATAGTACACGGAGGCGCAGTCATGGTGCTACACACGTCTTTCACGCACCGCGCGAGTACGCAAGATATCGACTATATCCACCGTGCCTTCGCAGCCGAGTACCGTGCGGTGGGCTTCCCGGACGCCGAGCAGCGGCTTCGTAAATGCATAGCTGAGACCGCAGCCGCATTCAACCTCGGGGCAGACTGGATGAATGACCATGCAGACGTCGCGCTGCCCATGGCACTCGAGTGCGTCCTTCCCTTTGCTTACCTAAAAACCAACCAACCAACCAATAACCAACATTACATCACCACCCCACAACAAACAGCCAGTACGGCAGGACGTACGACCCGATATTCACCGCGTCGACACGGAAAGAGAACTCGGTGCCGCAGACGATATTCGACGAGCGCGGACTCGCCCTCGTCGCCGTGCCCTGGCCCTGGGCGATCGCGCTCAAGCTCGTCCGATACGCCAAGCAGGACCCCGTCGACTGCGCCGCCGTCCTCCGGCTCGGCTTCGCGCAGCGCGGAATACGCTGGACCCTCGCGGGCCTCGAGCAGTGGATCATGGAGCGCTGCTGGCCCATGGGCTATTCCGGGTACCAGCCGCCGCAGCGCGCACAGCTCCGCGTGCGCATACAGGATGCCCTGACCCGCGCGTTTCCAGAAGGCACACCCGCGTCGTCGTCGTCGTTGTCGTCGTCGTCGTTGTCGTCGTTGTCGTCGTCGTTGTCGTCGTCGTCGTCGTCGTCGTTGCACCGCCCACCGCTACGCATGACAAGCGAGACGTCGTTGTATTTCATGCAGTAAACCGAAAACAAGATGTCAAGCGAGACCATACCTCTTCTTGATCTCCTGCCGTGTTGCCACCTTGCCACAGCCCCAGCCACGCCGATGAACCCCGTTTGCTGTCCTTTCCTTGCTATGTGTCATCGCTGTTTATTTCCTTCCCACCCGTTTTGTCATCGCATCACATCGAATCGCATCGCATCACTGCACAGAGCAGAGGACACTGATACCTACAGCATCATTTTACGTTATTATATCCCGCAGTAACCCGGACAGTAGGAGGGGAACAGTAGAAAAGAGAGCTTATACCACTGTATGTGCGATGATGATGCGTCTGTTCTTCCACCACTTTCCTTTTGTTGCGATCAAATGCTTACAGTGCATCCCATGTATGTTTAATTTCTTAGCTGTAGAAATGAAATGAAGTAGTTTTTCAAGTCTCCCGCTGTACACAATGTAGCCTGATACGGGAAAGGTCGGCATCATTGTATCAATTCAATGTCGATCAACGCGCCTCACCCCCAACACGTGTTCGACGTCAAGTAACTTACTCTAGCCCAGGCCTTCTTACGAAACTCGAGGTCATCTCTGGGTGCCTCGCCTTTCGTTGCCACCATCGTTTATTCCTCTTTGGGCAAAGTACCTTAACTTAGCCTTGTCATATATACGTACGATGGACGCCGGAAGGCGATGATACCCAGGAGTATTGTCGGGCATACTACACCGCCCTTGGTAACACGGGCTGGAGTCCACTGCACTAGAAGATGTGGGCTGCTGCTACGCTAACTGTGAGTGATATTGCCTTTGTATCATGGACGTGCCTTTGTCCTCCGCGGACTGAGAGTATGTTGAATTGCTGCGATATTTTATTGGAGCCTCTCGCGCTTCTGCCGACTGAGATAGAAGAGACGCAGTAGTGTTTGAGTATAGATCAACTTCGGTGATGTCGGATACATCATGCATCGTCATCGGGAGGTGCTTCTTTGGGCGCTGGAGAACTACTACTCAGGCTTATAAAAATAGAGTGCGAGATACGGTATAACGGTATACGATATATCTAGGGGGTACTGCACTCCATGTGCATTACACATGATCTCGTTGGACGCACGCACCGAACAGCGGCGTCGAGGATCAGGACAAAGGCCAGGATTCTAGACATACAGAACCCCGGGAAGATGATTCTACCGCCGGATCATCTCTCTCTCCTGGGCGCCTTTTTGTGCGGAGCTGCTTCCGCTTCGCTTCGGGCGAAGCGCGAGCTCGAATGCTTGTAAGCGCCGAGCGTGAGAAATAATGTGCGCACTGGTCAGATGCTTTCAAGTTCGCAACCAGTAGTGGGACCTCCCAACCACTTGAGTTCGCGTCTGAGATGTTCGCCAGGAATTGTAAAGAAGGGTAGTCGCCCAATATCCTCGGAATCAGGCAATTACTGTAATTAATTAACTCTCAATATCGTGCACCACTACCGAGCCTGGCGTGGGACCTCCCAATCACTTGAGTTCGCGCCTGGGATGTTCGCTAGGAATTGTAAAGAAGGGGATATGCCAGTAGATGGCGTTCGGTAGTAATCCAATAGAGAATAACGACAAAGACTGCTTAATGAGGGACCGTCCGCCATTACTATGCGATTTGCAGAAATCTATAAGAAGGCTTCTGCAAGACCAGATGCCTTACACAAACGCCTTCACGTTCTGATTCCTACGAGTCGTCAACAATGCGTCTCTCAATTCTCGCTCTCCTCGCTGCTCTTCCTGCGGTGGCATACGCTGCAGCCCCCCAAAACTTGAAGAATCGCAACAGTGATCCTAATACTTGCCCAACTTATGGTCAAACATGCGATCTTGGAATCTGGGATTGTTGCCAAGGTTTTACGTGCAACAGACCACGCAACCAAATTTTCAAAGGAGTACGTCCCCGCGCCAGTACATCTGCCCTGCTTTTCGCTGATCGGTGTGTTAGACATGCATGATTTGTGATTCGGAAGGCAATAATTGTAGTTGATGGGTTGAGGTGTTGGGGAGTGTGTTAGGTCTGAAAACCTCCTTGATCTCGGAGTGTGAGGAAGGGAGCATGAAGGCACATAAAATGGGTTTTGTAGTGACACCACCACCACTTCCCCATGCGTGCTGTGTACCGGAAATAGTATTCCTTCACCACACCACTCCCACTAACCGCTCGCGCTTGAACTTTCCCGGGCCGATAACCAGACTCCAACAGTAGTGAGGTCGACCCAAGGGGAATGAAGTAGACAATAGAAGAAGATAAGAGTATAAGAGTAATACCCAGATAGCAAATTCGAGATCGCGCGAGTGCTGCTCGAATTGAAAGGTCGGATGTCAGCCAGGATGGAGAACTTGGAAAATAAAAGAAGAGATGGATATTATTATTCTGAAGACACGAAGACAGGCTATTTATGAACGAGAGGCACAAGTCATTACAATAATAATTAGTACCATAACATGAGGGCGGCGGGAGTCAAAACAAGCAGTAGTGGTGGGTGGCGCTGAGGACGATCGAAACAGGATTCACAAACGATAGTAACTTATAGTAAGAAGTATCGAAGGACTAGGCTGAAACCGTATTCTTGAGGCCGGGAATGGAGAGGCAGATCACGGGCTTGACGCTGGGATGAAGGTGGCTTAGAGGCACGCGAGGTCGACGGGTGGCGTATATGCGCAATCGAAGGAGTCGAATGGATCGTGAATACGTATTGCGGAAACGTGCGCATTTCTGCGACGTTGCACGGACAGCGCACGCGTCGTCCTTACAAGTATGAGTATACGCCGCCGTTAAGAAGACTTGGTGTAAACAACGTGCCAGTGGAACGATGGGTGTTCAGCAGGATCTGCCGCCTGTATATGGCTTATAAACTCGATGGAACTACCGGGGGTTTACATACCATGTACGACTCGACGATGTCCTGGCTGGCGGGGCGGCGGAAACAGAGATGGCGCACAACCGTGGACGAACCGGAGCGGCGGCGCTCCGCTGGTGCACGCTCAGCTCGCCGAAGCTATAGACCGCGATGGTGCGCGTGAACACAGGAAGCGCGTTCAGCTCCCGTTCGTGGGGGTGCCAGTCGTGCACCCCGTCCATTCCACCTGGTGATAAGCCGCCTGATGTCCTCGAGTGGAACGCCGTAGTCCCACTCTGCGCCATTGGCCTCGTCTGGCAGGCGAGTGTCTTTTTTTGGGCAGAACTTGAACAGAGCGCCGTCTAGGACGGAGATCTTGAATGGTTGTTCTGAGGTCATGGAATGATGATTGGTGGATTGAAGCCAGCAGGTCAAACAGATAGAAAGCCACAGTTTTCTGAGAAGTATTTGGCTTCGGTCCGTATACGGACCGAAGCATGTCTCCCACACAAACTGCTCACGTAAGCTCACAGCACACAACTGCTCTCCGGTTCTTATCGTCATCTTCCGAAAAAAAAAATAGATCCAAGCCACCCAAGTTGTTCAAAAAAAACCCCATCGTTCTCCTCGCAGGAGCGAGTGGCAATGGCCGTTACCCAGAAGTTCGCCAAGAATGGCATGGGCTATCATGCCGAACAGTCTCAGAAGCTCGGATATCCATGGACCGATAACGAAGGTGAATAACGGTCACACCACATACCGTGTCCAAAACCTAACTAAACCGGTCTTTCAGTTCTTACGTGGGTCTCGATTTATTGGTTCTCGCGTGCGGGGCCTGTGGCGTCCGTCAGGGTCTAAGTTACTACGAGTTACGCTCGGGAGAAGTGATCAGTTTCCCTAAGCCTACTGTCCCAATCCGCTTTTCCTTATTCTCAAAGGAGGACGTCCAATTGCCTAAAGCGTGCGTACCCAACCTTTCCTTTCACCATCATGGAGAGTGATCAAGGGTGACCAACGCGGGACAGTTTGCTAGTACGGTCCCAAGGTAGGGTCATGTTCGAGTCGGAGTACCTCTAAGACCACCGTAGCTCAAACCCATCAACGACATACCCCTCGCTCGAACCCTTCTCAGCCTTGTATTAAAAGATCTCTCCGAACGCCTCTACCATTCTTTGCAGGTCCGTCTTGTAGTACACGGTGGCGCAGGCATGATGCCACACACGTCTTTTACGCACCGCGCGAGTACGCAAGATATCGACTACATCTACCATGCCTTCGCAGCCGAGTACCGTGCGCTGGGCTTCTCGGACGCCGAGCAGCGGCTTCGTGAACATCAGGAAAATGTTTTAACTAGAGGCCTAGAAAGGCACTAGAAAGGTAACTAGGCAAGTCTGGCATTCTAGTTGCCCTAGCAACCTCTAGATCAAATCTAGTCGTCGCAACTCGATGTCATCTCTGGGTGCCTCGCCTTTCGTTCCCACCATCGTTTATTCCCTTTGGGCAAAGTATCGTAACTTAGCCTTGTCATATACGTACAGTCGACTCTGAGATAATCCATACGGAGATAATCTGTGCATTTGCGATATCCCGAGTTGGTTTAAATCCCCTCTTAAATCCCATACTCTGTCATAATCCATACTCTGAGGCATATCCAGAACTGTGTGGGTTGGTTATTTCAGAGTCGGTCGACTGTACGATGTCGATGAACGCCATAGGGCGATGACAGCCAGCCAGCGTATTGTCGGGTGTACGTACAGGCGGTACAGCTCACCGCCCTTGGTAACACGGGCTCCACTACAGTCAGCGATTAGTAGTAGAAAATGTGGGCTGCTGCTACATAACATATCGTGAACGTCCTCCGCGGACTGGAGGGTATATTGAACTGCTGTGTCCCAAAATTCCGGGAAGGGGTTAGAATGTTTGTGTTCACTTATAATCATTATAAGACCAAAAAGTATTATAAGCAACCTTATCATTCCCTTTTAAGCTGATTATAATGAATTATAAATATAGATATATCTTCTAATCACATTTTTTATAATATTATATAACATTATAAAGTGATTACAAGTATTTTTTGTCGTTATAATCCCATCTAATTATAAGGTGCTCCGGAATTGCGACATAATTTATTGCGGGTACTCTATTGGAGCCTCTCGCGCTTCTGCCGACTGAGATAGAAGAGGCGCAGCAGGGGTTTGAGTATAAATCAACTTCGGTGATGCCGGATACGTCGTGCATCGTCATCGGGAGGTGCTTCTTTGAGCGCTGGGAAACTACTGAGTTACTGTACTCGCTTACAAAAATAGAGTGCGAGATACGTATACGGATAAATCTAGGGGGTCGCATCGCAACGTCATACGCGCGGCCGGGCACTGTACGCCATGTGCATTACACATGATCTCGTTGGACGTACTACGCACCGATCAGCGAGCGTCGAGGATCAGGACAAGGGGCTGCCAGTGACCTACAACTTCAGGATTATATATACATACATACAGAACCCCAGGAAGATGACTCCATTCACCGCTTCTTTTCACGCCGCCGGTTTCTCTCGCCCGGGCGCCTTTTTGTTTTGTTGTTGTCGAGCTGCGTGCGCTTCGCTTCTGCGCAATGCCTGCCGACCTCGTCTGCCGTCTGCCGCTTCAAACAAAAGTCAGTCATTCTTTTGCGACGATCCCACTTCATACAGCCCCCGTCGGCCAAATATAGAAGTCGAAGAAGGTGTCGTGGGGGAGCTGGGTGGACTCGGAGATAGTAAGATTGGAAAGTGACTGAACTGACTGTTGTTGGAAGTGCGAGCCTCATATGTTGACGAACGCTTGTCCACTGGAGCTGTATGGGGTTGAGTCGTCGAGTCGGACTGAGGCTGCAGTGAAGCTGATTGACTAAGGGTAGTAATTATTACAGACTGCTTTCAAGTTCGCAACCAGTAGTGGGACCTCCCAACCACTTGAGTTCGCGCCTGGGATGTTCGCTAGGAATTATAAAGAAGGGGATATGCCAGTAGATGGCGTTCGGTAGTAATCCAATATCAACGACTCGGACAAAGAAAAAAAAACTGCTTAATGAGGGACCGTCCGCCATTACTAGTATGCGATTTGCAGAAATCTATAAGAAGGCTTCTGCAAGACCAGATGCCTTTCACAAACGCCTTCACGTTCTGATTCCTACGAGTAGTCAACAATGCGTCTCTCAATTCTCGCTCTCCTCGCTGCTCTTACTGCGGTGGCATACGCTGCAGCCCCCAAAACCTTGAAGAATCGCCTAGAAGCCCGCGATTGCATAGCTTATCAAGCAACATGCGCACACCTGCCCCATGACCCCGCTTCAGGTTGCTGTGAGCCTTTATGGTGCCATGGTTCTTCTGGTCTACTCGGCCTCGAAGGAGTACGCCCCCGCGCCAGTACATCTGCCCTGCTTTTCGCTGATCGGTGTGTTAGAATTGCATGTATTGTGATGCGAGTGGCACCAATTGTTTTTGATGGGCTGAGGTGTTGGGGAGGTATGTTAGGTCTGAAAACCTCCTTGATCTCGGAGTGTGAGGAAGGGAGCATGAAGGCACATAAAATGGGTTTTGTAGTGACTTCCCCATGCGTGCTATGTACCGGAAATAGTATTTCATCACCACTCCATTCCCACTAACCGCTCGCGCTTGAACTTTCCCGGCCCGATAACCAGACTCCAACAGTAGTGAGGTCGACCCAAGGGGAATGAAGTAGACAATAGAAGAAGATAAGAGTATAAGAGTAATACCCAGATAGCAAATTCGAGATCGCGCGAGTGCTGCTCTAATTGAAAGGTCGGATGTCAGCCGGGATGGAGAACTTGGAAAATAAAAGAAGAGATGGATATTATTATTCTGAAGACACGAGGATGGGCTATTATAAACGAGAGGCACAAGTCATTTACAGTAATAATTAGTACCATAACACGAGGGCGGCGGGACTCAAAACGAGCAGTAATGGTGGGTGGCGCTGAGGACGATCGAAGCAGGATTCACGAACAAGGGTATAGTAAGAAGTATCAAAGGACTAGGCTGAAACAGGATTCTTGAGGCCGGGAATGGAGAGGCGGAGCGCGGGCTTGACGCTGGGATGAAGGTGGCTTAGAGCCACGCGGGGTCGACGGGCGTATACGGGCAATCGAAGGGGTCGAATGGATCATGAATATGTATTGGGGAAACGTGCGCATTTCGGCGACGTCGCACGGACAGCGCACGCGTCGTCCTTACAAGTATGAGTATACGCCGCCGTTAAGAAGACTTGGTGTAAACAACGTGGAACGATGGGTGTTCAGCAGGACCTTCCGCCAGGGGGGAGTATATGGCTTATAACCTCGATGAAACCACCGGGGCCATGTACGACTCAACGATGTCCTGGCTGGCGGGGTGGCAGAAACAGAGATGGCGTACAACCGTGGACGAACCGGAGCGGGGACGGCGCCCCGCTGGTGCACGCTCAGCTCGCCGAAGCTATCGACCGCGGTGGTGTGCGTGAACACGGGCAGCGTGTTCAGCTCCCGTTCGTGGGCGCGCCAGTCGTGCCCCCAGTCCATTCCACCTGGTGATAAGCCGCCTGATATCCTCGAGCGGAACGCCGTTGGCCTCGTCTGGCAGGAGGGTGTCCTTGTTTGGGCAGAACAGAGCGTCGTCTGGGACGGTGATCTTGAATGGTTGTTCTGAGGTCGTGGCGGGTGGATTGAAACCAGCAGGTCAAACAGATAGAAAGCCACAATTTTCTGAGATACAGTTATATCGGATAGTCGAGCATAAGATAGGCCATGGTAAAAGCCGTTTAGCGACCACGGTGGTCGGCTCTGAAGTGAAGATGACCCACAGTGAGCGACGCGCGGCATCAAGGAAACGTCGTACCATGCAACATTTCCTGATCGTAGACGAGAAGATACTAATCTTGCGAATCTGAAGCGTTAGTCATCAGCTGATCACTAGTGTTCGGATGCTTGATGCGGGTCCTATCTAGGGTTCAAAAGACAAACCTCTTGAAAGGAAAATAAAATGTAAGAGGAGTATCGTCTCATGCAAGATAGGCGTAGTAAGTGTAGGACCCAAAACAGCGATGTGGTCACAAGGTTGCCACATCCGACTCAGTGTAAATACTAGTGTGAGTGTCAAGGAAGGATTAGTGGGAAGCTGCGCACCAGTAGTACTAGTAGTAGGCTCAGGGTACTATCGATGCGGCGGGCTTGGATGCGAGCCATGGACAGAGGAGGAGTTACATGCACTTTTCGTAATACATTACATTTCAGTGGACATGTATTAGGCAGCGGGAGCTAGTAACGTTACCTAGCGGGGTACAGTAGTACTATGGGGCTCAAGTGTCGGGGAATTCTACGACACGATGTCCGATATTTAGTAATCTAATAAAAGGGCCATGAGGCCATGTCGTGCGTTCTTGCTGTCAGAGTCGTAGGCGATGTCATGTTTGTGGTCAAGTGGCGGGTGCGGTGAATGGGATACTATCACGTGTGGGGAGTTTCAAAAGTTTTAGCAAATCATGAATAGAAAAACATCCACAACACCTTTTGAAAATCAGACTTTTGGAGTCAATGCAATAACATATTAACTACCCCCCTGAAGTGTTATTTTAATGGGAGGTGGATGGTGTCACGCTGACTCATACAGCCGGTCGCAGTTGCGTTCTTTCCGCATCGTTCCCACGTGTCCGGTCCGAGTTTCCCGTCCTCAAATTAAATCTCCGTGAAAATAAACATTTTTAATCCAAAATAAACATAATAATAAGAGGTATATTCTGTGATTTGAATTACATTTACAAAATATGTAATTAAATACCCCTGCCTAAGTCCCTGCCCGTTGCCGCCGCCACCATCGTTGCCATCACTGTCGTCGTTGTCATTGTCGTTGTCGTTGTCGTCAGGGAGACGGAGAGGGGGTGAGAGCGAGACCAGGAGGGTCGGGGTCTAGGTCCAGGTCAGTATCTGTAATTGTAGTGGCTTACTGGAAGAGGGTGTGGCACCATGGGAAGCGAGGGCGGAGGAGAAAGAAGATGTGGAGTGGCGCAAAGGGACCTTTGGAGCGTTGAGGAAGGGTAGAAGGGGAAGGAGGGAGTGGGAGACCGTGAGAGAGGAGAGAGAGAGGCCAGGAGGAGGGAGTCCACAATGGACGGGAGAGAGGATGAGAGGGCCTGGGGAGCGTGAGTTGAACGTGCCTCGCATCGCCAGACGCGTTGTTTACGCGTTATTTATTCTTGTATTTACTCTATTTTATTCTTAATTTTATACTATTTACTTTTGTATAAAACTTACAAAGGAGCAACATAAAATCGAAAAGAAAGTGGACTTTGAATTGGATTCAGGGGAAGCCGGAAAAAGCGGACCGGAAGCGTGGGACCGATGCGAAAAGTCAAAGCCTGAGAGTGTCAAGAGTTGCCCGTTGTTTTAATTGGAAATTG
>WNFR01004104.1_pt1 | contig 17513 bp, 10 predicted proteins | sample 5400221 | NCBI WGS metagenome assembly WNFR01 (sample SAMN13153357, study PRJNA577476) | soil metagenome | isolation source: 40 cm soil under Madrone tree | place: USA:California | collected 2016-06-14
TCGTCCGCGCGTTGTTAGCGCTTGAGCCCTTTAAGGAACTCAAGGGTTATGCTTCCGAGGCCGCGGCCCCGGCGGATTTATCGGCCCTCGCTGACGAAATAATGGATCGCGTGCAGGCCCTGGGTCCAGAGTCTTGAGTTTTAGGACACTGATACAGAACCGGGAGCGGTAGCGACCGGGACAAGGGCTCAACTTCTCGGAGGAGTCAGACGAATTCGCCGTAGAACGTGGGCTGGTCGACCACCTGATCGCGGTCGCTAATACGTCACTTCTGAAAAAGCAGTTGAATTGCGGCTAATCTTACGAGCGATAACGTGATCGAAAATTAAAGAACGATTGATTCACAAGTTGAATGCACGGCTCCGCTCGCTACCGCTCACGGTTCTGTATCAGACCGATTGAGTCATGTGCGATGCCAATTAACATCATCGTTGCCGCTAACCTATGCAAACACAAAATGGTCTGAATGGGGGCAATATTGGTTGGCTTGGTTTTGAACTGAGCGTGCTTCGCCATTTGAAGTTTCGCTCGGTGGCGTTGCCATTGGCAGGCGAGCCCAATCTCGGACTGTATTTGAAGCGTTGGAACGCTCGCGTTGCGGCCAACGATCCGGCGCAGTGGGCCTGGACCAAGTCCCAGGCGCTCATTGAAAACAATTGCGAGACCCTGACTGAGCCGGACCTGGCGGCGATCCTGGACGACGCCTACTTCCCTCGAAGCTATTTTCGTAACCCGACCTTGTTGAGCTGGTTCAACGAAACCGATGCCTGGTGGTTCGACAATGTACGCGCGAATGCCGACCGTTTGACGTCGCCTTACAAGCGCGCGCTGGCCCTGGCTGTCGGTATGGCCGTCGGTGATTATGTCTTCTCGTTCAATCTTGACACGCGCGATCTGCGCCAGCCGCTGTCGCTGTCGAATGTCTTTCGCCGCGTCTGGCACACCACCCAACCCCCTTTTAATAATATGCGAAAGAACACCAGCTCGAACCAGTCGGCCAGGAGTTTTCTAGCCGAGACACAGGACACCGATCTGCTTTTCTTGAGACTTCCCCGCCCCACGCGCGCCAATGACAGCCGCAACGCGCGAGTTTTGAGTTGGCGCGAGGAATGGTTGCGCATGGGTAAGAGCTTCTGGAGCGAGTTGGCAAAGGACCGCGCGGGCAAGCTGGATGCTTATGTCGAGACCAAAGAGCAATACCTGGGTTTGATCGAAGACCTGATGCATACCGCTGCGCATCTGCCCCTTTGGGCTATAGAAGCTGTCAGCGACGGCTTTGTCACAACCGACGAGTTGGTCGAATGTGTGGGAAACACGCGCAAGATCGATGCGATCTATACGAAAGATTTTTCAGAGTTGTTGGGAATTCAGGCGGTGATTATTACGGCGGCGGCGTGAAGATCCTCCGATTTTTTTGACAGCTCCCTTATCATAGAGCAGTCATCCTCTAATGAGAGCGAAATATAATTTCGCTCCTTCCGAGCAGACAACCTCAAACAATGCGTTAGGCTATAAATATTTCGCACTACGGCGCGAAGCAGCAGCATACGAGCTTTAGGAGTCACCTCTTGGGCCGCTGGTCTGAATAGACTTAGGGGTTCGTTAGCGCTTAGGCCCCGCGATTCTGCGCGCGGCTCGCACTGAAACAATAACTACAGAGAACTGGCCGGCCGGGCGCTGGTTTGAAGGGCACGCTGTCGGGCTTACCGCACTGATCGCAGATGATCTCAAATTTTTCGCGTTCCGCTCCGCCTGTTTGCCGCCCCCCGCCACCAAGGTTCGCCCGGCGCGCATCGCGGCAGGGTTTGCAACGCTTTGGATGGGTCAGTCCGCGCTCACGATAGTAGTCCTGTTCTCGTTCACTAAAGGGAAAAGCATTTCCGCATTCAGCGCAAGTGATTTCAAGATCTGGCATCGCTATCTCCCTGGGAAATATTTTGAGTTTTATTGTGTAAGCTTGAGCAGAGTTTACTCCACGAGTGCGCGGCTGTACAGCAAACGCCTGACGTCTTTGGAGTGCGATGGCAAGCGCAGTGCGACACCGCTTGGATCGTTTGGAGTTCCGCCTTCAGGCGGTTTTCACAAGGAAGAAAGGTCCGCCTAAACGCGGCACTCCAAAACAAAGCGCCATTTGCTTCACTCTGTCGCGCGCCATAACTCAGGCTCGCTCTAGCTCGCGCACATGCGCCCGCACGGTCTCGCCCAAAGTATCCAGATTATATCCGCCTTCCATGCAAGAGATGACCCGGCCGCCGCAGGCCTCGCCCGCCCATTCCTTCACCACGCTCGTCATCTCCACAAAGTCTTCATCACTGAGCAGCAACTGACCCAATGGATCGTCTTTGTGTGCGTCGAACCCGGCCGAAATGATCACCAGATCCGGCGTGAAGTCGTTGGCAATCTCTTCAATTGCCGATTCAAAGGCGCGGCGCTGATCCTTGGTGGAAGTCATCGCGCGCAAGGGTACATTGAGCGTATAACCGCGCCCGCGGCCGTGGCCGGTCTCTGCGCGCGTGCCGGTGCCCGGATACCAGGGATTGCACGTCCCAATCGAGCATCGCGACCTGCTCGATCTGTTTGTAACGCTTCTGAGCATAGCGCGCGGCGACCGCCACATTATTAAAGAGACAAAACCCCATCGCTCGATCCGGTGTCGCGTGATGTCCGGGCGGACGCACTGGCACGAACGCGTTCCCGGCCGCGCCTTCCATCACCGCATCGATCGCCTGGCACGCCGCGCCCGCGGCGCGCAGCGCAGCTTCGAGCGAATCGCCCGACACAAGAGTGTCGTTATCGAGATAGCCTTTGCCCTCGCGGACTGCTTCCTCAACATGTTTGAAGTGTTGTGGAGTGTGGCAAGCCTGGATGTCGCTGCGTCGCGCTTCGCCGGCTTCGATCTCCACGACGTCAGACCACAAGGCGGAATCCTGGCGCAGAGCATCAATCACCACTCGGTAACGCTCAGGCTTCTCGGGATGAGCGGGCCCGGTGTCGTGCTTTTCAAAAACCGGATGATGGACTATTGCTGTCGGCATCTGCTTTGTGCCTGTGTGTCAGAAGCCCGATCGTAGGGAGCGAGCCCCGGAAGAGCCCTCCCTACGGTCGGGCTTCTGATACGGCAATGCGAGGCGTGCTTAACTTTGAGGCCAAGATCAATTGCGCATGTTCGCAGGAGCAGCATTAAAAAGTCTCTGCGCCAGATCACGATCGAGTCGTTGGAGAATCGCATACTCCGCCTGCGCGCCTTGCTTATTCCGCTGCGCAATATGGACCAGTCCCATGTAGTAATGAGCAGTCGCGTAATCGCCTTTGAGCCGAATAGCGGTGCGCAATGTTTCGACCGCGGCGGGCAGACGTCCCAACTTGTAATAGGCAAATCCGAGCTCGCTGTGCGCGTCGTATGCTTCGGGCTTCAACTGTACTGCTACACCCAGTTGAGTCGCGGCTTCGGCATAGCGTTCCTGATCGTTAAAGGCCCAGCCCAGGTTATATCGCACTCGCACGTTGTTTGGAGAGATTCGGATTGATTGCTCGTAGGCGGAGATCGCTTGCGGGTATTGCTTTAGATTGCTGAAATAAACATCTCCCAGACCAGCATACGCCTCGCCATAACCCGGCTTTAGTCTAATAGCTTCGCGATAGTTGCTGATGGCTTCACTGTAAAGACGTTGTGCCTGGCCCTGCTGTGCTTCACCGAGTTTTCGGTTAGCAAATCCCAACTCAAGATAAGCTTCGGCGTAATCAGTCTTCAGCGCGACGGCTCGCTTTGCCGCTCCGGCCGCCTCGGCAAATCGATTCAGCTCGTTATAGCACCAGGCCAGATTGTAAAAAGCAGTCGGGTTATCCTCTTTGAATCGCACGCCCTGCCGGTAAGCTTCCAGCGCTTGCGGGTATTGTTTCGTCTGATAGAAGTAAGTGTCACCCAATCCCAGATACGCGGCGCCATAGTCAGTCTTTATCTGCACGGCAGATTGATACGCCGTGATCGCCTCCTGCGATCGGTTGAGTTTGTAAAAGGCATAGCCGAGTTCTTCGTAGGCCTCCGCATAGTCGCTCTTGAGGGCGGTGGCCTGTCTAAGCGGTTCGATAGCCTGAGTGTATTCATCCTGATCGTTGTAGATCCAACCAATTTGATAATAGGGCTCGGCCTCATCGCGCTTGACGGAAATCGCGCGCCGGTACGTTTCGAGCGCCTCGCTGTAACGCTTCAGACTACGGTAGGAGAAGCCTAACTCGTTCAGCGCTACTGAGTCGTTCGGATTTAAGCGAACCGACTGTTGCAGAGGCGGAACGGCATGATCGTAATCGTCCTTATCGTTGTAGATCCAACCGATGTGATAGTAAGCGCTGGCCAGGGGTCTAAGTTGCACGGCTTTGAGATAAAGTTCGAGTGCGTCATCGTACTGCTTCGCTTCAAAGAGTTCATCACCCTGTTGATTGTATTGTTCCGCCGTGGTCGCCCGTCTCACTGGCGGTCGCGGCCGGCGCACTGCGGTCGTAGTGCTGCGCGTCCGCTTGACGGTGGCGCGACTGCCACTGCGGCTGCTGGAGTCTCCGCCCGTAGCGGCGTCTTTGGTGCTGCCGCCGCCAACCTCATGCTGCGCCATGACAGCACCGGCGGTTAATAAAAGCGCGCCCGCGAGCGCCAGACTCGAAAGGTGACGAAAGATAATCATTGGGGTTGACTCCATGTGCTAAAGTATGCGGCTCGAACCAGCTCGGAAATTGAAACTCAGATTATAGGGTGAAGTCAGCCTGATGCAAGAGCGACGAGCAGCAGAACGCCTGCGTATCGATCTCAATGCGCGTTGGGAGGGGTTGCGGACGCAGGGTCGTGGTGCAGTTTCTGATCTCAGCTCGCTGGGCTGTTTTGTCTTGACCAGCGGCGACGTTGAGCCAGGTGAATTGATCCGCCTGGAGATTAATTTTCCGCAAAAGCCGGTTTCGTTTTGGGGCCAGGTGGTTTACGCCGTCGCGGAAATTGGCTTTGCTGTACGATTTGCGTTTGGTGCGGATGACGAGCGACATCTTTTGGAGCAGTTGATTAAGAAACTGAATTGAGCAGTCCAGCTCTGGTGTTGGAGCGAGCATGAGACAAGCGGAAGAAGGGTGCGTCCTCACGAACTCTCTCGAATTAATTCGAATCAGAATTTTGTTTTTCGTGCTGTTTCGTGTGGTTTAGTGGATCGCTTTTGCGGGCCTGCGGAAGCTTAATACGGTCAGCTGGCGGTTACTGAACCTTGTACCTTTCATGCTCGCGACATGAAGAAACCGCCAGCGGACAACAAATCGCGCGTTCGACATTTCGCGGTTTGACACCAGCTTTTCGCCTACGTTACCGTAACAAGTTCGCTTTCCTGACCGCGATGCTGACATTGCGTCCCGTTCGTCTAGTGGCCTAGGACACCGCCCTTTCACGGCGGCGACACGGGTTCGACTCCCGTACGGGACGCCAATATTCCACAGCATTCTCATGATCCGCGGGGAAACGGCTTTAGATTGCGCTTGCGATTCTTCTTTATCTTATGAGTAGACAAGTGAGAAACTTTTTCGCTCAAGACCCGAGTCATTCGATAGTTCATACGCGTTAACGGAACCGCAAGTCCCATCGTAAAAGCGCGGGGTTAAAGAGTGCGTCTACATACTGGACGCTCAACAGATCGGGATGTCCGCTTGAGCTGGCGACGACTCGATAGCGACCTGTTGGCAAATCGAACATCGAAAACCTACCGTGCTCAGAGGTAACGTGGCCGATTTCAATCGACCTCAGGAAGACAGCAATGTCAGCGTCAATGGAGTTTCCAGAGGCATCGCTTACGCTGCCCACCACACTGCAATACCTCCCCCCACCAAGACGCTGCGCAACGGGGCCCAAGCCATAGTGTTTGATATAGACGTCATCAGCGCCCGGCCCGTTGTCAAGCAAGAGAACGTGTAGCTGTCCGCCGATATGTGGCGCTCGGCCATCATCGAGGTCCCAGATTGTAAGGCCTTCGGGCTCTTCGTGCGCAAACGGCCAACTGCGTGGATCAAATGCAAAGTTAAATACCCCACGCCCGTTTGATGATTCAATTAGCCTCTGCCCGGTAGCCAAATCGATCACCTGTATTCCGTTGGCTACCAGATACAACAATTCTCCGCTGGGTGTTATCTCTCCGCCCTGTACCCCGTTAAAGGTTGCGGATAATCTAATCGCAGATGCGACCCCTAGCAATGTCGTCGTCGTGCTACTGCTAATCCATCTACGCCAAAGATCCCAGTTAGTCTCGTACCTGATAATTCTATCAACACCGTCAAATTCCGAACTATACAGCCGTCCCTGCGGATCAATTGCGCACCATGACAAATGGCTCTGGGAAGTAAGGGCCTGAGCGACATATTCGAGATTGTCCGCGTTAAAAAGCGCGATGGCTTTGTCGACGCCTTCCACCGGTACGATCAGATACCCTCGACCATCAAGTTCGAAGTAGTCCGGATCTCCGAAATGATCATAGGCAGCCAGAGCTGGATAATTTCGAATTGACAAATGTCGTACGGCCCGCCGCGAGGAACTCTCATTGAGGTCAATCGAGACTGGGATCTTCCATATTTCCGTTTCTTGAGTAATAAACCAGTTGTTGCGATCGTGGGCCAATCCATCGACACCTTCATGCCAACCCGGGTTGGTCTCTGCTGGATAGTCGCCCAGATACTTGAAGAAGAACTCTGACTCTTGCGCATACGACGATGTGATATAGAGGAGATTGGTCGCATCGTTGGCTTTCCATGCCATAAAGAGTTTGTTCTGGTAAGAAGCGATAGCAGGAGCCAGTGGTGTGCTGTCATCGCTGTTGATGGCGAAGGCAGCCGGCCAGTTCCCGTCAGGATCCGTCGTTGAAGTTAGATAAATCGCGTTAGAAGGGTCATTCGACTGAAACGCGAGGTAGAGTCGATGTGGGGTGGCAAACAAAACCGGATTCCCAGGTGTTGATCATCACTGTTGATAGGTCTGCTCTCGGACCACGTCGCGCCATCACGAGAAGAAGCAATGAAGATCCGATCGCCCCCCGTCTTCCACGCCAGGTAGAGCTTCCCATTCCATGAAGCTAAGGCCGGACTCTTCGTGGTTCTATCATCCGTGTTGATGCGATGCCCGAGCCCAGTGAGAGAAGGTTCGCTGAGCTCGAGAAAGTTAATAAGGTTGGTACCTTCAGCAGTCCACGCCAGACAGATGTGCCCGTTGAAGTTGTACAACACCGGCCCCGCTGCTGTTCGGCTAAGGCTGTTGATTTCGTGCGATGCGGGCCATCTAATGCTGGGCTCATCACTGGCCGTAATTCGGAGCCCATGGGAGCCATCGTTTGCCTTGAACGCGATGTAGAGCTTGTTAATAGAAGCCACTAACGCCGGTGTTTCCGGCGTCGCGTCAATGGTATTGATCGGATGGCCCCGAGACCAATGGACGCCGTCCCACGTATAGGCAATGTAAATTCGGTTACTGCGATCGTCTGCTTTCCACACCATGTAGATTCGGCCCCGGAAGGCAGCAAGAGATGGCGCCTTAGGACTCTGGTCAATAGCGTTGATCGCGTTGCCTGCGGGCCACGGAGCGGAAGGGACGGCCCGTGCCGGCCAGCAAAACAACAAAACGATCAGTATGGCTAAGCAGAAGAGTCTAGCGTCAGGATTGGCCATGATTTTGTTCCTTCATTGGTGGGGAAAACGATCCAACTTACCTTTGCAAACGAGACTCGCGGTCGCTTGGTCGCGGCTCGGCGGTTCTTTGTGGTCATTGACCTGAGGCTGCGCCACAAGCTTTATGCTCTTGCTCGCTTCGCCGGGATCCAGATCGCAGTACAGACTTAAGTCTTGGTCTCGTAGAAACTCGTTAACAACGCGGCGGCATCATCCCACGCGAGTCCATTAAAGGTCCAATAAGCGTACCCGTGAGTCTTTCAAGTGCGGTAAAGTGCTATCCATGCCGCTAAGTTCCGTTGAATTACCATAGGTCCCTTCTCTTTCACGGCGGCGACACGGGTTCGACTCCCGTACGGGACGCCAAATCTCTCAACCACCTTCCCGTTTCGCCGCGAGTCCAGAAAAGTGCTCTCTGAATGCCTGGAAGAGGCATTTCGAAAATCTCGCTCCGATGACCGAGACACCAAAGGGGGGTCGGTTTCGATAGTGTTTCAAATCCCAGATCAAAAACGTTGACTTCATGCGATAGCGGACCTACCATTCGCCTCACCCAAGCCTGCTACCAAGGCGCTCGATCCTTCAGGGTCTCCAGACGGAACGTTAAGGACCACCTATGTTCCTCCCTTTCTTAGAATGTCAATCAAAGGTGGCGCTTGGATTGGCCCTGGCATTAGTGATCGTCGGCAACAATCTATTCAAACTAGCGCCGCCTCAACCGAGCTTGACCACTTCGGCATCACACCGGGCTGTTCTACTGAGATCACCAACAGTGGACCGCACAGGCCCGGGAGCGAGCGCTCCCGGCGATTCGCGAAAGTCGTTGACTGTCACACCTGCTCCAGAGGCTATAACGCAAACACAGGCAAGAGAAGCGTACGGCAATTTGCCTTTGGGATTTGAAGTTAATCTGGGCCAGGCGGATTCGGAAGTTAGGTTCCTTTCGCGAGGAAGTGGTTATGGGTTCTTTCTGTCCTCAACCGAGGCAGTGTTTTCGCTGATTATTCCCTCTTGCACAGATGCCGAAAAGTCGCTCGGTCCGCGCAGGGCGACGCGAAGTGATCAGTGTCCGCTAACCTCGGTCATTCGAATGCAGTTATTGGGCGCCAATCCTGCGCCGCAGACGGAAGGCGGTGATGAAGCTCCTGGCAAGAGCAACTACTTCATTGGTAATGATCCTGAAAAGTGGCGCACTAATGTTCCGAACTACGCACGGGTAACGTACCACGGAGTATATCCTGGGGTAGATGTCGTCTACTACGGCAATCATCGCCAGCTTGAGTTTGACTATGTAATCGCCCCTGGAGCCAATCCTGACATGATTAAGCTGGCCTTCAAAGGCGCGAAGAAACTGAGAATAAATACTCAGGGTAATCTGGTCATCCAAACTACCGCCGGTGAAATTCAGCAACACAAGCCAGTCATCTACCAGAAAACCAACGGGATAAAACAGTACGTAGAAGGGCACTATCTGCTTAGGCCCGATCATACCGTGGGGTTTGAGATTGCGGAGTATGACGTTACCAAAGCGCTGGTGATTGATCCGGTTCTGGTCTACTCAAGCTTCCTTGGAGGAAGCAATGATGATACTGCTCATAGTATTGCCGTAGACAATTTCGGAAACGCATACGTTGCCGGAGAGACTACTTCCCTCGACTTTCCCACGAAAAACCCTATGCAGCCAAATCACGGAACAGATGTCTTCGTTACTAAGATCAATGCCGACGGTTCAGCAATGATTTACTCGACATTTTTGGGGGGCTCGGCACCCGACCGGGGCTATGCGATCGCTGTCGACCGGCTCGGCAGCGCGCACATTACCGGCGCAACCAGTTCATTTGATTTCCCGACGCGCAACCCGATCCAGCCGGCGCTGACGGCCAACTTCACTGGGGGACTGGATACATTCATTACCAAACTAAACCCTGAAGGTTCAGATTTAGTGTTCTCAACGTATCTCGGTGGCGAGGGCTTCGATGTTGGATATGGCATTGCTGTTGATTCGCCTGGATATGTTTACTTAACGGGCAGCACTGGGCCCGCCTGGCCAACGACGGTCCAGGCCTTCCAACCGACATTTAGTTGTTGCCACGATGACGCCTTCATTACCAAACTGAACCCCAACGGAACCGAGATCCTGTACTCGACATATTTGGGAGGAAGGGACGCCGAAATAGGAACCGCGATTGCCGTGGACGCTTTTCAGAATGCATACATAACCGGCTACACCGAATCCGTCTTCGATTTTCCCACGAGAAATGCTCTGCAGCCGACGTACGGTGGCGGCGTCTCGGACGCCTTCGTCGCCAAAATACCTACTGCAACGACGGATTCTCCATTTCCTCTCGATTCATTTGAAAATGAGAATAGGGGAGCGCCAAGTTCTCCTTACACTAACTTTTCAAATTGGAATGTAACCGGCGGTCAGGTGAATCTGCAGCTCAACCCCCTAAGCAACACCGGCCTGATTGTTAATTTCGATGGTTATCCACCTCAAGGCTCGGTGATCGAAACTAAATCTTTGCTGGCGTTGAAAGCCGCAAAATACCGGCTCAGGTTTGACCTCGCGATTCGCAACCCGGGTGATTCAATCACGGTCCGACTGGGCAACTTATTTTCTGAAACATTTACCTTCAACAGCCTGGGCACCAACGGTCAGTGGACCTCAGTAGTCCGCGACATTCCGGTTCCAGTTCAGGCCAGCGCGAAACTTTCCTTTGACTATGTCGGTGGATCGGGAAGTGGAGTGTGGCTTGACAACGTTACCATCTTTGAGAGAGTGGAACCTGGATACATAACGTTCCTGGGAGGAAGCGGCAACGAAAACAGAAGTCGTTCCTTCATTGGCGGCATCAAGGTCGACAATTCCGGTAATGCTTATATCACCGGGTCTACTACTTCAATAGACTTCCCCGCGGTTAATGCGATTCAGGCGGCGTTGGCCGGCGGCGAAGACGCCTTTATCACCAAAGTGAATTCAGCCGGCAGCGCGCTCGTATATTCAACTTTCCTCGGCGGTGCGGGAGACGACTTCGGCAATGACCTCGCGATTGATTCAGCGGGTGAGGCCTTCGTCGTTGGTAATACTACCTCGCCGGCTTTTCCCTTAAAGAATCCAATCCAAAGTACATTTGGCGGCGAAACTCAATTCTACGGCGATGCATTCGCGACCAAGTTGAGCGCAACTGGCGGCGAACTGGTTTATTCGACCTACCTGGGAGGGAGCGGACGCGATGTGGCCGAAGGTGTCGCTGTTGATTCGTCCGGGAATGCATTTGTTACCGGTTATGCCAGTTCCCCAAATTTCCCACTCCTGAATCCTCTTCAGGCCGCCAAAGCAGGCGGCCAATGGGATGCCTTTTTCCTGAAAATACCCGACGTATCGGGCAAAGGGATCCCAGACATTTTGAAGGTCATGCCGGCGACCGCGGGCAACAGCGGAATCGTGACGTTTCAAATCGAGGGAGAGAATATCGTTAGTGCGAATGCGAAAATTATTGGCCCCGGAACCAACGAACTACAGGCATTGAAGACAACCGTGAAAGGCCCGGGACTTGTCGTGGCATCCTTCGATCTTACGGGCGCGCTTATAGGGCCACGCGATATCCTCTGTGAGTTCGGCAATGGTCAAGCTAAGAGACTAACGAATGCGATCACAGTTACATCGAGCGGAGAAGTGCGTATCTGGACCGACCTGATCGGGCCGCGCACGGTCAGAGCCGGAGTGCCGCAGCGATACACAGTGGTCGTTGGCAACAGCGGGAACGTCGACGGCTTTGAAGTTCCCGTTTGGATAAAAGCTGCGCGGGCGAATAACCCAATCATTAGGGAAACAATCAGCCCTCCCAGTAATCCCGGTTCGATCGCAATCGATTGGAGCCAGATTCCTCAGGAACTTGATGATTTGAATGATTCGATTACGCCATTGCTCATCCCCCACTTACCCGCTGGTTCGACACGAACCATCTCGCTCGATGTCACACCCCAGTCGCTTCAGTCCTTCACGGTCGAGGTCTGGGCTAATGCGCCTCTGCTGTCGACGTTCCTGTCGAGCTTAATCAATCAGCCAAATTTCAATGCAAAAGTGAAATGCCTGAGCGACCTGGTCCAGTTTTTTATTAAGGACCAGTTGGGAAAGGCATTGCCGATCAACTGTGTTCAGAAATTCGAGCAGTTCATGGTCGAGGAGCTGCAAAAGCAAGCCAGAACCGTAGTGACCGGCGAGAGATCCAATTCCCCGGTCAGCCTGACAAAGACACTTTACAGTCTGGTGAAGCTAGGATCTATATGTGCCATTGAGCTGGCTGAGTTATTTCCCGAAGTAGCTGTTTTGAAGGTCGTCTTCTCGGTGTTGAAGGAGTTGGCGCAGAGGACGGCGATCGCGGCCATCTTTGCCGAATGCATCGAGGCCTTCAAAAAAACAATCGAGCCCTCGAACCCCGCGCTGATCAATGTGGTGCAGTCCTTCGATCCCAACGACAAGGTCGGTTCGGCTGGTGCAGCCTCCCAGCGATATATTATCGGCGCCGAGCCTTTGCGGTATGCCATCTATTTTGAGAACAAAGCGACGGCGTCCGCTCCGGCGCAGGAGGTCACGGTCAGCGATCAGCTTAATCCGAATCTTCTTGATCTGAGTACCTTCAGATTTGGCCCGGTCAATTTTGGTAACAAACAAATCATGCCCGAGGGGGCGGTTAATGAGTTTACCGCCGACGTGGATCTACGCCCCGATAAAAACTTGATTGCGCGCGTCAACGGAAAGCTTGACCCGATCACCGGACTGGTCACCTGGAAGTTTTTCTCACTCAATCCAGCAACGGGGCTGCCGACGACCGATCCACTCGCCGGTTTTCTTCCGCCCGGCGTGCATCCTCCTGAAGGTGACGGCAACGTATTTTTTACGGTTTCGCCCAAGCCGGGCTTACCCACGGGCTCGGTAATCAGTAACGGATCGTCAATCGTCTTTGACAACAATTCGGCTATCAATACTCCGACATGGTCGAACACGGTTGATAATTCCAACCCTGCCAGTCATGTGAGTTCGTTGTCCTCCATCCAAAACGCTGCGAGTTTCGTCGTCCAATGGTCAGGCACCGACAATGGCTCTGGAATTCGTGATTATTCAGTTTACGTATCGGATGATGGAGGTCCCTTTACACCCTGGCTCACTCAAACCGCCGTGACCCAGGCGATTTTTCCAACCTCGGCGAATCATATTTATTCTTTCTTTAGTCGGGCTCGGGACCGCGCCGGAAATACTGAACCTCTTAAGTCCGCGGCCGAAGCCAGCACCCAAATCGTTCCGATAGCGAGCATCGCCGGCCGTGTAACAGATCGGTTCGGCAACAACGTTAATAACGTCACTATGACGTTGAGTGATTCTCGATCAGCAACAACGCAGACAGATGACAACGGCAGTTGCTCCTTTGCGAACTTACCAGCTGGCAGCTACACTGTGACCCCATCCAAGACGAATTACAGCTTTACTCCGCTAAGTCGAACTTTCAATTTGAGTGGGAATCAGACGGCGAACTTTACCGCCAGCGTAATCCCCGGCACACCCGTGCTGATCAGTGAGGCTAACTCGACTCGCGCAGTAGCGCTGGACTCAGTCTTATGGCTGCGCGAGCCGTTTAGACTTGACTCACCAGTTCCCTGGGGACCTGATCGGCGTACGCGCGTCATGCTCTTTGCGATGAATTTGGAGCTAATGCCCGGCGAGAACGTCTCGATTGTGACTGCTGATGCGGAGGACGCATCGCACCGAATCTATCCGTTGACTGTCGAGTCAGTTGGTAGGGTTCCGGGTTCCTATTGGCTGAGCAATGTGATCATCCGTTTGAACGATGAGATGGGCGATCCTGGAGACGTATTGGTTCGCGTCAGCCTCCGCGGAGTTTCGAGCAATCGAGTGCGACTAGCTATAGGTCACGCCGGCGGAGGCCCGCTCGACGACTCAGGAGCCGTACCAACGCCGGGTCGAGAACCCTAGTCAGCTTTTTCTGAGCGACAACGCTCGCGTTCAGGCCATCCGCGCGTCCATTAAGCGTCCAATAAGATGTCCGGTGAGTTCTTTCAAGTGCGGTAGAGTGCTATCCATGCCGCTAAGTTCCGTTGACTTACAATAGGTCGCTTCTCTTTCACGGCGGCGACACGGGTTCGACTCCCGTACGGGACGCCAATACTTTCAATCACTTACAAGACATCGCCATTCCGCTGCGCGTCCAGAAGTTCATTAACAAATCACTGTCCTACGAATACTCGGAAGAATTATCTTCACAACCTTATCACTTCCTAGGGAAATCTCGGGCTATGTGTGTTGGCGCACAGACGGAATTTCCCTCTTTGATTAAGTTGCGACGATTGCTTATGCTACAAGACCCTTCCCGATCTCGTTATGAGAGTTCGTTGCTTGGGTTTGGCATCACGATGATAGCTCTAATCGCTTCTGGTTCCGCGCTGAGGCGACCCAAGACACGAACGAGAGGAAGTAGAGCAAAATGGGTGCGGTATTCGGCGACGTTACGGCAAAAAAGTAGACAACATGCCAAACGCATCGATCAGCTTGTAGGTTTGCATCACTCTGAAACTCAGATTCACCGAGAAGGAAGAAAACAATGAAGCTAAAACTCACAATGATACTCGTAGCGGCATCGGCGTTCGCCATGGCATCGAGTACAGCTTTTGGACAGAAGGTGCAGGTCTGTCACAGAACCGGCAACGATTCGTTTCACCTAATATCCATCAGCATCCACGCCGAGTCGGCCCATATCAACCACGGGGACGGACGACCCGGAGACCCGGTCCCGAACTTGGACGGGTTCATCTTCGGCGACAATTGCACCCCCACTGCGGCTCCACCTCCAGAACCCGCTATGCGCTGTTACAAGCTGAATTTTCCTCCGAACGTTAGCGGCGAGGATATCTTCTACATTGGGCCGATTGACACCTTGGGAAATATAGAAGGGTATACTAGCAACGATGGAACTTGCACGGGGCCTCGGCAAGCGTTTCTGGACTCGGGCATTATTGCAGCCGACAATGCGACTGATGCCCAAACAAAGTGTGATGCGCTTACAGGAGTTGGGTTTTCCCCAATTTACGACCTCAGCGTATGGTTCTTTCCCAGCGCGCCTGGTTTCTGGCTCTGCTCGAAACCGATCTCAACTTGAAGAGAGCCTTCTAGCTGCCAGCAAACAGGCATCGGCATTGGCTTTTAACTTAGCCCGAAATGAGAGCGGGCGACTGGATTGAGCAAACAGCCCTGCTCCCGGCAAACATTTGCTACTCGGCGAGATGTGGACGGTATCGTTTCTCATATGGCCAGTAGCGGAGCAAGCTACCAGGACTCCCCTCGAATTCCGTCTGCATACCTAAGAGTTGCCGGCATCACATTCGAAGAATCTCCATCTCTTTGAGCCAAGCCCAATCTGGTTCCAACTCGGAATGCTCCACTCGGTACTAAGTCTTCAGACTTCAACGGCTCGTTTGACCTCGTAAGCGATGCGAACGTGAGCACCGTAGCCGGTGGGGTAATCTTTTGGGCTGTTACTCATGATAACGATGTCCAGCAGATCTGTCCCTAACAGAATTTGTCATGAGACGCCCGTAAATGTTGATCGCCCAAACTGGAAGGAGAACGAAAACGAGGAACAATCTCGCGCCTTGCAGTTTCATTTGTGGTGATGAGTACCAAAGGATCTGCGAACTAACAAAAGAGCCGGCAATTCCTGGGCGGTACAACGCCCGGATACACCCGCACTCTGTGACGCATTTCAATAGAACTTGACGCGATGGTGCCATTTAATATTCGTAGAAGATGCCGAGGCACCCAAAACGCGCGTCCATTAAGACTCCAATAAGCGTTCCCGTGAATCCCCTAAGTGCTATCCATGCCGCCAAGTTCCTTTGAATTACAATAGGTCGCTTCCCTTTCTCGGCGGCGACACGGGTTCGACTCCCGTACGGGACGCCAATATTCCTTCGACCGTTCTCGGCGCGCGCTTCCTAAACGTCCTGGGACCGCGATGAATTCCTTTCCGCCAAAACGTCTGCGCAGTATCATCATCGGGCAATGAAAATCGTCGGCCAGGAGCATTCTGCTCAGTTCATTGCCGGAACGAGTCTTTTCGCAGCATCATGCCTCGCGCTGGCGCTTGTTTTTGGCGCGTGTAGCGTCTCTGCCCAACAGCTTCCGGTGCGCACCTACACAACTGCCGAAGGGCTGCCGCGCGACTTTGTCCTGCGCATTGTTCGCGACTCGCGAGGTTTTCTCTGGTTCTGCACCGCAGACGGTCTAAGCCGATTCAACGGTTACGAGTTTACCAACTACGGAGTCGAACAGGGCCTGCCCAATCCGGTCATCAACAGCCTGCTCGAGACTCGTCGCGGAGTCTATTGGGTTGCAACTAACGGAGGCGGGGTGGCCCGCTTCAATCCTTCCCCATCGCGGAGTGGACAGTCTCAGCTCCGCAAATTATTCACTGCATATCGAGTCGCCGATGAGCCGGCAAGCAATCTTGTGAACGTCCTTTATGAAGACCACGCGGGACAAGTTTGGCTCGGCACTGATGGTGGCCTTTTCCGACTGGACGAAACGAGCGGCCAGCCGATCTTTCACCGCGTCTCGCTGAATCTGCGCGAGCCAGATCTCCCGATGATCGTGAGAGCATTGGTCGAGGACAACGAGGGTAGCCTCTGGATAAGCACTCAAGGGCTGGGGCTGATGCGGCGCTTGCCTGATGGCCGGACAGTGCGCTACGGCGTTCAACCGTCGCCGCTCGGCGACCTCTGCGAGTCGCTGCTATTCGATCACGAAGACAGGCTGTGGATCGCGCACCGCGGCGGCGCAGCGCTGATCGTCTTTAAGCCGGAGCCGGCCACATCATTCGGCGCCGATGAGAAACTATTAACCCGAAGACTGGCTGGCTCTGAATGCGGCGCTCACTCACCTGATAAACGTGTCCGGCTGCCTGCACTACCCGGAGAGGCTTGCCGCTACACGACGGCCGATGGACTCGCGAGCGATTTCATTCTGACGGGAATGTATCAATCCAGTGACGGGCGAATCTGGATCGGCACCGCCGGAGGGCTGACCGCGTTTAGCGATGGGTACTTCCACAGCTACACCGCCGCCCAGGGACTCACCAATGCGTGGGTTGTCCCAGTCGAGGACCGCGACGGCAACTTGTGGCTGGCAAGCGCAACTGGCGCGATGAAAATTACCTGGAGCGGCTTTACAAGTTTCGGAAAAGCGGATGGCTTAAATAATGCCCGCGTCACTTCTGTCCTTGAAAACCACCGCGGAGAACTCTGCGTCACGAGGGCGGAAGGCGAGCCGGTCATCAATTGTTTCGACGGCCAGCGATTCACCGCCGTCTGGCCTCAGCTACCCCGCGAGATCAAAAGTTCGGGCTGGGGTTGGAACCAGGCCACCTTTCAAGACCACAGCGGAGATTGGTGGCTGCCCACCGAATATGGGATCTATCGTTTTCCTCGGGTGAGGAATTTGAAGCAACTCGCACACACGGTTCCGAGGGTCTATAACCAACAACACGGCGACCTGCCTGGCAACGACATCTTTCGTTTGTTTGAAGATTCACATGGCGATGTTTGGATCAGCATCGCTTCGCACGTTCGGTCTGCCGTCGCTCGGTGGGAGCGAGCCACCGAGTCTTTTCATACGTATTCTGAAGCAGACGGGCTGCCGCCCTTCAGTCCACCGAGTGCATATTGCGAAGATGCCGCCGGCAATCTCTGGTTGGGTTTTTATGACGGCGGCCTCGCTCGTTATCACAATGGTAGTTTTCGACTGTTCGCAGAGTCCGATGGAATCCCGA
>WNFR01003006.1_pt1 | contig 17506 bp, 14 predicted proteins | sample 5400221 | NCBI WGS metagenome assembly WNFR01 (sample SAMN13153357, study PRJNA577476) | soil metagenome | isolation source: 40 cm soil under Madrone tree | place: USA:California | collected 2016-06-14
CAACTGATTAAGGGCGAATTGAAACCATTTAACGCGACAATTATCGATGCTATTACTGAATTATCGCACGAAATTCCTTATTTGGTAACAGATACGTTGGGTGAAATTGGTGAGAAATTTAAATATTTTTGGAAATATATCATAGCCCTGATTTTGCTAATAATTGGTTGCGTGTGCGCATATATTTTCATAATAAGAAACTAATTCGAAACATTACCAATTGGTAAGGTATCACTATCAAATAACAAAAATAATTGCTAGCTACTCGATCAATTAAATTTTTTTATTCATTGAGGTGGAAAAATTGTGTTAAAAAATTAGAATTAAAAAATATTTATGGATCAAAAATTTTTGAAAATATTAGTTTCGAAAGAGAAAAATCAATCTCTTAGTATTGCCGATTTCAAAGAATTTGTAATCGATACCACGGAATACGATTTTAATCATACACTTTATAACAAAAATAACAGATCCCAGAAATTTAATTTGCAATTATTTTTGGACAATTATCGAGATCACAAATTTGATGCATTTAGTCCAGATATCATGAGCTATACAATATACAAAAATGAGTTTGTTCAGCAATTTATCCAAAATTTGATTGAGAGAACACAAATTCCATCTAAAATCAACCAATTCAAAAACGAAATTCTAGCATTTGATAGTACATTAAATGAACATATGATCACTGTCAATGATATCACTATCAAGGCTCAAACCAATAACCAATTGAGATTGTTTCTGGAAAAATTAGAAGTATACATTCGAAATAATAGGGATGTGGATATTAAAGGTATACACAATGATTGGTGGATAAACTTTGCTCACTCGGACAATACGACAAACGTGGCCGAGAATTTATTATTTACCATACAAAATAACTTATCCGGATGTTTCCTAGAAATTGAAAATACTGAATTCAATCAAGATGATCCGAATTCGAAAAATGCTTGCAAATTGAGAGGACTTATGAATTCGCACATAGACGAAATAACTAATTTGAATTATTGTTCACGGAATACTCTGCAAAATTATCGGGCCGATTGCGGTGCCCAATTTGTGAATCACGATAAGTTTATTGAAGAGTATGATGCATTGAGTGATAGTGATAGGGCACAAACGAATGAGATTGATTTTTTGTGCAAATGTGCCGAGGGTCTCACTGATGGTGATAATATTAACACGATCAAGTGCGCAAAATTAGCATCAATCGGCAAATTAATTCCGAGGAGAGCAACATTATTAGACGCGATAGTCGAATTGCATTATATTTGCGATTACAAAACTTTGGAACCAAAAATAGGGAGTATGTTTTCAAAAGGCATTATCGTTTTTGCTATTATTTTGACAATTTATTTCGTATATTATTTTCTCAAAAAATATATCAAGAAATAATTTTATCGACAAATCAATAAGATAGTTATCATTTCATTGTGGTCACATATATATAGCTATAATTCAGCGAATATAGCTACAAATAGATAATTATCATTTCATTGTGGTCATATATTATAGCTATAATTCAGAGAATATAGCTACAAATAGTTATCATTTCATTGTGGTCATATATAGCTATAATTCAGAGAATATAGCTACAAATAGTTATCATTTCATTGTGGTCATATATAGCTATAATTCAGCAAATATAGCTACAAATAGTTATCATTTCATTGTGGTCATATATATATAGCTATAATTCAGAGAATATAGCTGCACATAGTTATCATTTCATTGTGGTCATATATTATAGCTATAATTCAGAGAATATAGCTGCACATAGTTATCATTTCATTGTGGTCATAATATATATAATTAGGTAAATATAGATACATATAGTTATTATTCATTTCGATTATATAGCTAATTATGAGAATATAGCTACATAGCTATTTTTTATTATTATCATTATATATATTGTATGATCTCTATGCGCAACTATATAATGATGAAAATAGGTTCGAAAAATTTCAATTTGGAAAAAAATGGAAAATTTATCACTGACGAATTGTCAAAGGGATATTTGTGAAACAGTATATCAGAATTTATCCAATAATAGAAAAAGCGTGTTTTTAGTTTGTGGTAAACCTGGTACGGGCAAAACGTACCTCATTGAGAATATAGCCAAATATTTGAAACATACCGATGAGAACAACATTTCCAGCATAATGCTCGCTATGACGAATCGTGCGGCGAAACACATTGGCGGCTCAACGATAAATTCCTATTTCAAAATGGATTACAGGACCGGTAGTGCGTACACGATTTTGAATAAAAAAATTTCAAAAAAATATTTGTCCAAATCCGGATTCGAAACTTTTGATTATGTCAATTGTTTCAAATATGTCGAATCATCCACGATCAAATGGGACCCATCCAATCGTATATATTTGAATGAACTGTTCGGTCACACACATTCCCACGAACTGTTTGATAATTGTGCATATTCGAATGAACCGTCACAATCTAAAACGATAATATTCATAGACGAGTGTTCCATGATACCCATTTGGTTGATTTGGGCAATCATAATTCATTTCGACAAAGTATTCGACAAGTACATCATCATTTTATTGGGCGATAGGAACCAAACCGGACCTATAGTTTTTCCTTTTAGCATTTTCAATTTCGGTATTACTAAATTAGCCAATTTGATGAATGATTTGTACACGCAAGAATTTCAATTGCTAGTCAATAAACGTTTCAATCCGGCTTACGAACAAATTGTCAACAAATTTCTAGAATTCTACGAGAACATAGCCATTGATAATGTTGAGAAAAAATATGAACTATTGGTAAATTTGAAATCATTTCTGGCTAATCATTTCGATCAACCATTGTCGAATATCATTTATGCGGATAATTTGATCGACATTGATAGGGTATTGTGTTTTTATAATCACAGAGTCAACCAATATAATAGTATTTACATACATAATTTGAAAACTCAACCGTACATGTTGCGAGGATCATTGCACCTGTCTAATCAGATTAAACCATTGGAAATCACTCAGGAAATTGAAGATATTTTGGGCACGATTGAGACATTGCCAAAAGTTGATTTATTATTAAAGATCGATTGTTTGGTAACACCCATCAACAACACGGCATCTTTGAAAAATGGGATTTCTTACAGGGTGGTGAGATATAACAAATTTGTCGACACTCTCATATTGAAAACAGATAAGGATCATTATTTCGAAATAATGAGAGAACCGTACAAAATAGCAAATAGAAATATAATTCAACTTCTGGGACTGAAAAATCAACCGAACGAGCAATTATTGTTCAAACAATTTCCTTTGACACTCAATTACGCAACAACCATTCACAAAATTCAGGGTGAAACGTTGGATTGCAATATCATTATTGATGTGGTTGATGTGAATAACAAAATAACACCGGAAATTCTTTACACTGCCATATCACGTGTCAGAGATAAGAATCAAATTAAATACATAATCGGTTTGAAATCGGATGACTACGCATAATTCAATATAGGATATCCAGTTAATTCAGACAATAGCTATATTAATAATGTTTTTGAATATAGATACGATATTAATTATTTATTAATTACAATAAATAGCTACTACTGAGATATTATTTGATCAATTAATTATTTTTTTCTTAATTCATTTAGCTATTTATCTGTAGCTATATAGTTAAAGAATGGCTATGATATTATAACGGAGTAATAAAATATAGCCATAACACTGATAGCTATTTGTGGCTATTAATTAATGTATAGCTGTTGTCCATAGTTAACCATAATAATAACGCTGATAGCTATTTGTGGCTATTAATTAATGTAGCTGTTGTCCATAGTTAACCATAATAATAACGCTGATAGCTATTTGTGGCTATTAATTAATGTAGCTGTTGTCCATAGTTAACCATAATAATAACACTGATAGCTATTTGTGGCTATTAATTAATGTATAGCTGTTGACCATAGTTAACCATAATAATAACACTGATAGCTATTTGTGGCTATTAATTAATGTAGTTAGGTATATTTAGCTAATTTTAATGGATATTGATTCTGATATTACTCGATTAAAATATAATTAAGTATTTTGTTCATAATATCCGAACGATAAATGTGACAAAAGTAAACAAATTAAATAGCTAATTATGATTATTATCTTTATGTTATGTTAATTTTTCTGATTTGATTTTGCGATGAGAAACTATCATTCTTTTTCGATTCTTTCAATTCGCCAATATTAATTTCGTGCTCAGTTTCTATCGTTTTTGTCTCAGTCGTCGGATAGAAACTGAATGTTTGTTCATCTGCCGGGATAATTTTGTTTTTTATTTCCATATGCAGTAAGAAGGTGTGATACATATCCATAGCGAAAATAATGGCGGAAATTATGCACAACATTTTTATGAAAATCGTATGCGGACACGGGAACACGCAGTTGCCAAATATTTCCAACACTTGGCAAATGCCCACCACAATAACATTGAATTGAGCACAATATATGAAATCTGATCTGGAGAATGTAAGCATTGTTTTCGCAAATTATAGATATTATATAGTTTATTTAATCATTTTTTTTATCCTTATTGATGATAGCCATCTGTATAGTGTGGATATGTTCAATCAAATTTTGATAGATGAAATTAATTTCTTTAATTGCTACAAAATTGAAATAATTGATATCACAATCTGGTACGATCGATGCCAATAGGGTTTTGAGCAATGTGACGCCATTATCCGCATTAATCAACGGTATGGATTTGAGTGTTTTGTAAAAATTTGCCCAATAATTTGTTTCCCACAAGTCGACATTGTTCACAATGAGAGTCAGTGTCAAACCCAAATTGTGCAATTTATCAATCATTAATTTATTGTCCCGGAAATATTCAGCATACCATTTCTTGGTGAGCAAGAGTTGAGCTATCTTATTTCTCAATATAATTACCCGAATGAAATCAGATAATTGCTTTTCATATTGGTCCATTTGTGTTTTGTTTTTCGAAATTTATTTTAAAAAATGATCGTTTTTTATATAGCCGGGTTTCTTTGCGCAATGATAATAATAATTTATATGGCCATGTTGTTGATCAAACAATTTCATGAGTTATCCCGAGACATCACCGACACCACCGAATATAATATGCCAATGACCGAATCAATGTCGCGAACATTCACAAATTCTAGCATAAAATTTCATTATCCCATTCTGGACAAGAGTAATGTATTGACTCATGTTCAATGTGCCAATAGAGTGTACGATTGTGGGGATAATTTCAATTGTGATTGTTCGACCATCTGCGGCAATGATTTGTCATTGGAAAAAACATTTGTTGAAATTGGTGACAAAATCGAGATAAATTCATTGACACTGAAACCGGGTGTGTACTGTTTACCTAGGGGATTGAATTGCAACAGAAAATTATCAATTTGCATTTATTCAAACGAATTTGGCTGGCAGTGCGTATCCAAGTATCAGAGTCTATTTTGGGACAATGAGAATGATGCTGTTCTGAAACCCTGCTTCAATGTGTTCACAAAAATAACAGAATTGGATAAGAACCGATTGTACGATTATTTGTTGGACAAACCTGTGAATATGACGGCCGATAATATTATCGATCCGATTGATAATTTGTACGAAATTATTCCGGCAACAAATATGTACAGATATAGGTGCAAATGCGATGCGCGTGATTATATGGACAATAAAATGATTGCCGATCAAGCAACGACATTAATTAGTAGCAATACGAAATTGAACAATAACCATTTGATATGTTCGTCCGATCATTGTTTGAGAAATATACGCGATAATCCATCGATTGGATTTGATATGGGTAGTGGTTATTGCAAATGTGGAACAAATCAATTTAATCGGGATGGGAACAAATTCAATGATTGCATAAATTTCGAGAACAAAAAGAACAAAGACAAATTGTATCTGTACATGAATTGTGTCAACAAAAAGTCATTGTCTATGAATTTGAGAGAAATTAATTTCATGTGTTACGAGTACTATGAGAATGCCAATGCCAATCACGTGAATTTTTCAATCAATGTTTTGGTCAATCCGCACTCCTTATACGATTATTTGGATACGTTTTGACAATTCTAGCTGATCAAAACCTATTTTATTTTTATCATTGACAAAATTTCGGAAATTAAATACAATTTTCGTTCAATATGAAATTATTCAATGTGTTTATGCTACATTTTTTGTGATTGTGTGAAAAAAATTATATATATAAAAAACGCTACATAATATTTAATAATGGATCAATACGATCACAAAACTCTAATTGCCATGCTCGCATCCTATTTGGAAACAGAGGGTGAAAATATAATGCCCCTGCACATGGTTGGATCGGCCTCAACCAAGAAAAAACTATTCGATCTGACACGAACGTTGGAAACCATGCTGCTAGGTGGCACTTTGTATAGGCCCAATAACAAAATTGAAATTTGTCAAAATTCAGTGAACGAATTGGAAAAGATTTTCCTGGATTACGAGATTGATGAGGATATTTTCAAGAATTATATGACGACAATGTTGGTCGAACCGTTTCATAGCAAACATTTTATCAAAAAAATGTTCAACATGTGCATCGCGGCTATAATTTCCACTGTCAAAGATTCAACAGATGATGAGAAATATCGCGTATTGGACACGAAACTGTATCAACTCTGTCGATTGTTCGCCGTGGACGGTATGAGCGGTAATAACATCGTGAAAAATTTGCTAAATTATTCACACAATTTGGCCGTGGGAACTAGCAAGGTATTGGATGACGTGTCGTCCGCGCATGTTATTGCCATCAGAAATATTTATGACAAATTTAAAACTAAAAATTGCCAATCAATTATCAATTACATTCAATGTTCGATCAAGAATTTCTCAAATCCGACCAACGATTCACAGAGAATGTTTGTGGAACTGTACACGAAAGAAATGGTGAATTTTGTTAGCCACAATCAAATGATGAAATTTATCAAGACTCTACAAGAGAAAGATTCGAAAAAACGCAATTCGATCGAGTGTGGTGTTGCGGAAGAGGCACCCAAAGAAAAATTAACAAAACGTAAATAATTGTGCAGTTTGAAATAAATAGCTATAATATTATCATTAACGACAATGTCTATACATTTCATGACATGCCAATCTGATGACAAATAGGATCATTTTCTCATAATAAATAATTTATTTGCTAAGAATTATTTCCTCATAATATCCAACGAATTCAAATCATAAATTTGCGCATTCTTCTCATTATTGACATATCTTTTTAGCACAAAATTCCCACCCCCCTTATTCATTAATAATTCTTCATATGCCAGATCTATATATGCATTACCCGAAATTTTGCTATTATTATTATCCATACACTTATTGAGCACATATTTTTTAGATTTTGATAATTTCAATTGTTCGCCCCTTATGCCCAAATATTTTGCAATTTCGAAATTGGTCAAAAATATTTTTTTTTTCATCTTTCTCATCTCACGAAATTTGCGCAAAATATTTTATTCTATTTTATAGCCATTTGATTTTCATAATAATCAAATTCCAAATCACACTATTTTGCCAGATCATATTTTATAGCTATTCATTATCAAATTATTTCTATTATTTATAGCTATACAATAATTTGTGTTCAAATCTAGCGAAATATTAATTGTGCGTAATATTTTGTCACGATGCATAATAATTAAATCGTATCCATATTCATCTCTCTCATTATATTATCAGTTAATTCTTCCAAATTAAATTGGGATAATATGATATTTATTGTGTTCAAATCTAGCGGATTCACGGCGAAACTATCTTTGAATGCTATCATATCGGTGAGTTCGTCATAAGCTGGCAATTTCAAATCTGATCTTAATTGTCTAATAATTTCGCGCAATACGATATAACATTTGGAAATATTGTCCAGAGTGGATCTGCTCAGTGAACATGTAACACCGCCGGTTTGTTTATTGAAATTCAAATATGTTGAGAGAAACATGATCAATACATTGAAGAAACTGTACTGAAATCTATCTGTGAAACATACGTACGGAAATATTTGTTTTTTGATTTCCTCTCTCAAATAATGATTATTGTGCAATATTGTTACCAATAATTTCTTATCCATAAATTCATTCATGAATTGAATTGTTTTTAGAATCTTGGCTAATTGATTGATATCAATATTGGAACAGAATTCGTTCATATTCATACACAAATGGTGTATTTTGATTTGATTAGTTGGGTCTTTGAATTTCATTATTTGACTCTTACCAATCTTGAACAGATCAGTCTCTTCGAACAATTTGCTATAAAAATAATTGCAATATTTGTAAATCACGAATAGAAATATGTCTATACATCTGGAATATTGGGCGGTTGTGTTCAGATAAAATATCTCATTCCCAATTTTATATTCCCTCAATGAGTTATTATCCGCATAATCATAATCGTTCTTCGTATCCAAAACTAATTTTGTATTTATGTACAGGTAACAATATACGATGGAGAACATAAAATCGTAAATGCATGATTGAGAACCAATGGTCATTCGTAAAATATCAACGTGACAATTCAAATATATAAATAATTTGTAAGGATTCTCAAACAAATCCTCAACATTAACATCGAAATATGATCCGTATTCGTTCATTTTGTCCAATGTTTTTTGTTTGTACATTTTGCTCAGGATCGTGTCATTCTCTTTGACATTGTAACGATAGAGTTCGGCTAGATAATTTTTTAGATCTTTGTGCATATTCACATACGCATCTTTCTGTGTGTGTAATTCACCCTTGTATTTGTTGAATGATACAAACAATTGCTGAATCAATTTGGGTAGGAACTGATCCAATTTGACATTCTGTTTCTCCTGTATCTCACTCAATTTTATTATCAAATTATTCATTATGCTCAGTATTGAATCGATCACGTATTCGGATGTGACATTCAGACCATCCAATCGATGATTAGTTCTCCACGCATCCATAAACGGATATATCAATATGCCCAGTAAATGATTAACATACTCGACCGTGTCCAGACTCAGTAAGAGAATTGTCGCGCAACAATCGGGAATTATGACCTCCAATCGACAGGGTAACAATAACCTGTTCACGTTAAAATATTTATTCATATCGTGAGCCAATGTGCACGTTTGTTCGCACGTCAAATTCGAATTTATTTCCAAAATTGATAATGATGCGGAGCAAGTGTTGCATGTGAATATCAATATTTGATTCGAATTCAAATGTATCACGCAATTGTCGTGGTTCTGATCACCACTACCAATGCACAATTTAATATTGTATTTGTTGAGCACAGTGGCAATAGTTATCGAATTTAAATTATTATTATCCATGATGATGATGATGATGGGAATTTATTTGGTATATTTTTTCAAAATTATTTCCAAATAAATATATTTGGACTTTTTTATATGAATTAAATTTATATCGTTCACGAATGTTTGACCATTACATACCGTCGAATAATTTGGTAAGATTATGTACTTACCGATCGAATAATTTTCATTCAATATCTTGTCATTTAGCAAAAATAAAATCAGTGTGAGATTTTTATGTATCAACGATAATTGACTGGCGGATTTTGTACGCACTCTCTTGAAACTATATTTGCTACTAAAACTATTGTATTTCCGGATCAAACATTTGAATAAATATTTGGTATAAATGTTTCTGCATCTCCGAGCTAAAATTTTGGAAATTAATTCGCGAATAATTTTAGCGTGACAATTATTATGAGTATCGTTTACGTAAACAACACTCATGATTCGAATATAGTCAAAGATATAATTGACTTTGGAAATGATATGGACTTGACAGTGAATACCGTTTCGAATGAGACGGCAAATTGTTTTGACAAAATCAACGCTATAGATTTGTATTTATATAGTGGCCAGGTTGGTGATCGGCAACGTCAACAGCAGTTGAATAGCATTTTATTCGAAAAATGTAAAGAGATTGTTCGAGTGGATTTGATTGATAACGAATTGATCGATATCAATATTGTTAAGAAATATTTCGCGGATAAATTGGGATATGATACTGTTTATTGTGACGTCGAGCAAAACCAAGAGAGAGTCTTCTTTCCCGCCATGTTTTATTACGTTCAACAATTTGATTTTAGTCCGGCGCACAAACGTGCCACAACCACCAATTTCAAGAAACTCGATGATGATCGGTACAGAATGAATAGATATAATTTGATATATACCAAAAATAAACTTTGGCTACATTTGTTCAGTGGGCTCTCACTGTGTGGCCTAGTCGGTAAATTCGAGGAGGATAATATAAAAATATGAACTAAAAAATTAACATGCAATTTAGGCCGGACCGTCACGACACCGAATTTTGTCGATGCAATGTTTTCACGCTGGTTTGGTTTTTCCCTCTAGCCATGTTAATTATTGTCATCGTAATTCGTTGGATTAATAAGAAACAAATTGTGTTGTTGAATGATCCCAATTTGAAAGATTTCATATTTGATGAGGATAATAATGACAAATTCACCATATTGAACCATCTCATAAAGAATAATAATATGTTTAGTTATTCATTGGCAAAATTTGATACGATAGATTGTCACTCGAACATTGTCATGTGTCACTCGAACAGTGATTGTCTAAAGAAATGCGATAAGAAAGGTGCCAATGAAACCTTGAGATGTTCATCGGCAAATAATTGCGTGGTAAAAAATGTCGACGGTAAGTGTGCGAAATCGGGTGGAAAATGGATTTACGATTCAATGACGAAACAGTGGCAATGTGTGCAATTATATCCCAATTACTTTGAATCCATATTATCTAGTGGGCAGCGGGACAAACATAATTACGTATGCACGAACGGAATTCTGGATGATAATCACGATGTTAGCAAATTACCATTCTTGTGCACTTGCGCCGGTGTGGATAAAGTTTTTTTCCAATCGAATAACAATTCGTATTTACCCCTGTGTTTGAACAAAAATTTGGAAAAATTCTACACGAATAGTGGAAATTACATATCGATAAGTATTTAATCAATAGACAATTTACTATGGCTAAGCAATATTATTATGAGTTGTCAATTATTGTTTTGGTCAACCATACAGCTACAATAATGTCATTCTCATAAATTAATAATAATTGTGATCATTCTGATCAAATCTAGCTAATAATAATAATAATAATTGTGATCATTCTGATCAAATCTAGCTAATAATAATAATTGTGCTAGGTTAAGAGTTATGAATGAACAATTATTAGATAAATATTTCAAATTAATTTGATTTAATTTTTTTCTTAATAATCTTGGGTTTTTCATTCGTTTTGTCATCACACTGAGATGATTTTAATCTTTTTGTGTGTTTGGCAATTTTCACAATATTCCTTTTGCGTTTTCTGTCTGGTTTACGAAACCAAAATTTATGTGTTTTAGCCACATAGAAATCCAATTTAATACCCATATGTCGAAATTTTAATTCGGCCAATACATTGTCAAATGTTCGTACAACATTGTGAATTTGATTGTAGATTTTGTCTAAATTTAATTTATTCTCAACAAAATCGTGATAGAAAACCGTTTGCATTATGGTTATCATATTTTTCAATTGATTGACAATTACTTTATTGACAGATGTACGCAGATGATTCGCCCGGGCATCGGTCAATGTCATTGGTAGATACACTTTTTCCATACTGATCGGAATGTCCAAATTGACATAGACGTAAGAAAATATATCACCCTCTTCCAATTGCAAACTCTCGCTATTTAGTGCATTTTTTAAGAGACGAACATGAGGGGCGGCGCACCGTTCCGAGTACTCGTACAATGGTTTCACTTTTTTCTTTATCTCGGCATTTTCCAGTTTCAACAAGCTCTGAAGCCTGACGTGTTTGATCAGATCAATGAGAATGTCAATAGCACTATCGCCAGTGTCATTACTACAATCACCACCACCTTCAATGCCGTATTTATTATATTTGAGAAACTTTATTCGTCTATTAATTTCCAAATTCTCAACATTTGTACGATGAACATTGTTTCTGATCCCATTGAGTGTGCCGGTCACATTACACAAATTATCGATAGTTTTTGATATTGTCTTTATAATCTTGTGATTCTCGATCGACTTGTCCAGAACGGATTGCAAACAAAATTTCACCAAATTGGTCGATCTCACTTCGAATCCCTTTCTCACGATTCGATCATCTCTCGTAATCATAATGTATTTCTTTTTGCTCATGAGAAACATTATCGGCACAGTGTCTTCCAATTTTATGATTACATTCGAAAAATTTAAAAATTTATCAATTCGCAATTTCGTAACATTAGCCAGGTTTGAATTGGCCATATTGGCTATGAATATGCTATCCGTATCGCAATAAATCGGTTTGTTTTTCAATTTGTAAAATGCATATTCATAAGCGCCCAGTAACATGTACCTGGCAAAGCATGTGGTGCTCGCACTGACCGTGAAATTACCAAATGATGATCCGTAATCGTGCTCCGTGCCTGTTATGCCATATGCGGAATTGGCCAATACTTTGTACATGAGTTGCATGCAATTATTATAATTAATTTCGATGGGATCGCGCGTTTTCTTCAATTCATTATTGTGATACGATCGCTTATCCAAAAACTCTTTTACAACGGTGGCGTACAATCCCCTATATCTGTTCCAAGATACCATCAAAATCGTATTGTCATCAATCGAGAAAGAATCTGCAGCAGCATCGTGGTCGTCGTCATTGTCACTGTTGTCATTGAAATTAATATTAGGGAATTGATATTGATTTTTTTCGAATGTGTACTCTTGGAAATTGTTAAAAATTTTATCATCATGAATTTGATACTCAACAATTCTGTATTCTGACAAATTTGGTGGGTTAAATTGTTTCAGAAATGATTTCCATCGTTTCTTTGACACTGTGCATATAGTATCGTGACTGATATTGAATTCGATCATCACGCTCGGATAGAGAGAGGCAAAATCATAGATGGCAACATCGTCGTAGAAATTACACTTGTCACAGTGGGTCAGTGCACCCTGAAAATTCTTGATCTTGCTCTTTGTTTTGAACGCATTATAGGTGTAATTTTTCAAATCGCTATATTGACCGGGATCATTGTTCTGTCTCACCCAATCCTTTTTCATAAAGAAAAATCCGCATCTCAAACTCATACTCTCGATGGCCGACATTATCAGATAGTTCTTACCCCGGTACAGACAACACTCCAGATTCGTGCACAACGTATTTGCCACAGACCTGAGCAGAGTGCAAATCTTATCGAAATTGATTAGAAAAATAATTAGCATGGAATCAATCAGGCAATAATCAATCATCTCAATGAATGTACCGAAATCCTCGGGTAAAATATCGTTCAATGACAAACCAGCACTCAAAATTGAATGATTTCGCGCTCGATCCGTCTCAATAGTGAAAGGATCAATAGAGGAATCATCACCTGCACCGCCACCACCAACAAAGCAATCCCCTTTGGCTTCAGCGGCGGGTGAAGTTAGTATCCCGGCCCAGTTCAATTGATAAAATCTGTGAATACAAATCACGCTCATTTTCAATTTATTCGTCGTTGTCGCCGTCGCCACCCCGAATAAGGAATCATCATTGTCAACCCTTTTCAACTTAATCGTGGCCACCGTGTCCAATTTCAAATTGGGCAAGCCGAACGAGTAGAATGTCTGAACACACTTGAAATAGTCCAACGTTTGCCCGACACCGTTCAATTTAATAACAATTTCATTGCCAACAGATTGGGATGTGTAAATACCGCAATCCGTACCGAAATTATAATTCAATAGCGTGATTCTGGATATTAAACAGGGGAGATCAAAATTTAGAATGTTATAACCGGTGAGAATGTGACACTTGAAAATTGACACGTCATCCAGAAAATTCTTAATCAAACCAAATTCCGATCTGTGAAACAGAATTTTCAAATCCGTCGTCGCTGTCCCATACTTTTTGTTCAAACAATCGTTCACAAATTTTCCATGCTCCTCGAAATTAAACGGCATATCATCTAGAATCAATACGTAGACTCTCATGCGCGAAATGATAGTATTGCCAATATTGTCAAGTTGGCCATAAACGGCGCTGATCATGACAATTCGATCGTGAATACTCGATCCATCGGGAACGCGCACCTTCCAATTGTATGATTGATCTCGTAACGGAACAGTTTCCAAGTCGAAAGATAGAATTTTCAGCGGTGGGAATGATTTGTCAGCGAGCGGATATTTCAGAAACGAAAACAGATCAGTCTCATTCGCGGTATATTCGAACCAAATGTATTTGTACTCGATGATATCGTACCTTTCGTAGAAATCAATGGCCAATCGGAATGGATAATCTTCTCGAGCGTATAAATTAATACCGATCAAATCGTCGAACAAATGGTGATTGAGGTGCATAAATTCGGCGATTTTATCGCAATGGACAACACCGTGGCAATAAACTTTGAAAAAATAACCCTCATCGGTGGTCCAATTGTTTGTTCGAATCCTATCGTACAGATTGTTTTTGTGCGTTTTTAGCAAACCAATTTTATCAAATTCGCAAATGCTGAATGAATTGTTGATGAAAAATTTTCTCAATATAGCCACAATTTTGTCGATAGTTTCAGACTCATTATTCCGAATTAACATGCCGAACCAATGTTCATAGATCAATTTGAAAATTTTATCTTCCCCATTATCATCAATCCCATTCAGAATGAGATTATTTTTTCCCTCACATTTCCAATCGAACGTATAAATTCTCATTTCATCAGCCATTTCTGAGAAAAAATTTTATTTCCTAAAAAATCGACATTTTATAGGATAATAATTTGTCGTTTCTTATCAAATTGATTTGGAGTATATTATAGCTATTAATTACGCGATACTAACTATAATCATATTGATCTGAACGTAATTTGTTCGATAATATTTTGCTAGTTAGTGGTACTTTCGTTAATTCTAGCCAAAATGCATCAAATCATAATTTAATAAAAATGGAAAAAATATTATTTAAATTTGTTCATGATTTCACAAATGACAAATCGAACAAAACGAACAATTTGTTTATGAAACCCATATTCGATATTTTTCCATACAATTCGAACTATTGCAATAAATGTTCGTGTTCAATAACGACCAGATTGATTGATATTCATTTGATTGATTATTATTTTGCCATTGAGAATAATAAACAAATCGGATCAAAAATCGAATTATTTCTGGAAACATGTAGCAATATCAATCTCAATTTTTTTTATTTGGTCAATAAATTAGCATATCCAACTAGCACAGTTTTTGTTGAATGCAAAATAGGAAAAATCAAGATAAACATTAACGACAAAAATCTAAATCAATCAATAAATTTTAATGATTTTAATAATTTCGATTACAAATTAAACTTGACTATCAAAACTGCGAGACGAGCAAATGATAACACACCCAGAATAGAGCCGCTATTACTATATAATTCGTACAATTTCATACTAGAGGATATCATATTATTTAATGGAGTTAGTAATTTGAATGAGATAGATTCTGAACTCGAATTCAACCTTACATTCAAGCACAAATATTCCAATATTATTTACACCATTATCGATAACTATTTGAGACTATCAAAAACAAAAATCATAACAATTACTCACGGCAACGATAGGAAACATTTTGATATACCCGCTATATTTCTCGAATATTTTTTGTATTCGAAATATCACATTAAAAATATATATTTTTGTGTGAATCCGTTTATCCGAATTAAACATATCAATACGTTCAAGATAAATTTCGTATAAACACACAAATCTAGCATCAAAATATAGCGCACAAACAACACAGTCTTGTTTTGATACTAATCGAATTGAATTTCACATTAATTTGTGATAATATCGAGATTGTTTATGGAATTAAAATCGCGCACAAAATATTTCTCACCTCTCAACAATAATAATTTTCTTATATTAAAAAAAACTATATCTATTGGCTATACTCATTATGAGACCTGACGATGAGGAAATTTTTGGATGTCTCTTCAAAGCGGGGGATAAGTGTACTAATTGTAAAGACGAAGACAGTTTATGTTTGTTGGGTTTGATTTGTAGGTTTCATTTGAGAGAGATATTCGGTTTAGAATACTACTATCAAGAAATTTATCCGAGTCCGGGGATGATGGAGGGTTGGGGCTATTTCTTCATAGTCGGCATGAACAATACGATTCAGAGTGAGGATATAATTTTTCCTTTTACCGATATGCTAGATTTGATATTAGATGATTCAAAGGGTAAGACTGAAGAAGAATTAGTAAACCGAATAAATGGTAGCATAAAAAATTATATAAGGAAACTCTTACACAGACAGCATCAAGAATTTGATATGTTGGCTGTCTATCAAATTGAAATGCTAAGAAATATGTTTAAAAATACTATTCAAGAAATTGATATCTTACCAATGTATCAACACTTTGTTGGTTTGAAACAATTATTAGCTAGACATTTAAGTGCGGCGCATTTTCGCATACGCCATTCCGCCGAGTACATTACATTTGTAAATAATATGGAAGTATTTTCCATATATAATAAAAAATTGTTGATCAAAACGGATCTCGATTTGGTATCACCACTATTGATTTTGATCATGTCCTATTTTTATCCATCAATCATTTATTACGCGGAGGATAAATTCCCACAAGTGGCAAATTCAAATTCCACCTATATAAACGATACGGGAATTGTATTGCAACACAAAGCCCAACACACAACACCACTGGTAATGATGTTGGTAGTTAAGAATTCTAGCAAATTTTATCTAACAAAACGAATGGAGAGACAGATCCAAATGATTACCCAGAATTATAAAATACCCAAATACATAACAAATCCTAAACACTTGATCCAACAATCGAATGTTCCCCAAATTTCGCAATTTAGTTTGCAAACTAAATACGCCAAATTCTGTTGAATAAAAATTAAATATATAGCTATAATCATAATAACCTAAATAGAGTACGTGGATGTATTAATTCGTTCATAATTAAATATAGCTATTTTTTCTCAATGATTAAGTCCATTATTATGATTCTGATCGAATAGCTAATCAATGTTCATTATGAATATTACAAAAATAAATAGCTACAATTCTTGGAAAATTGCTCAAATTTCATGAGAATTATCATTATTAATGTGTCAAACATTTAGCTAAAATTAGCTACAATTATTATTATTCCCAGATTTTGTAGTGTATTTTATTCCATCATCAATGTATCGAACGTCTAGCAATCAACACTATAACCATTGCAATTAGCTAGAAAATATATGGTCGCAATCAACACTATAGCAACTACAATTATTAGCTATGAAGGCTAAAAGAAAATATTTTTATGTTATTTGAATTTCGATATCAACATAATTATGTGCGAAATATGAATAATAACAATGAGCGTGGATATAGCTATTCAAAATGCCAATGGACACGTGTTGCTGATGGACTCAATGTTG
>WNFR01003007.1_pt1 | contig 17500 bp, 12 predicted proteins | sample 5400221 | NCBI WGS metagenome assembly WNFR01 (sample SAMN13153357, study PRJNA577476) | soil metagenome | isolation source: 40 cm soil under Madrone tree | place: USA:California | collected 2016-06-14
TCGATCCAGATGCTCGTGCCGGTGAAGCCGGTGTGGCCGAAAGTGTGGGTCGAAAAATAATGGCCGCTGGAGCCGCCTTCGGTGGGCACGGCCCAGCCGAGCGTGCGCGTGCCGTTGGAAAGCTGCTGCGGCGTGGTGAGTTGCGCGATGGTTGCGCGACGCAGGATGCGGTGGTGCGCGTAGACGCCGCCGTTCAGCAACATCTGGCAAAAGGCGGCAAGATCCGGGGCGGTGCTGAAGAGACCGGCATGGCCGGAGACGCCGCCGATCGCAAATGCGTTTTCGTCGTGCACTTCGCCCTGCACCAGACGGTGGCGCAAATTGTTATCGATCTCCGTCGGCGCGATCTCCGGCCAAAGCTTCTTCGGCGGGCGGAACATGCTGTTCTTCATGGCGAGCGGGTTGAAGATGTAGGTTTTTGCGAGGTCGTCGAGCGTCCGGCCGGTGAGGCGCTCGATGATTTCCGCCGTTAGGATGATGCCGAGGTCGGAGTAGATTTCCTTTGTGCCGGGCTCGTAGACGAGCGGCTCGGCGAAAATTTTGGTGAGCGTATCTTGCTTATTTTTTGAGGTGCGCCAATATTCCTTGAAGGGGGGCAGGCCGGACGTGTGCGTGAGCAAGTGGCGCACGGTGACTTGGCGGCGCCATTCGGGTTGCGGGCCGGTGGTCCATTCGGGCAGATAACGCTCAACGGGCGCGTCGAGATCGAGCGGAACCGGAAAGTCGCCTTCCGCGAGCTTGGCGACGAGAGTGGTGGTGGCGACTACTTTCGTGAGCGAAGCGATGTCGTACATCGTGTGGGTGTCAACGGCCTGCGCTTTGGCGGCGTAGCTCAGATTTCCGAAGGCATGCAGGGAAACTTTTCCGCGATAGCCAATGGCAACGGTGGCGCCAGGGAAGGCTTTGTCCGCGATGGCGCGTTCGATCACTTGAAACGCGGGCTGGAGCTGGGCCTCGCCACGCGCGTCCATGGGCTGGAGCGTCATGGGATTTTCCGGCAGCTCGAGACCGAAATCCAATTTCATGTCGACGCCGGGAACGGTTACGGGCAAATGTCCGCGCACGGGAATTTGGCCGAAGAGCGCGCGGGTGGCCGAGATCTGCGCCACGTCGCTGATGCCGAACGCGGCCAGCCAAGTTTCCGCTTGCGGAAATCGCTCGATGAGATAGGGACTGCCGAGTCCGATGGTGATCACCGGCTTGCCGGATTTGAAGAGTTGTTCGGCTATGGCGGCTTGCTCGGGTGGCACATCGACATTTCCCTTGCGGTCGCTTACGCGCACGAACAGCGCGAGGATGGCAACGTCATAAGAGTCGGGCGACGGCAGCTTGAGCATGTCGGCTTTGACGAACTTGGTGTCCGCACGCAACGTGGTTAGCGAGTCGAAGCGCGAGCGCAACTCTCGCTCCAGATCTTCGGCCGGGTAAGGTTCGGGATCGGCGTAGAAGGCGAGCAGCAGGGCGCGCGTGGGCTTTGTGGCATCGAGCGGAAGGCGGTGCGGGGTGTCGCGCAGCAGCGTTACGCCGCGATCGGAAATGTTTTGCGCCTCACTCTGCCAGGCGACGTGCCCAAATTTCTGGTTGATGGCGTTGATGTCGACGAGGCGATCTTTGTCGAGGCCGAGTTTGGCTTTGGCTTGCAGAATGCGGCGAACGGAGGCGTCGAGGCGCTCGCGCGAGATACGCCCGGATTTCACGGCGCTCTGCAAGCCCTCGAACGCGGCGTCCGGCACCGGGGGCATCAACAGCGCGTCCGCGCCGGCTTCAAATGCGCGCACGGCGGCTTCGCCCGGGGCGTAGCGAACGGTGATGCCGCCCATGTCCATGGCGTCAGTGACGACGAGCCCCTCGAAGTGCAATTCCTTGCGCAGAACGTCATTCAAAATGCGCGCGGATAAAGTCGCGGGCGTATTCGGATCCGGCTCCAGCGACGGAACCGACAAATGGCCGGTCATGATGCTGCTCACGCCGGCGGAAATGGCCGCGCGAAACGGCACGAACTCCAAATGTTCGAGGCGCTCGCGGTCCGCGTGAATTACCGGCAAGTCGATGTGCGAATCGCTGGCCGTATCGCCGTGGCCGGGAAAATGTTTGGCCGTGGCGAGCGCGCCGTTTTCTTCGACGCCGCGGACGAATTGCGTGACGAACTCGGCGACGCGCGCGGGATCTTCGCCGAAGGAGCGCGTGTTGATGATGGGATTGCCGGGATTATTGTTTACGTCAGCAACCGGCGCGTAGATCCAATGAATGCCGACGGCGCGTGCCTCCAGTGCGGTGACCTTGCCCATCGTGTAGGCGTCGCGAGAATCTCCCGCGGCGGCGAGCGCCATTGCGGTGGGAAATGACGTGCCTTCGTCCAGACGCATGGCCGTGCCGCGCTCAAAATCCGCGCCGACCAGGAGCGGCAATTTCGATTTGGCTTGGAGTTGATTGGTCAGCACCGCCGTCGGGTACGCCTGGCTCTTGACGATGCCGAGAGGCGAGCCTTGCGTGATGTTGATAAAGCCGCCGACGTGGAGATCGTTCACGCAATGCAGCATCTGCGCGTACGCAGCGGAGTCGGTGGCCGTGAAGCTGCCGTGATAGGTGGCGAAGAGGAGCTGGCCGATTTTTTCGTCGAGAGTCATTTTGCGGATGGTCGCGTCGACCCACTTCGATGCCGCTGGCGAGAGGCGGCTCGCCACTTTGCTTGGGGCGGCGGTTTTTTTCTCGGCGGCGGTTAGCTTGGCGGCAGAGGAACGGCTTTGTGTTCGCGCAGTATGGGCCATAAGAAAAATGATTGCGACGGTAATTACAAACAGAACGCCAGAGCGTCCTTTCTTCAAATGTGGGCTCCCCGCTTCACGCTGGATGCAAAGTTTGTATATAACACACGCACATCGGGCGAACAATGCAAGTGCAAAAGGGAGGTTCCACAATATTATGGGTGCCTGCGATTGTTGAAGTGTGCGCGAGGAGGATGTGCACTTGTTTCAGCGGGCTAAATGTTTGCGGCGCATTGCGGTTTTCACAATGGGGCTGGCGATCTTGGCGCTGTGCGTCACGACAGCGAATGCAAAGGCGAGAGGTCAGCGCGGCGGCGGCGCGAAGCATTCGGGGCGGCCGGGACGCGTGCAGACGGGGCTCGACATTTTGGAGGCGGAAAAATTTGCGCCGCTGCGCAACAAGCATGTCGGGCTAATCACCAATCACACCGGGCTGGACGCGCAGGGACGCAGTACGGCGGACCTGCTTTCACACGCGCCGGGGGTGCATCTGGTGGCGCTGTTTAGCCCGGAGCATGGCCTCGCCGGGCGCAATGACGAAAAGATCGCATCGAGCAAAGACGCGGCCACCGGCCTGCCGATTTTTAGTCTGTATGGCGAGACGTTGCGGCCTACGGACGAAATGCTGCGTGGAATCGACGCGCTCGTTTTTGACGTGCAGGACGCGGGCGTGCGCTTCTACACGTACACGGCGACTATGGGTTACTGCATGGAGGAAGCGGCGAAACGCAAGATCGCCTTCTATGTGCTGGACCGGCCGAATCCCTTGGGCGGCAACATTGTGGAAGGGCCGATGCTGGATGCCGACAAGACCAGCTTCACGGCATATTTTCCGTTGCCGGTGCGCTACGGGTTGACGATCGGCGAGCTGGCGCAGTTGTTCAACACGGAAAATCAAATCAACTGCGATTTGCACGTGATTGCGATGAAGAACTGGCACAGGAATTATTTTTTCGAGAGCACGGGAGCGCGCTGGCTTCCGCCTTCGCCGAATCTGCGGACACTGAAGGGCGCGGTGCTGTATCCGGGGATCGAGATTTTGCAGAATGCCGGCGTTTCCGTGGGACGCGGGACGGAAACGCCTTTCGAGGAGTTTGGCGCGCCATGGATCAACGGCGAAGAAGTCGCCGCTGCGCTGAACAATCGCCATCTTGCCGGCTTGCACTTCGCGAATCAGCCATTTATTCCGGTGTTTGGACTGTATTCGGGGCAGCGCTGCGGAGGAGTCGGCGTGCGCATTACCGATCGGCAAGCGGTGCGCGCGATGCTTATGGGACTTGAGATTGCGGCTGTTCTGAAGAAACTCTATCCCGAGAAATTTGATCCAGAGAAACTGATGGTTCTCGTCGGCAACGCGGAGACGATTCGCCAGCTTCAAACGGGCACGGATCCGGAGCAGATTGTTGAGAACTGGTCTGCCGATCTCGCCACGTTCGACACGATGCGTAAGAAATATTTGATCTACGACGTGACAGCGACGAAGCCAGCGAAGACAAGAAAAAGATAACGCAGAGGCGCAAAGTACGCAGAGGCTCGCAGAGGAAGACGAGCGCAGAGGCTCGCAGCGGGAGTCCGGAGAGCATAGGCTTTTGCCGCGATCCCTCCGCTCCGCGACCCGGCGCACACAAACCGTGCGCAGGAAAAAGCCGGGTCGCTCCGGTCGGGATGACAGAGAGAATATCGCGGGCCCTTTGGTCGTGTGGTAGATTCGGGGTATGCGCATTGTTTCGTTGCTGCCATCGGCCACGGAGATTCTGTTTGCGCTCGGCTTCGATCGCGAGATCGTCGGGGTCAGCCATGAATGTGACTTCCCCGCGCAGGCGCGCAGCAAGCGCGTAGTGATTGAGTCACGCATTCCGCACGATGCTTCGCCGTCGGAGATCGATCGCCTGGTTCGCGAATATGTTTCTCGCGGGGAGAGCCTCTACGCGGTGGATGCGCAAGCGTTGGAAGAGCTTGCTCCGGACCTGATCATCACGCAGGACTTGTGCCATGTGTGTGCTGCGTCGCCCGACGATTTGGGGACGGCGCTGGCGAGGTTTGCGGAGCGCCCGGAAGTCTTGTGTCTCAATCCGCAGGATCTTGGCGATGTGTGGCGCGATATTCTGTGGGTTGGCGAAGAGACGAGGCGTGGACGCGCGGCGGAAACGCTGCTGGAAGGCATTGGCGAGCGACTTGGTTTGCTCGAGCGAATTGTTGCCAAGAGTCCGGAGCGGCCACGGGTCGCATTCCTGGAGTGGCTGCAGCCGTTTTATGTCAGCGGGCATTGGGTTCCGGAGATGATCGAGCTGGCTGGCGGGCAAGATGTTCTGGGTCGAGTGCATACGCCGTCTTTTCGCGTGACATTGGAAGACATTGTCGCGGAGGCGCCGGACATTATTCTGATCTCGCCGTGCGGCTACGGTGCGCAGCAAGCGCGCGATGAATATCTTTCGATGGCGCACTCCGATGAGTGGAACGCTATTCCCGCGGTGCGCGGCGGGCGGGTGTTCGCGATGGAAGCGAACAGCTATTTCTCGCGTCCCGGGCCGCGGCTGGTCACGGGGATTGAGGCGCTGGCCGGCGTTTTCCATCCGGGAATGCAGGTTGGGGAAGAGGCGCAACGCGCCGCGATGCGCGTGACACCCAGAGCCGTTGCGGGCGCAGCCTAGATTTAACCTCTATTTGGCAGCCTGAGGGAACACACCTAGCTTACCCTCCTACCCCCTCCCCCCCTTTTTTCACAAGTGTTCATTCTAAAGGCACTTAAAGTCCTTTGTTTTGATGCACTTTTATAAGTGTTGATTCTAAAGAGACTTACATTGCGACAGAATTTTGTGGGTGCGACGAAGACGCCATTCAGGAGAATGGGCATCCAGGGAGCAAAACAAAAAACGCCAGCAGGGATGCTGGCGCTACGGGCTTCAAGACGCAATGTTACCCAGGAACTACTATACGGCAGGAGTAACAAATTGTCAAGGAAAAAATGGGAAAAGATTGGGGAGCGGAACTTGAGTTTGAGACGGGCAGGGGCGGGTGCCAGGCGGGAGGTACTGTTGACAGTGTGGGAGCTTATATATAGGGTTCCTGTATATGGTCGGATCTGGAGTAAAACGCGGTACCGCGGAATTGGCGATCCTGAGCGTGCTTGAAACTGGCGAGTTGCACGGTTACGAGATTGCGCGGCGCATCGAACGCGAGACGCGCGGGAAGCTGCGGTTCACGCTGGCTTCGCTGTATCCGCTGCTGTACCGGATGGAGAAGAGAGGCTGGGTGCGGGGTGAGTGGCAGATTGCGGAGAGTGGCCGGCGAAGGCGACGTTACCGGCTAACGGGGGCGGGGAAGAAGAAGATTGCGCCGCTGCGCGCGGAGTGGTCGGAACTGTTTCGTGCGCTGCGGCAGCTTGCGAAGGTGGCCGATGCCTGATTGGGAGAACCTGGTTAGCCGTCGGCTCGCGGGCCTCGCATTGGACGAGCGCGAGAGACGGGAAGTGATCACGGAGCTGGCCGGGCACCTTGAAGAAATCTACGAAGCCTCCCGGCAGGAGGGCGCTTCCGACGATGAGGCGAGTCGTTGCGCGCTGCTGCAGGTCGAGAACTGGGACAAGTTGCAGAGGCAAATCCATGTTGCACGGAGAAAGGAGAACGCGATGAATGCACGCACGAGCCGTGTTTGGCTCCCAAGCTTGCTGACGCTGGCGGCATCATTTATCACCCTGGTTGCCTTCGGGTTTTTGGGGCTGCCACCTGGGCCCCTCGGGTCGCGGCCGCACCATGAAGAGTGGTCGAGTCATCTCATTGGCGGCATTATAGGCGGTCGGCATGTTGTGAACGAATACACGGTCTGGCTGATGGCGCTTCCGTTGATTGGTGCGCTCGGCGCGGGCCTTTCACGGCGCGCAGGCGGAACACGCCGCGAGATCATTGTTTCTGGCGTTTTTCCCGCCGTGGCGTGGTTGACCATTGCGATCATCGTTCTGTCGTATGCGGCTTCGCTCGGATATCGCGACGGCATTTCACATATACATACCGCTGGAGCCCTCGAGATAGTGACTGGACCAGTGGGTCCTGTGGGGCTGATCACCGTGCTGGTTCTGATTCCAGGCGGGTGCCTTTTGCTTGGGGTGCTGGTGTATTACGCAGTGGCGAAGCGGTGGACGAAGTCAGCGGCTTAAAAGGGGCAAGTGGGTTGCATCAGCTAACGTCGTAAAAGCGGCGGCAAGACCGCCGCACTCCACATGGCGTGCCAAGGCTAGGTTCCGCGTTGGCTGAGGGTTTGGGTTCGCCAGTGGCGGTAGAAGGGGAGGCCGGCGAGGATTAGGAGGAGGCCGATGGAGCAGCGGATGGGGCGGTCGATCCAGATGTTGACGGTTAGGGCGAGTGCGCCGGCTACGAAAATTGCGGGCACCCAGGGGTAGCCCCAGCAGCGATAGGGGCGCGGGAGGTTGGGCTCGGTGCGGCGCATGCGGAAGAGAGCGACTACGGCGAGTCCGTAGAAGATCCAGCCGGCGAAGATGAAGAGGTTGGTTAGTTCTTCAAATGTTCCGGTTAGGGCCATCAAGCTGGCGAGGACACCTTGGAAGATGAGGGCGCGGCCGGGGGTGCGGAATTTGGGGTGGATGCCGTCGGCGATTTTGAAGAAAACGCCGTCGCGGGCCATGGCGTAGGGCACGCGAGCGCCGCTGAGGACGGAAGAGTTCATGGAGCCGATGGCGGAGATGACCATGGCGAGGGTGATCCATGTTGCCGCGCCGCGGCCAGCGACGTGCGCGACTACGTCGGAGGCGATGTGTTGCGATGACGCGACGGTATTGAATGGCAGCACCTTTAAGCAGGCGGCGCTGAAGAGGAGATAGATGACGGCGACGAGGGAAACGCCTCCAACCAGAGCGCGAGGGAAATTGCGCTGAGGGTTCTGCACTTCCGAGCCGACGAGGTTTAGATCTTCCCAGCCGTCATAAGCCCACAGCGCCGCGGCTAGCGCGGCGAGAAACGCGCTGAATACGCCGGCGTCCAGCGAGGCCGGCCAAATGGGATCCGCGGTGTGTGGCGAGGATGACGGCGCAAAAAACGCGACGCCAATCACGATGACCACGGAAATGATTTTGATCGCGGTGAGAAAGACCTGGACTGCTCCGCCGAGTCGCACACCGAGATAGTTCACACCGGTCATGATGGCCAGCCAGAGCACTGCGAGAGGTTGCGCCCAGGTGAAAACGAAATCGTAGGGCTTGAGCCAACCGGTGAGTCCGGGGAGCGCGATGTGTAACGTGAAGATCGGCGTGGCAACGGCGGGCAAGAGAAACCCGAGGAAGCGCACCAAGCCTGCGGCGATGGAAGACATCGATGAGGGACGGCCGACAATAGAGTGCATCCAGCCGAAAAGAAATCCCCAGACGGGACCGAAGCCGCGGCGCAGGTAGGCATACTCGCCGCCGGCTTCGGGAATCATTGCGCCGAGCTCGGCGTAGGAGAGCGCGCCAAAGAGCGAGAGGATCGCGCCGACAATCCAGGCGGCGAACACGACGGAAACGAAACGGCCCTCGCGGGCCATTTCGGCGGGCTTGAGAAAAATGCCGGTGCCGATCATGGTGCCGACGACGATCGCGCCGGAGGCCCAGGCGCCTAGACCGCGGACGAGATCGAGGCGCTTTCCGGCGGTAGCGCCGGCGATGGTTTCGATTGATGACATGATGTCCCGCGCAAATATACTGCAAAGTTGTCGGTTGCAGGGTGGAAAGCGGGGGAGGGGTTCGTCGTCCCTCTGGGACTCTTGTTTTTTGGGGATTGTTACCCAGCACTACGTGCTGGGCTAAAGTCTTCGTTGTCCCTCCGGGACTCGGGAATATCTGCGCCTCTCGAGCGGAAGGCGGCTGGCGATGGAGCCGACTGCTAAGGTGAGCAGGGCTCCAATCATCACGTACCACGTAAACGCTACGGTGGTAAATCGAAAGATGCAGAGGATTGCGGTTAGGCCGGCGAACATGCCGATTAGGGCGCCACGCGCGTTTGCGCCGCGATCGAGCGTGCCCAGGAGAAATAGTCCCAGCAAACTGCCGAAGGGGAGCGACGCTATCCTCAATCCGGCCTCCAGGAGGGGGCCCCATTTTTTCAAGCCAAAGGCCATTAAGACGAGGCCCCATGCCAGGGTCATGCGCCGTGAAAGTTTCAAAAAATTGGCGGATTCGGCGGACTTGCCGCGCAGACGGGAGAAATCGAGGACGCTGGATGCGGCGAGCGAATTGAGAGAGCCGCTGGCGTTGGACATGGCGACGGCAATGATGGAGGCGAGCAGGAGGCCTGCCAGGCCGGGTGGCATTTCGCGCACGAGAAACAATGGAAGGATGCGATCGGTGCGTTCGCCCGGCGCGAGCAGGGGAGCGTGCTGGGCAAAGACGAAGAGAAGCACGCCAATGAGCAGAAACACGATGAATTGAATCAAGACGATGGCGCCGCTGGCCAGAAGCGCGCGGCGGCTGTCGCGTTCGCTGCGGGCGGCGAGCAGGCGCTGGACAATCGTTTGGTCGGTGCCATGGCTGGCCATAGTGAGGAACGCGCCGCCAATCAGGCCGGACCAGAACGTGTAGTTGGTCGACCAGCTGAACGAAAAGTCCAAGAGTTGGAGTTTGTGGTCGGCGGCGGCTGCCACTTGCGTGACTTCGCTCCATCCTCCTGGAATGCGATGCAAGAGGACCAGCAACGTTACGGCGCTGCCGGTCAGATAGAGCAGGAGTTGTGCGACGTCGGTCCAGATCACGGCTTTCATTCCGCCTTCCAGCGTGTAGAGGATGGTCAGCGCGATCACAAGCACGACCGCAAATTTTTCCGACGTGCCCAGCACCACGCTGATTACGAGCGCGATGGCGGAAACGCGCACACCCTCGGCCAGAGCGCGTGTAATCAGGAAGATGCTGGCGGCTACGGCGCGCATTTTTTCGCCGAAGCGCTTTTCGATAAGGGCGTAGGCGGTGAAGAATTCTCCACGAAAATAGCCGGGTAGGAGAAGCAGGACGATGAGCGCGCGTCCGATTAGATAGCCGAAGACGAGCTGAAGAAAGGTCAGATTGCCGGCGTAGGAAATGGCGGGCGTTCCGATGATGGTGAGGGTTGAGGTTTCCGTCGCGACAATGGAAAAGGCTAACGCCCACCACGGTGCCGTGCGTCCGCCGAGAAAATAGTCGCTAGCGTCCTGCTGCTTGCGGCGGAAACGCATGCCGAGCGCGGTAATCGCGAGCAAGTAAGAGACGACAATGACCAAATCAATGGGATGAATAGGCATTCGTTATTTGTCGACGCTACGCAAAAGCGCACCGACACTAGCACAGGCACTCTGGCCGGCGCACTAGGCTAGTTTTATCGTGCACGTCTCCTGCTACGAGTGGAGGTGGACTTCGCGCTTAACTTTAGCCGCAATCGGACGCATCGTGAAACGAATCTGAGCGCGCAAATCTATTATCCTTTTGAGATGGGGTACATTCTGGGTTTCGATGGCGGTGGGACGAAGACGGAGTGCGTGCTGATGAACTCCGAGGAGCAGGTTTTGGCGCGGACGTTTGCGGGAGCGTCGAACCCGTCACGAATCGGAGTAGAGAGTGCTGTGCGGGCGATCGAAGAGGCGGCTGAGCTGGCGCTACGAGATGCGCGGCTCGAACGCGGCGCGATTGCGGCGGTTGGGGCGGGGCTTGCTGGCACCGCGAAGCCGGAAATGAAAGAGCGAATGAGCGACGCGCTGCGAAAATGCTTTCCAGGGGCGGCGGTAACCGTTCTGACGGATCTGGAAGCGGCGCTGGCGGCTGCGGGTAAGGGCCCGGCGATTGTTCTGGTGGTGGGAACGGGCTCGGCGGCGTTTGGACGCAATGCAGAGGGTGAAATTGCACGCGCGGGAGGATATGGGCCCTCCTCGAGCGATCAAGGCAGCGCTTACGACATCGGCAGGCGTGCGATCGCTGCCGCGATGCGGGGGCGTACCGGCGAAGCGGACTCCGAGCTGGGCAAACAGATTTTGGCACAGCTTGGCTTTGCGGAATGGTCAGTGGTGCAGCATCGCGCACAAACTATGCCTGACGAGGTTTTCCCGCGCGTTTTTCCGGCGATTGCAGCTGCAGGGGACTCCGGTGATGCTGCGGCTCAAGAGATTCTGGTTTGCGCGGCGCGGGAAGTGTCTTCGCTGGTTGCCGATGTTGCTGAGCGTTTACGTCTTCGCGAAAAAGAGTTTTTGCTGGCTAAGATCGGAGGGACCATTGGACGATCGCGCTTTTTCGACGCGCAAATCGACGCCGCGTTGAAGCGGGTGGCGCCACGCGCGCGAATCGGGGGATTGCGGATTTCTCCCGCGGAGGCCGCGGCGCTGGCTGTGAAGGAGCCGGATGCCGAATAGCGAACTCAATCGCGAGCGCGCCCGCACAGCGACCGGAGAAGAGCTGGCTTCACTGTTGCACCATCATGAGGCGGACGTACTGTTGGCGCTGCTCGATAATCCGGCACTCGGCGAGACGCAGCTTTGTTTGCTGCTGGATCGCAAGGATTTGCCCACGGAAGTTCTGGAGGAAGTGGCGCGCCGCAAGCCGCTGCTGAAGAATTACCGCGTGAAACGCGCGCTGGCGTTTCACCCACGCACGCCGAGACTCGCGAGCCTGCGGCTGATCCGCGAACTGTACCTGATGGACCTGGTGCAGCTCACGCTTCTGCCCGGCACTTCCGCGGAGCTGAAGCGGAACGCGGAGGGGCAGCTCGTTGCGAGGCTTCCGCAACTGCCATTGGGCCAAAAGATCACGTTGGCGCGCCGAGGCACGGCGCGCGTTGCCGGGGCGCTGCTCGCGGAGGGGCATGCGCAAGTGCTATCTGTTGTTCTGGACAATCCGGGGCTTACCGAGGCGCAGGTTCTGAAGGCGCTGTCGCGCGAACGTCTTCCGGTCGGAGTGGTTAAGGCTGTGGCGCAGCATCGCAAATGGTCACACACGTACAACGTGCGTCTGGCGCTGGTGCGGCATCCCAGTTCGACGCTGTCGACGATTTTGGCTTATCTGCCTGAGCTGACGGTTTCCGATTTGCGGGAACTTGCCGCTCCGGGCATCGTCTCCGAAACTCTGCGCAAATATCTGCTGGCGGAAATTCAGCAGAGAGTCGGAAGAGGTGAAAAATCGGTGGCGAGTACGGATCCGACCGGTGAGCCGGACTCGTCTAATTCGGGTTGAGTGCAGAGGCGAGTTAAGGTCAAATTGCCACGGCGGATTAACACTTACGTCACACCAAGAATGGTAGGGTTACGAGAGCGTAACAAGCTGCGCTGGAATGGGTGTGCTTCAAAACGAGCAGCGGTATTCTTGCTTTCAACGCAAGTGGAAAGAACGCGTCGCAGCGGCAGTGGGGAAATCCTTGGCAGGGGGTCGGTTCAGGGCGATGACCAGTGTGGAGCATCCGCCGCGGCGCCTGGAGCGTCGGTGGGCGCAGCGTTATTCCTTTCGGGCCGAACTTGAGATTGAATGGGGCTCCGCGGTTTTGCGCGCAAACACCCGCGACATCAGCACAAGTGGCATGTTCATCGAGTCCACCGACACACTTTGGGTCGGGGCGGGCTTTACCGCGCGCCTAGCACTCGATCATCGGCCGGTGCAGATGGATTGTTCGGTGAAGCGCGTGGAGCCGGGTCGAGGAATGGCGGTTACGGTCAACGTGTCGGGAGAACAGCACAAGCGCTTTCAGGAGCTGATCGCGTCGCTTACTCATCTCTAGGGCTAATCACGTCCTGCGCTGGGCGTGCGCCTCGTTCTATACTAAACAAGATGTCATCGGGGTCTTCCAGGGGGAACTGACCGCCGTTCTGGTCATCCACCGCGGCTTATTCATGACGCGATGCCTTGATTGCGGCGCAGAGCGCACCACCGACCAATGCCCTTCCTGCGGCCTAACCACGGCCGCAGCGGAATTGACATTCCGCCGCCGGTTAATGCGGCAGACGGGAATTTTCCTGCTGGGTTCGCTGGCGTTTCCGTACATCAGCCAGATTTATCCTCCGTTGGATCTCGACTGGATTCTGGTGTTTTTCGGGCTGATTTTCTTTGGCGCGCTTACGCTGGCTATCGTTTTGGAGCGGCGGGCGCGCAATCATGAAGAAATCGAGGTGATGAAGCGCGTCTATAACGGATTCATTCCGCTGCCATGGATCTTGGCGGCGACGCTGTTCGTTAACGGGCGGCTGGACTCGCACAAGAATGTCGTTTACTACCCAACCGCGGTCGTGGGCCGATTCAACATGAAAGGCATTGTGAAGGGGAGCCGGCGATTGGTGGTGCGTTCCTGGAGGGAAGGGCAGCGGGTCGAGCGCCTTGCGGTGGATATGGACGATTTCGATCGTTTTCACGAGGGCGATGCGATCGTCGTGGGAGTTGAGCCGGGGGCGCTGGGGATTCCGTGGTATTACGGCGTTTACCGGCGGTGATGACAGTTGTAAGTTTTTAGTTTTTAGTTGTTAGTCGGAAGAGGAGTTCGGATTGGGCAGAACTCGTGGTGCTGGGTAGCTGTAAGCCGATTCCTTCCGCTCGACGCTGTTTGCTTGATCGCGACCATTTGCGTCAGAGCGACCGAGGCCAACTGCCCTCGAAAAAGAGCCGAAAACTCAGAACTGAAAACTAAGAACTAAAAACTCGTCAATAGGCGGGCTGGCGGTTGGGGAGCATTGGGATCTGAATATCGAGGAAGCTGCCGTTTTTTCCGAAACGGAAGCGCACGCGTTCCATCGGGCCGACGTCGCGTACTTTCCACTCGGACGTCTCGACGGGTTGATCGGGAATATCGGAAGGCGACCATTCGACATTCTCGCCTTGGGGCTTCACCTTTTCGGGGTCGACCTCGTAGACCTCTTGCTCTTTCACATCCACGAGCATGTATCGCTTCCACAGGCGCACCAGCAGCACGCCGCGCTTTTCACCGTGATAGATGTTCCATGATGCGGGCGCATCGTCGTTGAAGCGTAAAATCGCAAACTGCACGGGCTTCCAGACGGACTTTTCGGCGCTGTAGAGAGAAGACGCCACAAACATTGATGTCAAGATTGCCAGAATGCATGCGAGGCGCATGCGTCTAGCGTGGGTGGCCGGTTTTGCGTTACATGCGCGCAGCAATCGCTAATTTCTCACTTCGCTGAAGGCTTTATCGAGGAGGCGAACGCCTTCGTCAACGTCGGCTTTGGAAATGTTCAGCATGGGCGAGAGGCGAATGACGTTGCCGAACAGACCACCTTTGCCGATGAGCAGGCCGTTGTCGCGGGCGCGCTCCATGACTTGTGTAGTGGCTTCGGGCGCAGGCTCTTTCGTCTTACGGTCTTTGACTAGCTCGAGGGCTTGCATCAGACCCATTCCGCGAACTTCGCCGATCAGAGTGTGCTTGGCCTGCAACTCTTCGAGCTTTCCTCGGAAATAGGAACCGACGGTGTGAGCGTTTTCGAGGAGGTTTTCTTCCTCGATAAAATCGATTGTTGCTTTTGCAGCGACGCTCGTAACGGGATTGCCTCCAAAGGTGGAAATGTTTAATCCCTGAAAGCTGGAGGCGATCTCCGGCGTCGTGACGGTCAAGCCGATGGGCACGCCGTTACCTAAACCCTTGGCGCTGGTCAAAATGTCCGGGGTCACTTCCCACTGCTCGATGCCGAACCACTTCTTGCCGGTGCGGCCCCAGCCGGTTTGGACTTCGTCGCTGATGAAAAGTCCGCCGTACTTCTTCACGATTTTGAAAACGATCTTGAAATATTCCTTTGGGGGGGTGATAAAGCCGCCGACGCCCTGGATCGGCTCCGCGATAAAAGCGGCGATGTTTCCGCTCGTGCCGGTCTGAATGAGGTTTTCGACGTCGTTGGCGCAAGCCACTTCGCAGGATGGATAGGTCAGATGCAACGGGCAGCGGTAGCAATAGGCGTTCACGGCGTGTGAAATGCCGACGCTTATTACGCCGCTCTTGCGATAGGGCGCGTGCGCGGTGATTGCTTTGGCGATCGCGGAGCTGCCGGAATACGCATGGCGCAGCGCCACCACGTCGTAGCTGCCGGTGGCCATGCGCGCGATCAAGATGGCAGCCTCATCCGCTTCCGTGCCGGAGCTGGTGAAGAAACTTTGTTGCAGATTTCCGGGCGTGATCTGAGCGATTTTTTCGGCGAGCGCGACGATGTGTTCGTTGGGATACAACGTGGAGGTGTGCTGCAGGCGGTTGACCTGCGCATTAATCTTGCCGGTCACCTTGGGATTGCAGTGCCCGACCGAAACGGTCAAGATGCCGCCGAAGAAATCCAGGTACTTGCGGCCTTCCAGGTCCCACAAATATTGCATTTCGCCGCGGTCCGCGACGAGCGGCCGTTGGTAATAGTTGGTGACCGAGGGCCAGAGATACTTCTTGTGCTTTGCGACTACCTCATCGCTGCGCGTCGTTGCCGGGAGTGGCTTGGCAGGAGTCGTCACAGTTTGGTCCTCACTAGCTCGGTAGAATGCTTCGAGTGTAGCGGAAACGGGCGGGGTGCGTCGAATGCCATTGTGGCCTCATACTTGGCATTGCAGGCTCGACGTTGGCACGTTATCCTCCCATGCGCTTCGAGGGAGGTGACGAATGCACCGCGCAGGCAAACTTCTGGTCGCCGGGCTTCTTGCTGTTTTCGCGGCAGCTAGTTCCGCGCCCGCACAACAATATGACCAGAAACTATTCTCTGAGATGCGCTGGCGCTGTATCGGTCCCTTCCGTGGCGGCCGCACGGTAGCCATCGCCGGCGTACCGCAACAGCCTAACCTCTTCTACATCGCTGCGGTCAACGGCGGCGTTTGGAAGACGACGGACAACGGGAATACGTGGGAGCCGATCTTCGACGCTGAGGGCACCGGTTCGGTCGGTGCTATCGCTGTCGCTCCTTCGGATCCGAACATTATATATGTTGGCAGCGGCGAGGGCTTGCAGCGGCCCGATCTCTCCACAGGGGACGGCGTCTACAAGTCAACCGATGCGGGGAGGACTTGGACGCACCTGGGGCTGCCGGACGCGCAGCAAATCACCTCGATTCTGGTCGATCCGAAAGATGCGAATCGCATTTTTGTGGCGGTGCAGGGGCATCCATACGGTCCGAATGCGGAGCGGGGCGTTTTCCGGTCGACCAATGGCGGGCAATCGTTTGAGAAAGTTTTGTACAAGGATGAAAACACCGGCGCCGCCGACCTTGCCTTTGATCCCAGCAATCCGCAAACGATTTACGCCGCGCTCTGGGCCGCGCGGGTAGCGCCTTGGGAAGTTCGCAGCGGAGAATCGTTCATCGTACCAGGCAGCGGGCTCTACAAGTCCACCGATGGAGGGAATACCTGGCGCCAGCTGACGAAGGGGCTACCATCTTCGGACGATGGAGGTCTGGGTCGCATCGGCGTCGCGGTTGCGCCGAGTCAACCGCATCGCGTGTACGCCACGGTGGAAGCTAAGAAGGGAGCGGGAGTCTACCGGTCGGATGATGCGGGAGAATCGTGGAGCCTTGTTAACGGCGACCGACGCATCGGTGGCCGCGGCCCTGGCGCGATGGGGATTGCCGTCTCGCCCGAGAATCCTGACGTAATTTACGTCGCGAACACCAGCACCTGGAAATCCAGCGACGCCGGGAAAACATTTGTGGGCTTCCGGGGCGCACCGGGCGGAGACGACTACCAGCGCATTTGGATTAGCAGCGAGCATCCGCAAACGATCGCGCTGTCGAGCGATCAGGGCGCCGTGATCACCGTGAATGGCGGGGCTACCTGGAGCACGTGGTACAACCAGCCAACCGCGCAGTTTTATCATGTAACGACCGACAATCGCTTTCCCTATTGGGTGTATGGCGCGCAGCAGGAGAGCGGCTCCGCGGCTACCATGAGCCGCAGCGACTACGGCGAAATAACATTTCGTGAGTGGCATCCGGTGGGTGTGTTTGAGTACGGCTACATCGCGGTCGATCCGCTGGACTCCAACATCGTGTATGGAGCGCGCCTGACGCGCACAAACCAGGCCTTGGGCGAAGTGGCCGATGTAACACCGGAGCCCATCCGCCGCGGCGAGTATCGATACGACCGCACGTTGCCGGTGGTTTTTTCGCCGGTCGATCCCAAAGCACTGTATTTCGCGGCGAATGTCCTGTTCAAATCCACTGATGGCGGAAATAGCTGGAAAGTGATCAGCCCCGATCTCGCGCGCTCGTCCTACGATACGCCGGCGAACCTGGGCGTCTTCGCGGCTTACGATTCGGAGAAGGGGAAGCACCGAGGCGTGATTTACGCGGTCGCTCCGTCTTTTAAGGACGCAAATACAATTTGGGCGGGCACGGACGACGGGCTGATCTACATCACACAGGACGCCGGAAAATCCTGGCAAAACGTAACGCCGCCGGAGCTGAAGCCCTGGAGCAAGGTTTCCATTATCGAGGCTTCGCATTTCGACGCCGGCACCGCGTACGCAGCGATCAACAGCTTTCGCCTGGACGATCTGCGCGCGCACATTTATCGCACTCGCGACTTTGGCAAGTCCTGGACCGAAATCACTAACGGGATTCCTGCCGGCGGAGCGAGCAACGCGGTGCGCGAGGATCCCGAGCGCAAAGGGCTGCTTTTTGCGGGTACGGAAGGCTCGGTATTTGTTTCCTTCGATGACGGGGACCACTGGCAGCCGCTGCAGCTTAATCTGCCCCACACCTCTATGCGCGACCTCGCCATTCATGGCGATGATCTGATCGTTGGCACGCACGGGCGCTCGTTTTGGATTCTGGACGAC
>WNFR01008115.1_pt1 | contig 17497 bp, 16 predicted proteins | sample 5400221 | NCBI WGS metagenome assembly WNFR01 (sample SAMN13153357, study PRJNA577476) | soil metagenome | isolation source: 40 cm soil under Madrone tree | place: USA:California | collected 2016-06-14
AACCTATCCCGACGGCAAAGATCGCTGGGGCGTGGTAGATCTCATCGGCAACGCCTGGGAATGGACTTCTTCAAAGGCCTCAATTTACAACGGCGCAGCGGATATTCCGGCTGCCACCAAAGAATGGGTCGTGGCGCGCGGAGGTTCGTACGCGAGCGATCCAAAAGATCGGCAAATACCGGTTTCCGCTACCTACCGCGATTGGTTTCCGCCCACCACGCGACATCAGAATTTCGGCTTCCGTCTGGTGCGTTCTGGGCAGTAAGGGAGCTGCGAGGGTTATACCCTGCCACAGTGGAACTCACTTCTCAGTTAGATCATCTTCGCGAAATTAGGCTACAATTCCACACGTTTCAAACGGCTTCTGCCAGGCTATCTACCAACTTATTGTGGTTGAATCTATAGTTACCCGACAGACCAGGAGAAGATCGATGAGAGCTTCCTCGATTATTCGCTTATCACTGCTGCTTGTCGCGCTTTCATTTTGGCTATCGGCTGATGGGCCCGTAGCCAGGGCCCAGGATGTCGGCGTCGATGTTGGCGGGGGCGCGGGAATTTTTAGACCAAAGAATCCGGAAACCCGGAAACGCACCGGCCGGGCTGCTCCTACCCCGCATCGCACACCGGGTCCGCGCGCGACCGGTCCGACCAACGCAGAGATTGAAGATCGCATCGACGAGCTGCTGGAGAAGGGAAATCAGTTTCGCGATGCGCGACGCTTCGCTGAAGCGGAAGATTCGTATCAAAGTATTCTTAAACTCAAATCTCATGACGGGCGCGCAGCCTACGGTCTGGGAAATATTTATTCTGATCAGCAACGTTGGGACGAAGCGGAAGCAGCGTATCGCAACGCCGTGCTGTGGAGCCCGTCAGACGTGGATGCCCTGGTCGCGTTGAGTGTAGTGCTGGTTCAGCCGCGGTCCGGCGCTGGCAACGCGAAACGGTTTGCTGATGCCGAGACGTTCGCGCGCCGCGCAATTCAGTTGCAGCCGAATAATGCTGTGGCCTGGGACCGCCTTGGTGTTGCCTTGCAATCGCGCGGTGTGTTCAACGACGAAACGGAGCATTCTTACCGCCGCGCAGTAGAACTCGATCCACAGTTTGCGGTGGCCTATGCGCATCTTGCGCGCGTACTCAAACGGTTGGGACGAAAAGACGAAGCGGCGCCTCTTTATGATCGCGCAATTCAACTTGCTAAGGATCCGGCGACGCTTAATTTGATCGCAGAATCGTTGCAGGCGGAACAGCAATGGGAGAATTCTGAACCGGTATTAAAACGAGTGCTCGAGCTTGATGCTCGCAATCCCACGGCGGTGTTGTTAATGGGTCGCATGCTCGTTGTTTTCAAGCGTTATCAGGAAGCCGAGCCTTACTTGAAGACAGCCACCGAAATGAGCCCGCGGGCATTCCAACCGTTTCTTTTGTTGGGGCGCACCTATCTGGCACTTGATCGCTTTGAAGAAGCGGAAGAGACTTACGAACGCGCCGCCCAGTTTGCTTCGGTTGGCGACCGCAAGCAGTTGGCTGGGGTCTATGGCTTTGAAGGAGTAGGTGACGGCTATCTGAAAGCAAAGAAAAAGCCCAGCGCCGCCCGCGCCTATCGCCGCGCCTTGGAACTCGATCCGGGAAATAAGGAACTGGAACAAAAACTTTCCAAAGCAAGCTAGCCTGAATACAAACAGTGGAGTCCTTCTAATGAAGCGTTGCCCCAAGTGTAGTCGCACTTTTCCGGATGACAATCAAAAGTTTTGCACCATCGACGGTGGTCTATTGGTGGCAGAACCGGCTTTTGATCCCAACGCAACGTTTCGCTCTTCAGCGCCCTTAACCCCTCCAAGTTCGCCGCCGCCGGCCGCACCACCAGTCGCTCCACAGCCACCAACGGAACCTGCGAGCGGGAAGCAGCCCGATTTCGGCGCCACGATCGCGACGTCGTCTTCGGCGCCCACCGTAGTGCTGCCGAAACAAACCGGACCGACCGGTGGGCGGCGCACCATGGTCGATCAGCCCGCGCCCGCGCCGCCGACTGCAAGCGCACCCTTGCCACCACGACCGAGTGCGCCGTTGCCGCAAAACACTCCGAGCGTTCCCATTCCGCCACCGCAAGCGAAGAAGAAATCAAGAATGCCGTTGATCATCGGCATATTGTTACTCCTTCTGGTGCTGGGCGTTGGCGCGGTAGCAGCTGTGTTCTTTCTGCTCATCAAGCCGCGTCTGAAGGAAGGGCGTTCGGCAGAACCGGTGGCGACGCGACCAGCGAAAGACGAGAATGCAAACACGAACAGCAATACGAGCATCGCAGTTGAGCAGCCAAAGAGTGAGCCTGAGTTTGTGGCGCCGCCGAATACAGTTAAGTTTACAAACTCACAGGCGAATCTTGACAGCAAATTGGCTGAACACTATTTCGATTTCTCCTTTTACTATCCGTCCGAGTGGAAGGTCGCTCCCAAAACCAGCGCTTCCGGAGGAACCAGCTTCGTAAAGGTCGAAAGAAGTCTGCCGCCGGATTTTACCCAGGAGAATTTCGGCGTCGGGTGGTATGACAGCAACGGAAGCTATGACGCCGACCAGCCGAACTTTCCTCATCTGGTAGAAGTTCTCAGCACTAACCTTTCAAAAAGTTTGCCCGAATACCGCAAAGTTTCGGAAGGGCCAACCAAAGTAAATTCCCTGAATGGTTATGAAATGCGCTTTGCAGGTTTTTCCAAAGGAACTGAGAAGGGCGATCTTCAACTTTGGGGTCGGGTAATATTCCTTCCGCGGGGAGAAGGTGAAACAACAGGCGCCATTCTGACGATGCTCACGACCTCGCTGGCGCCGGAAATTTCCGGAGTTGACGATGTTGGGGTTAAAGGCGAGGCGCCGGTTGTTCTGGAATCATTTCGCTTTGGGAAGAAACCTTAGATGTAAACAGTGAACAGTAAACAGTAAACAGCAAACAGCAAACAACTGCTCGGTTTGGTCGCTGACTACTTTTTGGCTGGCGTTTCAGTTTTCTGGCTGTTTACAGTTTGCTGTTTACGGTTTTACTGTTCGGGTCCGGTTAGTGCCCAATCTGTTCATTCTCGGTTATAGTTATTTCGTAATAAGAGCTTTTTGAGTAAGCAAGAAATGAAAAAGTCGAAAGAAACTGAATCAGCCAAACCATTATGGACGCCCGCGCGAATTGCTTTCACGATCCTGGTGCTCTCGTTATTTGCAGCCTTTGGAATTTCCAGTTGCAGTTCGAGCGACGAAAAACGAGAGGCGCCGGCACCCGTAGTCAGGAATAATGGAAGTGCGCCGCAGCCGGTTGCCCCAGCACCCGCGCCAATTGTATCGCTACCCGCGAGCATAATTGACACCGAACTAAAGGCGGTCAGCGGCGCGCCCATTAAGCTCTCGAGTTATAACGGTAAGGTTTTGCTGGTGAACCTGTGGGCCACCTGGTGTGGTCCATGCCGGTTGGAAACTCCTGAGCTGGTGAAGCTTCATAAGGAGTTTCACTCGCAAGGCGTGGAAGTAGTGGGACTATCGACCGAGAATCCGGACGCTTCTGCCGATAAAGTGCGCGAGTTTGTTCATGACTTTGACGTCGATTACCGCATCGGCTGGGCCACGCCCGAAGTAGCGATCACGTTGATGCAGGGACGTGATGCGATCCCACAGAGTTTTGTTATCTCGCGGAGTGGTCGCATCGTCAAGCGGTTCGTGGGCTTCAATCCGATGGATACGCCCAACCAAATGAGGACAGCCATTCAGGAAGCGCTCAACGACAAAGGGTCCGCTGACTGATAGGCAAACGACGCTTCACATAGAGCCACGCGCTATCGATCTTTCGCTTCTTCGAGTTCTTGCTCTCCCTGTTTTTGCAATCGCTCACCTTCGCGGGCCAGCTCCTCGTTTTGCAGACCGTCTGCTACTTGCTGCTTGGCTTGGCCTTCAAGCTTTTTCAATTCCGCATCGACGCGTGCTTCGACCTGATCCATCGGCGCCAATTCGCCGGTCTCTTCCTGCGTTTGAACTTGTTTCTTATCCATCTCCATGCCCACCTCGTTCTTTCTAAAAATCGATTTAAGGCAGTCTAACGAAACTATTGATTCGAAGCCAACGGGGTGAGAGAACGGCTGGAACGTTTTTTAACTCACTCTGCGCCGCGGAAGTCACCCCCAGTGTGCGCGTACAGACACAGAAATATTTCTGTTTGGTTGAAGTTGTTGGTCAAGATCCGGGGATTGAGTTTGCAAAAATTGGCATTGATAACGTTTTGCTGCCTTCGCGCTGATCCGCTCGACAGTAACGTTTCAACCAGCTAGACTGTCCGCTGTTATACGCTTATCGATTTTAAAGATCGTCACGTGGTCATGGCAACGGCGGCTTTAGCGCAAATGAAGCCATTCTTTCCCACTAGTCTTGCATTGCTGCTCGTAATGGGCAGCCTGGGTCACGTATTCGCGGCGGCGTTCTGCCCTCATATGCGAGGCCATGATTGCTGTTTCACAAAGAAATCCAGCCAAGAACCCTCACAATCTCATCAGCACATGCGGGGCATGACGATGGACGGCATGATCGATGAGAGTATGCGAATGGATAGCGTCGACATGCAGAACATGATGATGGAGGATAACAGCGTTCCGCCTGCGCCTGCCGGCATCGATGAAGCCACTCTTCTGTCTAGTTCCGAAGAGTTAGTTCCAGCTAATAGGTTAGAACTGCCAATCGAGGTATGCACTCACTGCATGACCCATTCGGGTGCTCAAAACGCCCCGATCTCATCAGTAAGCGTACCCGACCAATCTAACAAAGACATCGATTCGGTTCCGTTGCCGGTGTCGAGATTCTTTGCTCGACCCTCAATCACACTTGCACAGATCGGACTGCCGAACGAACATGCGCCACCGGGCAACGGCCCGACTCGACATATCCTCCTCAACGTTTTTCTGATCTAGTCCCTCCCAGGCGTTTCAACTCTTGTGACTGAAACGCGTCTATTCGTTTCCAATTAAAACAACTGTTTTTTTTGGTTCTGACTGAAGAGAGCTTTCTCTGATTGTCCTCTTTGGTTAGAAACTTCCTGGGGGGGATTATGAAGGGCATTGATGTATTGAAGCTTAGTTCTCGTGCTCTGTGGATATTTTTGTTTGTGGCCATATTGGTGGTGGTCAGCGTCCCTGTTCTGGCACAACACGATATGTCCAATATGCCGATGAGTAAACCGAAGGCGAAATCCAAGTCACAGGCGGTATCTCGAAAAAAGAGAAAGCCAACAAGTAAGAAACAGACTGCTAAAAAGAATGACATGAGCAACATGCCGGGTATGAAGATGCCCGGAATGAAGATGTCTGGGATGCATCGACGAAAGGGAGCATCAAGAAGGAAGAGAACGCCTGCCAGAAAGAATTCCGCGAACCAACCGCCGATGGGCAACATGCCAGGAATGAATATGCCCGCGCAATCGTCGTCACCAAAACAATCTGCGGCGCCACAGTCTTCGCCTCAGCAAATGCCGATGAACATGCCTGGCATGCAGATGCCACCGGTGTCACCTTCCGCATCGCCGCAAACACAAATGAATATGCCCGGCATGCAAATGCCATCGGCTTCTCCGCAAGCTTCGCCTCAACAGAAGATGGATATGAACATGCCGATGCCTTCGGCGAGTCCCTCGTCGATCCCATCGCCTAGTCCCATGGGTGCAATGCCCGGCATGGACATGGTTGGAATGAACATGAACATGGGGCCCTTGATGGTTATGAACGGCAATGATATGGCCATACGCGTTGGTTCGAGTGATACAAACCTTATGTCGATGGGCGCGATGGGTTCAGGCACAACTTGGCAGCCGGCTTCTGGTCCAATGCACATGATTCATAAACAGTCTGGCGATTGGCTGTTGATGTTTCACTACAACGCGGTCGTCGGAGTTAATCGCCAGGGTGGACCACGCGGCGTAACCAAATTCGAGTCGTCAAACTGGTTCATGCCGATGGCCTATCACAAGTTCGGCAAGGGAACTTTGCAACTGCGCGGCATGTTCAGCTTTGAACCGTTTACTTTTCCTCCGGGCGGATCGCCGTTGCTTTTTCAGACCGGCGAAACTTACAAAGGCCAGCCGCTCATCGACAGGCAGCATCCGCACGATCTGTTTATGGAGTTGTCGGCGCAGTACACCCTGCCAGTTGGTGAACGCGGAACCTGGTTTACCTACTTTGGTTATCCCGGTGAACCTACGCTCGGGCCGGTCGCGTTCATGCATCGCATGTCCGCGTCGGAGAATCCTTCGGCGACGCTCGCGCATCACTTGCAGGATTCAACTCATATTTCATTCGGCGTATTGACGACAGGCTTCACCTATCGCTGGATCAAACTGGAAGGCTCAGTCTTTAACGGACGCGAACCTGATGAAAATCGTTATAACTTCGATGCGCACAAGTGGAACTCGCGATCCGCACGCCTTTCGATCATGCCCAATACCAATTGGGTCGTACAGACGTCCTATGGCTTCCTACGTAGTCCCGAGGGACAGGAGCCTGACACCGACATTCGTCGCGTCACAGCTTCGGTGCAATACAACAAGCCGTTCAAACGCGGCAACTGGGCTTCAGCTTTTGTTTGGGGCCGCAACCACACCAGCCGCCCCGGTGAGACGCACAACCTGAACGGCTATACTGCTGAGTCGACGGTTAATTTTCTCGACAAGAACTATCTCTACACGCGGCTGGAGCTGGTGGATAAGAATGAACTGCTGCGGGCCGTGGACCGCGCGCGTTTGGGAATCACTGACGATCATCCGAGTTTCCGCATCGGCGCGCTTACGTTTGGCGGCGCGCGCGATTTGTTCATTAACGAAAACGTAACGATTGCCCTTGGCAGTGATCTTACTTTCTATTCGAAACCTGCGGTGCTCGATCAAATCTATGGCGCCAACCCGGTCTCGTGGAAATTATTCCTGCGCTTCAGACCCGGGAAGATGGACATGAGCAACATGCACGGCACGCATTGATTCTTGAATAGAAGGATTTTATGGGGGCTTGGCGAGTCGATAAAATCTTGCCAGATAGATTCGATATCACTGGCGGCCTGGTTGCCCTCGCTGCGTTATAATTATCATGTATGCGCCAAGAAGTTAAGAATTGCGAAGGCGGTAGAAAGACATGAGCTTACCAATAGCGTGTAGCTTGACCGACTCTGAACTTCAGGAACGGAGGCGCCGTGTACTGCAAAAGGTGCGGAGTGCCGTTGTCGAGGTCAGAGAATTAGAGGATGGTTACGCCTATTCCTTCCCTTCTGGAGGGGAGCGGCTCAGTGAGCTAGCTCAGCTCGTTGATCTCGAGCGTCAATGTTGTCCCTTCATGCGGTTTTGCTTGACCGTGGAATCGGACAATGGTCCTATCTGGCTTGAAATGACAGGGCCGGAGGGAACTAAAGAATTCCTTGCGACTACCTTCACTTGAATTGAAAGGTTTACTTCATTTGTTAAAGAGGGGCTGCTGCGAACTTGCTGTGATGATGGCTAGCTCCCTCAAAAGCTGGGTCTTGACAGGGTTTTAAGTATTTACATACATTGGACACGGCGATGTTGAAGAAACTCACAAACCTCCTGCTCATTCTGACTGTGGCATCTAGCGCCGCAGTGGGAATGCCTCTGCATTCAAACGAACAGGAATGCAGCATGCCCGGCATGGCCGGAATGGATTGCTGCAAGAAGGCAGCCCAGCTCGAGAGCCTTACGCCGGAAGTTTCGACCGCGCGGTTGTGCTGCGCTCTGAATTGTTCGCCGAGTGGGACCACCGGCTCGAACGGATCTCAGCTTCCGCGTCCATCAACAAGCCAAGCCATAGCGATTCATCCATCGGCTGCCCAACCGCTAGTTACACCACCGCACTTATCGCTTCGTTCAAGTTGGGCAGAGAGCCCTCCTCCATATTCCAATCCCGCTTACATTCGACACCTCGCACTTCTGATCTAGAGACTCCAAGGCCACAGTGTGTCTTCTCGTCGCTGTTCGCGCAGTTAGGAACAGCGAAGTTGCGTGTCTTTGTTTGATGCGCGTTGCTCTCTATTTCAAAGAAGGGTCGAATCTCATGTCCAAAAATATTCTCGCGTTCAGTCTTCTCACACTTCTGTTGTTCATTGCTGCTTGCGGTTCCAAGAAGTCTTCAGTTGACACTGGCAAGATCATCAAGAGTGCGCCGATCGGAAATCTAACCGTTAGCTTGTCCAGTCCTTCGGGCCAGCTCAAACATGGCGGTGATGACTTCTTTGTCGCGTTCAAAGATTCAGCCGGCAAGCCTGTGGATGTCGGCGCTGCTGCGTTAACTTTTCACATGCCGCAGATGGCCTCGATGGCTCCAATGAACGATGCTGCCACGCTCACGACCACGGATACGCCGGGTGTCTATCGTGCCAAGGCCAACATTGAAGTGGCTGGTGAGTGGCAGACACAAGTGTCTTATGAAGGGCCGACAGGAAAAGGGCAGACCTCTTTCTCAGTAACAGCTCAGTAGTTTCTGAGTTAATCGACCGTCTAAACCCGGTCTAAGGAGAATACTGCCATGATTCACCGGCTCATCGAGATGAGCCTGCGTAACCGCGGGCTCGTCATTGTGCTCTATCTCGGTCTTGCGTTGTGGGGCTATTGGGCATTAGCGCGTACGCCAATCGACGCGATACCCGATCTCTCTGAGAACCAGGTAATCGTCTTCACCGACTGGACTGGTCGCTCGCCGCAGGAGGTCGAGGATCAAGTCACCTATCCGCTTGTTACTAACCTGCAAGGTCTTGCTGGTGTACGGGTCGTGCGCGCGAGTTCGGCGTTCGGGTTCTCAATGATCAATGTAATCTTCGAGGACAACATCGATCTGTATTTTGCACGAACGCGCGTCCTCGAACGCCTGAATCTTGTCACCAAGCAGCTGCCCGAAGGTGCGGTGCCGACGCTTGGCCCGGACGCGACCGGCGTGGGCCAGGTCTTCTGGTATACGCTCGAATCCGACCAGTTGAATCCGCGCGACCTCCGCACATTGCAAGATTGGTTTGTTCGCTACCAGTTGAATTCAGTTCCCGGGGTTGCGGAAGTGGCCTCAGTGGGCGGCTATGTGCAGCAGTATCAGATCGATGTCGATCCGAACAAATTGCGCGCTTACAACATCCCGCTGTCTACGATTGTTCAGGCAGTTCAGCGCTCGAATAACAACGTCGGCGGCAATGTTGTCGAGCAGGCAGGCCAATGGGCAGTGGTGCGCGGGATTGGACTGATCCAGTCAACTGATGACGTCGCAAATATCGTTATTGGCTCAGCGAACGGCACTGGTATCTATGTGCGCAATGTTGCCGATGTGAAGCTTGGCAATGCGTTTCGCACCGGCGTGCTCGACAAGAACGGCAAAGAAGCAGTCGGCGGCGTAGTCATAGCGCGTTATGGCGTCAACACACTTGATGTAATCAAAAGCGTCAAGCAAAGGATTGAGGCAATAAAGTCTGGCTTGCCGAAAGGAGTCCAGATTGTTCCTTTTTACGATCGTACTCAACTGATAGGACGCGCGACCCACACTCTGAAGCGAGCGCTAATCGAAGAACTAATTCTGGTCACGCTGGCGCACATCCTCTTTCTGGCGCACTTCCGCTCCATTCTCATCGTCACTATTCCATTACCGCTCGCAGTGCTCACGTCATTCCTCTTCATGTACTACCTCGGCATCAGTTCAAACCTGATGTCGCTTGCGGGGATCGCGATTGCTATCGGCGTGCTGGTCGACGCCGGCATTGTAGTTACCGAGAACGCCTTTCGCTTTTTAGAAAAGCGGAAGGTCGATCCTAAAGATCGGAAGAAGGTTTTCGAAACGGTCAGAGATTCTACAAAGCTGGTAGGGAGACCGGTGTTTTTCTCAATGGCAATCATTATCCTGGCCTTCGTTCCGGTCTTCTCGCTGACCGGTCAGGAAGGAAAATTGTTCCATCCCCTCGCCTTTACAAAGACGTTCGCCATGTTTGGCGCAACGATCATTGCAGTCACGCTCGTGCCGGTACTTTGCACCTTTCTATTGGGTGGGAAGTTTCACTCTGAGCAATCGAACCCGGTAATGCGTTTCCTGCACGCCATCTATCGACCGGTACTCCTATTGGCCTTGCGACATCGTCTCATCACAGTCTTGATCGCATTGGTGTTATTCACCGGCGCAATCATCCTAGCAACCGGAATTGGCAAGGAGTTCATGCCTCCGCTTAACGAGGGCGACGTTATGTACATGCCGGTGACAGACCCCGCGATCTCTGTCGACGAAGCGCTCCGAATATTGAGTAAGGAAGACGCGATCTTGAAGAGTTTCCCTGAGGTCGAATCGAGTGTAGGCAAGTCCGGACGTGCAGACACTTCTACCGACCCGGCTCCCGTAAACATGACTGAGACAATTGTTCATCTGAAGCCTATCGAACAATGGCGGGCCGGAATGACCAGGGAGAAGCTCATCTCTGAGATGAATGAAAAGCTGACGATGCCCGGTATCACGAACATTTGGACGCAGCCGATTCAAAACCGCATCGACATGCTCTCCACCGGAATCCGCTCGTAGGTCGGTCTGAAGATTTTCGGCAATGACTTGAAGGAACTCGAAGAACTGTCAAGGCGAGTCGCCGAAGTAGTGAAGACAGTGCCGGGTGCCGTAGACGTTTATCCCGAGCAGATTAGCGGCGCACCTTACATCGACATTCATATCAACCGACCGGCCGCCGCCCGATACGGCATTGATGTCGGGACTATTCAGGATGCTATCGAGAAGGGCATCGGTGAAACAAACCTTACAGTCACGATCGAAGGTCGCAGGCGTTTTCCAGTTCGTGTTCGTTACGCGCAGCAGTATCGCAGCAGTGCGGCGGCTTTAGGCGAGATTCCAATTGCTTCTCCATCGGGCGCATTCATTCCATTGGCGCAGCTGGCCGAGATTCGCTCCGTCGAAGGACCAACGATGATCTCCAGCGAGAACGGGCTCTTGCGCGGAACGGTGTTGCTGAATGTCCGCGGTCGCGATGTAGGCAGCTTCGTTGACGAGGCCAAGCCGAAACTTGCGAACCAGGTGGAACTGCCGGCGGGCTACTACATCGACTGGAGTGGCCAATACGAAAACCAACAGCGCGCGCGCCAGCGCCTGCTGATCGTGATACCAGTAGTGTTGGTAATCATCTTTGGCCTCCTCTATTTCACCTATGACTCCGTTTTGGAAGCCGCGCATGTATTGCTCGCTGTTCCCTTCGCCCTAACTGGCGGTGTCTATCTGCTCTGGGCGCTTGGTTACAACTTCTCAGTAGCTGTTTGGGTGGGTTTCATCGCGCTATTCGGCACGGCCGTGCAGACCGCTGTTGTGATGGTTATCTATCTCGAAGAGGCCGTTGAAAGAAAGCGGCAAGAGGTCGGCGTACTGACGCGCAAGACTTTAATGGAAGCAGTGACTGAAGGCGTTTTACTTCGTTTGCGTCCAAAGGTCATGGTCCAAAGGTCATGACGGTTTCGACCGTCGTTGCGGGTTTGCTGCCGATCATGTGGAGCAGCAGCGCGGGCTCGGAAGTAATGAAGCCGCTTGCCACCCCGGTGCTTGGCGGCATGATCTCAAGTCTCCTGCACGTTTTGATTGTGACACCCGTCATCTTTTTCTGGCTGCGTGAACGGCAGCTGAAGAAACAAGGTGCAACTACGGCAACCGAGGATATTAGTGACGAGTTCGCTTACGAGATAACTGAAGGAGCATCGACCGAAGTTAGTGGGTCGCGCTCAGGAAACGAGAAAGAAAGGGGTAGCCATGAATAAACATCGCAGTGGCAGGGCGTTCATAATCGCAAGTGCTTTGGCGCTCGTTCAGACTCTGTCTAGCGCTGCCGCAGTGTTGGCCCAATCAAATGACGCCGATTCTGAAAAGCGCTTGTCGGTAATCAATGCGAGCCTACCCTTGCCTCCCAACTCGTCAGTTACGAAATACTTCGATCCACAGACAGGCCTGACGGTGGAACAGGCCGTAGCTTATGCCCTTGAACACAACGGCGAATTGCTGGCGGCGCGCAAAGAGATCGACGCCGCAAGCGCGCTCGTCAAGCAAGCGACGCTGCGAGCAAACCCGAAAGTGGACGCAAGTGTGTCGAAGACGAGCATGGGTGCGGACAACAACATTACTCTCAACGGCATGCTTCCATTGGAACTTGGCGGACGGCGCCCCGCGCGGATCAAAGTCGCCGAACGCGAACTTGAAATGCGGCGGCAAGACGTTTCCAATCGAGAACGAATGCTCGCTGCCGATGTGCGCGCCAAGTTTGGCGAAGCACTCGCCGCTGTTCTCAAGCTTGGCTTCGATGAGGATCTGATTGCGACAAGTCAGCGAAGCTATAACCTGGTCGCAGCGCGAGTTATTGAAGGTGGGACAGCTCCGTTGGAACAAAACATGATCTTGGTCGAACTCAATCGTCTGCGGTCGATGCGCGAAACGGCTGAAGGGAAAGCGCAAATCGAAATGCTGGAGTTGCGAAATCTTCTCGGCATGACACCGGAGGAGCCGCTTAGCCTGCGCGGAGATTTCAACGATATGATTGCTCCACTGCCATCGCTTGCCGACGCCACCGAGCTAGCACTCTCCAACCGACCGGATCTGAAACTGGCGAAAGCCGCCGAGAGCTTCGCTGAAGCTCGCATAGAGCAAGCGCGCGCCGAGGGCAGGCTTGATGCGAGCTTGACGGCCGGCTACCAGAGAATGGCTTTCGGCTATCCATTGAATGGGATCAATGACGCGGGTCAGTTGAGCCCAATTCAGGGCACCTTTCACTATTTCACAGTCGGTGTCTCTCTAGACCTGCCAGTGCGGAACAAGAACCAGGGGGCGATTGAAGCTGCAGTAGCTGAAACGGAAGGAGCAAAGCGGCGGCGTGAGTTTCTCGAACTCACTGTGCGGCGTGAAGTTGCTTCGGCTTATGCGCAGTACAACAGTACCGCACGTGCGGCAGAGATCTTCCGCGTCGGCGTAAAAGATCAGGCTAACGCCAACCTCGACGTGGTTAGGCAAACCTACGAACTCGGATCAAAAACGCTCATTGATTACCTTGGCGAGCAACGACGCTTTATCGACTTGCAGAACAGCTACATCGACGCGTTACTGGACACATACAAGGCGCGTGTAGAAATTGAACGCGCTGTTGCTTCAACGATAGCAACCAGACAGCAGGTGACCCAAAGATGAACGAAGCACCGGATATTAAGAAACAAACTGAGATTAAGGTCAGCAGCCGCAATGAAAACAAATCTGCGAAGCCCGCTATGATCGCCGTCGTCGCGGTGGTAGCTGTTGCAGCTGTTGTACTCATTCTGTGGCTACTCATCCCGCGAGGTAGCGGTGGACGTCCTGTACCCGCGCCGCGAAGTATTGGCTCAGATCAAACACCCGATCAAGCTAGTAACACCTCTGGAGATTCCACGCTCACAATCTCTCCCGAACAAATTCAACGGGCAGGGCTCAAGATCGAAACTGTGGGCGAGCGTATCTCAACTGAAGCCACCGGCCAACAAACAACCGGCGTGGTGCAGCCAAACTCCTATCGCGAAACTCCCGTAATGTCTCTGGTCGGAGGAATTGTGCGTAGTGTTGGGCCGGAACTTGGACAGAGTGTTCGCAAAGGTCAAACAATCGTAGTGGTATCCAGCAACGATCTTGCCGATGCGCAAACAAAATATCTGACGGCATTCGCAGAGTTAGATGAGCACCACAAGCATCACGCGCGGACTGAGAAGTTGGTAGCGATCGGCGCCGCCAGTCGCGAAGAATTAGAGATGTCGGCAAGCAAGTTGAAGGCAGCAGAGTCGGAAGTAGCGAATCTACGCCAGCGCCTTTTGCTTCTGGGTTTAAGTTCTCAACGCGTCAGTGCGCTGCGTTCCACATCTCAGGTCAGTTCGGAAGTGAGCTTGCCGGCACCTGCTTCCGGTACTGTGACCAGTCGCACCGTCAATTCGGGCGAGGTCATCGAAGCCAACAAAGAACTACTACGCGTTACCGACTTATCCAGCGTGTGGGTAGTCGCACAAGTCTATGAGAAAGATCTCGGCCAGATTCACATTGGGAGTGGCGCGAGCATCACAACTGACGCTTACCCAGGCCGTGTCTTTCGTGGCCGGGTATCCTACGTTGACCCGGCAGTCAATCCTCAAACAAGAACTGCACAGGCGCGGATTGAATTAGCCAACCCGGGACAGCAACTTAAGATCGGCATGTACGTGAATGTGGCATTCGGTGCTCTCGGAGGCGCGGAGAATACAGCGCCAACAATTCCGGCTGCGGCAGTGCAGAACATTAACAATCAACAGGTGGTCTTTGTTGCGACTAACGAACCAAATGTGTTCATCATGCGCCCCTTACGCCTTTCCCCGGAGACAAACGGCATCTATCAAGTGCTCGAAGGCCTAAACGTGGGCGACCGCATCGTGACGAACGGCAGTTTTCTTTTGCGCGCTGAGTGGCTGAAAATGAATCCCGGCAAGTGAAACTGATTGCGGTATCGGTCTTAGCTAGTAGCGCTAACAGCCTTTTCGTAAGCTGCTGATAGCTGCCGCTGATTTGTAATGCAAATGCTCAGATCGCGAAGCAGCCCGTCTCCAATCTCATAGATCCAACCGTGCACGGCTAACTCCTGTCCGCGGCTCCACGCATTTTGCACCACTGTCGTGCGGCTGACGTTGAGCACCTGCTCGATTACATTCAATTCACACAGCCGGTTCAGGCGCAGTGTGTCGTCACTTATTTTTGCAAGCGATGCCTCGTGATTATGCATTACGTCCTGCACGTGTCGCAGCCAGTTGTCTATCAAACCCAGTTGCAGATTGAGCATCGCGGCCTGAACGCCGCCACAGCCATAGTGGCCGCAGACGATAATGTCACTGACTCCGAGCACGTCCACCGCGAATTGCATCACCGACAAACAATTTAGATCCGTATGGACCACCAGGTTGGCCACGTTGCGATGGACAAACATCTCACCTGGTTGCAGGCCCACCAGTTGAGTCGCAGGCACGCGACTGTCCGAACAACCGATCCACAGATAACGCGGATTGTGTTGTTCAGCCAGGGCCTGAAAAAATTCCGGATCGCGAGCCTTGATCCCCTCGGACCAGACTCTATTTTTCTCGAGCAGATCTTGCAAATCCCTCATGAGTTCAACATGGCAACTTTGTCAGGGAAGTTTTGCTGCCAGCACATCCACTTTTTCGATCACAGGCGGCCTGGCTAGAAGCTCTGAAGCTTTCGCCATCAAGGCTGCGGCCACTTTGCCTGAAAGATGCGCTTGCCGCCCTGATTCGTCCGGGAAGGCGTCAAAAATTCCAAAAGTTGATTGGCCCATGCGGATTGCAAACCAGGCAACTGTATCCGGTTCGTCTTCGACGAGGGCCAGTCCGCTGTTGAGGAAGCTTTCAACTTCAGCTTCTTTTCCGGGTTTTGCTTCCAGCCGCACCAGCAACGCTACAGTGACCATGAGTAATCTCCTTTTGATTTAGCTGTATGAAATTATTGTTGGAAATCATGATTAAAAAATTGCGTGTCGGAAGCATCGCGACACTTGTACCGTTAACTTTCATATCCTCACCTGTACCAGCCAACAATCGAATAACGCTCACCGTGCGTGACCGGTGTCACTTCGTGGGTAGTCTCCGAACGGAAAGCGACGAATGTTCCAGGCTGGCATGCCTGGGATAACTCTCCACTGCCCCGGCCGCCGCGCCAATCGTGAAAGACGAGCGAACCGCCGCAGTATGCGCCTTCCTGCGGCCCATCTGATTGTTCATTCAGAAAGATCACCACCGACACGCGACGGGCCTCCGAATCCATGCGCATCAAACCAGTATTGCCGTCCTGGTGCGCGACAAAAAAATCGCCGACTCGGTAACGCAGAAACTGCGGTTCCTCACACTCGCTGAGGCCAACGCCGAAATGTTCCTCTACTTCCCGCTTGCATTCCCACAATCGGCGCTGCACGTATTCTACGGTTTCCGCTGAAGGACTTTGGCGCGCTGCCTTGCGCATTCTTTCATCTATTGAACCCGACGAGCTTTGGCTGTAAACCGTTGCCTGTGCACTCGGGGCTGAAAGCATCTCAGCGACGATCTCTGCAGACCTCTGCTCGTCAAAAAAGTTAGGTAGCACGAGAAAGTCGAATAGTGTGGTTGCATCAAGCATTCTGCACTTCACCTAGAGTATATGTTTGGGCGGGCCGCGTTCGCAGCATTCGTATTTGTTGGCGCGCTTGTTATCATCAATATCATACGAAGAGCCTACGATAAAACATGCATCGTTCAAATGAGATGAGCACTGCGCAGAGTGTCGAGGCCCGCGCAATCGATCCGGTTTGCGGCATGACTGTTTCGCTGAAAACTGCGGCTGGGTCTTTCGATTACAACGGCCAGACATATTATTTCTGCAGCCGGCATTGCCTCGCGAAGTTTCATAGCAAACCCGAATCCTTTCTCAATAGACCCGCCGCGCCAATGATGACCCAGCCGGTGGGAATTCAGCGAGCAAAACCTTCGCAAAAAACGACGAGCTTCACCTGTCCAATGCATCCGCAAATCGTTCGCAACGCGCCGGGCAGTTGTCCTATTTGCGGCATGGCGCTCGAGCCGCGCACAGTTTCACTCGAGGACGAAGAGAATCCTGAACTCACGCAGATGTCGCGACGATTTTGGGTCTGCGGTGGACTGTCAATACCACTGCTTCTAATCGGCATGAGTGAATTGATTCCGGGCGCGAGATTCGAAAGCCTCGTGCCGATGGGTGTTCGCGGTTGGATTGAACTGGGAATCGCGACGCCGGTGGTGCTTTGGGGCGCGTTGCCTTTTTTTGCGCGTGCTTGGCAATCGCTGGTTAATCGAGCGCTCAACATGTTCACCCTGATTGGCGTGGGCGTGGGCGTCGCCTACCTCTTCAGCGTCATCGCAAAGCTCTTTCCCGAAATTTTTCCGCAGTCGTTTCGCGATGCATCAGGCAACGTGCCCGTCTACTTTGAAGCCGCGGCGGTGATCACTACCCTGGTTTTACTGGGTCAGGTGTTGGAGTTGCGCGCTCGCAGTCGCACTGGCGCCGCCATTAAAGCCCTGCTTGGCCTGGCGCCAAAGACAGCGCGACGTATTCGCGCCGACGGATCGGATGAAGACGTAGCTCTAGAGCACGTTAAGGTGGGCGACAGGTTGCGCGTGCGGCCGGGCGAAAAGATTCCCGTCGACGGTGCGGTCATCGAAGGCGCAAGCGCGGTTGATGAATCAATGATCAGCGGCGAACCAATTCCGGTGGCGAAGCAAACCGGTGATCGTGTGATTGGCGCCACGGTCAACGGCACTGGGTCCTTTGTGTTGCAAGCCGAACGCGTCGGCGCCGAAACGTTGCTGGCGCAAATTGTGCAGATGGTCGCGGAGGCGCAGCGCAGTCGCGCGCCAATTCAAAAACTTGCGGACCTCGTCTCGGCTTATTTTGTTCCCTCTGTCTTTGCGATTTCTGTTTTGACT
>WNFR01003253.1_pt1 | contig 17495 bp, 18 predicted proteins | sample 5400221 | NCBI WGS metagenome assembly WNFR01 (sample SAMN13153357, study PRJNA577476) | soil metagenome | isolation source: 40 cm soil under Madrone tree | place: USA:California | collected 2016-06-14
GGGCGATCCGCCCAATCCGATCGATCCGCCCGGGGGTTGCCGGTTTCACACCCGTTGTCCGTTCGCGGAGCCGCTCTGCGAAAATGCCACACCAAAACTCACCGCGCTCGATAAAATGGGTCATCAGGCAGCGTGCTATATGGCCATTTCAGGCTCAGGCCACAGTCTCGCGCCAACAAAGGAGATAGATGCCGCATGACGAGACCGACGCCCAAGGAGATCAAGGCGATAGCTGACGTCGCAGGCGTGCCTGTGAGCGCTGAGGTTGCTACACGCATCGCCAATTCCATCGGTCCGGCGTTCGAAGGCTTTGCGCCGGTTGCCGGCACGCTGCCGTTCGACCTGGAACCCGCGACATTTCTTCTCGTGCAAGCCGCTAGGACCGCGAAATGAACGTCCACCAAATGAGCACTGAACCGGCCTTGATGTCGTTGACGTCGATCGCGCGGGCGATCGCCGAGAAGCGTCTCTCGTCGCGTGAGGCGACGCAATCCTGTCTCGACAGGGTTGCGCAGTGGCAGCCTCGCCTCAATGCGTTCATGGCGATCGAAGCGGAAGAAGCGCTGGCGGCAGCCGATGCTGCCGACGCCGCGCTCGCAAAAGGCAATAATGACGGCGCGCTGCACGGTGTGCCGCTGGCGCACAAGGATATGTACTACGATGCCGGCAAGGTGGTCACCTGCGGCTCGCGCATCCGGCGCGATTTCGTCGCTGCTGTGAATTCGACTGCATTGCAACGCCTGAAGGATGCCGGCACGATTCGCTTAGGCTCGCTGCAGATGGCCGAGTTCGCCTATGGACCGACCGGCCACAACACGCATTACGGGCCGGTGCATAATCCCTGGCATGTCGATCACATCACCGGCGGCTCGTCGTCGGGATCGGGCGCCGCGGTCGCGGCACGCTTGACGTTTGCGGCATTGGGCTCGGACACCGGCGGCTCGATTCGGATGCCCGCGCATTTCTGCGGCGTGACCGGACTGAAGACGACCGTGGGCCGCGTCAGCCGCGCCGGTGCGATGCCGTTGTCGCAGTCGCTCGACACTGTCGGACCGCTCGCGCGTAGTGCCGAGGATTGCGCGTTGTTACTTGGCCTGATGGCTGGCGCGGACCCGGAAGACCCCACTGCGGTCACCGGGCCGGTGCCGGATTACAACGCGGCGGCGCAGCAATCGATGAAGGGTCTGACAATCGGCGTACCCACCGCTTTCTATGTCGACGATCTCGATGCGGAGGTGGCGCGTATTCTCGACGAGACGATTGCTGTCCTCAAGCGTGAGGGCGCCCATATCGTTCAGGTCGAATTGCCGGACCAGCGCCAGCTCACGGCGGCATGTCAGCTGGTTCTCGCCGTCGAAGCGGCGGCGTTTCACAAGCGATGGATGATCGAGCGCCCGCAGGACTACGGCCCGCAGGTTCTGATGCGTTTACAAAATGGACTCGCGATACCGGGCGTGTCCTATCTCGAAGCGATGCGCTGGCGCGGTCCGGCGTTATCAGCGCACCTCGCTGCGGTCGCGGGCGTCGATGCCGTGATCGCTCCGGTGGCGCCGGTCGCGGCCCCAACCATCGCCGAGAGCGACGTCGGCAACAGCCCTAACGCCGAAGCCGTGATCCAGCGGCTGACGCGCTTTACCCGGCCGATCAATTATCTCGGGCTGCCCTCGCTTGCGATCCCGGTAGGGTTCACGCACAGCGGACTTCCAGTTGGCATGCAACTGATCGGCCGTTCGTTCGATGAAGCCATGCTGTTACGAATCGGCGCCGCGTTCCAGCGCGCCACCGATTTCCACGACCGGAGACCGGAATTGGCATGAGCAATCTCGTCGAGATACGCAACCTCAACATTCGCTTCACCGGCGAGCGCACCGTCCATGCCGTGAACGATCTCAGCCTTGTCCTCGGCGACGGCGAAGTGCTCGGCCTGCTCGGTGAATCCGGTTCAGGCAAGAGTGTCACATTGCGCGCGCTGATGCGGCTATTGCCGAAAAAGCGGACCCAGATTTCCGGAAGCGTTCAGGTTCTGGGACGCGACGTGCTGGCGCTCGATGATGAAGAACTGTCGGCGTTTCGCGGCCAGACCGTCTCGATGATCTTCCAGGAGCCGGCGCTTGCGCTCGATCCGGTTTATACCATCGGCCAGCAGATTGCGGAAACCGTGATGCGCCACGAAGGCAAGAGCCAGACCGAGGCGAGGGGGCGCGCGCTGGAAATGCTGGAAGTGGTGCGCATTCCCTCCGCCAAACGCCGGCTCGATGCCTATCCACACGAAATGTCCGGCGGCATGCGGCAGCGCGCGATGATCGCGCTGGCGCTGGCCTGCAGGCCGAAAATCCTTCTCGCGGACGAGCCGACGACGGCGCTGGATGCGACCGTGCAAATCCAGATCCTGCTGCTGCTGCGCGAACTACAGCGCGAGTTCGGCATGTCCGTCATCTTCGTCACCCACGATATCGGCGTCGCGATCGAAATCTGCGACCGTGTTGCGGTGATGTATGCGGGCCAGATCGTCGAGCAGGGCACACTAAGCCAGATTGTGCGTTCGCCTATTCATCCCTATGCGCGCGGATTGCTGGCCTCCACCGTCCACGGTGCCAAAAGGGGCCAGCGGTTGGAAACGATTCCGGGAACGCCGCCCTCGCTCGACAAGGCACCGAGCAATTGCTCGTTCGCGCCCCGCTGCGGCTTCGCGCAGCCGCGCTGCGTGGAGCAGTTGCCGCCCAACGTGCAGGTAGGGCCAGACAGGATCGCAAGGTGCATCCTGGCTGAACCTGCTGAGGTCGTTGCCGTCACGTAACGGGCGTTGAAGGTAAGTGCTTCAGCCGCCGAAGTCCGGGTCGGCCCAGCCTTCGATCTGGGAAGCCCCGACAATCTGCTTGGGCTGATGAGGGTTGAGCGTGCCCGCGCTGGCCGACCAGCCCTTGGCCAGAATCTGCATGGCGAACAGCTTGGCGTCGATCTCCGATTTGAACGTCCGGGTTGATCGGACTGCGCCGGATGCGCTGTCGTCCGTTTTCTCCGCTTTGTCCGGCCCAAAGGCCACATACCAGATATCGGGCTGCGTCATTGCCGTATAACGCCGATGAGGGAAGTGAAGTTTCCTCCGCCAGAAGCGCTTCGGTGCGCATCCCGCAAAGCGGCAAAATTCACTGCTGCCGGCGTTCCTTATCGACTTGCCGGGGGGCCGACCGCGTGACGCCTGGCCCGGTCCTCCAAGCGGTATGAAGGGCCGCCGGCTCCTGTCATAACGCAGCCCAGCCTGGCTCCACTTTCCGTCTCGAGGTTCGAGGTGAGGCCGCCGTTAGCGTTTAGGTTGTTTAGGTTAACGTGACTTCAATAGACGTGAGCCGCAAAAATCGGTAAGATCAGGCTCGCGCACCTCTCGTGCATTTCAGACTCGTGCCCTTGTGAATTAGGGATCGCGCGCCCCTCGTGAAGAGATCAGGATTTATGGCAGCCGTTCCCGGTGTCCGGCGTTCCGAACTCGGTAATGCGCTACGCGCCTGCCGCAGTGCGTTCCTTGGCGTGGGCGCCATGAGTTGCATGATCAACCTGCTTTATCTGACCGGCTCGATTTTCATGCTGGAGGTTTACGACCGGGTGCTTCCAAGCCGGAGCATACCGACCCTTGTCGGTTTGATGATTCTCGCCGGCGGATTGTACATCGCCCAAGGCGTTCTCGACCTGATACGTGGACGAATCCTGGTTCGTGTCGGCACTTCGCTCGATGAGGCCCTCAACGCTCGGGTGTTCGAAACCGTTGTGCGCCTGCCGCTGATGGTGGGCGGACGCAACGAGGGCCTTCAGCCGCTGCGCGATCTGGACAACGTTCGTTCTTTCCTTTCCAGCATGGGGCCGGGCGCGTTCTTCGATCTGCCATGGTTGCCGTTCTATCTGGCGATCTGTTTCGCCTTCCATGCCCTGATCGGCCTGACCGCGCTGGTCGGCGCAATCATTCTGGTCACCCTTACCATCGTGACCGAGTTCATGTCGCGCGCGCCGGCACGTGAGGCCATGGGTCTGGCGGCGCGCCGCAACGATCTGGCCGCCACCAGCCGGCGAAACGCCGAGGTATTGGTCGCTATGGGAATGGCTGGGCGCCTGACCAAGCGCTGGAGTGAGGCCAACCAGAATTATCTTGCAGGCAATCAGCGCGCCAGCGACGTCTCTGGAGGACTTGGCGCGATTGCCAAAGTCATGCGGATGACCCTGCAGTCGGCGGTGCTGGGGGTCGGCGCCTATCTGGTGATTCACCAGGAAGCGACCGCGGGCATTATCATCGCGGGCTCAATCCTGAGCGCGCGAGCGCTGGCGCCGGTCGATCTGGCCATCGCCCATTGGAAGGGCTTCGTTGCCGCGCGCCAGAGCTGGCACCGCCTGAACCGCCTGCTCGAATCGTTGCCCGCACAGGCCGCGCCCACGTTGCTGCAGAGCCCATCGAGCCGGCTGTCGGTCGAGGGTGTCAGCGTCGTGCCGCCGGGCGACCAGAAGATTATCGTCCAGGACGTGACGTTCGCGCTTCAGGCCGGAAATGGACTGGGCGTGATTGGGCCAAGCGGATCGGGGAAGTCTTCGCTGGTGCGCGCGTTGGTCGGCGTATGGCAGCCGTTGCGCGGAAAGGTGCGGCTCGATGGCGCGGCGCTCGATCAGTGGTCCTCCGATGTGCTCGGCCGTCACATCGGCTATCTGCCGCAGGATGTCGAACTGTTCGCTGGTACGGTCGCCCAGAATATTTGCCGTTTCGATCCGGATGCCGGCTCTGAGGCCATCATCGCGGCCGCCAAGGAGGCCGGCGTCCACGAGATGATCATCAAGATGCGCGACGGCTATGACACCCAGATCGGCGAGCAGGGTACCGCGCTTTCAGCCGGTCAGGCGCAACGCGTGGCGTTGGCGAGGGCGCTCTACGGCAATCCATTCCTCATCGTCCTTGACGAGCCGAATTCCAATCTCGATACCGAAGGAGATGAGGCGTTGACACGGGCCGTTCGCGCGGCGCGCGAGCGAGGCGCCATCGTGGTGATCGTTGCGCACCGGCCGATCGCGATTGAGGCGGTCGATCAGCTTCTGGTGCTGAAGGACGGGCGTATGCAGGCCTTCGGCCCCAAGGAAACGGTGCTGGGGCAGGTGCTGCAGCAGCGGGTTACGCCGCCTTCTCCCATCAAGATCGTATCCGATGCGGGAGTTGCCAAATCATGACGGGCAAAGAGACGCGCGGAGCACGATCGTCGATACGGCTGCATTTGATCGTCGGGCTGGCAGTGGTCGTCGTTCTTGCCGGCGGGCTTGGCGGCTGGGCATCCACGGCTCAGATCTCCGGCGCGTTGATCGCGCCGGGCGCGGTCGTCGTCGAATCGAACGTGAAGAAGGTGCAGCATCCGACCGGCGGCGTCGTCGGCGAAGTGCGCGCGCGCGACGGCTATCTCGTCAAGGCCGGCGATGTGGTCGTGCGGCTCGATGACACCGTCACCAAGGCGAGCCTTGCGATCGTCACCAAAAACCTCGACGGGTTGTGGGCGCGGGCCGCGCGGCTCGAAGCCGAACAACGGGGCCTCGACAACGTCGTATTTCCTTCGACGCTGCTCTCGCGTGCCGAGGATACTGATGTAAAGACCGTTATCGCGAGCGAGACCAAGTTGTTCGAGGTTCGTGTCAATGGAAGGGCCGGACAAAAGGCGCAATTGCGCGAGCGGGTCACGCAGTTGAACGAGGAAATCGGCGGTCTGACGGCGCAGGAGAACGCGAAAGACAAGGAAATTGCACTTGTGGAGAAGGAACTGGTCGGCGTTCGCCAGCTCTACGATCAGCACCTGGTGCAGATTTCGCGCCTGACGGTGCTGGAGCGTGACGCGGCCCGGCTGGCCGGCGAGCGGGCGCAATACATTGCATCGAGGGCGCAGGCCAAGGGCAAGATTACCGAGACTGAACTGCAAATTATTCAGGTCGACAAGGATATGGTCAGCGAAGTCTCCAAGGATTTGCGCGAGACCAACGACAAGATCGGCGAATTCGTCGAGCGCAAGGTCACGGCTGAAGACCAGTTGCGGCGGGTCGACATCCGCGCCCCGCAGGACGGCATGGTGCTGCAATCCACGGTCCATACCGTGGGCGGAGTGATCACGGCCGGCGACGCCATCATGATGATCGTTCCGCAGGCTGACGACCTCCAGGTCGAGGCCAAGGTCAATCCGCAGGATATCGATAAATTGCAGATCGGCCAGAAAACCTTGCTGCGGCTGTCGGCATTCAACCAGCGCACCACGCCGGAGCTGAACGGTCTTGTTACCCGGGTCTCGCCCGACGTCACGACCGACCAGCGTACCGGGCAAAGCTATTACACCATCCGCGTCTCGATGCCGCCGGAAGAGGTCGCGCGTCTCGGTGACGCCAAACTGATACCCGGCATGCCAGTGGAAGCCTTTGTCCAGACCGGCGACCGCACCATGCTGTCCTACCTGATCAAGCCGCTGAGCGATCAGTTGATGCGCGCGTTTCGGGAGAAGTAAGCTCTCAATCTCTCGTCGTGCCCGCGAACGCGGGGACCCATAACCACAGGCGTTAGTGGTTAGCGAAAGTCGTCGAACCGCGTTTCTAAAAGCAAACGGCACGGCGTTATGGGTCCCTGCGTTCGCAGGGACGACTATGATGCTACAGTGATCGAACAATCATCGCGACAGATTCTGCAACAGAAGATCAAGCGCGGTCGAGGCGAAGACGTGCATGTTGGCGAGCCGGTCCGCGCTGCCGGTTTCAAGCGTCATTGCAGATTGCTCCAGACCTGCGACAGCCATGCAGCTATGGCCGGCATCGTCGCCATAGCGGTTGCCGGTCGGTCCGGTGGCGCCGGTTTCCGATAAGCCCCAATCGGTGGAAAAGCGATGGCGGATTTGGCTCGCGAGCAATTTTGCATAAGGCTCCGAGGCCGGACGGATTCCTTTCATCGCGTCATCAGGGATGTCCATGAGAATCCGCCGCGCATCGCGCGTATAGACCACGGCGGAGCCGAGGAAATATGCCGAGGCGCCGGGCACAGCGAGCAGCGCTGCGGAAATCAAACCGCCGGTCGAGGATTCGGCGACCGCGATGGTCTGGCGCCGCTCAATCAGCCTGGCGGCTATTTTCTCGGCGATCGCAACCAGGTCTTTCATCTGTTCTCAAGTCCTGCGGAAGATTCTTTCCAGCGTATCCTCAGATGTGCAATTGCACATCGGGGAATGACGATAATCATTAGTCCTGCACTCCGTGCGCCAACATCCGCCGCTCCCTCGCATAGCGCACCAGCGCGACATAGCGATAGATGCCGTGCACGAACTTGCCGTAGGGCATCGTGATGAACAGGGAGAACACCACGCCTAGATGCAGCGCCAGCAGCGGCCCCATCGCAGGCGTATCGCGCCATAGCAGGAGCGCCATGCCGGTGAGGCTGGTCAAAAACAGCATGGCGATGAACGCGACATCCATGCCGGTGCGTGCCTGATCGACCAGCGCGGGATCGCGCTTCCATCTTTCCGCCAGCAGGCCCGCGGGCCCGACCAGAAGTCCGATGCCGCCCAGTGTGCCCAGCACTACCGGCAGGTCCCACCACGGGTAGGGTGCCTCGCGCGCGATCAGGTAATGATACAGCGTCGCCACTGATGTCGCGGCGAAACACAGCAAAAAGCCGTAGAACGTAAAGTGATGATAGATCTTACGCAGGTCGCTCGGCCGCTCGTCCTCGTTGACGCAGCCGACGCCGCCGCCATCGAGATAACGCAGTTGTCCGGCGTCTTTCATTGCCTGCCAGAGCGAACTTGGTTCGGCCAGCATGCCGATGGGCTCGCCAATATCGCGCCAGAAGGCGCGAACGCCCATTACGAGTGCTATGATCGCGTAGAGCAACGCCGCGCCGAACAGCGCCGCCATCGCGTTGTGCGGCATCAGTCTGTAGAAAGCGCCCGGTCCGGTATGGATTCCGAACAGCACTTGCCGGTCGTTGTAGGCGGCAAAGCCGAAGATGAACGCCGCCACGCTTAAGGCAGCGATCGCGCTGATCGCGAGGCCGTTGCGCGCGAATACGCCCGAGAAGACGTGCGGCCACGCATAGGCGGCATAGGATTCGGCGCGCGCGATCGCCAGCGTCTTCGGGACATTGACGTTGAATTCATGCGGCGGCGAGAACTGGCAGTCGGTGTAGCAGGCACCGCAGCCATGACAGAGATTGGCGAGGTAATTGAGGTCACCGTCGGAAAACGAGCGGCGCATTTCCATTGCCGGAAATACCGCGCAAAGGCCCTCGCAATAGCGGCACGAATTGCAGACCGTCATCAGGCGGTCGGCCTCCTCGAGGATGCTAGTTCCGTGCATTTTGCGCCGCTTCCCGTCCTGCGATCCGTCCGAACACGCTGCCGATGGTCATTCCGATTCCGGCCGCGTAGCCCTTGCCGAGCACATTGCCCGCCATGATCTCGCCGGCGGCGAACATGTTGGCGGCCGGCTTGCCGTCCTTCATCAGCATGCGCGCCTGTTTGTTCACGCGGGTGCCCAAATAAGTGAAGGTGATGCCGGGCCGCACAGGATAGGCATAATAAGGCGGCGTCTCGATGCGCCGCGCCCAGTGCGTCTTCGGCGGCGTGAGGCCCTCGGTGCGGCAATCATCGAGGATGGTGTGATCGAAGGTGCCAGGGCGCACCGCGGCGTTGAAATCGGTAATAGTGCTTTCCAGTGCGGCGGGATCGAGCTCGAATTTGCCGGCGAGCTCGGCAATGCTGTCGGCTTCGATCGGCGGGAACAGCGTCGGCATGAAGCTGTTGCGCGAACTCGCATCGAAGACGATGTAAGCGATCTGGTCAGGCTGCGCTGCCACGAGTCGACCCCAGATGGCGTAACGTTTCGGCCAGATATCCTCGCCCTCGTCGTAAAAACGTGCGGCGTTCTTGTTGACGACGATGCCGAACACTACGGAATCGTGCCGCGTGATGATGCCGCCGTCGAATTTCGGCGCGCGCGCGTCGATCGCGACCGCGTGACATTGTGTGGGATCGCCGACCTCCTGAACGCCCTTGCTCAGCAGCATCTTGAGTATAGAGCCGCGATTATAGGGCGTGCCGCGGACCAGGAAATTATCGGCGGCCTCGCCCCAATACTCCCTGAGCCATTCGATGTTGGCCTCAAATCCGCCGGCCGCTGCGACCAGGGTCGAGGCGCCAACGCTTACGCGGCCATCACCCTGCTTTAAGTCAGCGGAGAGAAACATGCCGTTGTCGATTTCCAGATCGAGCACCTCGGCATCGTAGAGAATTTCAACGCCGAGCTGCTCGGCGGTGAGATAGAGCGCATTCAGCATCGCCCTGCCGCCGCCGAGGAAGAACGAATTGGTGCGGCCGAGGCTCAGCGTGCCACCCAAGGAAGGCTGCCAGCGCACGCCCTGCTCGACGATCCAGTCCAGGATGTCCTTCGACTCGCTGATCATGAAGCGCGCCAGATTCTCGTCGGTCTGGCCGCCGGTGACGCGCTTAAGGTCTTCCCAGAATTCCTGCTCGGTATAGGGCCCGGTGAGGATGTCGGTCGCGGCATCGTGGGCGCAGCGCATATTGCGGGTATGGCGGGTGTTGCCGCCCCGATAAAATTTCGGGGCGCCTTCCAGCACCAGCACCGACGCGCCGGCCCGCCGCGCGCTGATCGCGGCGCACAGCGCGGCATTGCCGCCGCCGATCACCAGCACGTCAAATTTACGAGTGAAATCGACCATGCGGTGTTGTTATCTTGTTTGCACGGAAATCAAAACCGGCTGCGCCGGGCGGCCTGCATGTCCGGAAGTTCTTCAGGTTTTGTTCTGCAGCGAGGCGATCAGCCATTGCCGAAATGCCGAGAGCTTGGGCGAATCCGCTCTCGCCTCGGGTGAGACGAGATAGAAGCCGGCGTCCGCCGGCAGCGTGATCTTGAACGGAACCACAAGACGGCCCTTGGCGATGTCGGCTTCGACATAGGAGGTTCGGCCCATCGCAACGCCGATCCCGTCGATCGCGGCTTGCACGGTCATGAAACTGAGGTCGAAGGTCAGTCCGGGTTGCTTTGAGATATCCGCCGGCAGACCCGCGGCGGTGAGCCATAGCCGCCAGTCGTCGTCATAGCCTCCGCTGGTGTGCAGCAGCGTCCGATTGGCCAGATCTTGCGGGCACCGCAGCGGCTTGTCCCCTGTGAGCAACGCCGGGCTGCACACCGGGAATAGTTCGTCGGCCATCAGCCAATCGGCGCGCAAGCCGGGCCAATACCCGCGGCCATAGCGAATCGCGGCGTCGACATCGCCGCTCTTGAAGTCGACAAGGCTGGTCGATGTGGTGATGTGGACGTCAATGCCGGGATGCGCTTCCTGGAATGCGGAAAGCCGCGGCAGCAGCCATTTTGCCGCCAGCGACGCCAGCGTACTGACGGTCAGCACATGGTCATTGTCCTTGCGCAGCACCCGGTCGGTTGCGAGCCGCAAATCGTTAAACGCAGCGCGGACACCGGGGAGGTAATCCCTGGCTTCCGGCGTCAACGCCAGCGCCCGGTTCTGCCGGACGAACAGGCGAATCCCAAGCTCCTGCTCGAGCCGCCGGATTTGATGGCTGATCGCGGTTTGCGTGACGTTCAGTTCGGAAGCAGCAACGGTGAAGCTCAAATGCCGGGCGGCGGCCTCGAACGCGCGCAATCCATTGAGTGATGGCAGCCTGGCGGTCATATTTCATCCCGATACATGAGTTTATATCATGCGAAGCGGTACAAAGTGTCGTTTGTCGAAAGCTCGGATAAGGCCAATATTGACTGCAATAGATTAGGTCTAGGAGATTAAAATGTCCACATGTTCACAAGAATCGATGAGAAATCATCATGGTTCGGGGCTTTTCGAGCAGCTTAGCGAGACGTTCCACATCTGGCGGGAGCGACAGCTTCAACGGCGCCAATTGGCCCAATTGACCGAGCGCGACCTGCACGACGTGGGACTTTCCTGGAGTGACATCGCTTACGAGGCGGAGAAGCCGTTTTGGCGGGCATAAGGCAGCCAGGCTGGCGTCGCCTCGCCTGGGGGACGCCGGCCATCGTCCTTTCAGAGCTGACGGGAGCCCGCAATGGTTGCGCTTCAATTCGACGACCTACGGCAACATTCCGATTTCCTGCGGTTGCGCAACGGCAAATCGCTGACGCTGCGCTTTGTGGAGCCGCGGGACGCAGACGCGTTGCAGGGTTACTTCCGGTCGCTCTCGGTCCGCTCCCGTTACAATCGCTTCCTCGGCGCCATGAGCGAGCTGCCGCAAACTGAGCTCGATCATTTCATCCATGTCGGCGAGGGCGATCGCTTCAGCGTGATTGCGGCGATGGTGATCGATGGCGTTGAAACCATCGTTGGCGAAGCCCGCTACGCGTTCGACCCTGACACGGCAAGTTTCGAGTTCGGCCTGTCAATCGACGACCGGTGGCAAGGCCAGGGCATCGGTTCGGCACTGCTCTTGAATCTGCAATGCCGCGCCGCCGCGTTTGGCGCCAAACGTCTGTTCGGCGATACGTTGCGCTCCAACGAGGTCATGATCGGCCTTGCGCGTAAGTCTGGTTTCGTCTTTACGAACAGCCCCGGCGACTGGAAGCTGGTGCGCTTCGAAAAACATATCGAGCTCGCGCCGCAGGAAATTCCCTGCGCCAGCTGGAGGCTTGCGGCAACCGCTTCCGCCGAATTCGCGGCCGCTTCATTTGCAAGCTGAACAGTTCGATTCTGATCTAAGCCGTGAGCTCATAAACGAGCGTCAATGGCAGTCCCGCGCGATGTACGGTTTCGAATTAGACCCGGTCTCCGGTCGCGGGACGTCTCAAATGTGCCAAAATCCGAATCTGCCCCAACGCTAAACCGGTAGACGCGCCGTCGCCGGCGTTCTGTCGGGAGGGTGCACCGAACGAGGTGCAAGCCCGAGTGGCGGATCCCAAACCTAGGTATGCTCTTCTCAACCAAATGTAACGTGCGGATCAACCTCCGTGCAATGGTCCGGTCCATCTCTCATGACTACCCTTGGCATGTAAGTGCGTAACCGAACGGCAGCAGAGCTATCTTGAACTGCCATACGGGAAAACCTCAAAAGGTGAGGCGCGAGTCATGGGCTGGATGTTCGACAAAGCCGGACGTTTGATTGCCCGTTTGCAGAAGCCGGTCACTCACTGTGAGCCGTTCACTGCGAACGAGTCGACGGCCTTGCGCGACACGCTTCGACCCGGCGACGTTTTGCTCGTCGAGGGCAAGGGTCGTATTTCCGGCGGCATCAAATATCTCACTCAATCGACATGGTCGCATTCGGCGTTGTACGTCGGGCCGATCGCCGGCGCCGCAACCGACGGCGAGCCCCACGTCCTGATCGAAGCCAATATCGACGAAGGTGTCGTGTCGGCGCCGCTGTCGAAATACCTGCATTGCCAAACCCGCATCTGCCGGCCGGTAAGCCTGAGCGAAGTGGATTGCGAAAAGGTCTGCCGTTACGCCGCCGAACGCATTGGTCTGCGCTACGATCTCAAGAACGTCATCGACCTCATGCGCTATCTGTTCCCATGGCCGCTGGCGCAGCGTTGGCGCCGCCGAACGATCGCGCTCGGCTCCGGCGATGCCAGCCGCATCATCTGCTCTTCGCTGATTGCGCAAGCATTCGACGCGGTGCGTTACCCGATCCTGCCCAAGATCACGCGCGTCGAGAGCCAGGCGGCGCGGCGCGAAATCGCCGAGATCCGTCACCCGTCACTTTATGCGCCGCGTGACTTCGATATTTCGCCCTACTTCATGGTGGTGAAGCCGACGCTTGCGCGCGGCTTCAATTATAAGGACATGCATTGGGCCGATCTCCCCGAGGCTCACACCGCGCAGGCCACGCTCGCGCCAGAGCTCGAAGGCGCGATCGCGGAGGGAGCTTACGCCTGATTTCCGGATGGGCACTTAAGGCAGGTGCTGGCCGAATTTACAAAGCGATGTCACGTTCCGGCTGTTTGGGCTGCTTGATGACGTATCGCGCGGCCGGGACTGCATTCGAAAGTCTGGTGGACATCGCGCGGCGTGCTGCATCGAAACTATCCCACTCGGCCTTGTCGGGCAGCGATGGAATGGTGACGACCTCTCCCTGGTCGAGACCTGAGAGGGCGGCGTCGACCATGTCTTCGGCCGACATCACGGTCCCGGCGCGCAGATTGTGGACCGGCAGGCCGGCGATGTCCCAGAACTCCGTCGCCGTCGCTCCGGGCAACACCGCCTGGACTCGCAGGCCCTTGCCGGCGAGTTCATGATGGAGCGACTGGCTCAAGGCCAGCACGAACGCTTTGCTGCCGCCGTAGATGCCGTTAAGCGTTTCAGGCGAAATCGCGACCATCGAGGCGATATTGACGATGGTACCGCCGCCTCGCGCCACGAAGCCCGGCACCGCCGCGTAGGTCAGTCGGGTGAGCGCGCCGACATTGAGGCGGATCATCTCGTCCATCTTGTCGACGTCGGAATTGAGCAACGGTGCCGCTGCGCCGACGCCGGCATTGTTCAGCAACAGCGTAATGCTTGCGTTGGTACGGAGCATCGTCTCGACCCCCGCCAGATCCGCCCTGTCGTTGAGATCGGCTCCGATCGTCTCGACCGATCGCCCGGTCTCGTTTCTCAGCCGCTGCGCCAATGCCGCGAGCCGGCTCTGGTTGCGCGCGACCAGGATCAGGTCGTAGCCGCGTTTAGCCAGGCGGTCTGCGTAGACCGCGCCGATGCCGGCGGAGGCGCCGGTGATCAAAGCCGTTCCCTTCGTTTTGGTAGTGCTCATGTTCGTGTCCCTGTCCGCCGAGGCGTGCTATCGATTCTGATCATTTGCAGTTAGCTGGTCCCCACTCGCGTGGTCTCGTGGCTTTGTGCATTTGCGGCATTGCGGTCATGCGGAGCCGGTGACCCGCGCAACCTCGATCTGGTCGCCGAGGCGACGGATGCGCAGAACCTGCTGTCGCTCGCCGATGGCAAAGGGAACCGAAACCAGCTGGGACTGGCCGGGCAGTAGCACCGACGAGAAACGCACCACGGCGTGCCTTCCGGCGTCGCCGTTCTGCTCGATAACTGTGTCGACGATGGTCACCACATGCCAGCCATCGGATTCGCTGACCCAATAGGTGATGGCCGAAGCGTTCGCACCCAACTCGGTCGTCACGGCGTGGCCTTCGCGCACCGCGTTATTGAGCTGATCGGCCTTTAATTCGGGGCTAACGGTCGCGAAGACTGCGACCAGGATGCCGGCGAGACCGGCTGCCTTTGCAAAGCTTGTCATGTCGTACTCCCTCTGTTTGGGGATACCTGATGCTGTATCGGTGAGATTAGGCTTGCGAGCGCCTGTCTCAAATGTCATATAAACGACGTTTTAGGACATCTTGGGAGGCCCCCATGCAGCGCATCGGTTTCATCGTTTTGCCCGGCTTTCAGATGATGAGCGTGGCTGCGCTCTCGGTCTTCGAACTCGCGAATGGGGAGATTGGCGAGCCGGTCTATGAGGTGCACCTGCTGTCCGAGACCGGCGGGTCCATCCCCAGCTCGATCGGGATCGGCGTCGCGACGGAGCCTTTCGACGATACGAATTTCGACACATTGATGGTTGGCGGCAGCGCCGTGGTTGGATCGTTGACGCCTGGCGTGATCAAATTTCTGCGCCAGGCTTTGGAGCGATCCCGGCGAGTCGCCTCGACGTGCACCGGTGCGTTCGTTCTGGCCGAAGCAGGTCTGCTCGACGGCCGTCGTGCGACCACGCATTGGCAGCGCGCGCGCGATTTGCAGGCTAGGTTTCCAAAAGTGAAAGTGGAGGAAGACCGCATTTTCATCATCGACGGCCCGGTGTGGACCTCGGCTGGGATGACCGCGGGCATCGACCTCGCACTGGCTATGATCGAAAAGGATTTTGGCGCGGACGTCGCCCGGGCCGTGGCTAGGCGACTGGTCGTCTATCACCGGCGCGCCGGTGGCCAGTCGCAATTCTCTGCACTGCTGGAGCTGGAGCCCAAATCCGACCGTATCCAGCGCGCACTGGTATATGCGAAGCGCCATCTCGATACGCCGCTGACGGTTCGGCAGCTCGCCGAAGCGGCAAATCTAAGTCCGCGCCAGTTCAGCCGTGCGTTCCATGCCGAGACCGGCCAATCGCCGGCCAAGGCGGTCGAGAACCTGCGCGTCGAGGCCGCACGGCTGATGATGGAGCAGAGCCGCCATCCGATCGACGTCATCGCCCGGCAAACCGGTTTTGCCGATCGCGACCGCATGCGCCGCGCCTTCCTGCGCGCCTTCGGGCAGCCACCGCAGGTAATCCGGCGAAACGCGCGTGCGGAGGCAGCGGCCTGAACGAAGGGCGAATCGCAGCTCTGCGGTGCCGGCGCCTGTGATCGGGAGCGCGCCGATTTCGGGATTTTCGCCGCAGGTTTTGATCATCGTTCGCAGCGCCGTCATCAAATTGTCGGACAGGGCGTTGCGGACCTCCGGCCGGTTGAGCGTGATGATGGCGACGCGGTCGCGAATTGCGCACAGCAATTCGCTGGTGCCGGTGTCGATTGTGATTTAGTGGTCATCATTTAATCGCTCCCCCCTGGCGGCGGATTACCCCTCAACTAAAATCCGTCGTCCTACCCGCGAAGGCGGGTATCCAGTAATCACTGCCCAAAAGATCCTACCGTCACGGAATACTGGATCATCCGCTTTCGCGGATGATGACGTCAGTGTGTATGGCCGCATCATTGACTTAGAAGGCTAAAACTTCTCGACCCATGGCCGCAATTCCATTTCCCAGGTCCAGGCGCTATGCGGCTGCTGCAGCACACTCCAATAACTTAAGGCAATGGCGTCGGGATCGAGCATCGAATCCGGCCTGTCGGCTGGCTCGGCGCGCGCGGCGCTGCGAATGCCGCCGTCGATGACGAAATGCGCGACGTGAATTCCCTGCGGCGACAATTCGCGCGCGATGCTCTGCGCCAGACCGCGCAGCGCGAACTTGCCCATCGCGAACGGCGCCGATTGCGGATAGCCCTTGACGCTGGCGGAGGCGCCGGTGAACAGGATCGCGCCGTGCTTGTTGGGCAGCATCCGCTTCGCCGCCTGCTGCGCCACCAGAAAGCCGCCGAACGCGCTGACGGTCATTGCCTCCGCGACCTCCGCCGGCACCAGCTCGGTGAATACGCCGCGCGTCCGGCCGCTTGCGTTGTACACGACGATGTCGGGCACTCCGATCTCGCGCTCAACCAGGCCGAACAGGCGCTCGACGTCGTCGGGATTGGTGGCGTCACAGGCAAACGCGCGTGCGTCGGTTTCAGCGCAAAGCGCGCCAAGTTTTTCGATTTGGCGGGCGGCCAGCGCGACACGGATGTCTTCGCGCGCAAACAGCCGCGCCAGCGATGCGCTGAGGCCTGCACCGGCGCCGACGATCAGGGCGATTTTGTATTTCGGTATTTCCATGAACGGTTTCCTTCTTTCGGAACAGTGTTTTCAGCCGCGCAATCCGGCGCCTTGGCTTGCCGCGTTCCGCAAAATCCATTGATGTGGAATGCCTTTGTAGCGAAAATAGGAGCGCACCTTGACCGAGTAGGGCGACATCTCGGCGCCGAAGATGCGATAGCCGCCAGCCATGGGGCTTATCCTGCGATCGGGGTTCCTGACGGCTTATGGCCTGCTTTATCAGGATATGATGTATATCATCGGACGCAGGATGTAAGCGATCGCAGCGCTGCTTCTCGGAAATGATTGCAATACAGGGCGGAACGAACAAGAGTTGCAAAATGCACCAACTGAGCAAACGCGACGACGTGACAACTCCAGCCGATCAGCCGGGATTGCTCGCGCCGGATACGTCGGGGATGAATTTCTATCGCGCCGATCCGGCGCTGACGGATCTGCTTCAGTGGATCGAATATCATCCGGCCTATCGCGAGCTGGAGCGCGCCGCGTTCGGCGAATTCGGCATCCACGCGATGTCGCTTCGCAAGGGCATTTTGGGCTGGCCGCAGCCCTATCCAGTGGTGGCAAAGCACGCCTTCACGTTTCTGTTCAACCAGGCCGAGTTCGGCCTGGGTTGCCCGATCAACGTCACCGATGGCTGCGCCAAGCTGCTGTCGCGCTTCGGCAGCGAGGCGTTGAAGGCGAGATATCTGGACGGACTGACCCAGACCGACATGAGCAAGCTGACCCAGGGCGGCCAGTTCATGACCGAAAAAGAAGGCGGCTCCGACGTCGGCAAGCTCACCACCACAGCGGTGCAGGAAGGCGATCACTGGCGGCTGTCGGGCGAAAAATGGTTCTGTTCCAATGCGGATGCGGAAGTAGTGATGCTGCTGGCGCGGCCGCAAGGCGCTGTCGGCGGCACGCGCGGCGTCGGCCTGTTTTTGATGCCCAGGCGGCTCGATGACGGCTCACCCAATCACTACCGGATCGTTCGCCTGAAGGACAAGCTCGGCACCCGCTCGATGGCGTCGGGCGAGATCAAGCTGGAAGGCGCGATCGCCTATGCCGTCGGGCGGCT
>WNFR01007771.1_pt1 | contig 17484 bp, 15 predicted proteins | sample 5400221 | NCBI WGS metagenome assembly WNFR01 (sample SAMN13153357, study PRJNA577476) | soil metagenome | isolation source: 40 cm soil under Madrone tree | place: USA:California | collected 2016-06-14
AACGCGAGTCCATGCGTTGAAAGCTCGTCGTAAAGCTGCCGGATGAGCGGCTCCAGCGTTGTCCCCTCGAGCCGCAAACCGAGCTTGGAGATGCGGCGTTCGAGCAGTTCCTCGTCGCTCAGTGACGCCCAATCGACAGCTTCCATCTCGCGCACGGTATCACCGAGAGAGAAGCGCTGTCACGCGTTCGCAGAGGTAGCTCATCGTCTCTGGAGAAATTTTCTGCACCTAGCTAGTCGCATTTTCGTGGCCTACTATTTGTTTAGGACACTAAAAAATGGAAGAAGGATTTCTGTTTCACGCCGATCAAGAAAAGCAAGCGAGCGATCTAGAAAAGGAACGCCGCAGCCTAATATATGGCACTCCAGAATTTCGTTTGGCCTATGCGGAGTACATCAAATCACCACAGTGGCGCAAGCTTTGTAAACAAGTGAGGGCGCGCGCAAAAAACCGCTGCGAGAATTGCCAGCCGGGAACAGTTGCGATCGGAAAGCTAACAGTTCATCACATCAAATACGACCGTTTCATGCACGAGCATTTGTCTGATTTGAAGTTGCTATGCGTACCATGCCATCTTGCTGCTGATCATGCCCGCGAAAAAGCGAATCGGGAGAATTATGAAGCTGCGGGAGAGGAAGCACGCGAGCAGGCGTGGAGGACCGCCTTCTTTCGAACAAAATACGGCGAAGAATGGATGAGAGATTACGCCGCCGATCCCGAAGGCATGGAAACCGATTTTGACGAATGGCGTCAACGTAAAGCCGAAGAAGAAGATTACGATAATTACTAAATGGCGCCTTGATAGAATGGAAGCTTAGACACTGGGACTGCGATTTCAAACATTAGCCCCGTCGCAATTGTGCGCCGACGGACAAGAACGCACAGCAGAGCCGTCTTTTAATTTGAATCTGATTGCGCCGGTTGGCGCATGTTTATCGTTACAAGGTTACAAAAGTTACAAGGGCTTGCGGCGGTCTATTTATCGCGCTGTAGCCCTCGGCGAAAGGGGATGACCGTCGCATTACTGAATGGCGGTATTCAGCCCGATCCAGAGCGGGTTTCAATCGTGACCTCTGATTGCTGACGCTGACTTCTGGCAGAATTCCCGGGCGACTTGAGCAACTGCCGAAAAGCAAAACGAAGATCAACGTTTGCCGCTGAGGACTCCGAAAGGATTCGCGAGCAGAAGGCGGTCGCCCCAATTCCTGCTTTCCTGGTTTCCCGGCGAGTCTGCATCCTTGACGCATCCCCCTCAGGAGCCAATACTCGCCGCCCAACGGAGGATAACCAATGTTACATCTTGATACCGGGAATACGGCGTTCACTCTTCTGTGCGCCAGCCTCGTCATGCTGATGACGCCGGGCCTGGCATTCTTTTACGGCGGACTTGTGGGACGAAAGAATGTGCTCGCTATTATGATGCAGAGCTTCGTCTCAATGGGCTGGACCACGGTGCTGTGGTGGGCCTTCGGTTTCTCGCTCTGCTTCTCAGGCGATCAAAAGAGCGGGACCGATTTCTTTGGAATCATCGGCAACCTCAACTGGGTAGGTCTGCGCGGCATCACTCTGGCCACGCCCTCGCCTAACGACACTATCCCGATGCTCGTCTTCTGCGCTTACCAGATGATGTTTGCCATCATTACGCCGGCGCTCATCACCGGTGCGTTCACCAACCGCATCACTTTCAAAGCCTACATGCTCTTTCTGACGGCGTGGTTGATCCTGGTTTACTTTCCATTCGTCCACATGGTGTGGGGCGGCGGCATGCTGGCGCAGTGGGGCGTAAAAGATTTCGCCGGCGGGATCGTCGTGCACAACATCGCCGGAATCGCCGCGCTCGCGTCGATTCTTTACGTCGGCAAGCGCAAGGTCGTGGACCGCGGACCGCACAGCATTCCGCTCGTTGCGCTTGGCACTGGTTTGCTATGGTTCGGTTGGTACGGCTTCAACGCCGGATCCGAGTTTCGCGTCGATTCGACCACCGCGGTGGCGTTTATCAATACCGACATTGCCGCCTCGTTCGCGGCCATCGCCTGGCTGCTCGTGGATTGGCGAGTCTCAAAGAAGCCGAAGTTCCTTGGCTTGCTTACCGGCGCGGTGGCGGGTCTGGCCACGATCACCCCTGCGGCGGGCTACGTGTCGCCGGCGACCGCCGTCATCATCGGCACCGTCGCGGGCATCGTCTGCTATTACGCCTGCGCGCTGAAGAACAAGCTCCGGTGGGATGACGCCCTCGACGTGTGGGGAGTGCACGGCGTCGGCGGCTTTCTCGGGATCGTGCTGCTCGGTGTGTTCGCCTCAACCGCATGGAATCCAGCGGCCAACGGCGGTGTGAACGGATTGCTGGCCGGCGATTCGAGCTTCTTTCTGAAGCAGCTTGGGGCAGGGCTTTTTTCATCCGCCTGGGCGTTTGTTTTCACCTTGGGAATGCTGTGGATCATCGATCGCATCACAATCGTAAGGGTTGAAGATGCGCAGGAAGAAGTCGGACTCGATGAGGCGATCCACGGCGAGACGGCCTACGTAGAAGTGGATGTAGAGGTGATTCGGCCCGGCCAGCCGCTCTGATCGTGACCTTCGCGTGACGAATCTTGCCTAACGAGCAGATTGCTCGCCGGTAAAACTTCTGCGGCCCTCAAATTGCTCGACCAAATTCGTTAGGTCGATCGCCAGGATGAAACAGATCGCTCAACTTCTCAGCGCAATGATGCTCGTTAGCATCGCCTTGGCGGGCGAACCAACTGTTTCACCCACGCCCGAGCCGCGCTTTAAAATTTATGGATGGGTCGAGAGTGGGATTACTTTCAATCCCGATAATCCGAACAACCGGCAAAATTTTGGAAGGCTTTTCGACGATCGCGCGAACGAATTGTTGCTCAACCAGACCGTCGTTACGATGGAGCGCACGCTGGCCAGCGCCCCGGCCGGTTTCGATTGGGGGTTCAAACTGCAATTCATGGAGGGAAGCGACGCGCGCTTCATTCATTCGTTAGGTTTGTTCGATCGTACGGCCAATGAGATTCTTCAGCCCGATTTGGTCGAAGCGTACCTCAGCTTGCACTTTCCGCTTATCACAGATGGCGGACTTGATTTGAAGCTCGGTAAATTCGTCACGCTGGAGGGCGCGGAGACGATTGATCCACGCTCGAACTTTTTTTATTCGCACAGTTATATTTTCAACTTCGGAATTCCGTTTAATCACACCGGCGCGCTCGCGGCGTGGCATGCGACGTCGCATCTCGATTTTTATGCCGGCCTAACGAGAGGCGTGAACACGAGCATCGATGACAACAACGATTCGCTCGCATTTGACGGCGGCGTCGGAGTCAACTTGCTCGACGGAAAACTAACCGTTCTCGCCAGCACGCACATTGGGCCTGAAACGGTAAACGACAATCACGACAACCGTTACTTGAACGACATCACGCTCACCGCGAAGCCAGCGAAGAATTTCACTTCGATTACCGATCTAAATTATATCTACGATGAAGCAGCGGATGCGAGTGGCTACGGCATGGCTCAGGACTTGATCTACACGATCAACGATGTGTTTTCGATCGGCGGGCGTGGCGAGATTTGGCGCGACGCAAACGGATTCTACGTCGCATCTTTCGCGGAAAATGATGATGCGGTCGACGCTTTGCGCGGCGGCTCGGTCACTCTAGATCCGCGCACGGTCGGTGGCGGCAAGACCACCTACGGAGCAGTAACCCTGGCCTTGAACATCAAGCCGACCATCCCCAAACCCGTAGCAAGTTTGGTAATTCGCTTTAGTTTGGACTGCTTTGCAGCTGAGGACGGCGGCTGCTACAATTCGACAACTTGAACGCCTTCTTTGGCCGTGCGCTGCGTGTAAAGCTCGCTTAATCGTTTCGTCATCGGCCCCGCTTTTCCGGCATCGATGATCTTATTGTCGATCTTATGATGACCGATCTTCGCTTTGCTCTCCGGCAGATGCTCAAGTTGCCCGGGTTCCTGCCGGAGGTCGGAGGTCAGTAGTCAGCCTCCGGCCCAGAGGGGCCTACGCCCCGGCGGGAGGTCAGACCGAAGCGACGGACAGACGCTCGGGATCGGGTTGAACACCGCCATCTTCAGGCCTGATGCACGTTTGTATGCATGCATCGTAAGCGGCTTATGATGGACGATTGCAGGAGCGCTCACACCTGATTCATGGCACTTGAGTTGCTCGCTATATCGTCGTAATATCGACGCATGACGACGCTTTCTCCTACGCAGGCACGGGTCAATCTCTCCTCGCTTCTGAAGCGGGCGGCGAACGGCGAGGACATCGGAATCCTGCATGGCGACAAAGTCATCGCTCTTCGCCCCGTCAGCGTTCACGCGGATGATTACGCGCTTCGCGAGTACGGCGTTACCCAACAGGAACTCGACCGCTTTGTGAAACGCGCGGATCGACAAATCAATCGCGAACGGAAGACTGGAAAGATCAAGAGATACAGCGGCAATCTCGAGGCCGACCTTGCAGATTGATCTCTTAGAATCTTTCCGGCGGGATGTTCGGAAGCTCCCGAAATCGCGCCGGCGCGAAGTGGCGCGAGCAATCGACGCAGTCCGCGATGGATTTGGGAAACCGCATTTTCATTCCGGTCTGGGCGTTCGACGTCTTCAACGAAACTATTTCGAGTGCCGTGCAGGTCTCGCCATCCGGCTCGTTTTTCGCGCCGAGCGAGGTCGCCTCACATTTTTCGCGACGGGCGATCACGACGCGATCCGCAAATTGCTGAAGGGACTCTGATGCTTTCAATCGGCGACCACCCGGACGCCTTCTGTCGCCGTGCGCTGAACGTAGAGCTCGCTTAGGCGTTTCGTCATCGGACCGACTTCGCCATTGCCGATGAGGCGATTATCGATCTTAACGACGCCGGCGAGCTCGCCCATGGTGCCGGTGCAGAACATTTCGTCGGCGCCGTAAACATCGACGGGCGACAAATCGGTTTCAACGCAGCGGATTTTCTCGGTGGCACAGATTTCGATCACCGTTGCGCGGGTGATTCCCTCCGGACAAGCGACAACCCGGCCCGTCGCCAGATCGCCTTTGCGGACGATGAAAACGTTCGTTGCGTTGGTTTCGGCGACGAATCCGTTAGTGTCGAGCATGAGCGCGTCGTCCGCGCCGGCGTTGTTCGCTTCAATTTTGGCTAGGATCGAGTTCAACAAATTTGCGTGGTGAATTTTTGGATCGAGAACCTCCGGCGGCGGACGGCGCACCGATGCGGTGATCAATTTGAGACCGTCTCTGGAATAAACAGGGAGTTTGTGTTCGGCTAGGATGATCAGCGTCGGCCCGCTTTGATTCAGGCGCGGATCCATTCCGGAAGTGATCTTCACGCCGCGCGTGAGGGTGAGACGGATGTGCACATCGTCGCGCATTTTGTTTGCGCTAAGCGTGCGCTTGAGTTCATCGAAGATTTTTTCGCGTGGCGGAACTTCGGGAAAGGAAAGCGCGCCCGCTGATCGCTCGAGCCGGGCGAGGTGTTCGTGCAGCTTGAAGATGCGTCCATTGTAGAGACGCAATCCCTCCCAAACCGCGTCACCGCCTTGCACGGCGGAATCGAACGGACTGATCCCGGCTTTGTCGCGATGCACCAGGCGGCCGTTGATGTTTACGATCAGGTCGCGGTTTTTCTCGTTAAATTGCTGAAGCATCTCTATTAATTTTGTAGGGCGACCGCTCCGGTTGCCAATCTTAGAACGGCAAGCGATGCGCCTGCCCTACAATTGTGCCTTTTAGGGCAGTCGGTGTCGATAAAGCCGGTCATAACATTCGCAGCATCGCTCGTAAATTTCGCAGAAACGATCCGGAACAACTCCTTCTCTTGGTTTATACGGCTGGAACGATGTTGATCTTGCCACGTCGTCGTACCAATATTTCGCCCAGATGCCATCCGTCTCGCGCAAACCGGGCGGCCACGACAGCATCGATTCGTCGAAATCGACGCCGATCGCATCGCAAAGCAGGCGCAGCATGCGTTCCGGATTTTCCAGAACGTCCTTGGCGTCGATGACGATAGGTAGGGACGCCGCGCCGCGGCGCTCCGAGCCGGAGTGGCCTTTGCGGACATCGCAGCGCGATGTCCCGACCACGAAATCGAAAATTTTCTCCTGCTGCACGAATCCGAGATCTTCCAGCGTTGGTTCGGGATTTTTCTTGATATAGGAAAGGACCACTTCCCGCGGATCGCGAATGAGAAAGCAATTCGTAAGATCGACAATCCATTGGCGATCGATCTCCGGGAGCAGATGATGCGTCATCTGTTTCTGGAAATAGACGCGTTTGCCTCCTGGAACAGGGCCAGTCAGTTGCTCGACGATTTTCCGCCAGTCGGTCTCGCCATTGGCGATCACTTCCGCGGCGCCGGGATGTTTTTTCCCGGTCGCCTTCAAATAAAATGCGTAGAACGGCTCGTCGACCACAAACGTGTCCGCGCGATTTCCCCACGCGCGCATCAGCGCGGTGGAGATATTCCGCGGTCCGGACCACATCGCGACGCGAATCACCTTCGTTGAGGGGCGCTGGGTCACATCGACTCCGCGATTTCCCGGTCGCGCTCGCCGCCGCAATTCGACGCGACGCAGATCCGGCCGATTACTCTGCCTTGCTCAGAGCATTTGTCACCATGGAGAGATGCTCCTTGAGCGTGGGAAGCGTTTTTGCAGCCCAGGCCTTGATTTCAGCGTCATTGCCTGACGCTGCTTCTTTCTCGAACGCCCTGATGGTCTGTTGATGGTCTTGTTCCATCAGAGTCAGATACTGCTTGTCGAATTTCGGTCCTCCACTCAACTGCTGGGGTTTGATATTCTCGGTCGAAATGGCAAGACCTTTTTTCTTGGCGAGATCGACCACTTCCTTGTTGGTTTGGGAGTGGTAGGCGCTCATCCGCGCAGCCAGGTTCCTGGTGGCGTCGCTTTGCGCCTTGCTCTCGGCCATCTTGCCAGTTGCTACTTCCCATCCCCCGCTGCTGGCAGCGCTGACCAGAAAATCCTTATCGTTTGTGCTCAGGGTCGAGGCCTTTGCGGCCGCAGTGGCACGGGGTGACGGCGTCGCCGCAAGCCTCTTCTGAAGGAATGGATTATCGGGCGTGTAAGCGGGCTGCTGGGCATAGAGCGTCGCGACCACGGACAAACTGCCGGCTGCAACCGCTGCCATCGCAATTTTTGGAATGAATGGGAATTTTGATTTCATCAGATTATTTCCTTTCGGATTTGTATTGTCAGCACCGGAGCTCCGCTGTGTAAAGTTCGAAAATGAAGCCGCTCCTGCGTGTAGCGGATTACGCGCGAGACCTGCTAAGGCCCGCTTAAGCTTTCGAGAACTAGAACCGCTTGCGCGCGCCCCGCTGTCCCGATTTGTTCGCTCTACAACTTCGCGTAAACGCCGAGCAAAGGGCGGTGCGATGGCGTTCTCGAACGGAAATCGCTCACGAAACCGTCCCTGGTGCGAAGTTCCACGTGACCGGCTGCGCGGCGACGCGCGCCATATACGAGCACCGAGCCCACCGGCGCCTTGAACGGATCGCGCACGGCGAGTTTCTTGAATCCGTAACTGCTGACCAGTTCCTGGCCGGCGTCTTTCGCCAATTCGCTCTTCGGCCGCGAACTCACCACGCCGGCAGCGACCAGAGCCTCTTTCACGTAATGCCAGCATCTCGAGCGCGAGTGTGCGCGCGCACGTTCCTCCGCGATCGTGGCGGCCCGGCGCAGCTTCGGATCGATGCTCGGATCAATCTTCGCGACCGGATAAACGATCTTCCCGGGCTGATATTTCGTAATGATCTCGGCCGACTTTTCCTTTCCCGAGGCGTCCTTGAAAAAGAAGGCCTTGAAAAAAGAGGTCGACTTCGAATCCTTTTTTAGATCGGTCGCTTGGGATTGCGTCGCAAAAACAGCCAGGCAAAAGGCGCCAACAACCAAAAGGGAGAGGATTTTTCGCATGGGAGTGCCCCCTATCGAGCATATCCCCTGCCTGCCCAACGGGTTTTGCGAAAAAAGGTAGGGTTTTTTTGAGCTGGGTAGAGGCCTCACCGCGGGAGCGCATTCCCAATTGCGCGGCCTCCTACACCCCCGAAACGAATTCGACCATTCGCTGACGCATTTTTGCGTCAGGAAGCCGGCCAACACCCCCTTGCAGATCGTCTTCGAGGTGTTTTGGATTGTTCGTCGCCGGAATCGCGCAGGCCACAGCCGGATTGGCGACGATCCATTTCAGGAAAAACTGCGCCCAAGATCGACAATCGAACTCAGCGGCCCAATCCGGCATCGGTTTGCCACGAACCCGACCGAAGAGATCGCCGCCGCCGAACGGCCGGTTCACGATCACGGCAACTTGTCGATCTTGCGCAAGCGGAAGAATGCGCTCGTCCGCTTCGCGCTCCATGATCGAATAATTGATCTGAACGAAATCGAGTTTCTCGCTCTGCAGAACTTTTTCCACTTCGCCGAACGCGCCCGATTCGTAATGTGTGATGCCGATGTAACGAATGCGCCCCTGTGCCTTCCAATCGCGCATCGTCGCAAGCTGCGTCGCAACATCGACCAGGTTGTGCACCTGCATCAAATCGACGCGTTTTGTTTGCAACCGCGCGAACGAGCGTTCCATCGATTCGATCCCGGCTTGCTTGCCGCGTGTCCAAACCTTCGTGGCCAGAAAAACTGAATCGCGAATCCCCAGTTTTGCGACCAAGTTACCGATCACTTCTTCGGAGCGCCTGTACATGGGCGATGAATCAATCACGCGCGCGCCCAGTTTTACAAACAGCAAAAGAACATCGCCGAGTTGCTTTTCGTTGCCCGGATTAAGATCGACATCGAACACGTTCCAGGTGCCGAGCCCGATAACAGGAAGTTTTTCGCCGGATGACGGAATCGCGCGCATCAGCATCGCCGATGATTCGCGTTTCGTCTGCGCGCGCACCGCATCAATCGGCAGAAGCAAACCAGCTGCGCTCACGCCGATCAATCTGGCGGCTTCTCGGCGCGAAATCTTTTCTATCATCGGTAGGGCAAGACTCGGTCGAGCCGACTATTGAACAAAAGAATAAACCTGCGTTCGTAAAAGCCAAACCATGAGCAGGACGACTCGCCGTCACTTCATCAGAACATCCGCTGTGGCCGGAGGCGCATTTGCTCTCGGCGCAAGATCGACAACTTTGTTCGCGCAAAAATTCGTGAAACCGTTGCGTATTCTCATTCTTGGCGGCACCGGATTTACCGGACCGTTTCAAGTGCGCTACGCGCTCAGTCGCGGACACCACGTCACCGTTTTCAATCGCGGCAAGACGCATCCTGGCGAATTGCCTGAAGGCGTCGAGCAATTGATCGGCGATCGCAACGGCCAGCTCGATGCGTTGAAGGATCGACAATGGGACGTCGCGATCGACAATCCGACGTCGCTGCCGGCCTGGGTGCGCGACGCAGCGCAAATTTTGAAGGGCAACGTCGATCGCTACGTCTTCATTTCAACGATTTCAGTTTATGCGGACACGAGCAAAGGCGTGGATGAAAACGCGCCGCTCGCCCAGTACGACGGCCCCGACTCGTTCAAGGAAACGCTTCAAGCGATGAAGGCCTCGGGCTACAAAACTTACGGACCGCTCAAGGCGTTGTCGGAAAAGGAAGCCGAGAAATGCTTTCCAGGGAAAACGTTGGTCATTCGGCCTGGATTGATTGTGGGCCCCGGTGATGAGACCGATCGATTCACATACTGGCCGGTGCGGATCGAGCGCGGTGGCGAAGTGCTCGCGCCCGGCACACCGACTGATCCGATGCAGTTTATCGACGCGCGCGATCTCGCCGAATGGACGATCCGGATGGCCGAGAACCACGGGACCGGGGTTTATAACGCGACCGGCCCGGCCAAGCCGCTCGTGATTGGCGACATGCTCGGCGGAATAAAAACCGCGCTCAGCTCAAACGCGAATTTCACCTGGGTGAATGCCGAGTTCCTTAAAGAACAAAACGTCCAAGCGTGGTCCGACATGCCGGTCTGGGCAGGTGACGAACTGGGAATGGCTCGAACAAACATCAGTCGCGGGCTCGGGAAAGGTCTGACCTTTCCTCCGCTCGCCGCCACGGCACGCGACACGCTCGCCTGGTTCAAATCACAACCGCAAGATCGACAATCGCATTTGCGCGCCGGCCTTACGCCCGAGCGCGAAGCCGAAGTTCTTGCCGCGTGGAAGAAGAAGATGTAGCCACGGCGCTGTGGGCGGTTGGCTGAGACGTTTCACAGGAGCGTGGCTACAATGAAAAAACTCTTTTCCAGAATTGTTGACGTTAAGCCAGACGAAATCCGCGCACTCTGGTTGGGATTCTTTTTTCATTTTCTGATTCTCACCGGCTACTACATCATGCGCCCGATCCGCGACAGCATCGCCGCGGGCAATCGACTGGAAACGCTGCCTTGGATGTTCACCGCCACACTCGTGGCAATGTTGATCGCCAATGCGCTCTTCGCCAGCATCGTCGCCCGGATGCCGCGGAGAAAGTTTATCCCGCTCGCCTACGGATTTTTTATTTTCAATCTGGCGCTCTTTTTCATTCTCATGCGGACTTGCCCGCCAGCGCAGCAAGTTTGGATCGGTCGAGCGCTGTATGTCTGGGTCAGCGTCTTCAATCTCTTCAATACCGCCATCTTCTGGGCGTTCATGACCGATCTGTTCACCGTCGAGCAGGGCAAGCGGCTCTATGGCTTCATCGCTGTTGGCGGATCGCTCGGCGGCGTTCTCGGTCCATACATTACCGCGCGTTATGTCCAAAACGTTGGCGCGGCTAATCTCCTGGTGGTTGCCGCGATCATGTTCTTGGTCGCTGGTTTTTTGGTTCGATTTTTTCCGAGCAACTTCACGAATGGAAACAAGACGGTCCAAAAGCAGGAAGAACCGATTGGCGGGTCCATCTGGTCAGGCATCACCCATATTGGCCGGTCGCCCTACCTTCTCGGACTGGCCGCGTCCATGCTCCTTTATACGACGACTTCGACCTGGGCTTATTTTCAGCAATCCGATTTGACGCGTGAAGCCTTAAAAGACAGCGCCGCACGAACCGTGTTTCTCGCGCACTTGGATATATGGGTCAACTCCATCACTGTCGTCATCCAAATTCTCCTCACCGGGCGATTGCTGAAGTGGTTCGGCGTCGGGTTCACACTGGTCGCGATGCCGTTCGTCAGCATGATTGGATTTGGCGCGATGGGCATCGCACCAAGTCTGGGGTTGCTGGCCTTCTTTCAAGTCGCTCGCCGAGTCGCTGCTTATGCTCTGATGCGACCTTCACGCGAGATTTTGTTCACGGTTTTACGCCGCGAAGACAAGTACAAGGTGAAAGGCGTGACGGACACTCTCGGCTACCGTACCGGAGACCAGATCGGCGCATGGTCGTATGGCGGCTTGCATGCGCTGGGGTTGGAACTTCCGAGCATCAGCTTTGTCGCCGTCCCGGTTGTGGCCGGGTGGTGCGCCCTTAGTCTTTGGCTCGCGCGCAAACAACGCGCCATAGCCGATTCGCAACGTCAAGAAAGCTCTCCGCCGACCGACATCGCTGCGCCGGAACCGGCATAGTTAAAGCGCCAGGGTCTCCTGTTTCGCTAAAGTCTCTTTAAGATTCGCAAACTTCTTCACCAGCTCATCGAGCTTCGTGATGTAGTAATCCACGTTTTCATCGCGATTTTTCGGATCGAAATTTGATGCGAGCTTGGCGTTTTCGTAGGCGGCAAGTTTTCTGCCTGAGCCGGTGATGTAATAGCTGATCTGTTCGCCAGGGCGATAATTTCGACCGCTGGCCACGGCGAGCTCGTAAGCGGCAGCGCGGTTGCGCGCCGAGCCGGCAATCTTTTGCCGGTACTTCTCCAGCGAATCCTGGAGCGTGTCCGTCTTCATTAACATGTCGATCTTCCATTCACGGTCGCGGATCTTTTTCTCAAACTCATCGCGAAGATCGACAATCGCTTCCGGTTTGCCCTGCATCAGGAGCTTGATCATTTCCTCAAGAAAAACGCGCTGGAATTTTTCCAGCCCGCGCGATTTGAGCGCGCCGCCTTTAATAACGACGTCGCCATCACGCGTGAGCAGCGCGTAATTTTTTGCCTTATAACTGAACATGGCGTCGAATTGCTCGTCGAACTCGACTTCGATGCCGGCCGGCAGTTCTTTGGCCAAACCTTTGCGCAATTCAGCGATGTCAATCTTGTCCGGCGGAACAAAGTAAATTCCGTCGGTATCGACTTCGATCACTTGCGCGCCCTGCCCATTCAGCCAGTCGATCATTTTCTTCAACAAATCGCGCCCGATCTGCGTGACCCGCGCGGCCGCGTCGAAATCGGCAAAGTGTCCCTGGGCAAAGCCCAAATAGCCGTAGAAGCTGTTTATTAGAATTTTGAACGTGTTTTGCAGAGCGTGAAAATGCCGCTGCGTCGCCGGATCTTTTGCGGCGCGCATTTTCGCCTTCGCTTCCAACCGAAACGTGCGGAGATCGGTGAGCAAATAGCGAAAGATTTGCAGCTGGTCGGTCACCGGAAAGCAATCGAACTGCAACATGATCGACGGATAAAGCGAGGCGACGTCGCAGTGCCAGACGTTCCGCGCAACACCGGTGAAAAAGATGTCGGTGTAGCCGCCTTCGAAGCCGCGCACCATCGGCATTTCCGGAATGGAATGGCGCTGCCGGAAATATTCGCGCAGGAAAAGCGCGTTGATCCGCGTGGCGTTCCCGCGCACGATCACGTCCTGGTAATTGTAGGGAAAAATCTGCGCCTGGATGAAATAACTAGGGCTTAAAAGTTCGGAGACAGCGCGGGTCTCGCGCACCGCGCACAACGCGCGCTGACGAAATCGTTCATCGTTGTCGATGTAGGCGCGCTGCAATTCCTTGCCGGTAAGCGCAGAAAGTTCTTCGCTGTCGCAAAAACCAAAATGCCTCGCCACGTCGGCGCGTTCAAAACCGGACAAGGTCCGCATTCCAACGTCGTAAAATTGCGCCAGCAAAAACGTGTCAACGAAATGACGACCATCGATTGCGAATTTAGGGTAATCGATCGTCTTCTCTGCGATTTGCAGCCGCGACGGGCGCGACCGCAAGAATCCGCCGCTGCGTCCCCAATCGAGTTTTGTTTTCGTTTTCTTTGCGCGCGCGACCAGATACGGCAAATCGAAGCGAAACAAGTTGTGACCCTCGATCACATCCGGATCGCGCTCTTTGACGAGACTAGTGAGTTTCTTGAGCACGCTTCTCTCAGATTCCTCGATGTCTTTTGGATCGACAATCAGCACATCCTCCCAGCCGGAATTGTCCGCCAGCGCGATGCTCATGAGGTGATCGTTGGCGTCATCCGAAAATGACAGCACTTCGACTTGCATCCGCTTCAGGTCCTCAAACGGCAAATCTTTGAACAACGTGCGACCCGTCGCCGTGAGATAATGTTGCACCGGATCGGTGAAGGCGAAAAAATCACGCCCGGCGTTTTTAAGTCCGTTGCGCAGCGTGATCAGTTCCTTCCAGCTGTCGACCGTAACGCGCCAGCCATATTTGAGATCGCCTTCGAGCTTTTCCGCTTCGATGCCAAGATCGACAACGTCCGAGTCGCACCACACAAACGGATGGAACGGCTCCACGTCGGCGATTATCGATCCATCTTTCTCACGGCGATAAACTTTGACCGTACCGGTTTCGCCGAGTTCGATCGCGACGATGCGTGGCGTCGGATCGACGCCAAAGAGCATCGTGTTCTTCTCGAATTCCATGATTTAACCGCAGGTTACGCAGATAAACGGAGATTTGAATCTGGAAACCATAAAGCCATGAAATAAAGACAATTGTAGGGCGGGCGCGTCGCCTGCCCCAGTAATCGGAACCGGAGCAGTTACCCGACAAAGCCATATCGAGTCGATTTAACATTGAGCGAGCTTCGGGCCATTCGACTTGCGCTCAGGGCAGGCTTTCGCTCAGCATGACAAGAATGAAGATTTGTTCCTTGTCGATCTTACCGTTGTCGATCTTGTCGTTAAGCGTCGCTAGCCCGGCGTTCGCCGAGCAAACGCCTCAAAGCATCGCCGACGCGGAGCTGCCGTCGCTGCTCACCATTTACAAAGACCTCCACACGCATCCGGAATTATCGATGCATGAAGAACGGTCGGCTGCGATTGTTGCGAAAGAATTAAAGGCCGCCGGCTGCGAAGTGACCGAGCACGTGGGCAAATACGAGCAGCCCGGTGCGAGCTGCTTCGGGGTTATCGGTGTGATGAAGAGTGGCGCCGGGCCGACCGTTCTCGTGCGCACAGATTTGGATGCGTTGCCCGTCCACGAGGAAACAGGCGTGCCTTACGCGAGCACGGTGACGACAAAGAGCGACGACGGTAAGGATGTGCCGGTGATGCACGCGTGCGGACACGACATTCACATGTCGACTTTTATCGGCACCGCCCGCGCGCTCGCGAAATCGAAGGAGAAATGGCACGGCACGATTATTTTTGTCGGTCAACCGGCGGAGGAAACCGTCGGCGGCGCGCGAGCGCTGCTAAAAGACGGCCTCTACACGCGCTGGCTCAGTGGATGTCACTGTGCGCGGCGTCGGCGGGCATGGTGCCTACCCGCACCAAACGAAGGATCCGATTGTTCTTTCCGCCGAGATGATCAACGCCTGGCAGACGATCGCGTCACGCGAGAAGAACCCGCTCGATCCGCTCGTGATCACGGTTGGGTCTATTCACGGCGGGACAAAACACAACATCATCCCGGACGAGGTGAAAATGCAGCTGACGGTCCGCACCTATAAGAAAGAAGTGCGCGACAAGGTGCTCGCCGCGATTGATCGCATCGCAAAAGGTTCCGCCACGGCCGCTGGTCTGCCACCGGACAAAATGCCCGACGTTCATGTGCGTCAGGATGAATTCACAGCCGCTACCTATAACAATCCCGAGCTGACCAGGCGCGTCACCGCTGCGCTGAAAGCCGCCTTAGGCAGCGACAAAATTGTCGCGAAGGATCCCACGATGGGCGCTGAAGACTTCTGCGAATACAGCCTGCCGGATCATTCCGTTCCGGCATTCATGTTTAATGTCGGCGCGGTCGATCCGGCCAAGGTCGCCGAGTCGAAAAAAACTGGCATGTCGCTGCCGAGTTTGCATTCGAGCAAGTTTGCGCCCGTTCCTGAACCGACAATCCGCACTGGAATTATCGGCATGACGAGCGCAGTCTTGGAATTACTGAAACGGTAGGAATATCGCGCTGCGATGCTCCGAGCCGGAGTGGCCTGTTCGGACGGCGCCGCGCACCCTACCAACCAGATCGACAATCATTTTACCCGAATATTTTTGCGCAGGAAGGTCGGCACATCGAGGTCGTGACCTTCGACAATCGTTGGTTCGCTTTTTTCAAAGCGGCCGCGCGTGACCGGTTCGAATTCCAAAACTTCCTGTTTGGCTTGCACATATTTCTCAGCGGGAGGTTTTGCCTCTTTCACTGGCAGCGGTTTTTTGTTTGGAACAATCAAGCGCGGCGCGGGAGCGGGCTTTTTGATTTCAGGTTCTGGCTCGACCGGTGGTGTTTCAATCGGCGCCGGTTCTTCAAACGGAACTAGATTTTCTGAAATAGGACCGACTTCGGCGCTTACCGGCTCTGGCTCGCCACCGGACGAGTCCGTCCGACTGGCGGACAAGATGTCGATCCTGGGTTGCGGTTGCGGAGGTTGCTCCCAAATCGGCGGCGGCGGGGCGAGAATTGGATCGCTCGCTGCGGATATTGTTTGCGACGCACCTTCGCCATCCGCGGCAAGCGAACTGATAATCGTGACGCTCAAGCGGTTTCCCATCCTGCCGTCCACGGCGGTGCCGAAAAGAATTTGCGTGTGGTCGTTCACGTGACGTCCCAGTTCCTGCATCAAGATTTCCACTTCAGATAACGTCATACCCGGACCGCCCGCGACTTGCACAAGCACATGCGCCGCGTCCGCGAGCATTTTGCCTTTGTCCATGAGCGGATTTTTCAGCGCCTGCTTGAGCGCGTCGTGCGCGCGGTTGTCGGAATCGGATTCGCCGAAGCCGAACAAGCAACGGCCATTGTCGCTGCGCAACGCTCTGAGCAAATCATCGAAGCCGATGCGGATGAGGCCGGGACGTTGAATCACATTTACGATCGAGCGCAGGCTTTGACTGATGGTGATATCGGCAATGGCGAATGCCTGATGAATCCCGGCCTTCGGCGCGACCATGTCGCCCATCCGATCGTTCTCGAAACAGATAACAGCGTGCGCAACTTCGTTCAATCGGGCGAGCGCCTCCCGCGCTTGCGTGCCGCGGCGTTTGCCCTCAAACGAAAATGGGAGCGTGGCGAAAGCGATGACGAGTGAGCCGGCTTCGCGCGCGAGTTGAGCGACCAGAGGCGCCGCGCCCGAACCCGTCCCGCCGCCGAGGCCCGCGCAGATAAAAATCATGCGCGCGTCGACAAGTGCCTGACGGATTTCATCGGCCGATTCCACCGCCGCCTGGTAACCAAGTTCCGGATCGCCGCCCGCGCCGAGGCCGCGCGTGACCGAGCGGCCGAGCTGCACCTTGCACGCCGCCACCGAACTGGCGAGCGATTGCACTTCGGTATTGATCGCAATGAGATCGCCTTTTTCCAGTCCGTCGAGCACGATGCGGTCGAGCGCGTTCGAACCGGCGCCTCCGATGCCCACGACTTTGATTGGGATAATTTCTTCTTGGCGTTCCGGCAGGGTGTAGTTGTGGCCGAGCTGAATCATTTTGTTATGCTGTCGATCTTGTAATTGTTGATGTTGTTCATCGGATGCCGCTGAAAAATTTTCCGAGGATTCGGCCGAAGCCGCGGCGCGGCCGGTCCGCCTGCACGGCTTGCGCGTATTTGATGAGCCCAATTCCGGTGGAAAATTGCGGGTTTTCGAACGCGGAAGTGAGTCCGGACATGGTTTGCGCGTGCGCGACGTGCGCTGGCATTTCGAAAACTTCACTCGCGAGGTGATCAATTCCGTTGAGAAGACTGCATCCACCGGTGATGAAAATGCCCGCGCCGATGTAGTTAATGAATGGTTCCTGCTCGAGCTGACGCTTGAGCAGCTCGAGACTCTCGCGCAGACGCAGATGAATGATTGTGTTGAGCGTTTCGCGCTCGACCTCCTTGCCCGCGAAACCAGAATCGTCTTTCAACAAAATCGTTTCGCCAGGGAGACAATTGCCGAGAATGACGCTGCCTTCCTCGATCTTCAGTTTTTCCGCCCGGGTCATTGGGATGCGCAATCCCATCGAGATGTCGTTGGTGATGTGATCGCCGCCGACCGCGAAAACGCCGCTTTGCTTCACCGCTCCATCGACATAGAGAATGTAATCGGTCGTGCCGCCGCCAATATCGACCACGAGCGCGCCCAGATTTTTTTGGTGCTGGGTGAGCACAACCTGGGCGGAAGCAAGCGCGTTGAAGACGACGTCCTCGACATCGAGCGGCAGCTCTTTCACGCACCGG